>Ga0187771_10000640_pt1 | contig 21825 bp, 16 predicted proteins | sample 0116_SJ02_MP15_1_FD_133139 | JGI IMG/M metagenome (GOLD analysis project Ga0187771, IMG submission 133139) | Tropical peat soil microbial communities from peatlands in Department of Meta, Colombia - 0116_SJ02_MP15_10_MG | ecosystem: Environmental > Terrestrial > Soil > Wetlands > Peat | place... | reverse complement strand
TTTGTGCGTGCGCACGGGCTCCGCCTGTTGCGCTGCCGAGATGATCGAGGGAGCCGCCGTCATATCTTCAGTCTGCTGGCCAATTCCTGCGGCACCTGCGAAAGCGCTGCTTGTAGCCGCTGCGGGAGAGACTTACACCTTTTTGCGCGCGATGTCGCGGGAATCGATGCTCGACGGGGAACATCCGCTCCAGCAGAGCGGGACTTGGGAAAATTAAAATTTGCAAGCGTGCGGCGGTTAGCGGTCGCGCGCCGCTGAAGTATCGGCACCGAAGGCGACCGGAGCAAACACTTCCTGTGGTTGCGCGACACCGCGCAATTCATAGCGGCCCAGACTCTCGAGCGGTTCGCGGGCGCACGCCGCGAAGCTGGCCGACGTTACCACACCGCGTCCCAATTCCGAGGCGAGCCGCTCCAATCGCGCCGCGTGATTCACTGCCGGACCGATCACAGTGAAGTCGAGCCGGTCGGGAGCGCCTATATTGCCGTAATAGACTTCGCCTAGATGGAGCGCGACGCCAAAGCGGATCTCGGGTGCGCCGGCCGCCTTGCGGCTGACGTTGGCCGCCTCGATAGCCGCAAAGGCATCACGTGCCGCGCGCAACGCCGCACCGCAGCATCGCCCCACATCGTCACCTGTACATAACTCAAAGATCGCCAGCATTCCGTCGCCGACGAACTTCAGCACCTCACCGCCCTCGCCCATTACGGCCTTCACCATTATTTCGAAATACTCGTTGAGCAGCGTTGTCAGTTCGTCACGCGACAGACGATCGGCGAGCGTGGTGAAACCGCGCAGATCGCACGACCAGATAACCGCACGAATCGTCTCGCCACTGCCTCGCGCGATCGTCCCGGACAGCACGCGCGCGCCGGTGCGCGGCCCAACATATGTGTCCATCAGGATCTTCCCGATGCGGCGAGCCGATTGCAGTTCGACGATTATTCCAAGGACCTGCGCGACTTGCCCGAGGCCAGCCACTTCGTCCTCGCTGTATCCTTCCGCCCGATCGGTAAGAAATGTAATCGCGTTGACCTCGCCGTCCGAGCACCGCATAGGCAGTACAAGATAGTCGGTTCCACCCTCGCTCTTGAGTTGCGCGAGCACCGGAAAATCGAGCGGGCAAGCCGGGTCGATCAGACGCCGACGCAAGGCTTGCAGGGTGGCGCGCACCTGGGTGATCGGACTGTTGATAAACTCAGGGGCGTCCTTAATCCCGCGCGCACCGAGCACTCGCGTCGCACCTGCGTCGCCGCGCTTCCAGACATATGCGGTCGCGCCGACCTGAGGATGCAGCGTGCCGACATAGCAGAACGCGCGCGATATCTGGATGCCTGCAGCAACGATTCTCTGACACATCTCGGTGCCGAATTCGCGCATCCGCGTGTCGAAGCGTCCCTCGCCGAGCATCCAGCGGACCACCGCATCAGCGCCTGTGTGCGTCGGTGTCATTCTTTATTGGTTCAATTCTAGCTTATTCTTCGAACAAACCGCTTCATTTCTCTGTTGGAGAGTTTCAACACAAATATTTGTTGAAAACTCTATCTATGCCGTTCAATTTGCGTCAAATCCAATCTATCTTGCGAAAAGGTCTTTAGCTTATTGCTCTAGTCGTGGCCACGATTGCATTATTGGCGATTGAGTCATAGTGGAAAACTGTTTCGAGCAAAACCGCTGGTTAGTCATGACAAGCGTCCATGAACTTTCCAAGCATTTCCGACACCAGCGGTTGGACCTCAGAGAGCGTCCAATGCGCTTTTTCCTCGCCGCTGCGGTCCTGGTGAATGCTTTGATTGGAGGCGGCGCATGGGCACAAACCACCACCCTGTCCGGCAGTCACCCGAGGGAAGCCGTGAATCTGGGCTGGCGTGCACCGGCGGATCTCCAGCTCAAGATCCACATTTCGTTCGCGCTTCGGGATCGCAATGCTCTGACGAAACTTGTAGCTGACCAGCAGGATCCCGCCTCACCGCACTATCGTAAGTGGTTAACGCCGGCCGAGTTCGACGCGCGCTTTGGCCGCACCAAATCCGAAGTCGCGGCCGTCAGGGAATGGCTATCGGGCCGGGGCTTTCGGGTAACGGGTTCGAGCGTGCGCGGGATGACGGCGACCGCAACCGTAGCCCAGATTGAAGGTGCTTTTGCGACCAGTATCGCGGTCTCTGGTGACGGTTCGCTCTACGCGAATTCGACCGACGTGAGAATTCCGGTGCAATTTGAGAACACAATCGCGTCGATTGAAGGCCTCGACAACCTGCGCCATTCGTATGCCCTTGGTGCAAGGGTAAAACCCGCATGGCGCGCAAAGGCGGCGGTCTCTAGGCAAGCCGGAAGCTCGAACCGCCCAACAGGTGGCGCGCAGTCAGACGATCTGATGCGCACGGCAGTCGAAGCGCCTCCGGATTATCAAACCGGCGGGAACCCGACAGCTTTCGGTCCGTCCGACCTCTCCACGTTCTATGACGAAACGCCGCTTCTCAATGCCGGCACCGACGGTGGCGGCGGCGACTGCATCGCGTTCATCGAGGACTCCGACTATCTGAGCGGCGCGGTCACGCTGTTTGATACAAACTTTTCACTCCCTGCGCCTAGTATCACACGGGTTTTTTCGGACACTTCGAGCCCCGGACGCAACGGCGACGAAACCGAAGTGCTGCTTGATGTTGAGTGGGGCCATGCGGTAGCTCCGGGGGCGCCGATCCGCGTCTATATCGGCGATGCGGCGCATGCGACGATCGATCCGCTCACCGACTCGATCCAGAAGGCCGTAACCGACAACCTGTGTGGCGCAATCAGCATAAGTTACGGCTTCTGCGGCGCCCCGAGTTCCTTTTACAGCGGAACACTTGATTCCCTGTTCGTGCAGGCCGCCGCGCAGGGTCAGTCTGTATTCGTCTCGTCCGGCGACGACGGGGCCGCTGGCCTTGTCTTGAACGCGAGTGGAACTCAGTGCGTGAAGGGCACGACCCGCAATGTAAGTGAGATGGCCGCCGACGCGAACGTGACCGGTGTAGGCGGCTCCCAGTTCACGCCGGTCTACGACGGATCGCACAACGATGTCGGTGACGTACCCGAGGATGTCTGGGACGACGGTTCAGGGGCGAGCGGCGGCGGTAAAAGTACGGTCTTCGCCAAACCGTCCTACCAGAACTCCGTAACTCCCAGCGATGGTGCGAGAGACGTTCCCGACATTTCATATGGGGCGAGCCCGGCTTCTCCAGGCTTTTACCTGGGAGACGATATTGGCGGCAGCGCGGTTCTCGATTGCTGCTGGGGCGGCACCAGTATCGCCGCACCAATGTGGGCGGGTCTCGCTAAGCTCGTAGCCCAGACCAATAAGGGTCGCCTTGGCACCATGAACCCGAAGATCTATACGTTGGGCGCCTTGGGAGACGCCTCAAAGTCGGGTCTGCGTGATGTGACCAGCGGCACGAACACCTTCAACGGCGTCGCGGGTTTTCCGGCCGGGCCCGGCTACGATCAGAGCACCGGATGGGGCACTGCCGATATGGCGACGTTCGTGACGGCCTACGTCTCGAGCACCCCGACGCCAACCCCTAGCGCAACGCCGACCCCCAGTGCGACTCCAACACCGAGCGTCACGCCGACGCCAACCCCAACGCCCACCTTGACCCCTACTCCAACGCCCACTCCGACCCCTGCTCCTACTCCGACAATCGGACCGATGACGGTGATGCCCAAGGGTCTAGCTTTTGGCTTGCATAAGGTTGGGACGATCAGCGGGACAAGAATCGTGACCGTGATCAACCCGTCAAAGAACAAACAGTCCATGATCATCGGAAACGTCACGACAGCCGGCGCCCAATTTACCGTCGATCCGACTAAGACGACCTGCACCGGCAGCGCGCCGTTGAGGCAGGGCGGGCGATGCAAAGTCGCTATTGTCTTCAGCCCCTCGGCGACCGGCTTGCAGACCGATACCCTCACGATCCAAAGCAACGCCAGCAATCAGCCACGGACGGTGCTTTTGCGCGGCACTGGCCGCTAGCAGTGCGTCCGCGACGGCTTCGCCGGGCGAGCGTCTACTACGGCGGGGAAGCGCAACCGTCTCGCCGGCATGGGCGGGAACACGACCGCCGGCTTCATCGAATACCCTGGTCGGCTGTGCGATTCGGAACGCGCAGGCGTAAGATAGCGGGCGCGGAATTTACCGCGCTTTCGTACCGCAGGGCCGACAGAACGCATGCTGACATCGCAAATGAAAAAGCTCGCTATGTCCTCGATCCTCTGTCTTATATTAGGCACCGCGGCCGACGCCCGCGCAGACAACGTCACTGAGGGACGTGCCTATTACCTGCGCTATTGCGCGTCGTGTCACGGCCAAAACGCGGACGGGCTTGGGCCTGTGGCGCCCGCATTGAAAGTCCATCCGCCAGACTTAAGACGCCTCAGTGAACGCTACGGAACACCCTTGCCGGCCAAGCGGCTCGAGCAGTATATCGACGGGCGCGAGATGGTTGCGGTTCACGGTTCGCGCACGATGCCTGTATGGGGACGGCGTTTCGAAGAGGCGTGGACGGCCAAGCGCACGGGCGAGCCGGAGATGAAAGACCAGATCGGCAGGATCGTGGAATATCTTGATTCGATCCAGCTCGCGGGACATCCGGCAGGCGCGTCACCAGCGGCGAACGTGACACCTTCCGAGCAATAGTGCGGTTACCATCGCTGCGCAGATCGCGCTCCGCACGCGGCGTTCCTAAACGCCCCGCCGGGGGAACCCACTTGGGAAGGCCGACCTTATCTACTTGCCGAAAGCGGCGGTGACCAGCTCGGTGTCAAGGTACTCGGTCATCTCCTGCACCTTGCCGTTGGCGATGCGGAATATTTGGCAATAAGTATTGTTGTACGGCTTCCCATTTTTCGACATGGCCTTGCCGCGCGACTGCATCGCAACGAAGTCACCGTCGGCGATAAAGTTGTCGGGGGTAATGCTGAGGCCGCCCTCAAGTTGCGCCCCTAACGGCGCCAGCAGCTTGTTGATTACCTCCTGCTTGCCGTTGTAGGTGCCAGAGTATTTGCTCGTGCCTATAATCGTGAAACGGACGTTGTCCGCCATCGCGCCGAGAAACGCGTCGGCATTGCCCTTGGACAGCTCGGCGAACATATTGCGTACGAGTTCCTTGTTCTCTGCTGCTCCCACGGTCCATTACCTCCACGATAGATTACCGGTTGGCGCGCCCGACGACTGTACGCCTCAAGCCCAATGGCGTCAAAGGACCATGCCGCGTATATCGGGCCATCGCTAAACGTCACGCGACCCGAGGGGACGCTTAGTCCTCGCGGTCCGGGATCAGGTCAAGCTGCTCCATCCAGGCAGACGCTTCGCTGTCACTTGGCGCGCGGTAATCGCCGCGCGGCGAGAGCGAACCGCCGGATCCGACCTTGGGCGCGTTGGGGATGCAGCTTCGCTTGAATTGGCTCAGCTTGAAGAAACGCCAGAGAAAGGTCCGCAGGTGGGTTTTGATTTGCGCCAGGTCGTACTGGTGACGCTTCTCCTCCGGGATGTCGGGCCATTCTCCAAGCGTGCGGTCACGCCAGGTGCACCACGCGAGGAACGCGATTCGCGGCGGCGGGAAGCCGAAACGCAAAGTGAAATAGAGGTTGAAATCCTGCAATTCGTAGGGACCGATAATTGCCTCGGTCGACTGGGCCGGTTGCGCACCGCCCGCCATGCCTGGAACAAGTTCCGGGCTGATCTCGGTCGCAAGGATCTCGAGCAGCGTCTCACTGGCGGCAGGACCAAAGCGATGGGTCTCGGCGACCCAGCGGATGACGTGCTGAATCAGTGTCTTGGGCACGCTCGCGTTGATTGCGTAATGTGACATGTGATCGCCGACACCATAGGTGCACCATCCAAGCGCCAACTCGCTCAGGTCACCCGTGCCGACGACCAGTGCGTCGTTCAAGTTGGCGAGACGAAACAGATGGTTGGTGCGCTCGCCTGCCTGCACGTTTTCGAAGGTAACGTCAAAGATCTCTTGCCCGTCGACATACGGATGGCCAATGTCCCTGAGCATCTGAATCGCGGCCGGACGGATGTCGAGTTCGTGCGCTTCACAATCGATCGCCTTCATCAGTCGCCGCGCCTGTTCCAGTGTTCGCGCGCTGGTCGCAAAACCGGGCATTGTGTAGGCGAGCACGTTGCGCCGCGGATAGCCGAGCCGATCCATCGCCTGCGCGCATACGAGCAGCGCCTGAGTCGAATCGATTCCGCCCGAGATTCCGATAACGACGCGGTGAATACCGGTTGCGCGCAGCCGGCTGACAAGGCCCTGTACCTGGATTTCGTAAACCTCCGAGCAGCGTTCGCCGCGGCGCGCCGGATCCGACGGCACGTAGGGAAAGCGTTCGTAGCGGCGCTCGAGCAGGAGGTGCTCGGCGCGCGGGAGCGTAGCGGAAAAACGGATGGTGCGGAACTCCTTGAGCCGTCCGCTTTCGCGCCGCACCGCTTCGCCGAAGCTGGTCTGGCGCATCCGCTCCTGGCTTAGCCGTTCGAGGTCGATCTCGGAGCATACCAGTTGCGGCATGTCCTGGAAGCGGCGCGACTCTCCAATCAGATTGCCATTCTCACAGATGAGCGCATGGCCGTCCCACGCAAGGTCGGTGGTCGATTCGCCGGGGCCGGCGGCCGAGTAGAGATAAGCCGCAAGGCATCGCGCGGATTGGCTCGCGACCAGTTCGCGGCGATAGTCGGCCTTGCCGATTGTGATGTTGGAGGCCGACAGATTGAGCAGAACCGTTGCGCCGGCCAGCGCCGCATGAGACGAGGGGGGAATCGGGACCCAGAGGTCTTCGCAGATCTCGGCGTGGAATGCGAACAGAGGCTGCTCATCGGCCGAAAAGAGGAGGTTCGTACCGAAGGGAACGTTGCGCTGGCCGCAGAGGTCGATTTCGTCATTGATCGCGCTGGCGGCGGAGTTGAACTGGCGACCCTCGTAGAATTCGCGATAGCTGGGCAGGTAGGTTTTGGGGATCACTCCGAGAATGCGGCCACGACTAATCACCACGGCGCAATTGAAGAGCAGATGGCCAACCTGGAGCGGAGCGCCCACTACGGTCACGAGCGGCCACGCAGTCGAGGCTTCGCAAATCGCACGCAACCCTTCGCGGCATCCGTCGAGCACGGGGCGCTGATGGAACAGATCGTCGCACGTGTACGAGGAAAGTCCCAGCTCAGGAAAGAGTACGAGGATAACCTTGCGTTCGACTGCCTGGCGCGCCAGCGCGATGGTCTGAGCGGTATTAAAGGCAGGATCCGCAACGCGCACTGCCGGGATCCCAACCGCGACGCGCACAAAGTCATGATTATACAGATTGAAGAAATTTTCGCCCTGACGCACGATTCGGCCTTTCTCGAACTGCCGCCGGCCTATGGCGCCTGCGGCATCGCACCCTTCATCACGCTACCACGCATGCGATGTTAATCCATACGGCAATTCGAAGCTTGGCCGCCCGTGAAGCAGGCTAAGCTTTGGCTACAATTGGTTCGGCGACCAAAGGTCTGCTGACCGTCGCCAGGGATGCACCATCAGCAACGCCGCATCAGTGAATTGAGGCTGTCTCCTAGTTAGAGCGACTGACCGATGGGTTAAGGTTCTGACGCGGAATCCAAACGGCACGTTACAAGCGGGCGCTTGGAAATATCGCGATGCACCCGTCGCCTCTAACCCGTCGTTTAATCACGGTCGTCGTTTATTCCGCTCGAAACTTGTCTCGGCAGTCAGCTGAAGCCGCCTTTGACCAGAACCGGCGGCATTCCCGACGCAAGAAGCGACAATGCCCCCGTCGTGACGACCAGAGTGATCTATTCTCGACGGGCGTGCCTAGTCGGTCACGGCGCCTACACTGCTGGTTGAAACCTGGGACGCGTACTTCGCGAGCACTCCTCGCGTGTACCGTGGCTTGGGCGGTGCCCACGCAGCGCGGCGGCGTGCGATTTCGTCGTCGGGCACATTGAGCTCGAGCAGCCGCTTGTCGGCGTCGATCGTGATTGAATCGCCTTCACGGACCAGCGCAATGAGTCCGCCCACCTGTGCCTCGGGCGCAACGTGGCCGACCACGAGTCCGTAGGTGCCGCCCGAGAAACGGCCGTCGGTGATTAGGCCGACCGAGTCTCCCAGTCCCGCACCGATAATCGCTGAAGTCGGCGAAAGCATTTCGCGCATGCCGGGGCCTCCCTTGGGTCCCTCGTATCGAATCACGAGGATGTCGCCCTTATTGATCTTGCCGGCCAGGATCGCTTCCAGCGAGTCCTCTTCGCGCTCGAATACGCGCGCGGGACCGGTGATCTCGTGCTGGGCGATGCCGGTGATTTTGGCCACGCAGCCTTCGGGTGAGAGGTTCCCTTTGAGGATCGCCAAATGGCCCTGCGGATACATCGGCGAGTCCCATTGGCGGATCACGTCCTGATCCTTGCGCGGCGCGTCGGCGACTTCGCGCAGCGTCTCCGCAACGGTCCGGCCAGTGATGGTGAGCGCGTCACCGTGCAGCAGTCCGTGGTTCAACAGCATCTTCATCACCTGCGGAATACCACCGGCGCGATGCAAGTCGGTCGCGACGTAGCGCCCGGACGGCTTGAGGTCGCACAGTACGGGCACCCGCTGGCGAATAGCCTCGAAGTCATCGATCGTCAGCGGGACCTCGGCGGCATGCGCTATCGCAAGCAGATGAAGAACGGCGTTGGTCGAACCGCCAACTGCCATAACTACCGCAATCGCGTTCTCGAACGCCTTGCGCGTCATGATCTGGCGCGGCAGGATTTGGCGGTGAATCGCATTGACCACTTCCTCTGCGGATTTCGCCGCGCTGTCCGCTTTCTCTGCGTCCACGGCCGCCATCGTCGAGGAATACGGCAAGCTCATCCCCATCGCCTCGATCGCCGACGACATCGTGTTGGCGGTGTACATACCGCCGCACGAACCGGCTCCGGGGCACGCGTGGCGCTCGACTTCGAGTAACTCCTTCTCATCGATCTTGTGCGCGCTGAACTGGCCCACCGCCTCGAACGCGCTCACGATCGTTAGATCGCGGCCCGCATAACGGCCTGGCTTGATGGTCCCGCCATAGATAAAGATCGCCGGGATATTCATCCGTGCGATGGCGATCATCGCGCCGGGCATATTTTTATCGCAACCGCCGATCACGACTGCGCCATCCATAGATTCGCCGTTGCAAGCGGTTTCGATTGAATCGGCGATAACCTCGCGCGAGACCAGCGAGTACTTCATCCCCTCAGTACCCATCGAGATGCCGTCGCTGATCGTGATGGTGCCGAAGGTCTGCGGCATCGCGCCGGCCGACTTAAGGGCGGCTTCGGCGCGTTGTGCGAGAACGTTGAGGCCCAGATTGCAGGGTGTAATCGTGCTGAACCCGTTAGCGATGCCTATGATCGGCTTTTCGAAATCGCGGTCAGTGAAACCGACTGCACGCAGCATCGCGCGGTTGGGCGAGCGTTGGACGCCCTGGGTAACGATTTTGCTTCGCAGATTCTCAGCCATCGGCCGTCTCCATTGGGCGTGGCGCCCTCGAGAAAACGCACGCCACGCAGGACTTTAAGGCGAACCGGAATTGCACCACAAGCTCGCGCCACCGATCAAGCACCCGCATTCCGTGACGCAGTCGCGGCCATTCTGGCGAGCCGCGCCTGTTCCGCTATCCGGCGAAACGAATTTGTGTTCTTGAGTCCGCGCTTATCACCGTCGATTGCGGATCTGGGAACAAATGGCGCGTTAAGTGAACCCGTCAATCCGTTCGCGCAGGTCCTGACAACTCTCCACTACGGAGAATATGGACATGCAAAAGTGCAGGAGAGGCAACTTTTGCAAAAACACAATCTGACTCTTGAGGTTTGCAAAGAGCCTTTTTGAGTCGGTAGTATTTTTCCCACAGTTGTTTAAGAACTGTTCAAGAACTGGAGCCAACCATGAACTCCCACTCGTCAGTTCTCTCTCTTTGCACTTCCCTTCTGATCTGCGCGGCCTCCACCCTCGTAACTCGAACTGCTCTTTTGGCACAGACTTCGCCAAGCTTATCGCCGGCATCTTTGCCGGGGGTCTTCACTTACCATAACGACAATTTTCGCACAGGGCAGAATCTGTTGGAGACGATCCTCACGCTCGCCAACGTCAACAGCAGTACTTTCGGCAAGCTCATTTCATATCCCGTCGACGGCCTGGTTTACGCCCAACCACTCTACGCACCCTCCGTTAAAATCCCCGGCAAGGGCGTCCACAACGTAGTTTACGTCGCAACTGAGCACGACAGCGTCTACGCCTTCGACGCCGATGGACTTTCCAGTGGCCCTCTTTGGCACCGCAACTTCACAAACCCAAAGACCGGTCTGACCACCATTCCCGCTGCCGATACAGGCGGAGGGTTGGTAGGTCCTGAGATTGGAATAACCTCTACGCCCGTAATCAATGCCTCCACCGGAACCATCTACGTCGTCGCAGCGACCAAGAGCAAAGCTGGTGTATACGCACAGCGGCTTCATGCATTAAGTATTACGACGGGCGCTGAGAAGATCGGGGCCAGGCTGATCACTGCCACCATACGTGCCAACGGAGACAGCTCAAAGGCTGGCGTCCTGATCTTCAGCCCGCTGCATCAGCTCCAACGGGCAGCGTTACTGCTCGCCGGCGGCCTCATCTACATCGCCTTTGCGTCGCACGAAGACGTCGACCCCTATCACGGATGGGTGTTCGCCTACAGCGTCGCAGGGCTTGCGCGCGCCGCCGTATTCAACGACACACCCGATGGAGCCCGAGGCGGTATCTGGCAAGCTGGCAACGGTCCCGCAGCGGACCTTGACGGGAACGTCTTCGTCGCGTCAGGCAACGGCACTTTCGATGCTGATAGTGGCGGCCTCGATTACGGCGACAGTCTGATTGAGCTGGTGCGCTCCAGGTCTAAGCTACTCGTCTCGGACTACTTCACACCTCGCAACGAAGCCACGATGGCCGCGAACGACCTGGATTTCGGCTCCTCTGGGCCGATCCTTCTGCCTGAACGGTTCCCGGGACCGGCCCACTTGGCGATTGTGGGAGACAAATCAGGCACCCTTTACGTGATCGACCGAGACCACCTTGGAGGTTTCACACCAAGCGGTGACCAGATCATTCAGGAGCTGGCGAGCGAATTCTCTCAAGGCCTTTTCTCCACACCTGCCTACTACAACAATCGAATGTACTTTGGGCCCATCGGCAACCCGTTGGTCTCCTTCGCCTTGAGCGGCGGCCAGCTCCAAACAGCCAATATTGCTCTTTCGTCACACACCTTTGAATTCCCAGGAGCGACGCCCTCTATTTCTGCCAATGGTTCTGGCAACGCCATCGTCTGGGCGATCGATTCGTCCGCGTACTCCTCCGGCGGCCCCGCCGTGCTTTACGCCTTCGATGCCTCTAACCTGAACGAGCTTTATGACAGTACTCAGGCGGGTAGCCGCGACCTCGCCGGGCCCGCGGTGAAGTTCACGGTGCCGACTGTCGCGAACGGCAAAGTCTACGTCGGTACCCAAAGCGAACTCGACGTTTACGGGCTGCTGTAGGAAATTTAGCCCCGCCTCGCATCCCCTTGCGTCGCTACCGTTGCGACAAACATAGGTGGCGCAAGCCATAGTTTGGCCGGCTCGCGATCGTTTTTGATCACGAGCGCCTCCCGCGCCCGGTCGGAAACCAGCAGCGCGCCAACAATTCTCCCGCCTCTGCCTTCGCGTCCTTTTGACAATTTTCCCGGTTCATGGAACCATCGCATATTATCCCACTGTAGGAGCCTCATGGGCGCCGACTCTTCTTCAACCGGCGTAACTGGAGTGACGACTTCACGTCACTTGGTCGTTGGCGCGCGCTCCGGCCGCTTCATGGATCCTGATGCAATGCATGAGATTTCAGGTGAATTACGTTCGGAAGAGAGCTTGCTGTGGGCCGGCCGCCCATTTCAGGGTTGGAAGCTGCACAGCATTGACGCGATCCTCATCCCGTTTTCGGTGCTATGGTCGATTGCGGCGCTCGCCGCCCTCGTTGCCGGGATCGAAGTGCTGTTCGGCGCGCTGCACGGGCTGGCCGACCCGATAAATACCGAAATCGTAAGGCGAACCGGAATTCTCAACGCGGTCATCTTCGTCACGCTGTTCTTAGCGTCTGCCCTCTATCTGACCGGCGGACGCTTCATGCTTAACGCGCGCCGGCGTGCACGGACCTGGTACGGCCTGACCAACGCGCGGATCATAATCATCTCTGGGCTCCTCCGAAGGAGGGTAACCGACCTTCCTCTGCACGACCTGGGGCACATCACGTTCTCCCAGCGCGCGGACGGTAGCGGCACAATTTGCTTTGACCCCCGTATCTCGTGGCGGCCGAGCTGGCTTCCACTACCGGCCTCTTCACATTGTGAATTCGAGCGCGTTCCACAGGTTCGCAGGGTAGTGCGCCTGATAACTTCGGCGCGACGAAAGAGTTGAGGAGCGCAAATTGCCCGATGGCTAATGTAGCTGCTGAGCCGTAACCGCTCGGACTGGTTCACCATCGCGGGCAGACTGTCCAACGTTGAGCGCCACTACGTCTTCCTCGGAAATTCCGCGAGTGATCTCGACATCTACTCCATTGTCGTACCCGAGGGTCACCTCGGCGAGCCTCAAATGGTTTTCGCGGACCACCGGGACGTACGGCTTGCCGTCGCGAAATACCAGCGCGTCGTCGGGCACCATCGGGACTCCAACCGGCATGCTCACGGCAAACTTGACATTCGCATACATCCCCGGGAGCAGGGCCCGGTCTTCATTGGGCAGGTCGACTTCGACCGTCATGGTACGCGTGGCGGCGGTCAGTGCTTGCGGATGGCGCGTGACGGCGCCGTTGAACTCGCGGCCTGGATATTCGCTGACAGTTATGCTGGCCGGGTCGCCGTCCCGGATGAAGGGAGCAACGCTCTGGGGGACTTCGGCATAAATCCTGAGCGGCGACAGCGTCGCCATCGAAATTATCGGCATCGCTGAAGTCGCCGGCGTAGTGGTTTGCGGAATGAGCGTGCCAGGATCGACATAGCGTGCGGTGACGACGCCGTTGAACGGCGCGCGAATCTGCTTGTACGCCTGCGTTGCGACTAACTGATTGAGCGTGGCCTCGGCCTCGAGCATCGCAGCGTGCGATTCGTCAGCAGCCTGCGGAGCGATCACCCCGCTGGTCAGCAGCGCCTGGTTGCGTTTGTCGGTCAGCTGCGACAGCCGGTATGTGGCACGTGCGTTGGCCACCTGATGGTCGAGCTCGGGCGACTCAAGAGTCGCAAGCAGCTCACCGCTTCGCACGCGGTCGCCCTTGTCCACCCTGATGGTCCTCAAATAGCCAGGGATCTTCGCGTAGATCGGCGTCTCGATAAATCCGTGCAAGCTTCCCGGCAGCTGGACCGTTCGGCTGCGCGGCGAATGCAGCACCGGCGCCACCAGTACCCGTGGCCCCGTCTGAATCGCCTGCTCGAGTGCGCCGCTCTGACGGCCCAGGCGAAGGTTGTGCGCCAGTACGAGTCCTGCGGTCAGGCCAAGAACGAGTAGTATCGCCGCCATCCATCCGGCGAAAAAGAAACCGCCGGGCACGCGCGGCTGATAGTTTTTGGGATCATCCTCCATCGGCTCGAAAATCCTCGTGCTCAGGCGCCGGGCAGAGTGATTGCCTCAATTTCCGCGTCGCGCTCATGCTTGCCCTTCACGTTGCGGCTGAAGATCGAATAGACCGCAGGCACCACGAATAGCGTCATCAGTGTCGCGACGGCCAGGCCGCCGATCACGGCGCGGCCGAGCGGAGCATTTTGCTCACCGCCCTCGCCGATCGACAGGGCCATCGGCAACATTCCGAGAATCATCGCGAGCGCCGTCATCACTACCGGCCGCAAACGCGTGCGTGCCGCCTCGATCGCGGCGGTCGTCGCGCTGTAGCCCTGCTCGCGCAACTCGTTGGCGAAAATTATCACCAGGTTGCCGTTGGCCACACCGACCCCAACCGCCATGATCGCGCCCATCAGCGACTCGACATTGATCGTCGTGCCCGTCAACGCCAGCATCCAGATCACGCCCGCAAGCGCGCCCGGCACCGCCATCATGATGATCAGTGGCTCCAGCCAGGATTGGAAGTTCGCCACCATCAGCAGGTACACAAGGACGATCGCGAGCGCGATCCCGAGCTCGAGCGCCGAGAACGACTCGTGCATCGCCTGGCTCTGCCCGCGGATATTGATGCGCATCCCGGGTGGCAGTTGACCCAGCCCGTCGATCGCCTTCTGCACCGCCGCCGACGCGCCGCCCAGATCGCGCCCTTCGACTCCCGAGTTCACGTCGATCACGCGTTGCACGTTGTAATGGTTGACCTCGGCTGGTTCGACTTCCTGCGTGACCGTGGCAAGGTTGGAGAGCAATTGCGGCGCCGGTACGGCGTGGTCGGAACTGGCGGGTGTCAGGGGCGTGTTGGCCAACGCCTGCACCGAGTCGATCATGTGCTGGGGCACTTGCTCGAGCACGCTGTAATTGACGCCGTTTTTGGGATCGAGAAAATAGCTTGGAAGCAGCAACTGGTTGGTGGACAACGAGGTCAGCAGCGAAGACGCAATCGACCGCTGATCGACACCGAGTTCAAGCGCCTTGACCCGATCGACGTTGATCCGAACCGTCGGGTAGTCGAGGATTTGCGCGATGCGCACGTCTGCCAGCCCCGGGATTCCGCGCATCGCGGTCTGCACGCGCCGGGCAACATCGTAGTCCGCGTTGAGGTTCATGCCGGAAATCTGAGCGTCAATCGGGGCGGAGAGCCCGAAGTTCAGCACCTGGCTGACAATATCCGCGGCCTGGAAGTAAACCTCCACGTCGGGGAAACGCTCGGCTATCATCTGCCGGATCGCGCGCTGATATGTGGCCGTCGGGTGATGCTTCGGTTTGAGCGCAATCAGCACGTCGGCGTCCTGCGGCCCGACGCTGTCGGTCTGATAGAAGGCCAGCACGAAGGCGAATATCGGCAGCCCGATGTTGTCGCTGATCTGATCGAGTTCGTCGGCCGGGATCAGCCCGCGGACGCTGCGCTCGATATTGTCGACGATTCGCTCCGTCTCTTCGACTCGCGTTCCAGACGGCGCCCGCACGTGCATTTTCATCATGCCGGCGTCGACGCTGGGGAAGAAGTCCTCGCCCACCACCGGCATCAAGAACAGCGACGACCCGATCAGGATCGCAACGCAAGCCAAGGCGAAGACGCGGCGCGCAATAAACTTGCCGAGCAGTCCACGGTAGCCCTCCTTGAAGCGCTCGAAGCCGCGGTCGAAAGCCTGCGCGAAGTGCGCCCAGCGGCCGCTGCCCGCGTGCTCGGTGTGCTCCGCCGGCATCAGGTAGCGCGCCATCGCCGGCACCAGCGTGCGCGACAGCAGGTAAGAGGTCAGCATCGAGTACACCACCGCCAGCGCCAGCGGCGTGAACAGGAAGCGGGCGACGCCGGAAAGGAGCACCACCGGGAAAAAGACGATACAAATCGCAAGCGTGCCAATTAACGCCGGCGCCGCAATTTCGGCAGAGCCGTCGAGGATCGCAAGCAACAGCGGCTTATGCATCGCGTGATGGCGATGGATGTTTTCGATCGCCACGGTGGCATCATCCACCAGCATGCCGACCGCCAGCGCGAGCCCGCCCAGCGTCATGATGTTGATCGACTGGCCCGAAAGCTTTAGTCCGACCACCGCCGTCAGGATCGAAAGCGGGATCGAGAGGATGACGATCAGCGTGCTGCGCGCCGATCCCAGGAAGACCAGCACCATCAACGCGACCAGTCCGGCGGCAATCATCGCTTCGCGCACAACGCCCCACAACGCGCCCCGGACGAACACCGATTGATCGAAGGCGAGCTTTAGCTTCATCCCCTTGGGCGCGGTCTCCTCGATAAGCGGAATCATGCCGCGGACCTGGTCGATAACGCTCAGCGTCGAAGCCGCGGCGTGCTTGAAGACCGGAATATAGGTCGCGCGCTTCCCGTCAACTCGCACGATGTTGGTCTGCACCGTATGAGTGTCTGTGGTCGGCGCTACTTCGCCCAGGAAGATCGGCGTGCCATTGACAACTTTGATTGGGAGGTTGTCGAACTTGGCAACCTGGTTGGGACTGCCGTTCATTTCGACCCGGTATTCGCGGTTGCCAATCTTGACCGATCCCGCCGGGATGATGACGTTGGTCGCGTTGAGCGCGTTGCTCACATCTGCTGCCGAAAGCCCGTTCGCATACATCCGGGTCGGATTCAGATTGACCATCACCGCGCGGTTGCTTCCGCCGAAAGGCGCCGGCACTGAGATGCCCTCTATGCTGTAGAGCCGGACGCGGATGAAGTTGAGCCCGTAGTCGAACAGCGACTGCTCCGAGAGCGTGTCGCTCGAAACGTTGAGCTGCGCCACCGGCACGTTGGCGGCGTTATAATCGACGATATTGGGTGTGGTGATGCCGGGCGGGAAGATCGCCAACAACGATTGTTGCTGCGCCGCGAGTTGAGCGATGCCGCCCGCAACCGTAGCACCCGGATGGAAATAGACCTTGATGATTCCGCCCCCGGCGATCGACTCCGACTCCATGTGCTCGATGTCGTTGACAACGCTGGCCGAGGCTCGTTCGCAGATGATCACGACCCGCCGTTCCATCTCGATCGCCGACAGCCCCGGGTAGTTCCAGACCATGATCACCACGGGCATATCGATCGCGGGGAAAATATCCGCGTTCATTCGCGTGAAGGCGAGCGCTCCGAGCACGAGCATCAGGAGCGCCATCACCGCGACCGAAAGCGGACGGCGCAGCGCGAGAGCTACTATCCACATAAGCCAAAATTACTGCGGTGCATCGCTATGGATGACGCTTCAAGGCGAGACCAAACCCGCTCTCGACATACTGCATCAACCGGCAATTCCTATATTCCTTCCCTTCGCAGACCGCGGCCCACGCTTGACCGCGGACCTCGAAACAACCCGGCAACCGAGCCGTGTGCGGCGCAGCCAAGCCGCGGGTCTCGCGACTTCACCATAAGATAGGCCAGCCAGTCCTGTAGCGGCAAGTTCCGATCGGTTTCGCCCCGATCCGCGCCGCGGGATTTGGGTGCGCCGCTAAGCGTGCTCGTGCGTAGTTGTTTCACGCGGCCGGAACGGATAAAAAGGATAGTTCGCGGCGGGGTCGTAGTTCAGCCCGGTTAGAACGCCGGCCTGTCACGTCGGAAGTCGTGGGTTCAAATCCCATCGGCCCCGCCAATCTGAATTGCTGTGCGCACTCTCCGAGAGAATTGGGCGGATGCGCGCCATGACGGGTGGCCCAGTTGAAACTGACTGAACAGACAATCAGCGTCTCTCACGAAAACGCCCTGCGCGGCCGGCGCTGGGTCCTGATCGACGCCAACGGACACGCGCTTGGCCGCGTTGCCTCGCGCGCCGCCAGCGTGCTGCGCGGCAAGCATCGCCCCGATTTTACTCCTCATCAGGACGCCGGTGATTTTGTCGTGATTATCAACGCCGCCAAAGTCAAGCTCACGGGCGCGAAGGCTGAGGACAAGCTTTACCACCGGCACACGGGCTATCCGGGCGGCATCCGCACCACTTCGGCCGGCAGGATGCTTGAAGAGAAACCCGAACGTCTGATCGAGACGGCAGTGCGCGGGATGTTGCCGAAGAATCGGCTCGGCCGGCGGCTCTTTACCAAGCTCAAGGTTTATCGAGACGCTGAACATCCGCACCTGGCGCAGCAACCTCAGCCAATAAAACTCTCTTAGCAAGCCACCGTAAATTCCAATGGTAGACAAGAACGTTATTCGTACGACCGGCCGCCGCAAGACGGCTGTTGCCAGCGTTCGCCTCGTGCCCGGCTCGGGCGTGATCACTGTGAACGCGCGCTCGCTCGAAACTTACTTTCCACGCGACACCGCCCGCATGCGAATCCTCGAACCCTTCGAGATCACCGAAACCAAAGGCCAGTACGACGCTATCGTGAGCGTGCGCGGCGGAGGGTCCTCGGCCCAGGCTGACGCGGTCCGCCACGGCATCTCGCGTGCGCTCATCAGCGCCGCCGAGGGCTTGCGTCCGGCATTACGCAAGAACGGGATGCTGACGCGCGATCCACGCGAGGTCGAACGCAAAAAGTACGGCCGGCACAAAGCCCGCAAGCGTCCGCAGTACTCCAAGCGCTAAGCTTGTCCCACTGCGACACACCCCGGCACATCAGAACCAGAGTCGCGAACCGCCAAGCGCGTCGGCTGTTCATATCGTGTTGATCGCAAGTGGTGATTCGCGCAATTTCGTGATAGTCGCATTAGGGGGATATTAATTTCTCTTGTAATTCTGCGAGGCCGCCGATGCCTTCTCACGACAAGGTCAAGGTAGCGATACTCGGAGCTTCCGGATATTCCGGGATCGAAGCCGTGCGCATTCTGGCCGGCCATCCCTTCGTCGAGATGGGTCTGCTCACTTCCGAGCATTATGCGGGACGTGAAGTCGCGGACGTCTACCGCCACATGGCAGGCCTCGATCTGCCTCCCTTCGAGGAGTTGCGCACCGATCTGATCCGCGGGCGCGTTGAGCTGGTAATTTCGTGCCTGCCCGAGCGAGTCGGCGCCCCGATTCTGGCGGAACTAATCGCCGCCGGAATCAAAGTGATCGACGTCTCGGCTGATTTCCGTCTCAAGGATCCCGCCGCTTACCGCCAGACTTACGGCGTTGATCATCCCGCGCCGGCCCTGCTCAACCGGGCTGTATACGGGCTCAGCGAATTCCATCGCCGCGAACTGCGTGAAGCGCGCCTGGTCGCCAACCCGGGATGCTACCCGACCGGAGCGCTGCTCGGGATTCTGCCGCTCATCAGGCGCGATCTGGTCGACCCGTCTTCGATCGTGGTTGATGCCAAATCGGGCACGACCGGAGCGCGTCGCCAGGCCGCGGTCGAGCAACTGTTTGCCGAGGTCAACGAGAATTTCCGCGCCTACAAAGTCGGCAATCACCGCCATGTACCAGAGATGGAACAGGAGATCGGTTTCGCGCTCGGGCGCGAAGTTGCCGTGATGTTCGTGCCGCACCTGCTGCCCGTCACGCGCGGAATCCTGTCGTCCATATTCATGCGGCCGCGCGCGGGCACCACGGAACACGACGTGCGCGCTGCGTTCGAGGCGAGCTTTGCGAAGTCGCGCTTTGTGCGGCTGCTGAAGCCGGGCGAGACTCCCGAACTCAAGAACGTGAGGGCGACGAACTTCTGCGAAATCGCCTTCGTGCTCGACCGCCGGACGCAAACCCTGTGCGTGCTGACCGCGATCGACAATCTCGGCAAAGGCGCGGCTGGCCAAGCCGTCCAGAACCTCAACCTCATGCTCGGTTACGACGAGGCCGCCGGGCTGGTCTCCCCTGCCCCGGTTCCCTGACCTGAGCGGTCGGGAAGTGAAGGATTTCACCCTGAGCAGCAAGGGTCGGCTGACGTAAGATAGCCGGCAGTATTGCGCGCGAACCTTAAGCCTCGTTAAGGCGGGGTGACCGGTTTGGTGCGGGTGGGGTCGCGCTTGGTATAGGCGAAATTGCCCCTCTGCGCGCATGCGTCGCCATGATTAGCTAAAACATGACTATTGGTGCGGTGAGTGACTCACTGCGGCGGCACGGCTGATGCTCTACCATCGAAGCGTATGGCAATCGGACAGGTCAGACGTTTCGGGGGCAACAGCAAGCCAAGAAGCAGGAGGTCTCCGGCAATGTTATCGAGAAAAGGCGTAGTTTCGGCGATGATCGGTGCGGCGATGCTGGCGATGCCGGTAAGTGCGTTCGCGGCGCATCACGACCATGATTTCAAGACGCGGCCCCAGGCATGGCATGACCAGGGAGAGCATAAGGGCTGGTTCAAGCATGACCGTGACCATGACTTCCGCGGCTTTCGTCCGGTGAACTTGGGGAACGGCTATTATCAGCCGCCGGTGCGGGAAGTCCCGCCGCGGGTCGCCTGGAATCCGGAGCCCTACCGGCCTGCCCCGCCAGCGGCGTGGTATCATCACGTAGTCGCGGACGACGACTGCAATTGGGGCGGCGGCTACAATTACGGACAGCCGATGTCCTACTACAATGCGTTTCCGCCGGCAGGCTACAACAACTCACAGCAAGTAGCGTGGCTATTGCAGCGGCGGCAGCAGGCGTACCTGGTGCTGGCGAAGATGCGGGCGCGGCACGACCGAGACGCTTCAAATCGGATGCTGGGCGTGATCAACAACCTGAACTCGCGGATCTACGCCCTTAACCATCAGGGCGCCTACTACGCACCGCCGGTGAATTACGCGCCGCCGGTCAATTATGCGGCTCCGCTGGCTTCCAACCTGTTTGGCGGTGGTTACAACCCATACGCTGCCACGGGATACAACGGAGGCTACCCGGCGAGCAATCCGACGATAGGCGCGCTAGCCGGGGTGGTGGGACCGCTGCTGGGCCTGCCGCAGTACTAAGCCGGAATGAACGAGCAGCGCCGAGCGCTGCGGATAACCCAAACGCCCCGCCATCCGGCGGGGCGTTTGTTTTTGCGTGGAACTTGCGGTTGACTGGACGCCGATAATTCCGGCCTCGATCGAAGACTGCGGCTACGGGCGACAGAGTGCGGGTGAAGGAGAACGGAATGGCATCTTATGCGGAAGCGTTAGCGGAATTTTACAGCGGTGAAGTGCTGGGTGAAGCGATCTATTCCGCGTTCCTGAGTGCGGCGCGCAACGACCATGAGCGGCTTAAATGGAGCACGCTGCTGCAACTGGAAACGGAGACCAAGGCGTGGCTGCGAGCGCCGATGGTGGCGCGCGGCGTGAGTATCGTCGAGCAGGCGGCGGATCGCGACAAAGGCAACGCACTCGCAGATCAGCTCAAGGGGTTACCGTGGCAGGCGCTGATGCAGGCCGTGCATGACGCGATCAGCAACCAATTCGTTCCGCGTTATCAGAGCCATGCCGAGGCGGCGCGGGCGCGGGGCGCGGCCGATGAAGAAGCGGTATGCCGCTACATGGTCGAGCACGAGAAGGCGCAAGTTGAATTCGCGCGGCGCGAACTGGCGGGGGCTGATATCGATCAGGCGCTCGAGCCGGTGGCCAAGTTCCTCAAGTACCCGCTCAAACGGTAGTGGTGGGCGTTGGCGCGCGAGCGTGACCGGGTGCCGGAGAGGGCTTTTATCGCGCGCACAGGCGACCCCCGGCTGCCTCGCACGGTTGCTCCGTGTCCTCCGCGGTTCACGGCAAGAGCCTGCGGGAGGCGCGGGCTGTTCTGATTTTTGACGCACCTCGCAGACTCGTTAGCTCGGCTCGCAAGCTCGCCTAGCCTGATTTTTGACGCACCTCGCAGACTCGGCTGGCGAATCGGCGATTCGTGGTTAACTTAGAGCCTCATCGAAAGGGTGCGCGGCCTGAGGAAGACCGTTCACCGAAGGGAAGGAAGAAAATGAAACCGAACCGTGAATACGATCGCTGCGTAGTTACCTGCGCCTGCGGCAACACGTTCGAGACGCGCTCGACGGTGAGCGAGCTGAAGGTGGAGGTCTGTTCGAATTGCCATCCCTTCTACACCGGCACGCAGCGGATGGTCGACCAGACTGGCCGGATCGAGCGTTTCAATCGCAAGTACGGCCGTAAGGTAGCATAGGAATCTCCGCGGCCCGCGTCTTATCGCGATGCGGGCGGGCGGAGAAGCGATCTCGATGGCGCGGCTGCCCTAACACGCCGCGCCAAAATTTTTGTGCCGTGCGGTGCGCAATCCGGGCCTGCTATCACGATTCTACGGACTGCGAACAAATGAGCGTTTGTCCGCGGTCTGATG
>Ga0187771_10000639_pt1 | contig 21836 bp, 14 predicted proteins | sample 0116_SJ02_MP15_1_FD_133139 | JGI IMG/M metagenome (GOLD analysis project Ga0187771, IMG submission 133139) | Tropical peat soil microbial communities from peatlands in Department of Meta, Colombia - 0116_SJ02_MP15_10_MG | ecosystem: Environmental > Terrestrial > Soil > Wetlands > Peat | place... | reverse complement strand
GGAGACTCTGCGCCAGTCCAGCGGTTTTTAAACCAAGAGCCGCATAGTTTGAACGGCGCTAAGCCAGCGCTACCTTCCGATTCCGATGTGACCGCAGCAGGCGACGCTCATTGCCCCGGATGGGGGCTACGGGTGGTCGATCTTCGAGGGACTGCGACAATGCGAAAACCGATACTGCGGGAAAAGTGATCCTCAAGGTCGCGATTTCGTCTTGCCGCTCGTTCGTGAACGGCGTCGCAGTAGAAGCATCCCCCGCGAGTGACCCGCCTCTCGCCCTTCGGCGGCCCTTGGGGGTCCATCGCGGGCTCGCTGGAATAGGGGCCAAACCAATCCTGGCACCATTGCCACACGTTTCCCAGCATGTCGTAAAGACCAAATGCGTTGGGTAGTTTCTCTCCCACGGGATGCGTCGTGTGCGATCGATTCCCACCATACCAGGCAATGTCATCTAGCGGGCCGTAGGTCTCGCCCGTACTTCCAGCTCTGGCCGCGTATTCCCATTCCGCCTCGGTAGGCAATCGAACCGTCCAACGGGCCTGTAGGGCGTTCACTTTCGCCAGGAATGCTTGAACGTCCTTCCAACTGACCTGCTCGACCGGCGCTTCCGGCCCCGCGGCCTGGAATTCGGAGGGATTATTGCCCATCACGTCCTGCCACTGCCCCTGCGTCACCGGGAACTGGCCCATCCAGAACTCTTCGCTGATGGTCACTTGGTGCGCTGGCCGCTCCGCATCGTTTCGTGCCGGGCAATTGGCGCAGAGTTTCCAGTGCTCATCGGCCCTCAGCACCTGGTCGGTCCCCATCCGAAACATGCCAGCGGGGATTCTGACGATCAGGAGCCGAGCCTTAACCAGTTGGACGTAATCCGATGGGCCCACAGAGACGCCCCCCACCGGCAATGCGATGAAAGCCACGAGCACGAAAATGATCCGACGAAATGGGCTCATCTCATCCCTCTCGAGCCTCCGCCTGTTCGCATGCCCGCGGCATTTCTGCGGTTCGACTGTCGCTCACGCTGCGATCTCGCTCACCGTTTTGAGCCTGTCGAAAAACCGCCCTGACCGAAAGGCGAAGGAGGCGAGATCAGAGGGAACGGCCAGAACTCTGACACGGAACGTCGCGGTAGGGCAGAACGAGCGCCCGCATCGTGCGGGATTATACGCGGGTGTGGGCCAACGAATGGATTCGGCCCACACGGATCTGGTTCTCGCGCTTACGAGTCTGGGCGATGTCGTATGAGGATTGCATGCGCATGAGCGTGTCCATCCTCACTCCAAACGCTTTTTCAATGCGCAGGGCCATGTCACCGGAAAGGTCGGCCTTCCCATTGAGCAGGCTGGAGAGCGCAGGGCGGGAAACCCCAAGAGCTGCCGCCGCTGCCGTCACCGATAACCCTGCCGGGTCGATAATCTCTGTCCGAATGAAATCCCCTGGGTGGGGCGGGTTCTTGATGGGCATAATACCGACTCCTTCTATCCTAGTGGTAGTCCTCCAGATTCACGTCGCTGATTTCGCGCTCGGCGCTATCGACGCGGAACGTCAGACGCCGGTTGCGGGTCACGCTCAAGCTCCAGGTGCCCTTCCGGCCGCCGCTTAGCGTGTGGGCTTTCCAGCTCGGGAGTGAATGCAATTCCTCAACGTCCTGCATGTCGTCAAGGAATGCCAGCATCTTACGGAGTTTATCGGCAACTTCAGGAGAAACGCCCTTCGCGCTATCTTTCTATAGTGAACGTCGAAAGTAAGGTTACATTGTCGGCCAGAATCCATAGCTAGCCCCTCACCCGCCCTCCTTCGTCGGGCACCCTCTCCCCAAGGGAGAGGGCTGTGCCCCAGACCTGGACTTGTGCCCTCTCCCCAAGGGAGAGGGCTGTGCCCCAGACCTGGACTTCTGCCCTCTCCCCTGGGGAGAGGGGCCGGGGGTGAGGGGGCCCGTAACTTTTGTAAGTTCGTTTACATTAGTAAAGCCTTTTCACGCCCTTATGGGTGAAGTTGCGTATTTTCACCGGATGGAGTGTAGCCTGTCGCGTGACACTTGTCAATCCGGCTGTCGCGGACTAGTTAATCAACGCAGACCTCTCGTTTAGGCCTTCGGCTCCTGGGCGACGGCGGACGTCGAGAGCCCCAGCCCGGTCAGATCGGACCGCGCTACAAACTTCCATCCATCAGGCCCGAAACCATCCCGAAATGCACTCGGGCGACGGTGAGGTCAGCGGACCGTCAGGGCTTGATCTTGGCGGATTTCGGCGTGGTGCCGACCTTGGCCTGCGCAATCGCGGCGAGGGCGGGGGACCCGTAGGCGAGGATACAACTGGGAATCAGCGGGCGGGTTTGGCCCAGGAACTGAGCGGGTCGCCCCGTCCCCTTAGCCCCGTCAGGATTGTTGACGCCCCACTGCGCCATCAGGTCGCCGCGGCCGGTGGGGTCGGCGGAAAGATTCTGGCTCGCGCAGAGCTTGGTCAGGACCTTGCTCGCGGTCGCGGCGTATTTTGCTTCGCCGGTCTTCGCGGCCAACTGGGCCAGCGCATAGAGCGCCAGAGGGGATTCGCCCTCGTCCGGCTTTCCGTCGCCGTCTTCTCCAAACAAATATACGAGCGCCCGGTCGAGAGACTTGCGCACTCGTTCGTCAGTGTGCAGCGAGTAGTAATCGGCAAGGGCCATCACGACGTGCTCGACAAAGCCTTCCATGCGAGGCTGCTTGAGATTCCCGAGGTAGGCCGGCCAACTCCCGTTGGGGTTCTGAAGTTGCAGCAATGCCTCCAGGGGCGCCTTCGCGGCATCGAAGTACGAGGCTTCGCCGGTGTACTGATAGAACTGGCACATCATGTGGAGAAACACCGCTGCCGTGCGCGCGTCGGCCTGGGTGAAATCCATCCGCAAGCCGCGCAGCCGCTCCCCACAACGCTTGATCCAGTCCCACGCCACCGGGTCGCCGCTCCCGCCGGCCCACAGGAGCAAACCCAGCAGCCAGGAATGGTCCGGTTCGCCCGCTTCGCCGAGCGCCACGTAGCAGTGGCCGTAGGTGTGCGTCCACATCCCCCAGTGCGGAAAGTGCCGGATGTCCACATCGAGCAGGTGGCGCGCCACAATCTTGCACCGCTCCCAAGCCGCAGGGTCGCCGCTTCGATAGTAGTAAAGCAGCAGGCCGAGAAGGGGGTCGCGTTCGTTGTTGTGCCAGTAGCCTTCGCGGGGCATCTCGCCCATCTCGCCCCACTTGGTGCCGGGCGTGCACAGGTAGTCTGTGGCCGCAATGAAATACTTGAAATCGCCATAATCAAACTTGCCGTAACATTTCTGGATATCCATATGCCGGTTGAGCCAGCCAAAGGATTCGTCAAACAGCTTCTCGAAGGCGGGAAACGATTGCGCATCGCGTGGCCAAACCTGTCCCAGCGCGCCCGTCGCGGCGACATACCGCGGCTCGAGACGGCCCACGACCGGCCGCAACGATTGAGCCCACCATTTTTTCTCGAAGGCAGGCATGTCGCCGCGGCCCGCCCACACGCTCAAAACCACATCCTGCGTCTTTGCCATCCCCTGCCGCGCGTCCAGACATTTCTTCTCGGGGTCAAGGAAGGCGATGTAGGGATGAGGCATCACGGGCCAGTAATTCGTTAACGCGTAGGGAGTGCCTTGCGGATTCGCGGGCAGGAGCGGCTTGCTCATCAGGCGCGGGACCGCGCTCTCCGGCCAAAGCCCGACCGTGAGTTCGCCTTGCCTGACCTGAATCTCGTTCGGGTATTCATCGCGGAAATGCGGCACCCAGACCGCCAGGGCGCGACGGGGATTCTGAACGTAGAGCCATCCTGGCGCCTGCGCGCCGTTGCAGCCCCCGCTTGATAGATTGAGCTCGCGCCCTGCCGCGTGGTGGTCGCGGACTACATCGCGGGCATCATCATCCTGCAAAATATAGGTGGCGCGGTCCTTTAGGAAGGGGCCGTCGTAAACGCCCTGCTCGCATCCGATGGCGAGCCTTTCGGGCGCGAAATCGAATGGAAAGCGGAGGCGGATGTCACGCACCTGTTCGGACGGCCGATCGGTGGCGTTGATCCACGTGACGGTCAGATACAGTTCAGGGCGGCCGCGATAGACAACGCAACGAATGAGGGAGTCGAACAGGCGCTCGCCGTCCTCGGAGCAGCACGGGCCTTCCAGTCGAAGGGAGGCTCGCACGGGGCCTCTCTCCTCAACGATCAGCCTCCGCTCTTTCGCCCCCAGCGCAGCACGGAACACTTTGCCGTCATGCCGTGTGAGCATGATGTCGCCGACTTCGCCCCCTTGCAAGATGGGAACGGCTTCTCCGCGCGGGCCTGGCGCGGCGACCACCTCCAACCCACCTCCCAACTCCGAAAAAGTGAGAATCAGTTCACCTGAATCGAGACGGACACGGCCATTCTCAATTCGAAGCAAATCCGAGCCCTGGCGGGCCCCGCCGGTTCTCAAAACATAGTCGCCCGGACCGGCTTCGGGTTCAAAGACCACGGCAAGCCACCGAACGCTGCCGTCTGGCCACAGAAGGGCGGGCCGGAACTGCGCCAGAACAGGATCTCCGGAAGGCGCGACAACGGCCAATTTCGCAGCGTCCCGAAGGCGTTGAGGCGCGAAGGGCACACAGAGTTCGACGGGGGCGCCGTATGGCGCGAGTCCCGCGGGAGCGGCGGCGTGAATAACTATCCGTTCATCTCCGGAGGTCTCCAGGCGGACGGTCCCAGACGCGAGCGCCGGGTTCAAGGAAATCGCGGCGCCCGAGCCGAGTGTCCGCCGCATAAATTGGCGCCTCGAAAGGCCGCTTGAACGCCTTGCCATTCTCCTCCTCTGTTTCGGCCGCGGATCCACACCGGCGGCCGGTTGCCGGGACCGCGCCCATCACGCACGGCCCGCCTGCCGGTAGAGCAACGCAAGCTGATCGGGACGCACCGCGACGTACTCGTCACCGAGCCCTCGAGCTATATTCGCTGCCATTTCCATCGTCGTCAGCCAATTGGCCAGAAACACGTGCAGAAACGCCGGCCGTTGCGCAGGAGTCCAGCGTCGGACCTCGTTGATCATAAAATACTCCGCATCGCGGCGCGTGGAAGGGGTGAAGGTAAAGGGGCCGGGTGGACGGTTGATGGCGCGAAAGATCGGGACCTGACCCGCCGTCGTCACCAGATTTTCCAGCGTGGTCACGCGGCTCCTGCCGTAATTCGCAAAGATCCCGCTGAGGCCGGGCAGGGCGGCGATTTGTTTCCAAAGTTCCGGCCGCATCTCCGCGTAGGTCGATATCACGGTGGCGTCGAGCCGCTTCCGATAAATGTTCGACAGCCTCAGGTATTCGCGCCAAATCTCCTCGCGGCGGTCCGCCGGGTAGTTTTGCGCGTAATCCTCCTCATGGATATAGCCGAGGCCGGTGAGCGCATTCACAAAGCAGTCTCCCTGCCGCGCGTGCTGGTAGTAATAGTCGAGCAAATCGGGTTGCCCGTCGCAGGCGGTGGAGCCGATTTGCCAGCCCACCGGGACGACTCCATGCGCGGGATCGTCAAAGAGCTTGCGGTAGTAGTGGCGCTGGAAATTCCATCCGTCGCCGTCGGAGCGGACGAAGGCGAAGTAAACCTTGCCGGGCTGAAGTCTGATCTCCGGAATGCGCTGGCGCAGGGTGGCTTTCGTCCCGGAGTGCACGGAGAGGTTGCCGACCGTGGGCGAGTATGCGTCGAAGGCCGTGCATGGTGTGAACTTGGCGCAACGGCTGGCGAGGCGGACTCCCAGGGTCTCGCCAATGCCGCCTTGCTTGTCGCCGCTTCCCGGCCATCCCAGGCAAGGGATATTCGGCGGCCATTGCATCATGACTTCCTCGGCGAACTTCATCTCCATTTCGGAGGACGCCTTGGGGTTCCCTTCCTCGTCGGCGGGGCCGGAAATCCACAGAATGGGGATTTTGAATTCCACCAGATAATCGCGCAACGCGACTTCCTGTGGCGTAAGGATGGCGAGCGCCTGCTTGGAGAGCCCGTCGCCAAGATGCTGGAACGCCCAACGGTAAGCGTCGAGGTCCTTATGCCAGTGGAAGGTCCGCAGATCCAGTCCCACGTCACTCGCGTCCGGGCTCGACCCAAGAGGCAGGTTGAATTGTTCGAAAGTATTGGGAGTCGCCACCAGGCCCCCACGCGCCGCTGCCAGCATCGTGGCCACATTGATACTGGCGGGGACCGCAGGGTCGGTGACGAACATCTGCGAGACAGAGGGAAGAAAACGGGCGAATACCTCGCCCACTTCCAGCCATTCGACTCGATCCACATCGCCGCGCTCGCGAAGCCACTCGAGCCACAATTCATCGTAACGATCGTGAATCAAATAGAGCTGGGGTTGAGCTCGATTGACGATGCCTTGAAGGCAGGAGAGGGTAAGTCGCAAGTCCCAGGCGAAGGAAGTCAGGTCGGCCGCGCGGAAGGCGTATAAAGTCCGCGCGGGCCGGGCTGACTTCGGGCACAGATGGATATCATCGTCCTGCGCGGCTTTCGCGCTCCCGGCGAACCAAGAAACTGCCAGCGCGGTGGCGGAGGTCTCGAGAAACTGCCTCCGGTCCAGACGGTTTGTGCGCATGAAGCACCTGCCGGGTAGAAGGCTTAACACAGGCCGGAAACCGGAATTACGGCTGCGGCGGCTCACCGGGCTTAAGAAAGGTCACGATTCTCTTGGAAACCCCGGCCAGGAAGAAGCGCGCGGTCCGTCCCACAACTTTGTCGGTCTCCCCTCCCCCCAAGCCGATGACTTCCGGATACCAGCCGTTCTCGAGTTTGGTGGGCGAGACCCCGGTTCCCAACATGATCTTTTGAATCGCCAAGCGGTCCAGGATCTTCCGCGGCGCGCTCCAGGCGAGCGGATTCCCGACATCCGGGTTGAAGCTAACATAAATGCCGTCCTGAGTCAGGTTGGTATCGATGGCATGGTTCAGGAACATTACATAGGTTCCCAGGTAAGTGTTCCAATGGATGGCCGGGCCCCAGAACATCTCCCCATCTTTGCGATGGTAATCGCGGGTGGCCGGGAAGACGGGTGTGACGTGGCCCCACAGCGCCGGCTCGCTCCAGGCTCCTTGGTACCACTTCTGGAGTTTGCCGGAGGGATTCCTGCGGTCGGCATAGCTCATGCGGGCCGCCCACACGCCCTGTTCCTCAAACCGCGAGTCATAGCTTGTGCCGTAGAAGTAGAAAAACTCTTTCTTATCGTCGAGGTAGAAGACGAAGTCACCCGTCCCTCCCACGTCCCAGGGGCTGGCCGTGTCGCAACGCGCCGCGCAAGGGGCGGCGGAGATGATGAAGCCGAGGTCCTCCCATGTGGCGCCGTGGTCTCGGGATCGAATCCAGCCGATGCGCGGCATGGTCGGCAGGTGATTGTTCGATACGCAGATCGCATCCGGCTCGTAATGGTATGCCCCGTAGAGAATGCCGTCATTTTCATCCTTCCAGGTGGCCTCGACCCATATGTACAGCTTGTCATTGAGGTCTCCCAGCTTCGTGGAGACCCGGTTCGCAAGATGAGAGAGGTCCGGCCCGGAATTCCGATAGGGATGACCGTAGGAGTTGAAAACGTAGAGTGTGGACTCATCCCAATGCGCGGGACTGTTGGAGTCCACTCCGGTGATTTGTACCAGCGGGGCATCCGAGAATATCAGAGAGGGCAGGCTCTCCTGCGCGAAAGCCGACGCTGGCCAGAGTAAAATCCCCAAGGTGAGAAGTACCGTCAAACGGGATCCGCCTGGAAAGAACTCGCGCAGCCCTACATTACCTCGTCCCCTGAGGCGTCTGTTGAGGCAAGTTGACTGACCCCAATGGTGCGGACTCACTGCTGTTTTTCTCCGGGCTTGAGGAAGGTGATTGCGAGCCGCGACGATCCCGTCAGGAAGAGGCGTCCGGACCGGCCGCAGAGCTTATCCGTTTCGCCCTTCGCAGTCCCGATCACTTGCGGATACCAGCCGCTCGAGAGCGTGTCGGCGATCACCATGCCGTCTTTGGAAGGCCGCAGTTCGCCGTAGTAAACCCCGCGAGGGATCACCAGCATTCCGTCCACAACCTTGCCGAGGCGAGTGGCCTGGAGAATTCCAGGCCGGTCGAGGATCATGCGCGGCTCGCTCCAGCCGCGCGGGTCGCCGAGGTCGCGAGAAAAGCTCACGTAGATTCCGTCCTCGTTGAGTTTGGTGTCGATGGCATGGTTGAGGACCATGACATACATGTCGAGGTATGTGTTGAAGTGGATCGCCGGGCCCCAGAACATGCACCCGTCGGGCTTGTGGTAGTCGCGTTGCGCGGGAAAGACGGGCGTCACGTGCCCGCCCAGGCCGGGTTCGGCCCATTCACCGCGGTACCACTTCCTGACTTTTCCGCTGGGATTCTTCCGGTCAGTGTAACGCATTCGGGCGACGAAGATTCCCTGCTCTTCAAACCGCGGGTCGTAGCTGGTGCCGTAGAAGTAGAAGTATTCCTTCCCACGGTCCAAAAAGAAAACGAAGTCTCCCGTGCCGCCGGAATCCCAAGGGCTGCTGCTCTGGCAATTGATCGCGCAGGGGTCTGCGTAGATGATGAATCCCAAGTCTTCCCAAGTCGCACCGTTGTCACGCGAGCGGATCCAGCCGATTCTTGGCGCCGTCAGGATGTGTTGATTGGAGAAGCAGACTGTATCGGGTTCGAAGTGGTAGGCGCCGTAGAGTGTCCCGTCATCATCCTTCCAGGTACTTTCAATCCAGATGTTCAGTTTGTTGTTCTGAGTGCCCAGGTCCACCGAGATGCGGCCGCCCAGGTGCTCGAGGTCCGGCCCGGAGGTCCGCCAGGGATGGCCGTAGTTGTTGAAAAGGTAGAGAGTGTCGCCGTCCCAGTGCAGAGGGTTGTTGGAGTCGGCTTCGTGCTCCAGGCTGCGCTCCGGAACTTCTACCCCCGGCATCTGAATCAACGGCGCCTCGCGCAACTCCACGGTTGGCAGCGGGAATTGGTCTCTCACGCTCATTACTCGGCTCTGAGCAAAGCTGGCGGATTCTTTGACAAAACTCAGGAAGGCCAGACAGAGAACCAGAATAGCTAGTGCATTGATGATTGCAACTGCCCGCTGATGGTTTACCTTGCGGACTGATTCCCTGATGGTGCGAAGCACTGCCAACCTGCGGGCCGATTCACAAGGGCCGGAGTCCATAGTAAGGGTTCGCGGGCAGGCCGCCGAGCCCGCCCGCGAATTATAAAAGGTAAGACGCCAGGTTTCTATGCCACCATCAGACCGCTACCAGACAAACTTCAGTGAGAACTGCATCGACCGCGGGTCCGTCTGGGTGTTCGTGATCATGCCAAACGTACAGCCGACCACATGAACGGCGTCGGTGCTGCCATCCGGATAGGGCGGCAAGCACCAGTAGTTGTTGGGAACGCCGAGGCTCTGGTGGTTAAACGCGTTGAAGACATCCCAGCGGAAGTTGAAGTACTTGGTCTCGCTGAGCCGGAAGTCCTTACCCAGCGAGAGGTCGGCGTCCCAGTAACCGGGCGTGCGACCGGAGGGCGGCCGCAACCCGGCGTTCCCGAACTTCCAAAACGCATCGATGGAGTTGTAATCGACCGGGTTTCCGTTGGGATCGTATCCGGTTGTGTATTCCTGAAGCAGAACGGGGTCATTCCCCCAGGGAGGAGTCAGGGCGCTGGTGTTATACCATTGGTTCTCCTGCTGAGCGCGCGTCTTGCTACTGCGCCCCGCGGCCAGGTTGCCGACCAGGTTCGGCAAGCAGCTCCCGCCTCGGCCATACAGAAGATTACAGGCGATAGACCGGAAGAACATCGGAACCCCACTCTGGAAGTTCCAGTTCTGGGACAGTCTCCAACCCCCCAGAATCGCGTTCGACGCTCCCCCCTGGCTGAGGAAATGCTTCCCTTTCCCGAAGGGAAGCTCGTACGTCGTAGCAAGATTGAGCACCTGGGGTGTGTCATCCGGAGCGAGCGCCTGGTATGCATTGCGGTTGTCGGGGTCGCCATACCAAACGTGAGTGGAGCCATCGGCCACTCCCCCGCCCGCGGCCCCCGGGATCCACGCGATGCGCCCCACACCTTTGTTGCTGATCGTGGTGGGGCCCGTGGTGTTGGCCACCAGCGCGCCCAACCCTTCACTAACGATGTTCTTGGATATTGTGTAGGCAACGATAAAATTCAACCCCTGCGAGGCGCGCTTCTCCAGGCGGAATTGGGCCGATTCATATCGGTTGAAACCGTCCGGCAACAGCAGCGGCTGGACCGAGTAGAACTGAGGGTAGGGTGCCAAGGCCGTCCAGCCCGAGCATGTTACCTGGGTGCTCGGTGGATTATATTGGGCACAGTCAAAGACCCCGTTCATGGAAGAAGGGACGGGATAAATATCGTTGTTAATGTTGCCGCGAATTTGCTCCTGCACCTTGGTGGGAGGACGGTTCAAATTCGGGAACTCCTCGCCTAGCAAATGCACGCCATGGCTTCCCACATATCCCGCGCTGAGCACCATGCTGCCGGGGAGCTCTCGCTGAACAAACAGGCTCCACTGTTCCACGTATGGATCGTGGGGTCCCTTGAAGAACCCATAAATGTTCGTCGACACGCCCACCAGTTGCTCGTCGTGGGTCCGGTTATAGCTGAGGTCGGGTAACGTCAGGGTGGGAGCGCCTTGGCTCAGGATGAAGGAGGGGGTTTGATAGGTGTAGTCATTGATGAACGAAACCGATTCGTAGTCACCGGTAGAACTAGCCGACCCATTTCCCGCCCCGAAGAGCGCCGAAAGGCTATTGCTGTAGACCATCCCGAAGCTGGCTCGAATTACCGTCTGCTTGTTGCCAAAGGGCGTCCACGCGAGGCCGAAGCGGGGACCGAAACTGTTTTTGTTGGCGGGGAAAAGATTGCGGTCAGGATGATCCGGGGTCCCCATATAGACGATTTTCCCTTTGTAGGGGACCAGCGGGTTCTCCTGACTCAAATCGAAATTTGCCAGCATGTTGTGACGCTCGCGGATCCACCCGTAGATGTCCCAACGGATTCCGAGGTTCAAGGTGAGGTTGGGGGTCACACGAAAATCGTCTTGCACGAAAGACCCCCAGTTGTCGTTGGTTTGGAACGGGGCATACACAGCGGCTGTGCCGGGGCTACCCTGCAAAGCGGTCCCCAGCAGGAAGGTTGCCAGGCCATCTCCACCCAAGCCAGTTATGGGGTCACTGGTAAGGCTGTGATCGAAACCAATGTTATAACCCGCGCCATAGTTGCTCCACGCGTTGTTCCGCTGGAAGAAAAAACCCGCCTTGACCGTGTGCCTGCCCGCCACCTTAGTAAGGTTGTCGCTGAATGTGTAAGCCTGCTGGCCTTGGGTGCCGTTCTGATATTCGACGGGCCCGAACGAGGTATAGTTGGAATAAAACCCAATCGGCTGCTCGAACGAGATCGTGGGGACAGGTTGAAAAGGTTCAGAAAGCATGAAGTTCAGGCCCTGCACGTGTTGCAAGACCTGGGCGTTTTGCGTCACGCTTTCAAGGTTCGGCCGGGCCACCAGGTTTTGACGCCCAAACGAAAAACGCGCTTCGTTCACGAGCGTGGGGGTGAAAGTCGAAGTGAATCCGAGTTCCGCGAGTTGATTGCGCGTGTTGTAAGGCTGGGCTCCCGCTACGCCGGTATTGGTCTGCGCCGTCGGACCGTCCCAGGGAAATCGGAAGTTGGTGTAGTAGCTCGGATTGAAGAGCCACGCCACAAATAGCTTATGTTTGTCGCCGATCGTGTGGTCAATCTTCACCGAGACGTTGTGGGTCGTCATGCTGCTCCCCACGGCCCCGATATAGTTGTTGCAGAGGTCGCCGCACCCTCCGGGCCCTTGCTGGAGAGGATCGAGAAAGTTCGGGTCGGGAAAGCTATTCACGTAGAATTTGGCGAGTGGATCGATTCGGTTGGCCGGGATGACGGGGGTTGGGAAAGGGGTGCGGTGGAAGTAACCGTTCGCATCGGGACCGGTGGTGGTCAAGGGGTCGTACAAACAATTGGTAACCCCCGGATTGGAAGGGCCGCATTGGGCCGCGAACCTCGGGTCACCGGTGAAATCACCATTTCTTTCGGCCGGCAGCGGGACCGTCAAAATTCTATTTTCGCGCTCATGGAGCAGCGAGATATCCCAGGACGCGAAAAAAAACGTCCGGTTCTTGCCGTTATAGATGTGAGGTAGGTAAACCGGGCCGCCCACCGTTCCACCGAAGTCGTTCCAGTTCACGGCAGGCTGAAGAAAGGGGTTGCCATTTTGATCGCGCCGAGCGAACGGGTTCGTCGCGCTGAAGTAGGAGTTGCGGTTATACCCATAGAGGTCGCCATGCAGGTCATTCGTTCCTGATTTCAGCACCACGTTAACCACGGCGCCGCTGGTGCGACCGTATTCCGCCGCCAGCCCGTTATCGACGAGATTGAATTCCGCGACCGCATCCGGCGAGGGATTGACGACCACCGATTCCGCGCCCACCGTGGTGTTTCCAGCCCCTTCCAGATACCAAGAGTTTGCTCCGGCCTGTCCCCCGTTGGCGCTGATGCTCGAACCAACCAGGTGAAGCGGGTCGGGAAAGCCGCCGAATTGGCTATTGAACCCGAAAGTCGCCCCGGAGGGTCCCGCCGATTGAATGACTCCCGGGATGAGCTGGACGAGAGTCTGGATATCGCGCCCCTGAAGAGGAACATTGTCGATGTAATTTTTTGCGACCATGGTAGTGAAGTTTGAGGGGGTCGGCTCCACCAACGGAGCCGCCGCCGTCACCTCCACGTTCTGGGTCGCCTTGCCCACCTTTAACTGTCCATCCATGGTGGTTGTCTGGCCGGCGTTCACAACGACTTCATGAATCTCCAGGGGACTGAACCCTGGCATTTCGAAATGGACCAAGTACTTACCCGGAACCAATTCCTGCGCCAGATAAAAGCCGACAGAGTTCGTGATCAGGCGCGTTTCAACCCCGGTGCTCACGTTCTTCACAAGAACCGCTGCGCCGGGAACCACACCGCCCTGCGGATCGGTCACTGTCCCTTGAATTTCGCCCCGATCCAAGGAGGCCATCAACTGCATAGTGAGTAGTAGAACTCCCATGCAAGTGAAGATCATCTGAGCAGAGCGTTTTCTGGCCATGGGCCTCATACCTCCTTCTCAGAACCCTCCGACGCCAACCCAGCAAATCTGCAAGCTAGGAGTTCATGCATCGCCAAGCCCCGACCTGGCCGCAAAGGCATTTCATGAAGCGTTTCATCGCGCGCAGACTATTCCAGCCTTAGCCAATTGTCAAGCCTTTTGTCGAGATTCTGATTTTGGCCGAGTGGAGGTCTTATGCTGACGCAGGCGTGACCGCGCCTGAGAGCCGGGTAAAGGCAGAACGATCGTTTCAGGAAGCACTTTGAGAGGTCCGCACGTCCTGCAAGAGGGGGCGTGTGCTGCCGCGCCGCATCAGTGTGACCGGTAGGATTATCTCAGGAAGCCGCCTCCCGGGGGACCGGAGCTTTTCGATGGCCATCCGCGCAAGTTGACGGCCGATTGCGAACTTTTCAACTCGCACCGTTGTCAAAGGAGGAACCTTGAACTGTGCCTGATCCTCGTCGTGATAGCCGATCACGCTGACGTCGTTGGGTACCTGGAGCCCGCGCTTAGCCAGCGCGTCCCAAGCCCCGAAAGCGATGTCGTCGTAACCTGCAAAAACCGCTGTGACCGGCAGGCCTTGTTCCAGAATCATGTCCATGCAAGCGTAACCGTTCGCGTACAGGTTGTCAGAGAGCCCAATGGTCTGTCCTCGTGGCTCCAGGCCACCATCACGCATGGCCTGCTGATACCCTTCACACCGCGCCCCATACCACGGCAAAGATGTGTCGCCGATATACCAAATATCGCGGTGCCCGAGCTCGATCAGGTACTTCGTCGCCTCGTAGGAACCGCTGTGGTCATCCCACCCCACTTGGTCGACAGGGGGACGAACGGTCTTGCCTGTATAGGTGTTTTTCAGGAGAACATAGTGAACCCCCAGGGCCTCGACTGCCTCGATGAAGTTCTCGTAGTTCATGCCTGCCAAAATGAGACAGTCGGCCACGCCGTGGCTCTGGAGCACCTTGGGCAGAAGCAGCTCCGATGGTTTCCGATCCGGAGAGTAGTTGTAGCGCGTGAAGAGAACAAAGTAGCCCTCTTCCGCGCACGACTCCTCCACACTCTGCAGGACGTCGGAGTGAAAGGCGTACAAGAGCCTGCGATTGCTCTGCACAAATGAGATGATAGGAGAGGAGTTCTGGACAAAGCTTCGCGCGCGGGCGTTGGGGCGATAATTCAATTCCCGGATCGCCTCCTCGACGCGTAGGCGCAGTCCCGGGTCCACTCCGGGACGGTTGTTCATCACCCGCGAAACGGTCCCGATGGCGACTTTCGCGCGCTTGGCAACGTCTTTGATGGTGATCGCCATGAATTGGCACCGCCCGGCGTTTGGTCCCCCTCGGGCACGCCGCGGTGAAACGCTACATTGGCAACTCTATAGGCAACGGCAGGGGATGTCAATCAATTCCACGAGAGACACTTCCGTGCCTCTTCGCCTTCGACGCAGGTGGGTCCTCGCACTATTGGGGAGAAACCAGGAATCCCAGTTGACATCCGCGTTCAAGGCTGGTAGCTTCTGGGCGTTTGATGAAACGCTTCAATGGAGCGCTGCGGGCTCGTGGTAGATAGGAAGGACTTTGGCCATGTCTCAGGTGACGGTCATCGTTGACCCTGGCGACCTTTGCGGGGAATGTCCTTTGTGGGATCCCTCTCAACAGGCTCTTGAGTGGATCGATTCGGTGGGGCAGAAGATTCATCGCCTGCACTGGCCATCCCGGCAACACTCCATCGTCACCGGCGAAGTCCCTGTGAATGGCTTCCGCCGCAACCGTCGTGGGGGATACATCATCTGTAACAACCAAGGAATCTGGCAATGGCATGGCGGGCACAACCTCACCATGATCGCCACCGAAGTTGCCGGGCGGCGGTGCCAGGTCAATGACTGCGTCGCCGACTCCCGGGGTCGCTTCCTGACCGGTTCTTACTTTTATGACCCAGCCGGAAAATATGAGCTCGGCAGTCTGATTCGGGTGAATACACGCGGCGAGGGCAGTGTCCTCGATGAGGGGTTTCACCTTTCCAACGGCCTCGGTTTCTCACCCGATGAATCAAAGCTTTACTTCGCCGACTCGGCGGCGCGGCGCATCTACGCGTACGATTATGACGCCGACACGGGTTCGGTGACCAACCGGCGCGTGCTCGTCCAGGTGCCCGCGGAGGAAGGTCTCCCGGACGGCTTGGCGGTGGACGCAGAGGGATTCATCTGGTCGGCGCAGTGGTACGGAAGTTGTATCGTCAGGTACGACCCCGCCGGCAAATTAGAAAGGCGAATCCCGACGCCCGCGAAGCAAACCTCCTCCCTAGCCTTCGGGGGGCCCGACTTGACGGACATCTTCGTGACTTCCGCCGCCCAATCTGAGAGCATGCCCATCATGCCCCCGGGGTACGATCCCGCGACGGCGAATATGGGGGGAGCCTTATACCATTTGAACCTAAGCATCCCAGGCCAGCGGCAGCACTCGGCCGACATCGCCTTGCCGCCTGCAAGGTCAAAGACGTGATTCCCGAAACGCAACTCGCCACCCTCGCGGCCGCGGCCGCCGACCGGTTGCTTGCTTACCCCTGGAAGATCTGGTTTTGGGGTGATTCGGTCGGCTTCGAAGGCCTGCTCGACGCCGCCGAGCTGACGGGACAGGAAAAGTATCTCACCTTCGTTTATGGAATCTTCAAGAGCTGGATTGCCCGGGAACCGTTCCGCAGCCCGTTTGACTATACCGCGCCGGGAGTGGCGCTATTGCGCGTGTATGAGAAGTCGGGAGACGCCGCTCTAATGGCTGCCGCCTTGAGGCACGCCGATTACATGGCTTCTTTCCGCCAGACCGATTCGGGCGCCTACATGCGCTATGAGAATGCCGCGATCGAGTTGCCTCCGGAGTTGCCCCCAGACCATCCCGAATCAGATGCCTCACAGGAGATGTCCAGGCGGACCCGTGATGGCGGGCCATGCATTTTCGTCGATTCGATGCACTTCGATGGCCCCTTCTTCGCCAAGATGTATCGGCTCTCGGGTGAAGATCGTTACCGTCAGCTCGCCTTGAGGAATATACTCTCCCAATTGGATCTCCTCTACGATCCCGCGAACGAGCTTCTGCACCACTTCTGGATCGAGCGGACGAAAAGCCGAAATGGCGTGCTCTGGGGCCGGGGGAACTGTTGGGGCCTCCTGGGGCTGGTTGAAACGCTGGAATCCCTCCCGCAGGATGATTCGGAGGGCTGGCGCTTGCTTGAGGTGCTGAGAAGGATCGTCGCGAAAATGGCCCGCTTGCAAACGGCCGAGGGAGGATGGCACACCATCCTCACCGACCCGGATTCATACGTCGAGACCTCGATCGCGGCGTTTATGGTTCATGTCCTCTCACGGGCCATAGAACGCAATTGGATCGAACCAGAGATATACTCCCCGATTCTTGAATCCGCGATGTATTTCGTGCTCGACCACGTCCGGCCCGACGGCGTACTCGACGGGGTTTCGTATGAGACCTTCCCGAGCACCCGCGTCGAGCACTATCGTCGCATGCCCCGTGGCGCCATGGTTCCGTGGGGTCAGGGCCCTCTGTTAACCGCCCTTTGGGCCTACGCGCGGCTGCACCGCTCGCGCGAGCTGAGTGGCACCGTCACCCGGGAGGACGAGCTTTGATCCGCCTCGATAACAAAGTCGCGCTGGTCACCGGCGCCGCGGCGGGAATCGGAGCGGGAATCGCCGAGCTGTTTGCGGAAGCGGGCGCGTTCGTTGTCGCTTTCGACATCAACGCCGAAGGGGCGCGGCAGATGGAGCAGAAACTGCGTGAGCGGACGCGAGCGTTGGCGGTCGCTGGCGATGTCTCGTGTGAGGAGGACGTCAAGGCGGCCATCGAACAAACCGTACAACAGTTTGGGACCCTCGATATTCTCATCAACAACGCGGGCATCGAGGTCCCAGGCCCGATGGTTGAGATGACCTCGCGCGACTGGGATCGCCAGCTCAATGTGAACCTGAAAGGCGTTTTCCTATTCTCTAAGTTTGCGATTCCGCACCTTCGCACGCATGGCGGGGCGATTGTGAACATCTCCTCCGTGCACGCCTTCGTTTCGTATGAGGGGAACGCCGCGTACGATGCCTCGAAAGCCGGCGTGATCGGCTTGACTCGCGCCCTGGCCCTCGAACACGGCCGTGACGGGATCCGCGTGAATGCCATCTGCCCGGGGTATATCAACACCCCCCTGATGGATGAGTGGTTGCGCATCCAGCCCGACGCCGCAGCGGCCCTACGGCAGGTTCTCCGTGTTCATCCCCTGGGTCGGATCGGCACCCCTCGCGATGTGGCCGAGACGGCCTTGTTCCTCGCCTCCGACGCTGCGTCCTTCATATCCGGAACGTTTCTTGTGGTGGATGGTGGGATGATTGCGGCCGGGCACTAGGCCGCGAAAAGGGAGTCTGGCTTGAAAATCCAAAAGATCGAGTGCCTGCAGCTTCGCTCTCCGCACGCCACTCCAGCGGATTGCGACGGGGCCGTCGATACGGCCGTCATCCGCGTCACCGCTGACAATGGCACATATGGGCTGGGCGAAACCGACGCGCCTCCTAATGCCATTGCGGCGCTCCTGGAGACACCCACGGCACACATCTGGAGCCGCAGCATTCGAGATATCCTGCTTGGCCAAAACCCTCTGGAAGTCGAGCAGTTGTGGGACCAAGTTTATGAAGGCACGATCTACCACGCCCGCCGGGGGCTCGGCGTCATGCTGCTCTCCGCGATCGACATTGCCTTGCACGATCTTCGCGGAAAGGCGCTGGGCCTGCCGGTGTATCAGGTTGTGGGCGGGGCAGCGCGGGCGCAGGTGACTCCCTACGCGACGCTATTCCCGAGCATGCCGCAGGGACGCGGCTGGGCGGAAATGCAGGCCTGTTGTTTCGCCCTGATTGATAAAGCCATTTCCCTGGGCTTTCGCGCCATGAAAATGGAGATGCTCTTTTACGATCTAGTCAGCGACCCGGATCTGGTTCGATTCATTTATGACTGCCGCAAGCGCCTGGGGGACGACCGAGAGTACATGATCGACGTCGGATACCGATGGAAGAATTTCAACCAGGCCCTGGTCGTCCTGCGCGCCATTGAAGACGCTCGCCTGTTCTTCGTGGAGACGCCGCTTCACACGGACGACCTGGACGGGCTTGCCCGGCTCGCCGACGCCACCGCCACCCCCGTGGCCGTCGGAGAGTTTCTCCAGACGCGTCATGAGTTCCGCGAGCTGATGGACCGGGGCCACTGTGATGTGATTCAGCCCGACCTCGGCCGGGTGGGCGGCATGACAGAGGCCCTGCGGTGCGCGCGCATGGCGCAGGAACGCGGCCTCCCCTGTGTGCCTCATGCCTGGAAAACCGGGTTGACGGCAGCCGCCACGCGCCATTTCGGGGCCGTGGTCTCCAACTGCCCCTACATCGAGCTGTTTCATCAAGAGCTCTTTCCATCCCATTTGCGCTCTCACTTGGCACGGCCTGAGATCCCGCTGCATGACGGCCACTGGGCGCTGCCCACAGCGCCCGGCATCGGCGTCGAGATGGAGGAAGCGATCGTGCGCGAGTGCCTGGTGAAGCCTCCGACCGTGATGGAATGAGTCGCCTTCGACGACAAGGCAGAAGCGCGTTGGGGCGACAGGTGGCGGCTGAACCGGCTCCTTCGAGGGAATACTTTGCATGAAGTTGACTCGCCGTGCCGCGGCAGACGTCGGCCTGTTGATCCTGGTGAATACGATGTGGGCAGCCCAATACGCCGCCTATCGAGTCGCCACCGAAAAGATGGGCCCCGTTACCGTGAGCGCTTGGAACTTTTTCCTGGCTTCCCTGGTTCTGCTGCCGTTTCTCGGTTGGGAACGCCGCGCGGTAAGAGGTTCCATCTTGACGCCTAACTTGCCCGACCCGGTGCCCGAAGCAGCAGACCCTTCCCGATCCACCGTGCGAACCTTCCTCGGGTTTTTGATGCTCAGCGTCCTGGGCCTCATTCCCGGCTCCATGCTTTTGGCTTGGGGCGTCGCGCGCTCAACCGCCTCGAACGCCGCCATCATCTATCTGACCATGCCGGTGATGACGGCGCTCCTGGCCTCGCTGATCCTGGGGGAGAAGATGAGCGCGCTGCGCTGGGCCAGTCTGGCGATTGCGCTCGGGGGTGTGCTGATTCTTTCCGCCGCCGATTTGCGTCAACTGCAACTTCTGAAGGGGCGGTTCCTGCTGGGCAACCTCCTGGTTGTGCTCGCCTGCCTCGGCAGTTCCTTCTATAACGTTTACTGCAAGGGACTGTTAAAGCGTTTCACGCCACTCGAGGTCTTGATCTACGGCTATGCCCTGGCGTTCCTGGTCAGCGTGCTGGTGATGCCCGCGGCCGAGCCGTTCTCCTTGGCATCGCTCCGCAGTTACTCGGCCGCGACGTGGCTCGCGCTGCTCGCCCTCAGCGTATTCAGTTGGGGGCTGGCCATGGTGCTGTGGATGTTCCTCTTGAAGCGCCTCGACGTGAGCCAGGCTTCCGTTTCGATTTATCTCCTGCCGTTCTTGGGCGTGCTGATCTCGACCCTTACACTGCACGAGACCCTCACGTGGACCACCCTTCTGGGCGGCCTCTTGACCCTGACCGGGACCGTCCTCATTACCACCTTCGAGCCCACTGCCGCGTAGTGCACCAGCCTGCAAATCTGAGACAGCGAGTCTAAACTCATCTTTCTTCGAACGGAGCAAGAGTTATTAGCCGGTCTTGTAAGACGCTTGCGAAAGGGTTCAAGGAAGGTGCTTTCCGGAGGCTTGAATTGGGGGCTTCAGTCGGCGAGGTCGCCCGCTCTTGCGAGGTGCATCCCAATGTGTCGTACCGCTGGTGCAGAGGGCCCTTCGGGGGTCCAACTGCGGATTACTCCTGCCTCGTGGGCTAGCATTTAGAAACCGCCGGAGGTCTCGCCACGCCCGCCACTTCGACGAGAAACGGGCAAACTGTTTTTTTTTGGCATGTCGGCTTGAGCCCAATGAACCACCGGAGTAACTACGCCGCAGGGCGTTGAGTGCAGTAAGCGCAGGTTCAGGTCTGGGAGAGTGCGCCCTGTCCATTCACGCATGACTATGAAACATCCGGAGGGGTCAAGAGTCAGAAAAGATGGGACTTATGCTGCGTTCTACGCCAACTGGTCGTAATGCCTCTTTGCGTGTTGTTTGACATGGAACTTTGCCCGTTTCTCAGCGTATCCACCTTCCAGAAAGGGACATTTGGCCGGCGTCTCGGAGGAAGGTCGGAAGCCAGCGTTGGTGGATCTTGATGCCAGCCCCCAAAAAGGAGGACAATGCGGGTGACTGAGCCCGAGTCATAACATCGACATGCGCGCCCATTGGAGCTATGCCCTGGTCTTTGTGGCTTTCGGTGCTTGGCCGCCGCAGCCACAGCCCCCTGAAAACGAGTACCGTATCCGCGTTTCCGTAAACCTGGTCCAGATAGACGCCACCGTCACCGATTCGCAGGGCAAGCCGGTTCCCGGCTTGACGTCCGATGATTTCCAAATCCTGCTGGATGGCAAACTGCAGAAAATCGCTTCCTACAACTTTATTGAGGCCGGGAGAGGCGCCCCGGCTCGGCCCGCCCCAGCCCGGCGCCAGCCTCCCGTTCCCAAGAAATTGGAGGGCGCGCTGCCCTCCATGCCTGCCGCCCCGCTCAAACCCGAGGAGGTGCGGCGCACGGTCGTCCTTTTTGTCGACGACCTCTCCATGTCCGCGGAAAGCGTTCCCGCAGTCCGCAGGGGGCTGCGCAAGTTCATTGACGAACAATTGCAGCCAGGCGATCTGGTCGCCATCGTGCGGGCCAGTGCTGGTCTGGGCGCCCTTCAAGACTTCAGCACGGATCGGAACCTGCTGCTGGCTGCAGCGGACCAAGTGCGCTGGAATCCTGCCGGGCGCGGCGCTGCCTGGGCGTACGGGTCCGTCGGGATTAACCCGACTGAGGACGCCCAGCTAGCCTCGAGCATAGGTAGAGGCGAGACCATCAGCCGCATCGAGGAATACACGGTGGCCGTAACCAGTTCGCTGTGGAGGCTTGTGCACGGAATGACCACCCTGCCGGGCCGAAAGTCTGTCGTGATCTTGTCCGACAACCTTCCGGTCCGCACACCCGATGAAATCGGCCCCTTTCAGACCGAGGTCGTGGGCAGCGGCGCGGGCGGGCGCATCCTGGTGAGCATGCGCCGCCTGGTGGATGAATGCGTCCGGGCCGGCGTGGTCCTTTACGCGATCGATACGCGCGGCTTGAGCCCTCTCAACTCGCAAGCCCGAGATCGACCCCGGCCGCCTGGGGCACCTGAAGACGCCAGCCCGGGCCCGCCTCAAGCTGCCACCTCACAGCCAGGCGGCGATTGGGTCTGGAGCGCAATGCAGGGCCGTCGCGATGAGTACCGCGAAGGCCAGTGGGGCGCGATGTTTTTGGCATCCGAGACCGGCGGCTTCATGGTCACCGAGGCCAACTACATCGACGCGGGAATCGAACGAATCATGAGCGATCAGAGCGGTTACTACCTGCTCGGCTTCACGCCTCCAGCCGAGGCGCTCGTTCCCGACCGCTACGGCCATCCCGTCTACCATCGTCTCAAAGTCGAGGTCCGGCGCCCAGGCCTGCACGTGCGCTCACATCAGGGTTTCTTCGGCGTGGCCGACGAAGATATGGCAGCGGCGCCGCGCCCGGAACTCCAACTCGCCGCCGCGCTCGAATCGCCGTTTCAGTCCTCTG
>Ga0187771_10000638_pt1 | contig 21853 bp, 17 predicted proteins | sample 0116_SJ02_MP15_1_FD_133139 | JGI IMG/M metagenome (GOLD analysis project Ga0187771, IMG submission 133139) | Tropical peat soil microbial communities from peatlands in Department of Meta, Colombia - 0116_SJ02_MP15_10_MG | ecosystem: Environmental > Terrestrial > Soil > Wetlands > Peat | place... | reverse complement strand
GGTAGTAGCCAGAATGTTGAAGTCTCTCGGCATTTTTCACCGTTCTTTTTTGAGGCAACTTACTCATCATTGGCTTCGCAGATGATCTGAAGATGGTACAGGGTCAGTGCAGGTTAGTGGCTTTGTCACAGCTTTTAGCTCTTAGCCGTCGCCTCACATCATCCCTTGTTAAATCTTTGGAAACAGACATTTATCTATTTTGACTGCCTTTGAAGCGTCAGGCTTAAATCGGTGTTGCGCAAGCTGGCATTATTCCGATCGAAAAAAGGAAGGATGCTGTTGGGGGGTCTCAGACGAGAAAGCCCGTGATCGTTGTCCATGGCGGGGCTGGAACTTGGCAACCTGAGCGTAGACAAGGCGGCTTGAGAGGCGTCAAGAGAGCTACGAGAACGGGTTTTGGGATCTTGGCTGACGGAGGAACAGCGTTGGACAGTGTTGTAGAAGCTGTGGCAGTCATGGAGGACGATGAAACGTTTAACGCAGGTATCGGTTCGAGTTTGACTCTGGAGAAGACTGTGGAAATGGAGGCATCCGTCATGGACGGGAAAATGTTGCAGGCTGGTGCTGTCGGGCTGTTGCATGACGTTCGTAACCCGGTTCGTCTGGCGAGAATCGTCATGGAAGAGACAGATCATGTTTTCCTGGTCGGTGAGGGAGCCGAAAAGCTTGCTCGGATTCGTAATCTTGAACGCAGAAACCCTGTGACGGAGCTCAGGCTGCGGTATTATGAGGGGCAGAAAGAGTTGCTGCTCAGGGGAAGATCCGAGTTGCCGAAGCTCGCTGTTCTTGTAAGGGATCATCCCGAATTGTTCGACCTTGACACAGTCGGGGCGGTTGCGCTCGACAAGGAGGGGAATGCAGCGGCTGCAACGTCAACAGGTGGGTTCCCACTCAAGCTTTCTGGAAGGATAGGAGATTCGCCCTTGATCGGCTGTGGTACATATGCTGACAACCAGAGTGGAGCCAGCTCGGCCACAGGCGTGGGCGAGATAGCCATAAGGCTGGTCTTGGCCAAGACTGTGTGCAACCTTATGGAAAACGGAAAGCCTGCGCAGAAAGCTGCCGAACAAGCGATAAGGCTCGTCAACAAGAGAATCAGAACGTACAATTCGATGGGGATAATATGTGTTGATACCCATGGAAGGTTCGGAGCTGCGCACAATTCGCTGAACATGTGCTGGGCGTACATGAAGATGGGAATGAATGAACCGAGAGAATCTTTGACGGGCAAGATTGTGAAATAAATCTTTTGAATTGCCTTCTCGGGACAGGTTCGTGTCCTCATATTCGACAATTGACGAATGATAATGTTTAAACCACCCCGGAATCGCTTCACTACGCAACACAACGTAGGGAGGTGCGGAAAAGTGATAGATGAAGAAGAGGAAGACTGGGAAGAAGAGGACTGGGAAGAAGAGGACTGGGAAGACGAGGAAACGTAAGGGGCGATCTTCCGCGTGTTTTTTCTGTTTTTTCTCTGTTAGAAGAGTGAAGCGCTGAAGTTTTCAAGTTTTGGCTTCATGTTTATAACTCGCTGTTATGACCATCTGATCGGCGGATCAGCCATGACAAGGGTTGCGGTGATAGATCTTGATAGGTGTAAGCCAAAGCACTGTAATACGGTGTGCCATAGGTTCTGCCCAATGGTGCGAAGCCGCATAGAAGCTATAAGATTCGAAAGTGACAAGCTCGTCATCGTGGAGTCACTGTGCTCCGGGTGCGGAATATGTGTTAGGAAGTGTCCCTTCAGCGCGATCTCCATAGTTAATCTTCCAGATGAATTAGAAAAAGATGTCAGTCACCGCTTTGGAGAGAACGCTTTCAAACTCTTCAGGCTTCCGACACCCTCGCCGAGCATGGTCTTGGGATTGATCGGACAAAATGGTATCGGGAAGACCACGGCACTAAGCATACTCTCAGGCAGTTTCAGGCTCAACCTCGGAAACTACAAGGAACCTCCAGACTGGAGAGAAATAGTCCATCATTTTAGAGGGTCGATGCTTCAAGACTATTTCCAGAGGCTGAGCGAAAATAGGCTTAAGGTATCGCACAAGCCGCAGTACGTCGACAAGCTTGCGAAGGCGGTCTCTGGAAACGTCGGCAGACTCCTTGAAAAAGTGGATGAAAGGAACAAGATCGAGGAAGTTGCCGAAAAACTTGAGCTGAAGATCCTTTGGAAACGACCGCTTGATGTTCTGAGCGGAGGCGAACTGCAGCGTGTTGCGATAGCAGCTGCGGTCTGTCGCGAAGCAGATGTCTATCTTTTCGACGAGCCCTCCAGCTATTTGGACGTGAAGCAGAGGCTTCAGGCTGCGAAGACCATAAGAAGTTTGAAGGATGATCAGAAGACGATTGTCGTAGCTGAGCATGACCTTGCAATATTGGACTACTTGTCTGATCAGGTCTGCTTATTCTACGGCGAACCAGGAGTTTACGGTGTGGCCTCGAACGTTCACGGAGTAAGGACCGGCATCAACATTTACCTGCAAGGTTACATTCCTGACGAGAACGTGAGGTTTAGGAAGGAAGCAATCGTTTTTCATGAGAAACCACCGGCTGCAGCAGTCAGCGAGGGCGAGACAGTGTTGAAGTGGGGAAGAACCGAGAAGACGTTTGAGGGATTCAAGCTCGTTGCCTTCCCTGGGGAGATTAGAAGAGGAGAAATTGTCGGGATTCTAGGTGCTAACGGGATAGGAAAGACTACTTTTATAAGAATCCTAGCAGGCCTTGAAGAACCTGATGGTGGCGGAAAGCTTAATCAGCTGAGAGTGAGCTACAAGCCTCAATATATTTCTGCGGAATACGAAGGAACCGTTCAAATGCTTCTCATGAGCGTTGCTAAGGACAATTTCTCTTCAAATTGGTACAAAACTGATGTTCTTCAACCGTTGAAGACCGATCGGCTTCTAGATAGAAACGTCGCAGAACTGAGTGGCGGCGAGTTGCAGAAGGTGGCGATAACAGCCTGCCTATCTCGGGACGCTGAGCTTTTTCTTCTTGACGAACCGAGCGCTTACTTAGACGTTGAAGAACGGTTGAACATGGCTAGAACCATTAGGAAGGTCGTTGAGAACCACCACGTTACAGCATTCGTCGTCGAGCATGACGTCGTCACTCAAGATTTCATAGCCGATCACTTGATGGTCTTCTCAGGCGAGCCCGGGACAGAGGGCGTAGCTTCTTCGCCTACCACGCTCAGAAAGGGGATGAACGCTTTCCTCAAGGAGATGGCAGTAACCTTCAGAAGGGACTCAACCACGAAGAGGCCTAGGGTCAACAAGGAAGACTCGAGGCTTGATAAGCTTCAGAAACAAGCGGGAGAATACTACTATGTACGGACGCTCAGAAGGGAAAGCAGCAAATGATAATAACGACTAAACTGGTTGACCTCACCACTGAGTGTGCGCAGTTAAATTAAAGAATCGGCAAGGCATAACGTAAGGACTGTTATGGCTGACGGGTGCTGGGGGAGGCTTAACTGGCTCAGACGACGACCTTTGAAGAGATCTCTGCAGCTGATTTCTTCTACAGAAACCGAGACATAGCTGGCTTCACGAACCCATCCAGAGCTGTTTTCGCGGCCATCAGAGAGCTCGTCGAGAATTCTCTTGACGCTGCTGAAGCCTCAAAGATCCCGCCAGAGATATACGTCAGACTTTCGTATGAGGGTGAAGCCAGCCCTGAGACTCAAATCTACAAGTTGAGAGTCGAAGACAATGGGATCGGGATTCAGCCTAGGCATATTCCTTCAGCGTTCGGCCAAGTGCTCTTTGGCTCAAAGTACAAGCTGAAGCAGCAGAGGGGAACGTTTGGCCTCGGAGGAAAAATGGCGATATTGTACGGGCAGATCACGACTCATCAACCGGCCACTATAGTCTCCAGCACGGGAGTAACCAAGGTCTACTTGTACAAGTTGATGATAGACATTCAGAGGAACCGGCCGATAATACTGGACAGAAAGGTGCTCATAAACAAGGAGCAGTGGCGCGGCACCTTGGTTGAGTTCAGCTTGGAAGGCGATTATCTGCGAGCCATGCCGAAGATCTTGGACTATTTTAAACAAACGGCGATGGTGAACCCCTATGCGAACTTGACCTTCGTAGATCCCAAAGGAAGACTCTACAAGTTTACGAGAGTCACGAAAGAGATGCCAGCGCCGCCGAAAGAAACGCTGCCTCACCCTTACGGCGTCGATGTCGAGCTGCTTCAACGTCTTATTCAGGTAACGCCGTACAAGAATATGCTCGATTTTCTAAGGAATCACTTTCACCGCGTCGGAGAGATCACAGCCCAAAAGTTTCTGGAATCAAGCGAGCTCAGCCCGTCCAAGAATCCTCGAAAACTGTCACACGAGGAGATTGTAAGACTCATGCATATGCTCCGGAGGTTTAAAGATTTTCTCCCTCCTGACGCAAGCTGCCTTTCCCCGCTAGGCGACGAGTTGTTGAAGGCTGGGATTCAGAAGGAGCTGAACCCCGAGTTTGTAGCAGTACACCAGCGCAAACCCGCCACCTACGCGGGTCACCCGTTTATTATCGAGGCAGGAATAGCCTATGCCGGTGAGATACCTAGGAGAGGAAGCTTTCTCGTTTACAGGTTTGCGAACAGGATACCCTTGCTGTATGATGAGGCAAGCGATGTTTCAGTCAAGGTGATCACCGACATGAACTGGCGAAGGTACCACGTTTCCCCCGACATGCCGTTGGCGATAGTGGTGCACATCTGCAGCACCAAAGTGCCGTACAAGACTGTTGGCAAAGAATTCATCGCTGACAGGGTTGAGGTTAGAAGGGAAATAGCCAACGCGCTGCGGGAAGTAGCGCGGCAGATTCAGCTCTTCCTGTCTAGGAGAGAACACGTAGACAGGGAGCGGAAGAGGCTCGGGGTCTTCAGCAAATACCTGCCCAAAATAGCCCAATTCTCAACTGAACTTGCCGGAAAAAAGAATGTGCCAGACATAGAAAAATTGCTAGCGAGCGTGAAAAAATATGGGGCAGAAGAGGAAGTTTAGAAGCAGCATGGTGGAAAAAAGGAAAGAGGTCCTCGAGGACTTGGCCAGCCTCGGTGGAACGATATACGATCAGATCGACGCAGGGCGTTTTCCAGCGATTGACATGCCTAGTCGCTCAACCGAAAACATCACGTATGATCAACAGCTCAGGCAATTCATTCTGGGCGACAGGAGGGTTCGAAGAAGCGCTCGCAACATACGACACTTGAAACCCTTCACGCAGCTTGTTTGGACCGCTTTCTTTTCCAACGAGCTTTCTTCGCAGAGAAAGACATCCACCCTTAGAGATGTTTACTACTCAGCTCAGGCTTATGAGATGACGTTTAAAGACCAGCAAGAGTCCAACAACATAATAACTGACCTAGAAACCATCTTAGGTCTCTCAAGGGAAGATTTCAACATTTTTCCAGAAGAAAGATCCGCCGTGTTCGGTGACTTGACGATAGAATACACGGTGCCTGGCTACGAAGGGAGAACCTTGAGCCTAGACTCGCATCCCGACGGGGTCCTAATTGGACCGGCGCTAACTTCGTCTGAATTTGTTAAGACGACAGCAGACAAAGTGATTGCTATAGAGGAGGGCGGCTTGTTCACGCGTTTTATAGAAGAGAACGTCCACAAGAAATACAACGCCCTGCTTGTCCTTACGGCCGGACAGGCACCCCGGGCTACGAGGCACTTTATTAGACGCCTCAACAGCGAACTGAAACTCCCGGTTTATATTTTGACCGACGGCGACCCGTGGGGAATGCATATTGCAATGGTGATAATTTCGGGCTCGGCAAATGCGGCGCACCTAAGGGAACTGAACACGCCCGATGCGAAGTGGAGCGGCGTATGGGCAACCGACATTGTAAACTACAAGTTGCCTACTGATCCTCTCGACGAGGTCGACATGAAAAGGCTCAGCGAGCTTGAGAGAGACCCACGGTACGTAGACCCCTTGTGGCGAAGGGAGATTAAGACTTTCATGAAGATCCGACGAAAAGCGGAACAGGAGGCCTTCAGCCGCTACGGCTTGACATACATCGTAGATGAGTATCTGCCTTCCAAGCTTGAAGAGACCGGGTGAGAACGGGAAATTTAAAATAACTGTTTGGTGACTACTACTGGCAAAAGCGGCCTAGAAGGATCATACTTGAGTCAAGAAGGCGGCCTTGCGTTATCGGTCCTCGAGAAACTCCTCGGTTTCCTAATCCTAGTTCTAGGCTCGGTCTCATTATACTACACGCTGACGAGCCTCACAGAACTCGGGAACTATGCTGGACTATTCGGTTTCCTAAACATCATAATGATAGCACTGGGGCTGATTCTTCTAACGGCCAAAACAGAGTAGTATTAAGCCATATGCAATTCTACTCAAGCGTTGAGACTAAGGTCTGAAGTCATTACTCCTTTCTTTCTACTACTATTCTGCATCTGGTGGCCAGCGCAGCAACAACACCTAGGGCCGCTAACCAAGGAGCAACAACCGCTCCAATGACGCCAACAGTGGCAGGTATCTCCAGCAGCACTCTGTCCTTGTCATCTTTGACGATGATTCGGTTCACGTTTCCCTCATGAAGAAGTTCCCTGACTCTTTGGATAAGGTTATCAGCGTCTACGCTGAACTCTTCGGTCACCACTCTCGTAACTCTTGTGCCACAGACGCTGCAAAACAAGACGTTTTCTCCCAGTTTCGCGCCACATTTGCTGCAATAAGGCAACTCATTCACTGATCATGTTAGGATGTCACGCCGGCTAAAAAAGGTTCAGAACTCGAAGCTGAGTACTTATTAGTCAGTGTGCTATTAACTGCGGAATACGACATCAAACGTTCAGCCTAGGCACCTTGTTAGAAGAGGGGAACTCCTAGATGCCCATTCGACAACCCATCATATGCGTGTTGGGACACGTAGATACGGGTAAGACATCGTTGTTGGACAAGATACGCAAGACAAGCGTTCAGGCACGTGAGTCCGGCGGTATCACGCAGCACATAGGAGCAAGCTTCTTTCCCCTTGAAACGCTGAAACAGTTAATCGGCCCAGCCCTTTCGACGGTAAAGGCTGAAATCGAGATTCCAGGTCTTCTGATCGTGGACACGCCTGGACATGAGGTCTTCACGAATCTGCGCAGAAGAGGCGGAAGCGTTGCTGACATAGCAATCGTCGTGATCGACGTCCTAAGAGGTTTCGAGGCCCAAACCTCAGAATCCATAGACATTTTGAAGGCGCGCAAGACTCCGTTTCTAGTGGCCGCGAACAAGATAGACCGGGTGCCCGGCTGGAACGCTTATCCTGATACACCATTTCTCAAATCATACCCTCTGCAAGATCCCTACGTTAAGCAGGATCTGGACGGCAGAATCTACGACATAATCGGGACCTTTTCTCGCCAAAAACTCAGCGCAGACAGGTTTGACGACATAAGAGACTTCACGAAGACCATAGCCATCGTACCCACGAGCGCGAAAACGGGTGAGGGCATTACGGAACTACTGATGGTTCTCGTAGGCCTAACGCAGCAGTTTCTGAAGAAGCGCCTACAAACGACTGAGGGCCCTGCGAAGGGCACCGTTCTCGAAGTTAAGGAGGAGCCTGGTCTTGGACTAACGTTAAACACCATAATCTACGACGGTGTCCTGCAGAAAGATGACCTGATCGTCGTAGGCGGCAAGGAGAAACCCATCGCGACCAGAATCCGGGCAATCTTGGTACCGAAACCGCTTGACGAGATCAGGGACCCAAGAGACAAGTTCTCCTCTGTAAATTCGGTCGCGGCTGCAGCAGGCATTAAGGTTGTCGCCCCAGACCTAGAAGGAGCCGTAGCTGGGGCACCATTGTACGCTGTTCCGAAGGGACAGGAACCGAAAAAATACGAGAAACTAATCACGGAAGAAATCGACAGAATAAAAATAGCGACAGACATCAACGGGATCATTCTGAAAACTGACACCTTAGGTTCTCTAGAGGCCATTGCAACGATTTTGAAGCAAAACGGCGTGCCGATAAGGCTTGCAGACGTAGGCGACATTTCAAAGAGGGACGTTACGGAGGCATCGGTTGTGAAAGACCAGGATCCGCTCTACGGCGTGATCTTAGCATTCGGCGTCAGAATGTTGCCAGACGCTGAAGAAGATGCCTCAGCCAAGGGTATCCAGGTCTTCCGAGAAAAAATAATCTACCACGTCATCGAGAACTATCTAGAATGGTCGAAGAAGCAGCGTGAAGAAGAAGCGGAGCAGAAACTGGAAACGCTCGTGAGACCGGCCAAAATCCAAGTCTTACAAGGATACGTTTTTCGGAGAGCAAAGCCAGCGATTTTCGGAGTAGAAATACTCGCAGGAAGAGTAAAGCCCAGGATTTCCCTGATTCGGGCTGAAGATGGCGAAGACGTTGGCGAGATACAACAGATACAGGAAAAAGGAGAAGCACTTCCTGAAGCAGAAAAGGGAATGCAGGTAGCCGTGTCCATGGACAAACCCATAATGGGCAGACACATCTTTGAGAAAGACATACTGTACGCAAAAGTGCCTGAGGGACATGCAAAAGCGCTGCTCACAACTCTCTTTGATCAACTTACGGCAGACGAGCAGGAAACACTCAAAGAATACGTGGACACCATGAGAAAGAAGATGCCCTTCTGGGCGGCATGACTAGGACCTTGAGCAAAGCACAAGATGATCCGGTTGAACAAGACGATAGAAACCTTTGACCTCACGAAGAAGTTCGGCGATTTCGTTGCCGTGGACAAACTCAACATTGACGTAGACCAGGGTGAGGTTTTCGCGCTCCTCGGACCGAACGGCGCTGGAAAAACAACTACGATCTCGATGCTCTGTACGATCCTTAAGGTGACCTCGGGCACGGCGAAAGTCAACGGCTTCGACATCGTGAAGCAAGCGGCCCAAGTGCGAAAGTCAATCGGAATAGTCTTTCAGGATCCAAGCATCGACGACAGGCTCACCGGACGGGAGAACCTTTACATGCACGCAAACCTGTACAGCGTGCCCACGAGCGAGCAGAAGCCGAGAATTGAAAACGTTCTAAAGCTGGTCGAGCTTGAAGACAGAGGGAACGACATCCTGAGAACATACTCCAGCGGAATGAGACGCAGGCTGGAGATTGCACGCGGTTTAATCCATTATCCAAAGATCCTTTTTCTGGACGAACCGACCATCGGCCTTGACCCTCAGACGCGAGAGCACATCTGGACGTATATAGAGGAGCTGAAGAAAGCTCACGACGTAACGATCGTTCTCACCACACACTATATGGAGGAAGCGGACAGGCTGTCGGACCGAGTGGCCATAATTGACTACGGAAAAATCGTTGCCCTAGACACGCCTTACAAACTTAAGGAAACGCTTGAAGGAGATGTAATAACAATCAAGACAAGAGAGGCTGAGAAGCTCTCGTCCGTAATCGCTAAGACGCTGGGGATCAATAAGACGCGTATTACTGACGGCAACGTAGAAATCACGGTGCGAGAGGGAAAGAAGCTCCTGCCCAAGATAATTGACTTAGCAACGAAAAATGAGCTAGACATAGAATCAGTGTCTATTCGAGAGCCAAGCCTCGAAGATGTTTTCATACACTACACTGGTAGAGCAATTCGGGCTGAAGGCAGCAGTGAACTTCGAGGAATGTCCGCGATCAGGAGGAGAGCCATCAAGTGACAGAGTTAAGGGGCGTCTACACGCTTTGGCTGCGCGAAGTTAAGCGATATCTGAGAGACAGAGTGAGAATCGTGAGCAGCTTTGTCCAGCCCGTGCTTTGGCTGCTGATTTTCGGCAAAGGAATTGGAAGCTCGCTCAGCGCCGCATTCTTACCGGCGGGTGTCAGTTATCAGCAGTACCTCTTTCCTGGAATAATCGGGCAAACGCTTTTGTTCACGTCGATGTTCATGGGTATCTCAGTCATTTGGGACCGAGAGTTCGGCTTCCTGAAGGAAATAATGGTGGCGCCAATTTCCAGAGTGGCGATTTTTCTGGGCAAAATGCTTGGTGACTGTACAGACGCCGTGATTCAAGGAGTAATAGTCTTCCTCTTAGGGTTCGTTCTTGGAATAAGACTCGACGTTGTGATCTTCCTGCAGATCCTGCCAATTATGCTTTTGATGACTTTTGGGCTAGTAAGCGTAGGGTTAGTGATAGCGAGCTTCATGGAAAACTTGGAAAGCTATGGGGTTATCCAGAGCTTCGTTAACCTGCCTCTCTTCTTTCTCAGCGGCGCACTCTTCTTAGTAAGCGGCCAGCACGCTGCCGCATTAACCGTTCCAGGGTGGATGCAAACAGCTTCTATTTTCGACCCCCTCACCTACGGAGTTGACGCTCTGAGGACGATTCTCTTGGGGGGAGCATGGGGATCTTACCGTCTTTTTCCACTATACTATGAGCTTTTAGTGATAGCATGCTTTGATCTCGCTATGATACTAATTGGAACTTGGGCGTTCAGTCGAAGAAAATAGCCCTCTCAGCAGACACCGGTTAGTTCCAGGTTGTTGATCAACAAGTTTCAGATTGTGTGAATTCCAACCGTGCAAGTCCTCTCAATCGAACAATGAAAAGTTTAAGAAGAACGTGGATCAGAGAATAATCGGGCTGGATGGTAGCGTAAGATGATTCTGCACTAGCATTTCTTGCTCGTTCTCGTTGTCTTAGCTATCTAGCTGTCTGAGGTTTTCCCGTTGTTAGAGCATTTGAGGGAACAGTTTAGTTTCACTCGTGGAAACGTTTTGATACTCATGAGCATGTGGATGATCACTGATTTTGCGTTTCTACTGCCTGACAGCTACTATTCTCTCTACGTCGAGGCCCTAGGCGCGTCATCCTTCATACTAGGCGGAGTCGTAGCAGCCTCAGGTTTTGCGATTGCTTTTCTTCAGCTAGCTGGTGGATACTGTGCCGACAGATACGGGAGAAAGAACCTCGTGGTGACCATGAACGTGGCGAGAGGCTTGGCGTTTCTGGTCTTCGCGTTCGCGGCGAACTGGTATTTCATCCTGTTAGGTGAAGTGCTGGTCGGCTTGACTACGATAAATCAGCCCGCAGTAATGGCAATTTTCGCCGACTCTGTACCTCCTGAAAAACGCGGCTTGGGCTATTCTCTTTCGATGATCGCGGGAGTAACCTCTGTGTTCTCCCCACTGGCTGCAGGCTTCTTGTACCTGAGCTTCAGGCTAATCTGGACAATGAGAATAATCTACATGATTGTCTCCGCGTGTTGGCTCATTTCAGGCTTTTTGCTGCTCAGGCTGAAAGAAACCTTGAAGCCTCAAACATCTGCGACTTCTGTGAGACAAGCAATAAAGCAGTATCCAGAAGCCGTTAAAGAATGTGTGAATGTCTGGAGGCTAGTCCCAAGGTCTATGCTCAACCTCTTCCTTGTCTTCACGCCGACTTTTTTCGTTGTCAGAATGTGCATTCCGTTCTATACTCTCTATGTGACTCAAGTATTGCATGTTGATCCGTTCCAATGGGCACTACTGCTTGTCTTGGAATCCGTGGTGCTTTACCTTGTGATGCTTCCGGCGGGCAAATTTGTCGACGTTATTGGGCGGAAAAAACCGCTCCTGCTGTCTTCAGTGTTTTTCGCGGCGGCAATCATAATGTTGATAACGAGAAGCATGCTGAGGCTCTACATTTTCGCCGCCCTGTCGGCCGTGGGCAACGCACTGGTCTTCACAGCCTACCCGGCCCTGCAGGCTGATCTGACGCCGCAGGAGTACCGAGGAAGAGTCATGGGCTTTTCAAACTTTACCGACAGTTTTCTAGGCGCGGCAGCGGTACTTCTGGGAGGTTTTCTCTACGGAAGCGTCGGGCCAAACACACCCTTTGCTCTGCAGCTGACCATACTGATTATTGCCATTCCACTGACGTATCTCTTTGTCGAAGAAGCGAAAACACGCAAAAGTGACTAATGTCTAGGCGGGTTGTTATCCTGTAAACAGATGGGGTTGATTTGAACCGTTTGAACCAGCTAGCGCGGAAAATTCCGTATTCATACTGGTAGCTTCGTTCCCTTTCGAGATTTTTTTGCTTTGTCATAGACAAGCTTTGCTGTCGCTATGTCCGTTATAGCCGAGCCCAAGTGCATTGACATGATGCGTTCTTCAGACTTCTCACGCCCACGCTTCTTCCCGCTAACGACCTCGCTAACCTCGGCATACACTGTGGGAATCTTTGCGAAATAGCCCTGACCCTTGTAATAGGCCAACTGATCCCTGTCATCGGTGCAGAACTTGTTCACCGAGAGGATAGCTTCAGGTTTCCAGTATGAATCGAAATCGAGTGGACATGCGAACCCGCCTGATTTGAACCAGGAGGCCTCGATGACAGGCTGAGGGTGCTTCAATATGGGACCCGAAGTAACGACTATATCGCATTGTTCAACGGCTCTTCTCGGCGAGTCAACAGGAATTACTTTCAGCTTGTATCGGGCAGTCATTTCGTTGACATACCTCGTTAAGTTTTCCTTGCTGATGTCGTAAGCTCTGACCTCTTCTAGATTCTTGAACACAGTCATCAACGCTTCGAGGTTGCTTCTACCTTGCACGCCGCAGCCGAGAATGCCGAGAACTTGCGAGTCATCTCTCGCCAAGTGTTTCGCAGCTATGGCTGTGGCGGCTCCTGTTCGCTTTGCCGTGATCCAAGTGCAGTCCATCACGCAAATGGGAACGCCGGTTTCAGGATCGTTAAGGATCAGCAAGCCTGAGATGTACGGTAATCCCCGCTTAGGATTATCGGGAAAACCGCTCACCCACTTAATACCCGCCGACTTCATCCTATCCAGGTAGGCGGGCATAGCGTGAATGAAAGAGTCCCTTCGAGGGTGGATTCCAGGTTTCGGTGGTGCCTCAGTGCTGCCCTCGGCCTTCTGCATGAAGGCTTCTTGGACAGTGCCGATCACCTCCTCGATTGGTATGCGTAATTCTTCGACGATCGCATGCGAAAGATAGAGTATTTCTCCAGGGCTGCTCATGGCAGGCACAATTTAGAGACAGTCATAAGGTCAGAAAAACCTATCGAGCGTCTTAGGTTGTAGCTCACGATTGGCAGGCTGGTATTTCCTTTCCTCTTGATCTTCAGATACTTATCTGTGACGGTCAGGCGTTTTCAGCTTTTTTTCGGCTTGTCGTCAGCAAATCGTCTGAAACACAGGATGGAAATATTCCAGCACGGTGTGGGGAATCTCTAGTCCACTTCGCTTAGGAGTTTAGCAATGTTTCTAATTTCCTCAACATCTAAGTATCCCACAACGCGCGGCCTCTTAGCTGAGAGCATAGATAGCTCCCTGCTTTCTCGATTGAATCAGACCCCTAGTTTGTCATAAATGTCAGCTGCTTTTTTCAAGAAATACACGGCTTTTTCCGATAGTCGGAGTTCCAATAAGCATAAACAGGCTTTGGAATATAACTCTCTTTGAATCTAAGGGCTTGATGTTGCGAGGCGGGGGTTAGTTTCCTAGAGAGGACAGCGTACTAGCCAATAGGAGATAATCATCAATGTGGAAAAGGATCTATGATGCAGTTGCTGACAGAATAGAGGAGAAGGATAAAGCTTTCGAGTTGGCAGACATAAGGTTTGGCGAAGCTAGAAAATGGTTGGTAGAACAGATCAGCCCTTTCTATCCTAGAGTAGTCTTAGAAGTTGGATATGGCCAAGGCTATCTGACCATGGAGGCAGCTTGCGCGTTAAGTTCTGCAGATCTTGTGGGCGTTGACCTTCTTCATGAACACAGTACAGTCGCGGTCACTCGATGGTACACGCGGCATTTTAAAATGGAGAGGAGAATAAGTTTGATTGCTTGCGATTCAATGAGCCTTCCCTTCAAGGGAGAATGTTTCGATTCAGTCATCAGTTTTCGAGCTTTGCAGGACATACAGAGCACGAGAGGGGAAAAGGGTGTATTGGCTACGATTAAGGAATCTTGTCGAGTTCTGAAGAAAAACGGTGTTATCGCAATTGCAGACGATTCTTTTCCAAGCTGTGAGCCAGCGGAAAAGCAAGGCAAACTTTTCAATGCTATCAAAAGATACTGGCGAAACCTCTTACCTCCAACGGAGGAGATTATTGAAGTAATGGAAAAGAATGGAATCACCCCTGAAGCCTTGACGTACAACCCAAAAGAGCGTTTGCTTCCGCAGGATGCAGAGAAGGAACTAAGATTAGGCGTTGAGTGCGCAAAACCATTCGGAGTAAACGTGGATTTTGACAGCTTTTGGAAGGAAACGGGCGAAGTGGTCAGGAAGCAAGGAAGGGTGTTCCCTCAGGTAGTTCTATTGCTTGGAATCAAAGCTTGAGAAACTAGAATGTGATAAATCAAGTGGCTACCTCAACCCAAGATGTCGCTTTTAACGAGGACTGGAAATCCAATCCCAGCCATGTCTGGATGAAGAGGAACCGATGATACCAAGACAGTTAACGGCCCTCTCTCGTGTCTAATAAAGAACTGCTGGCGAATCCCCGATGTCCATCTCAAGTCTAATTGCATATTTAGAGGATGGTTGGAAACGAATTCTCGTCTTCGAATCCTACGATGCTTTCTTATCCTCCGCGGTACTATTTGGGAGTTAGGCGAAATTGATCCACACAGATTTTATGAGTGAACGCAATCGGGTCAAGAACTTTCCAGGAGTATTATTTCCTTCTTAGCAATACTATGTTAAAGTTGCTCGGGGTCTTAGCCTTCTCTAGAGGCTTATCCAGGAGCCAGGTGCTCTCGCTTCCTTCCCACCATCCCAAGAATTCGAATTTCCCGTTGAGTGTTATGAGCGTCTTGAATTCCTGTGGAAAAACGAACTTCAAATCCTCTTTGGTTTCGAATTCGACTTTTCTTCCATGATCGTCGACTTCGAACATTATCTCCTCCGTGTATATTTGTTTGAGTATGTCTTTCCAACGAGTTTTGAAAGAAGTTTTCACGGTGACTTCATCATTTTCCATGCTCCAACTCTGTTCTCCGGTCACTGTCCAATCTACCGTTTGGTTCTGGATGAGATACAGACCCCCGGTGTTCAGGGAGCATGCCACAGAATCCAGGTGGCTCAAGAATTTCTCGTTTGACTCGACGACGAGAGAACCCATCATTATAAACGCGAAGTCTGCCTTCCTTTTGAGCCTGAAGTCGCACATATCAGCTTGCACTGTTTCGATCCGCAAACCTTCCATCTTTGCTTTTCGAGAAAGATAATCTAGCATTTCAGGAACGATGTCAAGTCCTACGGCCTCATAGCCTCTCTTTGCGATCTCTCTTAACTGCAGGCTCGGACCACAAGCGACATCCAAGAAACGTCTGACTTTTATCTTGCTGAATTCTCTGATTATAACCTCAAAAGTGTCCACTTGCTTTTTCACGTCGAAGAAACTGAACGCGATTTCATAGTAGAGAGGATTCCTGTAGATTTCCACGTCTGCCACTTTGTTTCTCGATTTAGATAAGTCTTACCAACTTGCAAGCTCATCCATCAATTTTCTGAAGAGGTCAGCTTCGAAAAGGACATTTTCGCTGGCGAGGGTGAGCCTGCATATGGTCGGCATTTTGTAATAGGACGTAACCTGGCGGAATTCAAATGTCTGTCTTCAGCTGTCCGTCTTGCATGGTGTACACTGCGTTTGCTACGTCCACTATTTTTTCGTCATGTGTCGCTACGATCACGGTGGTTTTCTCTTTTTCGTATATGTTCCGAAGTAGACTAATTATTTCCCTGGCTGTTTTTGAGTCGAGCTCTCCCGTGGGTTCATCGGCGATGATCGTTTCTGGCTTGTTTGCGAGGGCCCTTGCGATTGCCACACGCTGCATCTCGCCCATACTCAACTGCTTCGGCCTGTGATCGCGTCTCTGTGTCAGCCCTACTGTCTCGAGCAGCCTCAACGCTCTTTCCCGCTGCTCTTCTTGGGACCTGTTGGCGAGTGACATAGGCAGTTCAACATTCTCCACGGCGCTAAGAGTAGGAAACAGATTAAAACTTTGAAAGACAAAGCCCATGTGAGCGTTGCGGATTCGTCTCCGTTCACGATTAGCCAGCCGTGAAGCGTCAGCGTCGTTGATGAGAACTTGACCGGATGTTGGATAGTCGTTCAAACCTATGAGGTTGAGCAGCGTGGATTTACCGCTTCCAGAAGGGCCGATTATGGCGACGAATTTCGGATCGTTGATGTTCAGACTCACCGACTTGACGGCGGCTATTTCGGATGAACCCACATGGAACGATCTCGTGAGGTTCACTGTTCTGATCCTCATTAGTACTCCGCTCTCAACACTTCTGCTATACGCATTCTCATCGCGTTTATCGCAGGCACTAGTCCCCCCAAGCAGCAGACACCCACAATAGCAAGGAACATTTCCAACAGGTAAAGGGGTGGAACGATGTCTAGAATACTAGGAAAGAACAGGGCGAGAGGGATGTTCGTGTAGATGCTTGCCAAAACTAAAGCTGTCAGAGAACCTGTTGCGAGTCCTACGGCTCCGCCCAGGACTCCGATAAGGAACGTTTCCGTTATAACTGCGCGGAACACGTAGCTTGTAGGCGCTCCCATCGCGTCCAGTGTTGCGAAGTCTCGTCGCCTCTCCGACACGGTCATGATGGTGACAGTCATGACCAGGATGAGGCTGATGATGAAAACCACGGCTTCTATACCCAAAGTCCACGTTTGCACTTGGGCAAGAATGGGCTGAACGATGTCATTTCTCTGAGTTTCAGTCAGCGCGTTGACATAGCCAATTTTCTGTTTAATGGCTATGGTCAAGTTTTGCTCCGGCACGTTGAGCGCCGGTCTGACGGCGATTATGTTCACCAACTGGGGATAATTGTAAACGGTCTGCGCCATTGCTAGTGGTATGATCAGACAACGATTCAGGAGCGCCATGCTCGTGTCAAAAACGCCTGAAACGTGAAGCGTGTAGCCGTTCACTCGTATCTCTGAGCCTACCCTCCAGCCGTACTGATCTGCCAACGAACCACCGCTCCAGATTTCGCTGCTTGAATCATTAGCTGGAAGATGCGCGTTTCTTCTGAGCGATACGGGTCCAAGGATTGATGTCCAATCCTCAACGGGAATGCCCATGGTAAAGTTTACAGGAACAGCCTGAATCACCGTATTAGATTCTATGGGTGAGGGAAAAATGATTGGAGTGACCGCCCTCACGCCAGGAATGATCGATATTTTTTCCACTGTTGGATCTTGGGGTAGCATGCTGCCGCCTATTGGGAGTGCTTGGATTACGATCGCGTCCTTACTGACAACGGTAACCTGCCCGTTGAACAGCACGTCCACTTCTCGTATGACGGTCGTGTACCTCATGGTCGTGGCGCCAATCGCGATCACGAAGGTCGCAGCGATCGCCACACCGAGAACGCATAGCACCGTTCGGGTTCTTCTACGAAGAAGGTTTCTGAAACAGAACGTGAGTAGACGCGTGTGTGCTGACCCCTGTCGGTTGTTCTCGCATGAAAACTATTTAAGGATTAGCAACGAATGATTAGACCGCATTGCTAAGATTATACGGGGAAGAAAAATGAAAACCAGAGATTTTCTGACTCTATCTATAGTCTTTCTTCTCTTGGTCTCAATGTTGACCGTGGCTTACAGATTCTCCGTTTCTGCTCAGCCTGCTGAAGCGACTCTCACTGGCAAGATTCTTGACCGGGGCGTTGACACTAGCGGCAACGGCCTGTACGATTACTTGGAGATCGACGTTGAAATCAACGTGACAACGGCAGGAGACTTCCAGGTAGGCATTAATGGTCTGTTGGGAGCATACAACGGTAGTGGCATTTCCATCGACAATTCCACGCAGGGCTTTCTTCAGACGGGAATTCAGTACCTGAACGTGTCGTTCGACGGTCCGGTTATTTTCAACTCTGGTCTGAATATAAACGAAACGGGCGCGATCACGCTTTACGGCATTGACAACGGTTTTATGAATTATCTCGACAGCGAATACAACGTCGCCTTGTCACGAGTCTACAATTACACAGAGTTTGATTATGCATTCTTGACCGGGCGTATCTATGACAAAGGTGTTGACACGGATCGTGATGGTTTGTTCGATTATCTTGAGGTGGGAATAGAGTTCAACGTGAGTGAAGCCGGGCAGTACCAAGTCAGTGCCGACGGTTTGATGGAACAAACGGAAACTTACTCCAACCACCTCTATGATTCCGAGTATGAGTCAGCCCACTTCGCTCCTGGCGTTCATATCGCCTACCTGAATTTCTCAGGTCCCGAAATTGCTTACAACCACTTTAACCCCACGAACGTGACCGGCATACAACTGTCTAACTCTGCAGGGGTTCAGAGTAGTTTCGATGCTCTGCCTCTCTCAATGCAATACGGCCACAAGCTTTTCGACGCGCCATCAGAAAACATGCAGGTCAACTTCAAAGTCCACCCAGATGCTACCATCGCCGTTGACGGAGCGTTCAATTATACGCATGTGAACCCGGAAAACGCGGGCTTGCCCCAAATGAACGCGAAGATAGGCTACTCAACGACTGGAAACACCACGACAGAGACTTCTAACGGCACCATTGCTTTCTCAGGGAGTTCCTATTCATACCTAAACACGACGGAGGCTCATATGCGCGCGGTGTACGAAAATGGAATCGAAAATGACACTGTCAACGCTTCAACAATCTTAACTCCTTATGAGGCAGGATCATACCCGTTCAACACGACCGACGCCAACATCAGCGCCCTGTACTCAGCCGGTCTTTTTGACGTGACTATTAACGGCACAACGGTATTGCCCAGCGATCTAAGCACCATTTTCCCGTTTAACATGTCAGATGCCGTAGTGCGCGCAGATTTCGACGGAACGACGTTAAACGGAAACATCACTTTCCATGCGATTGCTGGATTCCCACTCGGCGACGTCACTTTGTACTTCAGCGGCAACATGAGCAGGCTCCAATTCATGGGCAACGTGAACGTTACCTATGGGAGCTTTGATGGCCTTGAGATAGACGCAACCACATTATCGCAGAACATCACTGACCTGGACACCAACCTTCCCGGGCAGGGACCAGGTTCCTTGTACAACCGGACCGAGGGGTATCTAACATGTAGTAGCCTGATCTTAACAGAGACTTCATGGTCAGATCCGACGCTTGGTGCAGACGTCACGTACAAGGGTACAATCCTCGGCAATTTCACCGGAGTCTTAGCGGCTCTAATGTTTCCATCAGGATCTCCAGCAGAGGAACTGCAGCAGCTTGCGTACGCGTGTTTGGAGTCAACCGCCTCTTCGATCAGAAACGCTTCTCTAGTACTCAGCTATTCCCACGCCTCGCAGATAGCACAAGTGAATCTGCACTTAACCTGCAACGCGGAGTCTCTTTGCGAGGATCTCCTAGCGTTGGTGCCGCCAACGGTACCTCCCTCTTGGTCTTCGTCTTTGACAGAAACGCAGATGACAGCGTTGCTCAGGATTGTCAACGCCACGTCCTATGCGGTGAAAGACGCTGGTCTGAACGCCTCGTATTCCAGCGCCGAAGGAAAGATATTCATGAACGCTTGGCTGGTAGGCAATGATAGCCAGCTGAAGAACGACGTCATATCTATCTTACCAGACATTGCACCACCGAACTCTAGTTATCTGCATGATCTCCTAGCGTCTTATCTTAACGCTGCGTATTCGACGGTGAAGTCTTCGACGACTACTTTCGACTTGCTGAATGGTAACGCTTCTTTTGTTTCGATGGTGATCCTCCAAGGCAATTTCGAAGCTGAACTCAACCGAGAGAAAAGTGTCCTGATAGGAGGGCTCGCTTCTATGGGACAATCGACACCTTTGCCGTGGGAACTTCGAGTGCTCAACGAGACTGAGATAAACATTAACAACTTCCAAGCGGAACTCGCGATCGGACAGGACTGGGAGTACGCGAACTTCAGCGGTTTGATTCTGAGGCTACAGCCGGACAAGGTTGACCCGACAAAGTTCAAGCTGAGGACTTGGCTCAACATCACGACGGATATCTCTGCTCCGCCGCTTGAGTTTGAGAAACTCACCGTCACCATTACTGGAGAGTCAACCAGCAATGAGACCATTGTTCTATCAACACCAGCCGGCGTACCTGTTCCGGACCAAGTCTCCGCAGACAGCACGACGATGGTCTGGGACAACGACTCTCTGAGCAGCCTGCAGGACCTGACGTTCCTCAAGGCCTTCCAAAAACCGATCACATACGACGGTGGAACGTTCTACGCGCCCATAGTCACAAACTCTACTGTGACAGACGAAGCCTTCAACCCGAGCGCCAAACAAATAACCCTGAACGTCGCTGGACCAAGCGGTACGATGGGCTTCTGCAATGTTACCATCCCAAGAGACCTTCTCAACGCCAGTGCGCTCAGCGATTGGACAGTCACGCTCGACGGCAAGATTCTGACTCAAGAAGAGTTCAGCATAACAGAAAACGCCGAGTACGTGTTCGTCTACCTGAATTATACGCACTCTGAACATCTAATAACGATCCAAGGCACACGGGTTGTGCCAGAGTTCCAACCCAATGTCCTGCCAATAATCCTCGCAGTTTCGTTCGCATTCGCAGCCATCGTAGCCGTCAAACAGAGAAGAAGGTTCGGACCTGTCAAGACCAAGTTCCAAAGGACGCTGGACAGATTGAAATATCGTTCAAACTAAGCTAATACTTCCATTTTTTTCTACTGTAAGAAAGTCCCAACTGTGATGCACAAACCGAAGATTGGCGAAGCAAGATTCTTCGAGAATTTCATTGTTTCCCTCACGGAAAATCCCATGACCATAAGTCAACAATCAGGACCACTACGGACAATCTTGGAAACAACGCCCTGTGGTTCTAAACCCGCGCATATTTAAAGGAGAGTCAGAGACCACACTGACGTAACACTGCTTTTGAGACTCATTTTAAGATCGATCACGAGCAAATCATAATCGACGAGGCAGCATCAGCTTCGCGCAATGACTGCTTAGGCTCTGGGCTACGTCGACCCTAATTGACGATGAGATCTTCCAGCCCTCTTGGATAGTAAGTGAGTCTCTCTCCGCCTTCTTTTGTTATGAGAACGGTGTCCGAGTGTCGGAACCCTGCGAATCCAGCTTCGTAGAGTCCTGGCTCACAGCTGAGGACCATGCCTGGTCTCAGGGCTTTGTCGTTTCCGACATCCAACCACGGTGGTTCATGCCCTTCCAAGCCCAAGCCGTGTCCGGTGTGATGCTTTACTAAGTGGATTAGCCCTGCCTTCTTGAACACTGCGGTCGCTGCCTTGTCGATTTCGCTGCATTTTATGCCTGGCTTAAACGTTTCTAGGGCTGCTTCCTGGGCTGATATCATCGCTTCGAAGTACTTTTTTTGCTTCGCTGAGGGCTCTCCTACTATCATCGTTCGTTCCAGCTCGCAGCTGTAGCCTCCGACATCGGCTCCGGCTCCTGCGATGATTACGTCCCCTTTCTTAATGGTGCGCTTTGTAGACATTGAGTGAGGTATGGCGCTCATCTCGCCAACCTGGCCTCTGAAGTCGGCGGAAATAGGGCAGGTGCTTCGCTTCGGCTGATAGTCAGGTCCCAGGGTTCTCTTCATCGTCGTAACCGCTTCCATCACTGCTTTTAGAGCGACAGCTGCATCCCATAACCCTTCTTCCGTGTATTCCTGAAGCAGCGAGACAGCGAGGTTTGCCCACTTGGAGCTTTCTTCAATGAGCGCTATCTCTTCAGCCGATTTTGTGACTCGCATGCTCGGAACCAGGTCTGATGAGTCTAAGAATTTTGCGTCAGGCAGCTTCTTCGCAATTGGGGGACCTTGGTATCCCCACATTGCCGAGGCTCCTAGCTTGTTGTCGATGCCGATTCGTTTCTTTGCTAGTCCCATTTCTCTCAG
>Ga0187771_10000637_pt1 | contig 21867 bp, 20 predicted proteins | sample 0116_SJ02_MP15_1_FD_133139 | JGI IMG/M metagenome (GOLD analysis project Ga0187771, IMG submission 133139) | Tropical peat soil microbial communities from peatlands in Department of Meta, Colombia - 0116_SJ02_MP15_10_MG | ecosystem: Environmental > Terrestrial > Soil > Wetlands > Peat | place... | reverse complement strand
TTTCGGATCGATGATTATCTCGGCATCCTCCTTTTTCTTAATAAAAGGCTCAGTTGAAGTAATGCCGATGACATCAACACCATGAGACAAGGCGTGTTTTTTTAATTGTGAAGTCAGAGTATATGTGTTCATTGTTTTAGAGAGGAATCTCCTTTTCCCGTGAAAATTAAAGCCCCGAGCTTCCAGCCCGGGATTAAACCCGTCCTTCACGGGAAGGAAGATGCTATCCGGAACGAGACCGGGTGTCAAGAACACAGGAAACGCCAGGCCTCCCCCTTCGCCGATCCGGCCGCTATTCATACTCTTCGTGACATCGACGGGGGAGGGGTCTACCTTGCCCGTCTGCTCCTATCTTGGGCTGGGCAAACAGCACGTGCCTGGCCAGAGTCGAACTGGCGACCTTTGGATCCGCAGTCCCATCCGCGCATCGGTGCGGACGGAAAACCGGGGGACAAGCGGCCTGGCCAACCGTTCAATAAAATCTCTTGACATAACATATGCTATATATGATAATATCTTCATATATTATCACGGCATGAAAGAAATCGGCAGGATTTTCAGGGCGCTTTCAGACCCCACCCGTTTACGCGCTTTCTTGCTTCTCATGGAACGGGACCTATGCGTATGCGAATTGATCTTTATCCTCGACATGTCACAATCCCGAGTCTCCCACCAACTTAAGCCCCTCAGGGACGCCGACCTTGTCGAGACCAGGAGAGAGGGCCGGTGGATCATCTATTCCATCCCAGGGAACGTGAAGAGGACCTTGGCGCCATTTCTCCGCCAGTACTCGAGTAAAGATATCGCGGAGTCCAAAGCCGTCATTCGCGATCTTGAGAGGCTCAAGGTGTGCCTCCAAAAGAACATACGCAAGACATGCGGGAAGGAAGTTGCCTGAGTCAGGATCCAAGTTCGGGTGCTGAATTCAGAAGGAGCCCATAAATGCCGCAGCCGGAAGCAAAACGGTTGTCATTCCTCGACCGCTATCTGACGTTATGGATCCTTCTTACCATGGCCGGAGGCGTAGGGTTGGGGTACTTCGTCCCAACTATAGTCTGCTTCGTGAACAGATTTCAGTGCGGGACGACCAACATCCCCATCGCCATCGGCCTCATCCTTATGATGTATCCGCCTCTGGCAAAGGTGAAATACGAGGAGCTCGGTGACGTCTTCCGAAACATCCAAGTCCTCGCCTTATCGCTTGTCCAGAACTGGATCATTGGCCCCGTTCTCATGTTCGCTCTCGCCGTAGTCTTTCTTCGGGGTTATCCGCACTACATGTACGGCTTGATCCTGATCGGCCTGGCCCGTTGTATTGCGATGGTCATCGTATGGAATGCATTGGCCCGAGGGGACACGGAGTACGCAGCGGGGCTAGTCGCTTTCAACTCGATCTTCCAGGTTCTGTTTTTCTCGGTCTACGCCTATGTGTTCATCACGATCCTCCCGACGTGGATTGGGCTCAAGGGGATAGCGGTCCATGTCACCATCGGCCAGATCGCGAAGAGCGTCTTCATCTACCTGGGCATTCCCTTCCTTGCCGGTCTTATCACCCGCTTTACCATGTTGAAGGCCAAGGGAAAAGCCTGGTATGAGGAGAAGTTCATCCCTAGGATCAGCCCTATAACCCTGATCGCCCTCCTCTTCACGATCGTCGTGATGTTCTCGCTCAAGGGCGAATTCATCGTCAAGATCCCGCTCGACGTCCTCCGCATCGCCGTCCCGCTGGTTATCTATTTCGTGATCATGTTCCTTATCTCTTTCTTCCTTAGCCGCAAAGTCGGCGCGGATTACGCGAAGGGAGCGACACTCTCCTTCACGGCCGCGAGCAACAATTTCGAGCTGGCCATTGCTGTGGCCGTAGCCGTGTTCGGGATCACCTCCGGAGAAGCCTTCGCGGCAGTCGTCGGGCCGCTCGTCGAAGTCCCGGTCATGATCGGGCTCGTCAATGTCGCCCTCTATTTTCGGCATCGATATTACCTCCTGGAGGCGCGGAATGAAGCGGGAGTCTGATTAGCACATCATGAGCAAGAAGACAATCCTATTCATTTGCGTCCATAACTCGGCCCGGTCTCAGATGGCCGAGGGATTGGTCAACGCTTATTACTCGGACCGGTTCCAAGCATTTAGCGGAGGGACAGAGGCGACGGAGGTCCATCCCTCAGCAATTAAGGCCATGGCCGAAATCGGAATCGATATTTCATCGCATCGTTCAAAGAGTATAGACGAGTTTGAGGGCCAGCGCTTCGATTATATTGTCATGGTCTGCGACGATTCCCAGACGGGTTGCCCGTTCTTTCCCGGCGGCAAGGAATATATCCATCATGCCTTCGAAGACCCTGCGGCTTGCCAGGGGACGGATGAAGAAATCCTCGCCTGCTTTCGCCGATCACGTGATGACATAGGGAACTGGATTCGGCAAGATCTATTGAATAGAGAATGAGGCCGTTATGAATAACCGAATTGGAAGGAGAAACGCTATGAACATCAAAGACAACGCAATTAAGAAGTCCGTCAGAGATAGGTATGCCCGGGCGGCGAAGAAACAGGGGTCGTGTTGCGGCCCTTCGCCGTGCGGAATCGAGGACGCTGGCGTTGATGGGCAGAGCAGTTTGCGCGTTGGGTACTCAGCCGCTGAGCTTGAGAGCATCCCCGAAGAAGCCAACCTCGGTCTAGGTTGCGGAAACCCGGCGGCCCTGGCCGGCCTGAAGAAAGGGGAGGTCGTCCTCGACCTTGGCTCGGGAGCAGGGATCGATTGTTTCTTAGCCGCCCGCAAGGTGGGTCCTCAGGGGCGCGTTATCGGAGTTGATATGACTCCCGAGATGATCGACAAAGCCCGGGAGAATGCGAGATCCGGAGGGTTCACCAATACCGAATTCAGGCTCGGCGAGATTGAGAATCTCCCTGTGGCAGACGGTTCTGTAGATGTCATCATCTCGAATTGTGTCATCAATCTATCAACAAACAAGCTTCGCGTTTTTAAGGAGGCCTTCCGGGTCCTTAAGCCAGGCGGCCGGCTGATGGTTTCCGACCTGGCGTTAAAGAAACCGTTGCCTCCGGCTATCCGGGCATCCGTTGAGGCTTATGTTGCCTGTATTGCCGGAGCTCTGATCAAGGACCAATACCTGGACGCCATACGCGAGGCTGGGTTTAAGGAAGTTAAGGTCGTCAGCGAGAAGGCTTTCCCAGCCGAGCTCGTGCTCGAGGACTCGCTAGTCCCAGAGGTTGCCAAGAAACTCAATCTTAAGCGGGAAGAGCTCGTCGAACATGCCTCGTCGGTTCTCAGTCTAAGTATCAGCGCCTTCAAGCCCGAGAGCAAACAGGCTGAATAGCCTAAGTATGAAAGGGCATGTCTGACAGGGCAGAACCTCCGACTTGTGGACCATAGTTCATGGGTCGCTTCTTAGATCACCCCAAGAAAAATTTAATTCTCATCCATAATTAAAAATACCTAGAAGGTTTAAATCCGTTACCCTTTTGCGCAGCCAGCCGTACCTTCGCGTTCGGAACCCCGGACAGGCATCAAGAAGCTGACATTCTATGGATAGGAAATCCCTTTTTTCGCTCGGCTTGGAACGGCGGCGTCACGCTCATGATCGACCCCTCCCGCCGCAAAGAGAAGATGGTCCGGCTCCTATTTCAGCCACCTGTCGAGCCAGCCGATGACCGTCTCGTGCCAGAGGACGGAGTTGGCCGGCTTGAGGACCCAGTGGCTCTCGTCCGGGAAATACAGGAAGCGACTCGGGATGCCGCGCCTCTGGCAGGCGGTGAAGCTCGAGATCCCCTGCGAGTCCGGAATCCTGAAGTCCCGGCCGCCGTGGATGACGAGCATCGGCGTCTTCCAGTTTTTGACGAAATTCACGGGATTCTGCTTCTCGTAGCTCTCGGGGTTGTCCCCAGGCGTCCCCATATGGTCCCATTCCGGGAACCACAGCTCCTCCGTGTCGTAATAGGCGGCCCGCTCGTCCAGGTTCCCGTCGTGGCTGACGAGGCACTTGAAGCGGTCCGGCCAGTTTCCCTCGATCCAGTTGATCATGTAGGCTCCGAAGGAGGCGCCCAGCGCCCCGACGCGGTCCCCGTCCATCCAGGGATATTTCTGCAGAGCCGCGGCCAGGCCCTTCTTGAGGTCCACGAGAGGCTTTCCGCCCCAGTCCCCCCGGATCGAATCGCAGAAGGCCTGCCCGTAGCCGGTCGAGCCGTGAAAATCGACCATGACGACCGCGTAGCCCGCTCCGGCGTAGGCCTGCGGGTTCCAGCGGTAGTGGAAGTCGTTGCTGAAGGACCCCTGCGGGCCGCCGTGGATGAGGAACGCGACCGGGTATTTCTTCGCCGGGTCGAAGTCGACGGGCTTGACGACGATGCCGTAGACGGTCTCGTTGTTCCAGCCGGGGAAGCTGAACTGTTCATAATCACCCATGTGCGCCGCGGCCGTCTCGCCAGCATTGATCCGGGTGACGGCCCGCTCGTCCGAGCCGTCGTCCTTGACGGAGTAGATCTCGGTCGGAGACTTGAGGCAGTTCCGCTCGAAAATGATCCGGCCCGACGCCGCGGGGCCGAAGGCGGCCACCGTCCCCGGCCCGACGATCGTTTCGGCCTTCCCGGTGGCGATATCGATGGCAAAGAGCGAGGTCTGGCCCTTGTCGGGCGCCGTGGCCAGGATCTTCGTCCCGTCCGCGGACCAGCACAAGGCCGAGATCGAGAAGTCCCATTTCTCGGTCAGAACGCGCTCCTTTCCCTGCCGGTCGGGCCAGGGCATGAGCACGACCCGAAAGCGGTCGGATTCATAGCCGGGCCGTGACATGGCCAGGTAGGCCATGGTCTTTCCGTCAGGAGAGAAGACCGGTGTCGTATCCCAGGCCTTGTTGGCCGCCGTAAGGCAGCGGGGCGGGTGCGAGCCGTCCACGGGCACGGCGTAGAGGTTGAAATCCGTCGACCAAGCCTCTTCTCTGCCGGCGTCCCTGGCCGTGAAGATGACCTCGCTCCCGTCGGGAGCGAAGGCGATCTCCTCGGGACCGCCGAAGGGTTTTGAGGGCGTGTCGGCATCCATGCCGGGCATCAGGTCCCTCGCCGTCCCGCCGGACGCCGGCAGCGCGAACACGTGCGAACGGCGGCCGTCGCACCAGGTGTCCCAGTGACGGATGAAGAGTTTGTCGTAAAGCTGCCCGGAGGATTTCTCCTTTTCGATCGCCGCAAGCCTGCCGGCCGTTTCCTCGACGCTCCGCCCCGCAAAGACGTCCATGGTGACGGCGAGGCTCTTTCCGTCGGGGGAGACGATGAGGTTCTCCACGTCGAGCGGCAGGTTCGTGACCTGTTGGGCCTCCCCGCCATCGACGCGGATGCGCCAGACCTGGGATGAGCCCGAGCGCGTGGATAGGAAGAAGATGGTCTTCCCGTCGGGGGCCCAGCGGGCGTTGAAATCGGCCGCCGGATGCGTCGTCAGGCGGCGAAGGCCCGTGCCGTCCGCGGCGACGAGCCAAATGTCGGTCCGGCCCCGGTTCGCCTCGAGGTCGGCGGTCCAGACATCGAATACGACCCATTTTCCGTCCGGAGAGACCTTGGAATCCGAGATGCGGTCCATGGCCAGCATGTCGTGGACCGAGAACGGATGGGTCTCGGCGGAAAAAGCGGGGCTGGCTGCGGCAAGCGCCGCGCTGAGGAACACGAAGACGGTGGCCGAGAAAAGAATCTTCCGACGCATCAGATGACCTCCAAACGCAGATTCCTTCGAATCGGGCCGGCGCCAGGGGCGGGACCCATGATCCTCTCCGGTCTTTTCGACCCGGGACCGGCAACGATTATTTCTCAAAGAGGCGGAGTTCGCAAGGATTCCCCGGCCGCCGGAGGGATCATTCCGACGAGGTGTGGTCGTGAACGATCCGCCAGCCGTCCTTCATCCGCCTGAAGATGAGCGTGAAAACGCCTTCGCGGACCGAGCCGCCCAGGTCGAGTCGGAAGCGGCCCAGGACGTAGGCCGAGTCCCTGGAAAGAGCCCGGATTTCGAGGTCGCTGAACTCGAGCTTCCCCATCTTGTCGGGCGCGTAGTTCTTCCTGTACCGGTCCATGACTGCGGCCCAGCCCCGGGTCCGCCGGCCTCCCGATTGAAAGGTCAGGTCGTCGGATTTCCAGTAATAGGCCATGAATCCCTCGATGTCGCCCCTGTTCCAGGCGCCCTTCTGGAGGTCGAGGACCGTCTTGATCGCACTTTCGGGCGGCGGGCCGGACCGGGCCGCAGCGAGGCCGCCCAAGCAGAGGATGACAAAGACCGTAATCATTATCTTTTTCATCTCGTTTCTCCGCTCATCGATGAGGGCAGGCCTCCACATTACACTTTTTGCAGCTGAAATCGCAAGGGCCGCTCGACGGGAGTGAGCGCGGGCTTATGTCAGCCAGGAGCGACGTCGTCCCGGTTGAAAGCGTCAGCCCGGGCCGGCGCCGGGTGAGGTTTTTCGGCGACCTCGAGGCGCCGGTGTACGCGCTGGCCGACGTAATCGGCAGGAAGGTCGTCGAAGAGGCCTGACGGCTCCGCGTCAGTCCCCGCCCCCATCGCAGGAAGCGATCAGGTCGGCAAGCTGCTTTTCCCTGAGGCCGACGAGGTGGCGCCCGTCGAGGCGCCGGGCGACCTGCCCATCCTTAAAGAACAGAACCGACGGATACACTTCGATGGCTTGCTCCCGGAAGAAGGCCTCATTGCCTTCGAGCAGGAGGCGGAAGAACTTTCCCTCCCGGCCGGCGGCAAACCTCTCGTAAACCGGCAGGAAGGCCCGCGAAAACGGGCACCAGTCGGCGTAAAAAAGGACGAAGACCCCCGCGCCCGATCTAATGGCGGCCGCGGCCTCCTGCGAGCTGCAGATTCTGCTCATATCCTACCCTTTTAGCCCGGCCAGCGAAGCATCCGTCCGGGCCCGTAGAAAACGGGACTCTTACTCGTAACGCAGCGCCAGGATCGGGTCGAGAAGGGATGCCTTGTATGCGGGGTAATAGCCGAAGAAGATTCCCACGAGCGCGGAAAAGCCGAACGCCAGGACGATCGAAAAGCCCGAGATCACCGTGGACCATCCGGCGAGGGCCGAGATGATCTTCGAGACCACGATGCCGCTGAGCGTCCCCATGATGCCGCCGATCATCGAGAGCGTGAGGGCCTCGGAGATAAACTGCATCCGGATGGCCCGCGTCTTGGCGCCCACGGCCATGCGGATCCCGATCTCCCGCGTCCGCTCCGTCACCGAGACGAGCATGATATTCATGATGCCGATCCCGCCGACGAGGAGGGACACGGAGGCGATGGCGCCGAGAAGAAGCGTCATGACCCGCGATGACTCCTCGGCCGCCTGCAGGAACTGGGTCAGGTTCCGGATCGTAAAATCATCCTCCTGCTTCTGGCTAAGATGATGCCGCTGTCTGAGCAAAGGCTCGATCTGCTGCTGCTGGGCCGCGTCCAACAGGGCATAACTCGTGGCTTCCACCATGACGGTCCGGACCATTCCCGGGAAAAGTGTTCCGAAAAGCCTCTTCTGGGCCGTCGTCACGGGGATGAGGACGGTATCGTCCTGGTCCTGGCCGACGGCCGACTGGCCTTTGACGGCCAGAATACCCAGGACCTTGAAGGGGATGTTCTTGATCCTGACCACCAGCCCCACGGGGTCTTCGCTGCCGAAGAGGTTGTCCACGACGGTCTGGCCCAGGAGACAGACCTTGGTCGCGCTCCGGACGTCCTGGTCCGTGAACGCCCGGCCGGCGGAGAGCGGCCAGTTCCGGAGGTCCAGGAAGTCCGGCGTCGTCCCCTGGACCCCGGTCGACCAGTTCGTGTGGCCGTAGATGACCTGGGCGGTACCCCCGAGCATCGGCGCGACGTAAAGAACGGCCGGGCACTCTTTCTTAATGGCTTCCGCATCGTTCAGGGTCAGCGTCGGCTGCGCCCCGGAGCCCATCCGAACGCCGCCCGAGGTGATCGACCCCGGGAGGATGACGAGCAGGTTGCTGCCGATGCTTTGGATCTGATCCGAGATCCTCCGGCTCGCGCCCGTCCCGACGGCCAGCATGGCGATGACGGCCGCGACGCCGATGATGACGCCGAGCATCGTCAGGGCCGACCGCATCTTATTTGATCGCAGGGCATTCAATGCAATCTTCAGGGTCCAGAACACGTTGATCATCGAGATACCTCTTTCGCCCAGGCCTCGGTCGTCCGTTCGGCGACCGTCCCGACCGCTTTCTCGTCGCTCATCAGGTGGCCGTCGCGGAACCGGAGGGTCCGCCTGGCGTAGGCGGCGATGTCCGGCTCGTGCGTAACGAGCACGAGTGTGATGCCGGATTCCTGGTTCAGCTTGACGAACAACTCCATGATCTCGACGCTCGTCTTCGTGTCGAGGTTGCCGGTGGGCTCGTCGGCGAGGATGATCGGCGCCCCCTTGACCAGGGCGCGGGCGATGGCCACGCGCTGCTGTTCCCCGCCTGAGAGCTGGTTGGGATGATGGGCCTCACGTCCCCCCAGCCCGACCTGCCGGAGGGCAGCCATCGCCTTGGATCTCCTCTCCCGCGGGGGGACTCCGTCATAAAGGAGGGGGAGTTCGACGTTTTCGACGGCGGTCGCCCGGGAGAGGAGGTTGAACCCCTGGAACACGAAGCCGATCTCCCGGTTCCGGATCTCGGCGCGTTCGTCGCGGTCCAGGCGGCCGACATCCTGCCCGCTCAGGATATACTGGCCTGACGTCGGCGTGTCCAGGCAGCCCAGGAGGTTCATGAATGTCGATTTTCCCGAGCCGGAGGGGCCCATGACGGCCACGAACTCGGATTGGTCGACGGCGACGGTCACACCGTCCAAAGCCCTGACCTGTATATCGCCAACATCGTAGATCTTGACGATGTTCCGGATGTCGATGAGGGCCATCTCAGAACATCCTGAAGCCGGAGGGCTGACGGTTCCCCTTGGCCAGGGACTCGATGATGACCGGCTGGCCCTCCTTGAGATCGCCCGAAACGAGCTCCGTATAACTCCCGTCGCTGAACCCGATCTTGACAGGAACACGTTTGGGCCGGCCGTTTTCCAGGATGAAGACGGCGGGCCCATGATAGCCGGTTCCAGACGGCCTCGGCGCCGTCGTTGCCGTCACCGCCGTCGTCGTCGTGGTCGGTTTGAACCTCAGGGCGATATTCGGGATACGCAGGACATTCCGGACGACGGAGGTGATGATCGAGACATCGGCCGTCATGCCCGGCATGAGCCTCATGTCCCGGTTGTCGACGCTTACGACGACGTCATAGGTGACGACGTTCTGGACGATGGTCGAAGCGTTCCTGACCTGATTGACCTTGCCCTTGAATGTCACGTCGGGATAGGCGTCGACGTTGAACTCCACGTCCTGTCCGACTTTAACCGAGGCAATGTCGGCTTCGTCCACGGTCGTGTCGATCTGCATCTTCGTCAGGTCAGCGGCAATCATGAAAAGCGTGGGCGTCTGGAAGCTTGCGGCGACGGTCTGACCGACATCGATGTTGCGCGAGATGACCATGCCGTCAACCGGCGAGACGATCTTCGTATAGACGAGGTTTGTCTGGGCCTGGGTGAGGGCGGCCTGGGCCACTGTGACCTGGGTTTTGGCGGCCGCTGTCGAGGCATGGTCCGTCAGGTACGCCGTCTCGGCCGCGTCCACCTGGCTCTTGGCGACAAGGTTCCGCTGGTAAAGGTTTTTGTACCGCTCCCACGTCAGCTTGTCGTTGGCCTCGGTGGCCGCGGCCTTGTCCACATTCGCCTTGGCGTTGGCCACGTTCGCCTGGGCCTGGTCCAGCTGGGCCTGGGTCAGGGTGGGATCGATCAGGGCACAGAGCTGGCCCTTCTTGACGGCCGAGTTGTAATCGACGAAAAGCTTCGTGATCAAGCCCGAAATCTGCGAACCCACATTGACGTTCGTGACGGCATTGATCGTGCCCGTCGCCGTGACGGCGGTGATGATGTCGCCGCGCGTGACGTTCTGCGTCACATAGTCGGACGCCGAGTTCTTGCAGCCGTTGAACATGAAGAACGTAAAAACCAAGGACGAAAAAGTCATGATCGGGATGATGGTCTTTTTCATTTTAACCCCATAGCCAGCTCGAGGTTCGCTCGATCGACTTTGCAATTGTAGAGCGCCTGGATGTAGGCGATCTTGGCGCTGACCAGCGCGGCGCTGGCGTCGGCGACCTGGATCGGGTCGCCGACGCCTTCGATGTAGCTCCCGTTCGCGATATCGAAATTCTCCTGGGCCGCCGTGACATTGAGCTCGGAAACAGGCACGAGCTCCTCATCCTGCTTGAGAGTCAGGTAGGCCTGCTGGACGGCGAGATAGATCGACTGCCGCTGAGACTCCTCATCCGCCCGGAGCACGTTCAGGTTCGCCCGGGCCTGCGCGACCTGGGCCGGCGTCATGAACCCGTTGAAGAGGGGGATATCGAAGCTCAGCGCCAGGCTCCAGGTACTCGTGAGCGGAAACGTGTTGCCGGAGTAGCCCCAGGACGCCGAGCCGCTCAGAGTCGGGAAATATCCCTCTTTGGCCAAGCTGATCGAACTCTCCGCGGCCTTCCGCTTGGCGATGATGGACGCCATCTCGGGCCTGTTCTTGTACGCTTCCTCCAGCGCGTCCTGGAGGGAGACCTTGTAAGCCTCGAACGACAGGTTGTCCACGACATCGTAATCGATCGTCCCGGTGACGCCCATGGCGCTGCTCAACGTGGCCAGAGCCAGATGTACGGCGTACTGGGCCTTGATCAGGTTCAGCTTGGCGTTGCCCAGGTTCACCTGGGCTTCCGTGACGTCGTACTTCGGCGCCATCCCGACGTCATATTGTCCCTTGGCCTGGTCGAGATGGAGTTGGTATTGTTTCACCGCTTCGTCCGCGACCTGCTCGTTGTGCTTAGCCTGAAGGACGCCGTAGTAGCTCTGCTTGACGGTGAAGATAGCCTGATGCGTCGCGGTTTCGAGATCGGAGACGGAAGCGTTGTAGGTCAGGTTCTGGATCCTGACCTGGGTGGGCGTTCTCCCGAAATCGAAGATGTTCTGAGTGAGGCTGGGGCCCGTCGAATAGGAATTGTAGGTTATCCCGGGCACCGGGATCCCGACCGAAATCCTCGGACCGACGGCTGTGCGCCCGAGCGACGAATCCCACACGATCTGAGGATAATAAGCCGATTCGGCCTGGCGGACGAGGCTCTTATCGACCTCGGTCGTGGCCCGAGCCGCCAGAATCGCGGGCAGGTGTTCGAGCGCGATCTGAAGGCACTTGTCCAGGCTGAGCGTTTCGCCCGGCTTGATGACATCCTCAGCGCGCCCTGAGGTGAAGCAGAGGAAAGATACAGCGAGAAGTAATGCCGGTCCTGCTTTTTTTGAAAAATCTCCTTGCCGCTTTACGACGCGTATGGCACACCTTCCTTTAGGCCCTCGAACGCGCCGAACCGGCGGCGACGGATACCCGGCAGCGGGGCGTCAGGCCCGCCATATTATATCAAAAAACAGGCCAATATTATAGAGAGCAACAGTCCCCCGCTTGACCGGATTACCGGCGGCAAAACGGGGCCGGATGAGCCTGCTTCGTCCCGGGCCGCGGGAATGAGTTCCGAAAAAAAGGACGGCGTGTGCCTCAGCTCGTCTTTCATTGACAGGCCGGCCGCCTTTATAATAATGGCGGTCCGACCCGGAGACTTCCGAGACGAGGAGGAACGCGATGGTCTTGCCGAACGGGAACCCCCGGAGTTCATCCGTATTGCTGGTTGCGGGACTTCTGCTGATCGGGCGGTCCGCCGCCATTGCCGAGAGCCTCGACCATTTCCGGCCCGCCGGAGCGTCCGGCCCCTTCGCCGCCCCCATTACGACCTCCGGACAATTCAACGGCTACACGAACTATTGGCACGACATCTACTGGAAATGGTCCCAGTATGGCAATCTCTATCTCATCGGCGAACCCGATGTCCCGAGATCCATCGCCCAGAGCAAAGTGGACATTGCCGAGGAGCTGGGAATCCCCGGACTCTGCCTGGCCGAGGGTTTTTTGGACGGATATCTCCGAACCCCCCTCCCCGAGCTCGAAGACCCCGAGCCCGAGACGCTCGAGAAGGCGCTCGACAGGCAGGATGTCCTTGTCTGGGCCGAACCCGACAGCACCCTCGGCCGAAAGCTCCTCGGCCGTCTTCCCAACATGACCGCTTGGAGGGAAGGGCTTCACGGCCATCAGCTCAACGCCCGGGACTTCCATGACCTCCGCGCCTTCGAGCTCCGCAGCGGCGACCGCCGCCTCTTCGCCGTCGTGACCGATTCGGCCGACAGCCGCAGCTGTCTCAAGGGGCTCCTCTCCGGCCTCCGGGACGTCCTCGCGTCCTACGACCTCCACCGCGGCTGGTTCGGCACCGGGACTCTCCTCCACAGTGTCACCTGTTTTCCGGGCCACCCCCTTGAAATCATCGGCCGGGGCCTCAACCAGGGCGACGACTGGTTCACCTTCAGCGGTTACATGGATTACCTGATGCAGGACGAGCTCCCGGCCTGGCTGGCAAAGGTCGGCCTGCGGGACGTCGTCACCGATGTCGGCGCGGGCAAGGCCACGCACAGCCTCGGCACGGTCGCTTACGGCCTCCGGAACTGGGACGGCGTCAAGCTCCAGGACATGCCGACGGAAAAGGAATGGATCACGTTCGTCAGGGACCGGCACGGCTACATCTTCCGTCCCGTCTACGCGCCGGATTGCGATAGGTACAAATACGACGGCTATATCGCGATCGACGGAAACAAGAAGCAGATCGACGGCGAGAATGTTCCCTTCGTTCTCCAGACGGGAATGGTCCGCGAGGAGGCGCCGGCCTGCATGGTCCTCTTCACGAAAAAGGGCAACGCCCTGACCCGCGAATCAATGTGGGAGGCGATCCTGGGCCGGCGCGCCGTCGGCGTCCTTCCCCAAGGCCGGATGCAGGGACCGGCGAGATTCCGCAGCGCCCTCCTGCTCCTTCTCCTCGACCGCGTCTATCTCGAGAATTATTTCGGCGACGCGCTCCAGCTCGAAGCTTCTGTCGAGGGCCGCGAGATCGTCGTCCGGGCGGAGAATGCGGGCGACGCCGCCGTCCGCGGAGAGCTTGAGGTCCGCCCGGCGCCGGAACTTCGCGTCACGGGCGCGCCGGCGGACGCCGCCCTTCCGCCGCGGTCGGAACGGACGTTCCGCTTCCTCGTCGAGCCCACCCTCGCCGCCATGGCCCGGACCAACCCGATCCTCGTCGAGATGCGCTGGCGGGGACATCGGAAAAGGACGCTGACGATTCTCGACCTTCCTCCCGTCGTCTCGGTCCACAAGCTCCTCTACGGCCAAGAGCCGGAAGTCGTCTATCCCGTCTCCGTCTGCAACTTCACGGGCGGGACGGGCTATCCGGTGACGGTCCGCGTCTATGCCGGAAACGGGTCCGGGAATCCTTTCTTCGAGGCCTCGAGAATCGGAACGGCCCGGCCGGGCGGACACGAAACGATGACCTTCCGCTTGCCTCTCAAGCCCGGCTCTTACACTGTCAGAGCCCTGGCGCTCGGCGCGGTCAACGAGACCCAGCTCGGCGTCGGGCCCGCTTCGGGGGCGGCCAGGGTGACGGAGGTCGACCTCAACGGCGACGGGATCGGCGAATTCCGGATGGAGAACGACAAGGTCCGGGTGACCCTGCTCCGGACGGGGGCCCGCATCATCGAGTATATCGTCAAGGCCCGCAACGACAATGTCTTCTTCAAGCTGTGGCCCGAAAAGGAGGACACGGACAAGAGGCCCTTCCGCGAGCGCGGCTTCTACCCGTACGGAGGCTTCGAGGATTTCCTGGGGCAGGCCTCGATCGAGACCGACAAGGTCTATGACGCGGAAGTCGTCCGGAGAGCGGGACCGTTCGTTCAGGTTCGGATGGAGGCCGACTATTACGGGAACCGCCTGGAAAAGATCTTCACCCTGTACGGCGACTCCCCACTCGTCGAGGTCCGCTTCGCCCTCGAGTTCCGCAATCCCGAGCTTCATATGATCGGCCCCCAGCCGATGCTCAAGCTGGGCAAGAGGCACTGGACCGAGGACGTCTTCGTCGTGCCGTCGGTCGAGGGACGCCGAGAAGTCCGGATGCGCCCCGAGGAGTACTTCGGACGGATCTTCTTCCTCAAGGAAGGCTGGAACGCGGGGCGGGACACGGTCGAGGACATCTCGTTCGTCGGCGCCTTCCCGGTGAGCGAGCCCGAGTTCCTCCACGTGTGGATGAATCACCCCTCCAACGGAGAGTCCCATCACTATTACGCCGAGCTCCAGCCGTGGGTCCCCATTTTCCAGAAAACGGTCCGCTACTTTTCGTACTATCTTTGGGCGGACGCCGGGCCCTGGGAAGCCAGCCTGGCGGAGCTCCGGAAGAGGAACCTCATCACGACCAAATGAGCGCCGCGGAGTCCGGGAGCCTGCCGGACTGTTGACCCCGCGGAGGCCCTGTGATATTTAGGGGAGACAAATGCATAGCCTCGCTCCGCCGGAGTCCGATATGGTCGGACGGACCCTCAAGCACTACAAAATCGAGGCCCTGCTCGGCCGGGGCGGCATGGGCGTCGTCTACCGGGCCCGGGACCTCCGTCTCCAACGGCCCGTGGCCCTGAAAATGCTGACCCCCGGGCTGGTCGCCGACCCGGACCGAAGGACCCGGTTTCTGCGGGAAGCCCAGTCGGCCGCGGCCCTCAGCCACCCCGCCATCGCCCAAGTCTACGACATTGACGAGGCCGAGGGCAGCATCTTCATCGCCATGGAGTATGTCGACGGCAAGACCGTCAGCCGCCTCATCGCCGACGGGGAGCTCGACCTCATCGGGTCGGTCGAAATCGCCTTCCAGGTGGCCGAGGGTCTCGCCAAGGCCCACGAGGCGAACATCGTCCATCGGGACATCAAGTCCGACAACATCATGGTAACGCGCGACGGCCACGCCAAGCTCCTCGATTTCGGCCTGGCCAAGCTGCTTGAGCTTCCGGAAGCGACGCGGGGCGAGGACGGAGGGACGGGCCGGACTCTGACCGAAGCGCGCGGCCAGACCCTCCCCGGGGCCGTCATGGGCACGATCAGCTACATGAGCCCGGAGCAGGCCCGGGGGCAGGGGCTGGGCCCGAGGAGCGACATCTTTTCGCTGGGGATCGTCTTGTACGAAATGGTGACGGGAGAGCTACCCTTCAAAGGAGAAACGCCGCTCGACACCATGCACGCCATCGCCTATGAAGAGGCCCGGCCCGTGACGATCGTGCGCAGGAACCTCTCCCCCCAGGTGCAGCGGGTCGTCAGCGGCTGCCTGCGCAAGCGGCCCGAGGATCGCTATGCCGATGCGCGCGTCCTGGCGACCGACCTCAAGCGGCTGAAGGAGGACCTCGAGACCGGCTCCCGCTACGCTCCAGCACCCGGAGAGCGGCTCAGGGAATGGGCGGGGCGGCTCAAGACGTCGATCCCCTACGGGAACAAAGGCCTCATCGTCCTGGCCGCAGCCGTCATCCTGACTACCGCCCTCCTCGTCGCCCGTGTCGATTGGGGCTCCCTGATCGCCCCGGCCGTGATCGCCCTGTTTCTCTACCGCGCCCTCCGGAACAAGAAGAGGCATCAGCTCAACCGGTTCGTCCAGAAGATATCCAAGATTCCCGAGGTCCGGGCCGTCATCGTCAGTGGGGACAAGGTGACCGTCGTGGCTGATAGGCCCCCGGCCGCGCTGTACCTCAGGGTCACGAGTCTCATCGAGGGGGTCAACAAGAAGCTCTACTTCGGCAGGCACGTCGAGGCCGAAGTCAGGGGCGACATCCCCGAAGCGGAATTTCAGAGCCTTGTCAAGCAGACCGGCGTCCTCTATATCAAGGAAGACTCCGCCGCCGGCGCGAAAGGATAACCGCGGCCGCCTACTCTCCGATCAGGATCGAACCATTGGTCGTGCAGAGCGCGATTTCCGGGCCGCCCTGCCCGACCTGAGCTTCAATCATCCTCCGGGACCGCCGGAGGTTCTTCAGCGTCACGGGCAGATCCACCGAGACGTGTCCGTTGGTCGTCTCCGCCCGGAGGGTGGCGTTGACGGGCCCCGCGGAACCGAAGGCCAGGTGAATCGATCCGTTCGTCGTCTCCGCCCGGACCCCGTCCCTAAAGGTCAGCTTCTCAATGCGTATGCTGCCGTTCGTGGTCTCCGCAGCCAGCCGGCCTTCCAGCCCGACAACTCTGATCCCGCCGTTCGTCGTCTCGGCGTCGAGAGCGCCACGGACCCCTTCGGCCGTCACCGAGCCGTTGGTGCTTCCCAGGACCGCGGCGCCGAAAGACCCCGAAACCTTGACGTCGCCGTTGACGGTCTCAACCCTCTTCAAGTTCACGTCCTCGGGCACCCTGACCTCGAAATTGACAGAAACATGAACATCATGCCTGTTTTTCGGCCAGACGGCTTTGACCTCGACCCTTCCGGCCGATTCCGCGACCCGGATCTCCACGTCCTTGAGGTCCCGCGCGGCGTCACGCGCGATCTTCACGGCCTTGATCTCGACCCGGCTCTCCCTCCACGTGGACACCGAGACCTTGCCGTTGACGTTGGCCAGGACGAAGGTCTCGCCCGCCTTGAGGGGCACGGATTTCGAAAATTCCTCGCGATAGTCGGCCCCGGCGAACGCGAAGAGCCCGGCCAGCGCCACGGCCAGGAGGGCCGCCGGGAGCCGTTTTCCAATCTTCGACATGCGAACCTCCTCGGAATTCGTCCTTCGATCCCAAAGACGAACGAGCCGGGGAAATGGTTGCTTGGGGAACGCCGGGGGTGCCGCCCGGCCGGGGCGGCCTTTCCCGTCAATAATCGGAGATGAGGCCCATCAGCCTCTTGGCGCCGTCGAGCGTCTCCCGGGCCGCGGAACGGGCCTTCCTCGCTCCTTCCTTCAATGCCTCGCGGACGAACTCGGGCTTGCGCTCGAGCTCGCGGCGCTTCTCGCGGATCGGACCCAGGACGCGCATCAGGTTCCCGAAGAAGATCCTCTTGCAGTCGATGCAGCCGATCCCCGCCGAGGTGCACCCGGCGATGATCTCCTGGATCTCTAGGTCCGGAGTCACGAGTTTGTGATAGCTGAAGATGTTGCATCGGTCGGGATGGCCAGGGTCGCGGCGCCGCTTGCGGGCAACGTCCGTTTTGGCCGGCCGCAGTTTCTCCCAAATGGCGTCCGGGTCCTCGGCGACGCCGATGGCGTTGTTCAGGGATTTGCTCATCTTGGCTTCGCCGTCGATCCCCAGGATCCGGGAGCCCCGGCCGAGCAGGGTCCGGGGCTCGGGGAAATAGTCGCCGAAGCGGTTGTTGAAGCGTCGGGCGATCTCGCGCGTGAGCTCGAGGTGCTGGGCCTGGTCCTCGCCGACCGGGACGGCGTCGGCCTTGTAGATGAGGATGTCCGCGGCCTGGAGGATGGGGTAGTTGAGCAGGCCGGCCGTGACGTTCTCCGGCTCCCGCTCGGACTTCTCCTTGAACTGGGTCATGCGGCCGAGCTCGCCCGTCGGGGTGACGCAGTTGAGAAGCCAGCAGAGCTCCGTGTGCTCCGGGACGTGGCTCTGGACGAAGATCGTGCACCGGGCGGGGTCGAGCCCGGCGGCGATGTTGTCCAGCGCGGCCTCCCAGATCCGCTTTTGCATGAGGGAGGGCTCGTAGCTCTGCGTTATGGCGTGATAGTCGACGATCGTGAAAAAGCAATCGTAGTCCGGGATCAGGCGGACCCAGTTCTCGATAGCCCCGAAATAATTGCCGATGTGGATCGTGCCGCTCGGCTGGATGCCGCTCAGGACGCGCTTGCGTTTGCTCATATCCGGACCTCATTCAACACCGGACGTATTGTATCGGCCTTCGGGGCAGTCAATCAAGCATCTTCTCGAGCAGGGCCGCAAGCTCCGCCAGGATCATGGCCGTCGCGCCCCAGATTTTGTATCCTGCGAACTCGTAAAAGGGCACGCTCACCGTCCGGCCCTCGATCGTCCATGTTTCGCGCCGGCGGCTCAACGGGTCGGCCAGGCACTGGAGGGGGAACTCGATGACTTCAGCCACCTCGTCCGGCTGCGGCCGGACAACCGGCGTCCCCGCGAAAAAGACGACCGTGGGATAGACACAGAAGTTGCTCGGCGGAATATAAAGAGGCGTCAGCCGGCCCAGGATCGTCGCGCCCTCCAGAACCAGCCCCAGCTCCTCTTCGGTCTCGCGGAGACCCGTCGCCTCGGCGGATTCACCGGGCTGCTGTTCCCCCCCGGGCAGGGAAATCTGGCCTCGATGATGGAGGAGACGGTCGGCCCTCTGAGTCAGGAGGAGTCGAAGCTGGCCCGCCCGCTCGAACAGAAGGACCAGGACCCCAGCCTTGAGGCAGCTCCCCTCGACCTCGAAATAAGCTTTGTGGCCCCGCCGGGGCTCAGGCGCCATGGCGAGCTGGGCCGGGATTCCGGGGAGCGGCTCTCGAAGGGCCCATTCGATCTTCTCCAGAAGGGTGCGGCTGTCCATCTCGACCGCCCCAGGCGGCGTCCCTGTATTATATCAAAACGGCCGGCGCCCGCGAGCCTCGGATGCCCGGAGGAGAGTGGGAAATCCCGCGATTTTGCGGAATCCGCGGCCTTCATGCGACTAAAACACCGGCAGGGCTTACAACCTGCTAAGGATCAGGTCTTGATGAACGAATGTTGCGTCCCCGGCACGCCTGTCGCCGCGGACGCCCCCTTTCTCTCCGTCCCCGAGGCCTTCGACGCGGAAATCCGGCGGTTCGTCCCTTGCCAGGCCGAGATCCTGGATTCCCTCCTCGAAGCCATGCTTACGAGGGAGACGGAATCACCGTCGGTCCTCGAGCTCGGTTCCCGGACGGGACTCTTAACCTCCCGGCTCATCGAGGAAGTCCCCCGGATGAAATTGACGGCCGTCGAATACGAGCCCGCCATGGTTCTGGCCTGCCGGGAGCGGCTCGGCCGGAGCGCCGGCTGGGTCGAGATCGAGCGAAGGAGCACCGGCCGCTATTCGCGGCCCATGGCTTTCGATTACGCCCTGTCCAACCTGGCTTTCCATTTCCTCGAGACGGCAGCCGAGAAAGACGCCCTCTGCCGGAACGTCTTCTGGTCCCTCAAGCCGGGCGGGATTTTCGCCTTCTCCGTGATGCTGGAGATGAATTCTGCGGAAGCGCGCAGCATCATCTGGAAGCAGTGGGAGCGGGACGTCCTGGCGACGGGGGTGGACCGGCAGGATCTCCAGGACTGGTACGCCCGAAGCCGGCCCGCCTATTTCCCGTCGACCCATCAAGCCTGGCTGCGCTGGCTCCGGGCCGCGGGCTTCATCCACAGCGAGCTCGTCTGGTGTGAAACCGTGTTCGGCACGTTCTGGGCCAAGAAGCCCGTCACGCCGTCGGGCCGCCAGCAGAGCCTCGCCTGAGGCGACCTTCCCGACACGCATGGGAGGCGGTTCCCGCCCTGTTTTTTATGAAGACGGCGGTTCCGGCCGAATCCGAAGAAAAAAGGCAGAGGAGGGGTGCCCCCGCGGCACCCCTCACTCCGGAACAAAAAGAAGGAGGGTTATGGAAGGGTATTGGGGAATCGATTCTCCGTCCGTCTTGAACATCTCGATATTTCGATAATGCATATTTTATGCCATAAAAAAGCCGCCCGTCGGTACTCTAAGAGCCGCCCTCCGGACCGCAAAGTTCTTTCGCCCGTGTAAAGTTCGTTTACAGAGCGTCCTGCGGTCGCGGACCGAGAGAAAATTACACGTCGGCCGACGGGGACTTTTTCGTCTGGAGAAGCCGGTCGATCGAAAGGTCGAAGTCGTTGAGGTCCAGCGGCTTGACGAAGAAATGGCTGATGGAGAAGCGGCTGAGGTCCCCGATGTCCACGAGGTCGGGATAGGCCGAAATCAGCATGGCTTCCCCCTCGAAGCCGGCCGCCCGCAGCTTTTTGATGAGCTCGAGCCCGTTGATCGTGGGGAGCTTGTAATCGGCGATGACCAGGTCCACGCGGGCCTTCCTGAACCTGGCCAATGCCTCCTCGGAATTTCTGACGGGAAAGACCGTGTATTTTTTGCTGAGGAGTAAGAAGAACGTTTTGCAAATATTTTCGTCGTCGTCCACGATCACGATCTTCTTGTCCGGCATTCCGACCTCGCTCGGTGACCTCGAATCTTAATAGCATATTTTGTGCCAAACAGGCTGGCTGAAACGGTCCCTGGCGGCGAGGATCGGTTCCCGTCCGGAGCGAGAGAAAATAGATTTACAGGCCGGCTGGGGAGTTTACACGGCAGCTGTCAGTTCGGCTCTCCGGTTTCCAGGTTGTATTCCCTGATCTTTTTGTCCAGAGTGGGACGGCTGATTTGAAGGATCTGGCTGGCCCGCGTTTTGCTGCCTTTAACGGCGGCCAGGACGTGGCGGATGTAGTTCCTTTCGATCTGGTCGAGGGAGACGAGATCGTTCGAGAAGGGGCCCTTTTCGTCATGCTCAAGCGGAAGATTTTCCTTGAGGACGACGTCGCCCCGGGCGAGGATGACGGCCCGGGTGAGGGCGTTCTCAAGCTCCCGGACGTTGCCCCTCCATGGAAGCCCGGAAAGGCGTTCCATGACCTCAGGGGGGACCTTACGGACATTCCGCCGGAGGTCCCGGTTGATCTTTTCGAGGAGGTACGCTACAAGGTCAGGAATGTCCTCCCGCCTCTCGCGGAGCGGCGGCAGGGCGATCTCAACAACTTTAAGCCTGTAGTAGAGGTCTTCGCGGAAGCGGCCCTTCTCGATGAGGGACCTGAGGTTCTGGTTGGTGGCGGCGATGATCCGGGCTTCTGTCTTGAGGACCCTTTCGCCTCCGACTTTCATGAAATCCCGCGTTTCGATGACGCGCAGGAGCTTGGACTGCAGGTTTGGAGAGACGTCCCCGACCTCGTCCAGGAAGAGGGTCCCCCCGCCCGCGATTTCGAACTTGCCCTTCGTCTCGCAGACGGCGTCCGTGAACGCGCCCTTGACGTGGCCGAACAGCTCGCTTTCGAGGAGCGTGTCGGAAATCGCGGAGCAGTTGATGACGATGAACGGCTCGTCCCGGCAGGGGCTGTTGTAGTGGATAGCCTTGGCCACGAGCTCCTTGCCGGTCCCGCTTTCCCCCTGAATGAGAACGTTCGCCCGCGTGTTGGCCACCGAGCCGATCATCTTAAACACGGCCCTCATCTGGGGCGAGTGCCCGATGATGTTGTCGATCGTGTATTCCCTCTGCCGCTCTTCGACGAGGAAGCTGATCTTTTCCTCCAGGGCCCGGACCTGGAGGGCCTTGTCGATGGTCAGATCCAGCTCCGCCGCGTCCAGCGGTTTGACGAGGTATTCGTAGGCGCCGAGCTTGACGGCCTCGATGGTCGTCTTCATGTCATCGAAAGCCGTCATCACAAGGATGATGGCCCGCCGGTTCTTCTCCTTGATCCTGCGGAGGACATCCAGTCCATCGGTGTCGGGCAGCCGGACGTCGAGCAGGACGAGGTCCGGGCCGCATTCCTGGAATCTCCGGACGCCGCTCTCCCCATCTTCCGCGACGGTGATCTCGTAACCCCGCTTCGCCAGCTGGGAAGTCAGCGTCTTGCGAACCAGGGCGTCGTCCTCGATGATGAGAATGGATTTCATGTCCCCTCCTCGCAAGGAATGAGAATGACGAAAGAGGCCCCGCGCCCGCGTTTCCTGGCCAGCCGGATGGACCCGTTATGCTGCTCGACGATCTTCCGGGCGTTGGCGAGGCCCAGCCCGAAGCCTGCGGGCTTGGTCGTGAAGAACGGCTCGAAGACGCTGTCCCTGTGCTTTTCGGGGATGCCCGGGCCGTCGTCCGAGAGGAGGACCCGGATCCTTTTCCTGTCTCCGGAAGCGGCCATGTCCAGGCACACCGAGATGCATCCC
>Ga0187771_10000636_pt1 | contig 21867 bp, 18 predicted proteins | sample 0116_SJ02_MP15_1_FD_133139 | JGI IMG/M metagenome (GOLD analysis project Ga0187771, IMG submission 133139) | Tropical peat soil microbial communities from peatlands in Department of Meta, Colombia - 0116_SJ02_MP15_10_MG | ecosystem: Environmental > Terrestrial > Soil > Wetlands > Peat | place... | reverse complement strand
GCGCACCCACACCTCGCCCGTGCAGATCCGGGCGATGAAAAAGTATGGCGCGCCCCTGTACATCATCATTCCGGGCAAGTGCTACCGCCACGACAATCCGGACTCGAGCCATTCGCCGATGTTTCACCAGATTGAAGGGCTGGCCATCGACAAGGACATCACCTTTGCGGACCTGAAGGGCACGCTCGATTTCTTTGCCCGCAAGCTGTTCGGCGAGAAGATCCGCACCCGCTTCCAGCCCAGCTTCTTTCCCTTCACGGAGCCCAGCGGGGAAGTGGCCATCAGTTGCACGATCTGTGACGGGCAGGGCTGCCCCGTGTGCAAGGAGAGCGGCTGGGTGGAAGTGATGGGTTGTGGAATGGTTCATCCTCAGGTCCTCCGCAACGGTGGAATCGATCCCACCAAGTATTCCGGCTGGGCCTTTGGCCTCGGCGTGGACCGCTACGCGATGATGAGGTACGGCATCAACGATATTCAACTTTTGTTCCAAGGGGACGTTAGATTCTTGGAACAGTTCTGAACTCAGAATTTTGAATTCGGAATTTCGCACCTGCGCTTGCAACCATGAAGATAGCGTTAAGCTGGCTTAAAGAATTCGTGAATGTGCGGGTTGAGCCGCGCCGGTTGCAGCGCGACCTCACCATGCTGGGTTTGAACGTCGAGTCCATGGCGGAGGCTGGCGGCGACCGCGTCCTCGACGCGGAGGTCACGACCAATCGCCCCGACTGCCTGAGCCACTACGGGGTGGCGCGGGAACTGGCGACCCTCTATCGCCAGCCGCTGAAGTTTCCGAAAATCGCGCTGCGCGAAGCGGCGGAGCCTGCGAAAGCCGCGGCCAGCATCGAGATCGACGACCCCGACCTCTGCGCGCGATATTGCGGCCGGGTGATCCGAAACGTCCAGGTGAAGCCGTCTCCGGAGTGGCTCGTGAAGCGCCTCGAGGCCGTCGGGCAGCGGCCCATCAATAACGTCGCCGACGTCACCAACTATGTCCTGATGGAGCTGGGCCATCCCTTGCACGCTTTTGACTTGGCGCGCTTGCGGCAAGTAAAGATTGTGGTGCGCCGCGCGCGGCCCGGGGAAACGCTTCGGACGTTGGACGGCGTGGACCGCAAGCTGAGCCGGGACAATCTGGTGATTGCCGATGCCGAACGGGCCGTGGCGCTGGCCGGCGTAATGGGCGGCGAAGATACCGAAATCTCCCCTGCCACAACTTCCGTCCTGCTCGAGAGCGCGTGGTTCGAGCCCGTCTCGATTCGCCGCACCGCCAAGGCTCAGGGGATGCATACCGAGGCCTCGCACCGTTTCGAACGCGGGGCGGACGTCGAGATGGCGCCCCTGGCGCTGGATCGAGCCGCGGAGCTGATTCGCGAACTGGCGGGAGGCGAAATCCTGCGCGGCCTCATTGACGTGTATCCCCGCCGGCGGCGGCGCAAGCCGATCCGTCTTCGGCCAAGCGAGATCCTGCGCATCCTGGGCGCGGAGGTGGCAAGCGCGGAGGTGCGCCGCATCCTGAGTGCGCTCGGCTTCCTGGTGAAAGCGCAAGGCGCCAAGAGCTGGCTGGTCACGCCGCCCACCTTCCGGCTGGACGTGACGCAGGAGGCGGACCTGATCGAGGAGGTGGCGCGCCACTTCGGCTACGACCGCTTGCCCTCCCGCGTCCGGCCGGCGCTGCAGCGCGTGGAACGGGATTGGGCGCGCGATAAGGAACAGGCGGTCTCCGCGCTCTCGGTGGGCTTGGGCTATCGCGAAATCATCGCCATGTCCATGATTGATCCGCAAGAGAACGCGCGCTTCACCGAGCGGCCGCCCGTGCCGCTGGCCAATCCCCTCAGCCAGGACGCTTCCGTGATGCGCTCCTCGGCCTTGCCGAGCATGGTCCGCGCTCTGTGCTGGAACCTCGACCGCGGTCGGACGGACTTGCGGCTCTTTGAATTGGGGAAAACCTATTCGCTGGGCTCTGACGGCTCGCCCGAAGAGCGCCGGGTCCTCACTCTGGGGGCCACCGGCCGGCGCCGTCTGGCGTCGATTCACGAGAGCGAGAAATCTCTGAACTTCTTCGATCTCAAGGGCGACCTGGAGGAACTGCTGGAGCTCTTCGACGTTCCGCAGCTCGAATTCAAGCCCGAGGGTTGCCGCCCCTACGAGCCTGGATTCTCCGGACGTTTCATTTCGAACGGTGGAACACTGGCCGTATTCGGCCGGCTCAGTGGCGAGCTCGCCTCGGGTTACAAGGCGCGCCAGGACTTGTGGCTCGCGGAAGTGGACTTTCAGCGATTGCTCGCGCTGCCGCTAAGTTCCCGGCGGTTCCGCCCTTTCTCAAAATTCCCCGCTGTGGAGCGCGATTTCTCTCTGGTCGTGCCCGATTCCGTCTCGTACGCTCGACTGGAGGGGGCGCTGCGCGGGCTGGCGTTGGAAGAAATCCAGGGCTTCCGGCCCGCCGATCTGTTCCGGGGCGGCGCGATTCCCGCCGGCCACTACAGCCTGCTGCTGCGGCTGACATTCCAAAGCCCGGCGCGCACGCTGGCCAGCGATGAAATCGCCACACTGAGCAGACAGGTTCTGGTGGCGCTCGAGCCCTTGGGTGTCCGCCTGAGAGGGTGAGAAAAAGTCGAAGAGTCGAAGGGTTAAAGAGTCGATAAGTCAAAAGGTGCGCCCCGAACTCTTCAACCTTTCGAATTTCGACTCTTGGACTTTGGATTTGCCAATGCCCGATTCCAACGACCACTTCGCGAAGCTCGAAGATAAGCTGGGCAAAATGATTGAAGTCTTCAAGCGCACCCGCGATGAGAATCGGACCTTGGAGCGAGACCTGGAGAAACTGAAGAAGGACACCAAGGACGACACCAAGCGAGTGGACGCGCTCGAACGCGAGGTGGTGGCGCTGCGCCGGGAGCGTGAAGAAGTGCGAGCGCGCGTTGAGAAGCTCCTGGAGCGGATCGACGCTTTGACTAGCTCCGATTCCGAGGGATAATTATTTCGCGCGACGCACGGCGGAAGGGAAGCCCAGCGTCGCGGAATCCAGGGCGGAGCCCCGTATGGTATGGCACGGGGCGCACACGAGGTGGCGGCGTGGTGAAGAAGTCGGACGGCATCCGGGTGATGATATACGACCAGGAATACTTTATCCGGGGCGACCTCGACGAAGAGTACATCCGGCGGCTTGCCCGCTACCTGGACGCCAAGATGCGCTCCATCGCTGAGCACACGCGCACCGTGGATTCGCTGCGCGTCGCCGTCCTTGCGGCCTTGAATGTGGTGGACGAGTACCATCAAATGAAATCGCAGCACGAGGCGATGACGCAACAATTGGATCAGAAGGTCGGTGAGTACACTCAGGCTCTGGATCAGCTTCTGAGGGAAGCGGTCTAGGGCCAGAAACGGCGAGAGCTCGGGGCTTCTAACCCAGAGGCCATCGAGGAAGATCAACTGATCGCAGAGACCACGGAGAGGGGCAGGAGATAACAGGTTGATTTAGCCTGGCAATCCCGCGCTTGAATATTCTCAGTGCTCTCTGTGGACCGTTCTTCTCTGTGCGCTCTGTGTTGAGTCCTTTCCTCCTTAGTGAGGCCGAGGGAATCTTCGGTTGAAAATCCTTTTCATCGGCGACATCTTCGGGCAGCCGGGCCGGCGCATGGTTAAAGAAGCTCTGCCGAGGCTGGTGGAGGAGCATCGCCCGGAGCTGATCCTGGCGAACGCGGAAAACGCCGCGGCGGGGTTTGGAATTACTCCGCCGCTGGTGGAAGAGCTGCTGGACATGGGCATCGCCGTCCTCACCTCCGGCAATCACATCTGGGACAAGAAAGAGATCTTTCCCTACTTGCGCGACCACGTGGACGGCCGCCTGCTGCGCCCCGCCAATTATCCGGCCGGCGCCCCGGGGCACGGCTTGTACCTCGGCACAACTCGCGCCGGAGTCGGCTACGCTGTCCTCAACCTCCAAGGGCGCGTCTTCATGCCTTCCATCGACTGTCCATTTCGCACCGCGGATGCCGTGCTGGCCCAGGTCCCCGCCGAGACCCGCATCCGCATCGTGGACATGCACGGTGAAGCGACTTCGGAAAAGGTGGCTATGGGCTGGTACCTGGATGGCCGCGTGACCGCCGTCCTGGGCACTCACACGCACATCCCCACCGCCGATGAAAAGGTCCTCCTTCGCGGCACGGCCTACGTCACCGACCTGGGCATGACCGGCCCGTATGACTCGGTCATCGGCATCGAAAAAGAATCGGTCATCCAGAAATTCCTCAACCAGATTCCCGCCCGCTTCGAAGTCGCCAAAGGCGACGTGCGCCTTTCGGCGGCCCTCATCGAAGCTGACCCCGAGACAGGCTGCGCCCGCTCCATCCAGCGGTTGACCCATCAATAGGGCGGCTTGGCCATGCCCCCTGAACTGCTCCGCCCGAGATGCGCGGGGAAACCATCTGTGAAATCTGCGTGACCTACGGATGGATCGTTGCCGCGTCGCGCAACGGCCTTACCGGCGCAAGAGCTTGAAGGCGTGATTGGTTCCCCACCCTTGATTGAGGGCCAGGTCGATCCAAAGCAACGCCAGGGGCTCGAGCAAGCGGGCGATTCTCAAGGGGCCGACGTCGACCGGATTGAGGCCCGTATCCGCGATCAAGCCCTTGACAATCGATTTGGCCGCGGCATCGTCCCCGCAAAAGAAACCGTCGGCAGGCACGCCGCCAAACTCCGCGTGCCCGAGGTTGGCGGCGCCAATGGTGTTGAATGCTTTCACCACCCGCGCGCCGCGCGCCCAGCTGGCGACTTGCTCGCCCGCGGAGGTGTTTGGCCCAACCGCCAGGCCCTTCAGGTCGGCGGCGAGAGGATTCGTGCAGTCGATTAGCACTTTTCCGGCGAGGTTCCCGCTTGACTCGACGGCTTGTCGCGCCGCAGGCCAGGGCACAGTCAGGGCGATGATCTCGCCAAATGCCGCGGCGTCCGCGTTCGTGCCGGCGCGCACCGCTCCGCCCAGCGCGGCAAGCGCCTTTTGAGTCCGCTCGCTTCGGGCGTCCGGCACCCCGAACATCACCTCATGCCCTTTGCCCTTCCACGCGCGCGCCAGCGCGCCCCCCACATTCCCGGCCCCCAAAATTCCGATTCGCATTTGCCCTCCTTGTGTGGGTGTCAGATCATAATCAAGCCGTGGCGAATACCCAGGGTCACGGCCTCGGTGCGGCTGCCGGCGCCCAACTTCCCCATGATCGACGCAACGTGGAACTTCACCGTGTGCTCGGAAATCTCCAGGCGTGAAGCAATTTCTTTGTTCGCAAGCCCTGCCGCCACTAGGCGCAGAACCTCGACCTCGCGCGGTGTGAGCGCTTCAATCGGGCTCTCGGAGCCGCGGCTTGAAACGGCGCTGGGAGCGCGCAGCAACGTGTCCATGTCGGCGGCGTCGAGGACCACGAGGCCCGCCGCCGCGGCCTGGATCGCCGCCACGATTTCCGGCCCCGCGAGGTTGCTGGGAAGCACCGCCTTGACTCCCGCCCGCAGCGCCTCCGCGATCGCCTCCGGGTCCGGGCTCCGCACCAGCAAGACCACTGGCCCGCCCGCGGCGTCCCAGTCCAGGGCCTTGCCCGCGAAGTAGTCCGCGACCACCTCAGTTTCGACAACCAAAACATCCGGCGGCGACTCGAGAGCGGCTTCGGCTGGCGAGTCTTCGACCAGTTGCAAGCCGGGCTGCGCCTGCAGCAGGCTCTCGAGGCCGGCCCTGATGATCGGCGAGGAGGCTTTAACCAGAACTCGAATCATGCTACGGCCGCTTGGGGAACGCCCAGGCGCACGCTCACGGTGCGAAGCCGGCTCGGATCGTCCCGCAGGAATTGCAGGCGCAGCACGCGCTCCCCGCCGCTTTCAAGCGCCCCCTCGAGGTCATCCAGGGTTCGCAAAGGCCTCCCGTCAACTCCCACTAGAACGTCGCCGGCGCGGAGCGAGGCAAACTCCGCCGCGCCGCCCTCCACTACTTCGATGATCGCCAAGCCTAGACGTTCCGCGCCCTCCACGCGCACGGACGCGGGTTGGACGACCACGCCCAGCGGCGCCTGGGCGAAGTCCCCGGCGAGCAGCCGCGCGACGGCGTTGGCGGGCACGGCCAGGCCGAGGCCTCCCGCCACCAGGGTATTCACGCCGATCACCCTCCCGCGCGCGTCGGCCAAGGGCCCGCCGGAATTGCCGGGCGCCAGTTGCACGTCCGCCTGAATCCACCGCGTCGGCCCCAGGCCGGGCCGGCGGCCGATGGCGTGAACGATTCCCGTCGTTACCGCGCCCACGAAGCCAAACGGATTGCCGACCGCAATCACCAGCTCGCCGACGCGCACGTCATCCGAGTTGGCCATCGTGACGGGGGTGAGATGCGTAGTGGGGATGCGCAAAACCGCCAGGTCGCGCCGCGTGCTCCGCGCCTGCACGCGGGCGGGGAAGGAGCTGCCGTCCCAGAGATGCACGGACAGCGGAGCGTGGCCCGCCACGTGCGCGTTCGTCACGATCGCGCCATCCTGGTCCACGATGATGCCCGATCCCAGGCCGCGCCCGCCCAGCCCTACCTGGACCGTCGACCGCCGCAACTGGTCGGCAACCTGGCCGAATCCTTCGACCCTCATATAATGCCTCGCTTCCATCATTGCCGGTCCCACGCTGGCAAGTTCGGCGGGTGATTGGTCCTGCCGAACGATGTTCGGCCCTACCGCGGCCTTTCGCCGACCGTGATAGCCAGTTCGCGGAGGGCGCCGGCGCGTATGATCTTAGCTGTTACCTGTTTTCCAATTACCCCCGAGTCCGAAAACGATTGCAGGTCTTCGATGTGCTCAAGACTCGTGTCCGCCAGGCTCACGAAGACGTCGCCGAGGAGCACGCCCGCCCGCTCCGCCGGCCCGGCGGCTTCGACGCTCACCACCATGATGCCGTTCTGGTTGGGCACGGGCAGTTTCGTCCGCAGCGCGTCCGGAATCAGGACCGGTTGCACTCCGATGCCGAGATAGCCGCGCGGCACGCGGCCCTTTTCGAGCAGGGCGTCCGCGACTCGATTCACCGAGGAGGCTGGAATCGCCAGGCCGGCAATGCGCGAAAGGCCGGAGGTAGCAATCCCGAGCAGCCGCCCGCGACAATCGATCACCGCCCCGCCGGAGGAATTGGGAAAGAGCGTGGCGTCGAGACGGATGTAGTGCTCCAGGCGTCCGCCTCGCCACGTCCGCCAGGGGCCCGAGACGGCGCTGATCACGCCCAGGCTGGCGTTCGGCCCGCTGTCGGGAGAGCGGCCGAGCACCAGCGCCAGCTCGCCCGCCTGGGCGGGCTCCGCCTCGCCGCCGCGCTGGGCGGGAGGAGCAAGGCCTTCCACCTTGAGGAGCGCGATGTCCGTGCCCGCGTCGCGGCCCGCCAGCGTGGCGCTCGCCCGCTTGCCGCTGGGGAGCGTGACCTGAATGTCTTCCTCCTGGCGAAGGGTGTGGTCGGCGGTCACGATGATGCCGGGCCGCCATTGGACTCCGCTCGAAGGGTAATGAGGACGCGCGTGGACGGCCACCACGTCGGCTTGAAACTCCTCCACCAGCTTTGCCAGATCGTTCGAGAGACTTGCCAGTGCGCTTTGCATGTCGAACCTCCAAGACGATTGTGCCGAGTCCGCCAGGCCGGCACATCCGCCAAATGGCTAGGGGATACCTGGAATTTCGTTGAGGTCACGAGGCCGCTGCCGGTCGAAATCCCGGGAAAGCTCCCACCGCAGAGGACGCAGCGCGGCAGAGCTACAACCAAACGTTGCGCGTAGCTAGGTACCGGCCCCCTCCGTCACCCCCGCGAACGCGGGGGTCCAGAATTGGATTCTCGCTGGAGCCTGCCCTCTGGATTCCCGCTTTCGCGGGAATGACCAGGCGGGAATGAGCTGATGGACGGTTCGAGCCTGATGCTTGTGCGGGATATAAACATTCCGGTGATGAGTAGGAAAGAGGAGCACGCAGCACAGACCTGTTCGGCAAGGTGTGCGGCGTCTTTGGGATTCAGGTTGGAGGATCAGGCGCAGCGTGGCCGAGAGGGGTGGACTGGCGCGAAGAGACCACCGAAAACCCACGGCGATCGCCTCGGCACCTCTACGAGTCGGCCGTTTCTCGTCAAATTGTCCGGCGGGGCGGTGTTCTTTGCGATTAGTAAACAGTAGCCCACTAGGCAGGAGTAATCCTCCGAAGCGCAGATCTCACGGTATCACTGCGTTGCGGCACTTTTAACTTCGCTCAAATTCTCTTACAATAGGCGCCCGTCAAGCAGAGTCGGGGCACCCATCATGCAAGGGAGAATTGTTTCTCATTACCGACTCCTGGAGAAGTTGGGCGGCGGCGCGATGGGTGTCGTCTATAAGGCTGAGGACACCAAGCTTCGTCGTTTTGTCGCGCTCAAGTTCCTCCCCGAACAACTCGCCGAAGATTATCAGGCGCTGGAACGGTTCCAGCGGGAGGCGCAAGCCGCCTCTGCCCTTGATCATTCCAACATCTGCACAATTTACGAGATTGGTGAGCACGAGGGCAAGCCATTCATCGCCATGCAATTTCTGGAAGGCGAGACGTTGAAGGAGCGAATTGGGGGAAAGCCGCTGGCCACGGACGCGTTACTCGATCTCGCCATCCAGATTGCGGACGGTCTAGACGCCGCGCATTCGAAGGGCATCACGCATCGCGACATCAAACCCGCGAACATCTTCGTGACGACTCGCGGGCAAGCAAAGATTCTCGATTTCGGTTTAGCGAAATTGACAGTAAGGCCAGGGCTAGCCCCGGCTTTGGCACCCCAACGCGAGGTCCTACAAGAACTCCCCACCGCAGCGATTGAACCCGAGCAGCTGACCAGTCCCGGCACTGCGATGGGGACCATCTCCTACATGTCGCCGGAGCAAGCGCTGGGTCAGGAGATTGACGCGCGCACAGACCTCTTCAGCCTCGGTGTGGTGGTATACGAAATGGCCACCGGACGCCAGCCATTCCAGGGAAATACCTCGGCGGCCATCTTTGACGGCATCCTCAATCGGACGCCGGTCGCGCCGTCCGTGTTCAATCCTCAACTGCCGCCACAACTCGAACGCATCATCAGCAAGGCGGTCGAGAAAGATCGCGCCAAGCGTTATGCGTCGGCGCGCGAAATGGTGGAAGACTTGCGGCAACTGGCACGCCAGTTCATGTCGAGCCCTGTCCAAGCCGCGTCGGTCGGGCAGGTAATCCGCAAACCGCGGATTGCTGTGTTTCTGGCACTCGTTCTGCTTCTGATCGCAGGGGGTGCGGGCTGGTTCTGGCAGCGGAACGCCAAGATCCGGTGGGCGAAGAAGCGGGCAATCCCGGAAGTAGCGACGCTGATCGGCCAGCGACGGTACGTGGCCGCGTTCGCCCTCGCCCGGCAAGCCGCACACTATATTCCCGACGACCCCTATCTTGCTCAGCTCAAGCGGGACTACATGTCTGCGGTTTCGATCCGAACCAATCCTGCGGGCGCCGAGATTCATGTGAAAGACTACGCGGACCTGTCGAATGACTGGCAATTGCTCGGCCAGTCCCCGATAGAGAACACACAGATCCCATTTGGGTATTTCCGCTGGAAGGTATCGAAGCCGGGGTATGGAACGGTGGTAGGCGCTGCCGGAGCGGAATCACGGGTGATCAGCTACACGCTTGACCCAGAGGGAAGCCTGCCGCCGGGCATGGTGCGCGTCAGCGGTGGAAGTTTTCAATGGGCTGAGATGCCCGCCGTCCAATTACTGGACTATTTGCTCGACAAGTGCGAGGTGACCAATCGCGAGTTCAAGAAATTCGTTGACGCCAGCGGTTATCGCAATCGGCAGTACTGGAAAGTGCCGTTCGTCAAGAATGGACGCACCCTCTCCTGGGACGAAGCACTGGCTGAGTTCCACGACAAGACGGGACGCCCCGGTCCTGCTACCTGGGAGTTGAGTGATTATCCCCACGGCCTGGACGATTTCCCAGTGGCCGGAGTGAGTTGGTACGAAGCGGCGGCCTACGCGGACTGGGCCGGGAAATGCCTTCCCACCGTCTACCATTGGTACAAAGCCGCGGGGCTCGGAATTTTCGCCGACGTGGTCAAGTTCAGCAATTTCGGCCGCAGCGGGCCAGTGGCTGTGGGAAGCCTGGGAGGGATTGGACCGTTCGGCACCTACGATATGGCGGGCAACGTCAAGGAATGGTGCTGGAATCAATCCGGTGAACGGCGCTTCATCCTGGGAGGGGGATTCAACGAACCTCCGTACATGTTTGTGGATGACGATGCACAGTTGCCTTTTGACCGTCTCCCGACCTACGGCTTTCGCTGCATGAAGAATCTGGGCACGGGTTCATTGTCGGAGACATTGACTCGTCCTATTGCGCACCTCACACGCGACTACAACAAGGAGAAGCCGGTCTCGGACCAGGTGTTCGAGGTTTATAAGAGGTTCTACGATTACGACCGAACTGACCTGAAGCCTCAGGTCGAATTGGTGGATGACAGCTCGGAGTATTGGAAGAAGGAGCGGATCAGTTACGCCGCCGCTTACGGCAAGGAACGAATCCCCGCTTATCTCTTTCTGCCCAAGAAGGCGCCGCCGCCCTATCAAACGGTCATCTATTATCCCCACTCCGGCGCCCTGGAGGAGCCGTCTAGCGACAACATCGAAATGCTCTTCATTGATTTCATCATCAAGAGTGGACGCGCCCTTCTCCTTCCCGTCTACAAGGGAACCTATGAGCGTCACGTTGAGAATGAGGAAGCAGCAGGATCTAACGTCTTGCGGGACATGTCCATCCAGCGAGCCAAGGACTTCTTCAGATCCATCGACTACCTCGAGAGTCGGGCTGACGTCGACCACAATCGGCTCGGTTACTATGGCCTGAGCTGGGGAGCTAGTGTCGCACCCCGAATGCTCGCCTTGGACAAGCGCGTGAAAGTCGCTGTGCTCGTCGGAGGAGGTTTGGCCAATACAACACTGCCTCCCGAGATGGACACCCTGAATTTTGTGCCTCGAATGACAGTTCCCGTCCTGATGATTAACGGCCGATACGATTTCGACACTCCGTACAACACCTGCCAGTTGCCCCTGTTTCGCCTGCTTGGGGCACCACCCAAAGACAAGCGCCACGCCGTGTTTGATTCGGGCCACGTCCCTCCGCGCGAGGAGATCATCAAGGAGACGCTCAACTGGCTGGATCGCTACCTGGGGCCAGTCACCCCCTAAGGCCGCAGCGCCTGGAATTGGCACCGCTCGAAGTTGACGGCGGTCGCCACGTGAGCGACCGCCGAGTCATGCCCTGATTAACTGTACTAGCCCAAATACCTCTTCTGCGTTAACTCATTAGGGATTGCAGGTGCGGAGGACTTATGTCGATTACCCGCGACTAACGGCGTAGTATTTACCTACTGCCGTTCACTTTGACGGTTTGTCGGCAAATCGCGCAGGTAGGGCCTGCTTTTCGACTCGAAGTCCCCCCGGGTGACGGCGCGCCCGCAAGCAATCCAACCGGGCGTGGAACGTCACACACGACCTGGGGCCCAGCCGCGGAAGGCGATACGCCCAGTTTCGGGCTATGGCAAGGGATAGGCGAGGCCGCCCGGCTGTGGGGACCAAAGAGGGAGGGCGCTTATGGGTGTGAGGAAATTGGAAAAGGACGCCTTACCAACGACGCGCTCATCGCCATGAGCGCCGGCCGCCAAGGGATCACCGTCATAACTGCCAATGAGCGCGACTTTGCCCGCCTTAGAAGGTTTCGGCCCTTTAACTATGAGGTCGTGGGCTTCTAGCAGGATGCTGAAAAACGATCCTCGACGGTGTCATTGCGTGCCCTTCGCTTGTCATCCCGGTCCCTTCACGTGTCATCCTGACCCCCGAACCATTCGGGGGGAAGGATCTCGCCCTGAGTGCTCAGGGTAAGCGCCGCGAGGAATCTCGCTCTGAAATCAAAGACAATGCGAGATTCCTCGTCGTCCCGCACCTGCGGGACTCCTCGGAATGACAGGCCAAACGGGTTTTTCAGCAACCTGCTAGCGCTCGTAGCCCACGGCGGGTGCGGCAGCATTATGCAAATCTACGAATTAATGCGGGAGGCAAGCCTCTGGAGTGCACAGCCCCGCTTACGGTGCCCACGGACACTCATGCCTATTCTTGGCGGAGAGCAACCAGCGGGTCCACCTTGGTTGCACGGCGGGCAGGCACGTAACAGGCGAGTAGAGCCACGATCACCAGGACCACCGTCGCGAGGGAGTACGTCATGGGATCGGTACTTTTTACGCCATAAAGGACGGCAACTATCAAGCGTGTCAGCGCCAGGGCTCCGACGATACCCGCGACCACACCGAGCAGAATCACTCGCAATTCGCGGAGGATCACGAGCCGCAGCACCTCATCGGGTCTGGCGCCCAATGCGATGCGGATGCCGAACTCGTGGGTGCGTTGCGCCACAAGGTAGGCGGTAACACCGTAGATTCCGACCGCCGCCAGCAGAAGCGCGATGCCGCCAAACAGCGAGAACAGATTCATTTGGAATCTCGGAAAAGCCACCACTCCGGCGAGCGCCTCCTCTTCGGTCATGACGTTAAACAGGGCCTGGTCCCTGTCGACATCGGCAATGGCCTTCTTGAGCGGCGCGATAAGGCCCCGGGGATCGCCTGCGGTACGAATCGTGAAGCTCTTCCAGAGATGGAAGACGTAAAAGCCGCCGGGGTAGTCGGAGTCGTGCTGGCGAACCGCACCGTACATCATCGGCTGATGCCCTGACCAGGCGCCGAACTGCCGGACGTCGCGCACAATGCCGACGATTTCGCGGGGCTGCTTCTCTTCCAGAGTGGGAACGCCCGCCCCCGGGACATCGAGGGTGGTCTGCACCGACTTGCCGATCGGATCCTCGTGGGGAAAATACTGGCGGGCCATGCTTTCGTTAATGCACACCGCCCAGGGGGAATCTTCGGTATCGTGCTCGGACAGATATCGTCCCCTAACCAGCGGGATCTTGAGGCTCGAAAAGAAACCGGGACTGACTTCGTTGTAGAGGGCCTGGGGCGCGTGTTCGGCCGGAACGGCCGGACGACCGATCACCTTGAAAATGCGCGGTTCGCTACCCCCGGGAGGAGCCATGTGGCTGATTCCTGCCGACATCACACCGGGGATCGCCTCGATGCGTTCCAGCGCCCGCTGATAAAAAGCGTCGCCTTCGGTGGTGACGGTTTTGACCGTTCCAGGCTCGCGGCCCGGGGTGTTGTGCCAGAACCTCGGGCCATCCAGAAACAGCTCCGCCCGGAGGACATGCGCGGGGTCAAAACCCAGATCTACCTTCTGCATCCGAATGAAGCTGTTCATCATCAGCCCCGCGCCGATCAACAGTACGACGCCCAGCGCTACTTCCGAGGCAACGAGGAAGTCCTGGCTGAGGCGCGGGCCTCCACCACTTTGCCAGCCGCCTTCTTTCAACGCCTCGTGGAGCTCGATTCGGGCCAGCCGAAGGGCGGGGACCAGGCCAAACAGCACGGCGGCCAACACGGAGAGGCCCAAGGTGAAGATCAAGACGCGCCAATCAACGGTCAGCGTCAGGGTACGGATCTCGTCGAAGGGAGCCAGTGCGGCAAGCCCCCGCATACCGGCCAAAGCGGCAAGCACGCCCAGGCCTCCACCCAGCAGACCGAGCAGTAAACTCTCGGTCAGCAACTGGCGGATCAAGCGCCACCTGCCGGCGCCCAGCGAAGCACGAATGGCAAATTCCCTTTGGCGGACAGCTCCACGCGCCAGCAAAAGGTTGGCCACATTCGCGCAGGCGATCAAGAGGACGAAAGCCACGGCGCCGAGCAACATAAGAAAATAGGGTTGCGTGCCTTCGACAAATTCTTTGTTTAATGGCCGGAGCTGGACGCTCCAATCGGCGTCCGCATCCGCATGCGGGTCCATCGCCCGCGCCAGAGCGTTCAGCTCTGCCTGGGCTTGTTCCAGGGTTACGCCCGGCTTCAGGCGGCCCATTGGCCAGAGCCAGCGGATTGTGGACAACCCGCCCGGGTTGAAGGCGTACCACATATCGATATCGGATTTCCAAGGAAAGACGGAAAAGCCGCTGGGGATGATGCCGATGATCGTAACCTGCGCGCCTCCCGCGGTCAATTTCTGGCCAAGAATGTTCGGATCAGCGGCAAAGGTCCTCCGCCAGAGGGATTCGCTGATCACTACGGTAGTGCTGATTTGGCTTTTGCTGTCCTCCGGCAGGAACGTTCGTCCGCGCAGAGGCTTTACACCCAACATGTCAAAGTAGTTAATTCCACAGATGGAGGAGCTCACGCGCTCGGCATGGCCCATGCCTGAAATGGTTGTAGGATCGCCAAAGAGTCCGGCGAGAGCAATGTCCTGCAGGGTGTGGCTATTATTCTCCCACACCCAAAAGGCGCCCATGGTCGGAGTCCGGCCGCCTCGACCCTTCACGTTCATTTCCTGAATCATCACCAGTCGATTGGGGTCGCGAAGACGCAGCGGCCGAAGAAGCATGGCGTTCATGAAACTGAAGATGGTGGTGTTAGCGGCAATGCCGATCGTGAGAGTGAGAACGGCAACCAAGATAAACCCCGGACTCGAACGCAGCATACGCAGGGCGTAGCGGCAATCGTGCCAAAACGCACCGATCCAGGCGAAGGTGTCGACGTCCCGGGTCTGATCCTTGATCAGAAGTTCATTCCCAAAAAGCGCGGCAGCCTTGTGTCGGGCCTGTTCGGGTGACATGCCCTCGGCCATGAACTCTCGGGCACGCATCTCGATGTGAAAGCGGATCTCCTCATCAAGCTGTGCATCCAGATGGGTTTTCCCAAGCGATGCTCGCAGGCGTTTCAACCAGGCCATATGTCACCCCTACGCAAACCGAATCACTTTTGACACGGCGCGCGTGAGCCGATCCCAAGCTTCTTCTTCCCTGGACAGCTGCTTGCGGCCGGCGGCGGTGAGGCGATAGTACCTGGCGCGGCGGTTGTTGTCGGAGGTGCCCCATTCCGAAGTGATCCAGCCGGCTTGCTCGATGCGGTGGAGGGCCGGGTAGAGGGAGCCTTCCTCCACCCGCAGCACTTCCTCGGAAACCCGCTGGATGTGAACCGCGATGCCAAAACCGTGCATGGGCCCGCGCGCCAGACTCTTGAGCACTAACAGATCCAGGGTGCCCTGCAGAATGTCGTTGTTCGTCCCTGCCATGCGCGCTCCTTCAGATGTCTAGGGAAGTTTGGACCCGCTCATTGAGCGTGTCAAGCGAATCACAAGCGCCCAAGAAAATGGCACAGTGTCACTGGTCTGGACAACCGAGCGAAACGCACAGTTTCACTGTTCGCCGACCGGCGCAATTGCTCCTGGCGCGCCTCGCCCTTTGGTAATATCCGCATGCGCGGCGACCCGATTGGTGTCGGCCAGCGTGGCAGAACGAGCCGCGCCTGGGGCCAAAAACACCTGTAAGAAAGTTGCCCGTCCCTCGACTACCTTAGATGTGAGGGGAACCGAGACCATGCCGGCTCACGCATCCACTCAGGATGACCTCTACCAGGAGGCGGCGGAAACTTACGGCTCGGCTGTGGAGCGGCTGGCGCGCGGCTACGAAGCCGACCCGGATTTGCGCCGCGACCTCTTGCAGGACATTCACGTTGCCTTGTGGCGCAGTTTCGCGGGCTTCGACGGGCGCTGTTCGCTTCGCACCTGGATTTACCGCGTCGCGCACAACGTCGCCGCCTCACACGTGATCCGGCAGCGGCGGGCGAAGTCGGCAACCCTGGTGGAGCTGGAGGAGCTTGAGAACTTGCCTGACCCGAGCGCCAGCGCAGCGGCAGCGGACCGCCGCCACGTCCTGGAGCGGCTGCTGGAGCTGATCCAGCGGCTGAAGCCCCTCGAGCGGCAAGTCATCCTGGCGTACCTGGAAGGCCTGGAGGCGGCGGAAATCGGAGACATCACCGGCATATCGCCGGCCAACGTGGCCACCAAAATCCACCGGATCAAGCGCATTCTGGCCCGGCGCTTTCAGGAGGGAGGACAATATAATGAATGAATCTCCCCCGAACGACGTTTTGAAGAGTGTTTGGCAGAATCAGAAAACGGAGGGTATCCGCATGTCAGCCGACGACCTTCGCCGGAAGGCCAAGCAGTTTCATGGCAAGATCCTGTGGCGCAACTTGCGCGAGTACCTCGCGGTCTTGGCGGTGGCCGCCCTCTTCGGGTTCGAGTTCTGGAGAACCACCGACGTGCTGGCGCGGGCAGGCTTTGCCTTGACTATCGCCGGCATGCTGTACCTAGTCTGGCAGCTCTACCGAAAGGGTTCGTCGCGCGCCCTACCGGCGGAAATGGGGCTGGCCAGCGGTCTCGAATTCTTCAAACGAGAGCTGGAGCGGCAGCGCGACTTGCTTCAAAACGTCGGGAAGTGGTACCTGGGGCCGCTGGTTCCCGGCTTGGCGATCATCACCATCGCTTCGGCGCGCTCGAACCCGGGGCACCTGCGGCACTTCGCCCTGTTCTTGGCGTTGTATAGTCTCATTGTGGCTTTTATTTTTGTATCTATATGGAAGTTCAACCGACGCGCCGCGCGCAAACTGCAGCGGCAAATCGAGGAATTGGATGCTTTGAAAGAACCGCGCTAGGAACACAACCTGGAGGTTGGCGATGATACGAAGAGCACTTGCTAATATTCTTGCGACGATTTTGTTGACGGTCGGCGCGGGGGCGCAATCCACGCCGAATTCCCCGGTCCCGTCGGACGAGGAAATCCGCAAAATTCTCGTCGAGCGTGTCGATACGTTTCATCAGGGTGTGGGAATTGTGGTGGGGGTCGTCGATGCGGGCGGCAGGCGCGTGGTTTCGTACGGCAGTCTCGAGAAGGGCGACCCGCGTCCGCTCAACGGCGACACGATTTTCGAGATCGGCTCGACGACGAAAGTGTTCACGTCCTTGTTGCTCGCCGACATGGTGCAGCGCGGCGAGGTGGCGCTAACTGATCCGGTGGCGAAGTTTCTCCCCGCCGGCGTAAAGGTGCCGGAGCGCGGCGGGCGCGTCATCACCTTGCTGGATCTCTCCACCCACACCTCCGGCCTGCCGCGCATGCCCTCCAATTTCTTCCCTAAGGACCCCGCCAATCCCTATGCGGACTACACGGTGGAACAACTCTTTCAGTTTATTTCGGGCTACCAACTGACGCGCGACATCGGCTCGCAGTTCGAATATTCCAACTTGGGAGGCGGGCTGCTGGGCGTGGCGCTGGCCCGCCGCGCGGGCATGGACTATGAAGCGCTGGTGCGCTCGCGCATCACTGCGCCGCTCGGCATGCCGAGCACCGTCATCACCCTCACGCCGGAAATGAAGGCGCGGCTGGCGGCGGGCCACGATGCCCAATTGAAACCTGCCGCCAACTGGGATATTCCTGCGCTGGCAGGCGCCGGCGCGCTGCGCTCGAGCGCCAACGACTTGTTGACTTTCCTGGCGGCAAACCTGGGCTACGTCAAATCGCCGCTCGCTCCCGCGATGGCCTCGATGCTGGCGGTTCGCCGACCGGCGGGCGCTCCCCGCGTGGGCGAGATCGGTCTCGGTTGGCTCGTGGTCAAGGCTTCCGAGGGCGAGATCGTTTGGCACAACGGCGGGACGGGAGGGTACCGATCGTTCATGGGCTTCGACCAGAAAACCGGCGCGGGCGTCGTCGTGCTCTCCAACACCTTCACGCCCGCCGGCATTGACGACATTGGCATGCACCTGCTCGACTCCCAGGCCCCCTTGCTGCCCGCACCCAAGGAGCACAAAGAGATTGCCGTTAATCCGAAGCTGTTCGACGGGTACGCAGGGCAGTATCAACTGGCGCCGAATTTCATTCTGACCATCACCCGCGAGGGCGACCAGCTCTTCGCGCAGGCCACCGGCCAGCCCAAGGTGCAGATCTACCCGGAGAGCGAGCGGGATTTCTTCCTAAAGGTCGTCGACGCCCAAATTACCTTCGAAACGGATAGCAAGGGGCAGGCAACGGGGCTCGTCCTGCACCAGAACGGCGCCAACATGCCCGCAAAGCGACTGGAAGCGGGGGCCGCCCCGGCCAATCCCCCGAACCAGCACAAAGAAGTCGCCGTCGACCCGAAGTTGTTCGACGGGTACGTGGGGCAATATCAACTGGCGCCGAATTTTATTCTGACCATCACCCGCGAGGGCGACCAGCTTTTCGCGCAGGCCACCGGCCAGCCCAAAGTGCAGATCTATCCGGAGAGCGAGCGGGATTTCTTTTACAAAGTCGTGGATGCCCAAATCACCTTCGAGACCGACAGCACCGGCCGGGCGATCAGCCTGACACTCCATCAGAATGGAGCGAACCTGCCGGCAAAACGGATTCAGTGAGGGTCACTGGCGGTTGCTGTCATCAGTCTGTTAGAGGTTCTTTCATTGTCTTCAAATCGTGAGACAATACCGCGCACCGGTTGGGGGTGACTCATCCGGATTCGTCACGTAAGGAGGTGTGCATGTCCGCAATTTCGAGAAGAGAGTTCTTCCAAAAGGCGTCGGCGAATGCCGCGGTGGCCGGGTTAGTGGCGGCCGGGGCGCGGGAGCTTCATGCCAATCCTCTGGGCTTGCCCATTGGCTGCCAGACGTGGCCGGTGCGGGCGATGATCGCCAAGGATTTTCCCGGCACCATCAAGCAGCTCGCCCAGGCGGGATTCCAGACGGTCGAGCTGTGCTCGCCGGTGGGCTACGCCGATTCGGGCTTCGCCGGGCTGGCCAAGTACACGGGAGCCGAGCTCCGGAAAATCCTGGGCGATGCCGGCGTTGCCTGCGTGAGCTCCCACTTCGGCATCGAGGAGCTGCGGAAGGATCAGGAGGGCCGGATTGCCTGGGCGAAAGACGTCGGCCTGACGCAAATGGCCGTGCCCAGCCTCGACGGGCCGAAGCATCCGACCATGGATGACGTGAAGCGGGCCGCCGACGAATATAACCGCATGGGCGAGAAGGCCGCCGCCGCGGGCATCCATCAGCTCCTTCACAATGAGGACTTCGAGCTGACCCAAGTCGACGGCCAGCGGACTTATGACCTCTTGCTTAAACTCCTCGACCCGAAGTTCGTCAATTTCCAGTTCCAGGTTTCCACGATCGCCCAGGGCTACGACGCCGCCGAGTACCTCAGCAAGTATCCGGGCCGCTTCCTCTCCATGCACGTGCAGGGATGGTCCGCGAAAACGCGGAAGGAAATGCCGGTGGGGCAGGACACCCTGGACTGGAAGAAAATCTTTAGCGCCGGGAAAAGGGGCGGCCTCAAGAATTACTTCGTGGAAATGGACCTGGGAATGATGAAGGCCAGCGTTCCCTACCTGCGCAAGCTGCATGTCGCGTAAGCCCCGCTACGATGTATCGCTCGTGGCGCGCGCCCGAAACGGGTGAAACGCGGACTGCGACCCTGTCATGCTGAGCGCAGCCTTGCGGAGCGAAGCATCTCGCCTGGCATTGTGCGCACTCAAGGCGGGATCCTTCGCGGAGTCTACCCTGAGCACTCAGGGCGAGATCCTTCGCTTCGCTCAGGATGACAGGCGAAGGGCTCAGGATGACAAGCGAAAGGCTCAGGATGACAGGCGAAAGGCTCAGGATGACAAGCGAAGGGCTCAGGATGACAAGCGAAGGGATCACGATGAAAGGGACTGAAGTGTCTCACTTTTGTAACCCGACGCGAGTCCATGAAGACTGATGTCGCGCCGGGCGCTCGCCGGGGGGCCCTTAAGAATCAAATGCCTTGTCGAGCGGCAAACCTCATGCGAACATGTGCTGCCACCGATACCTAAGGTGGGAGGGGCGGCACGGCGCCCAGTCACCACGATGAAAACGACAGTGTCTCACCCAATAAGCGAAGAACCCGAGGCGGCTGAAATCGACACGGAAGAGGCAGGCAGCCCGCGCTCCCGCGCGGCGCCCCCCCGTGAGGCGGAACCCGGCAGCATTGACCGGATGGACCTGGAGTTTTTCGTCCTGGTCATGGGCATGATTTTTATCCTCACCCTGAGCCTGGCCCTGCTCATGGTCCCGTTCGTCTTTTATCAGCGGGCCCCGGAGGTTCTGGCGGACGTCTGGCACAAAGGATTTTTCGGATTCCTGGTGCTCTCCCTGCTCTTCGATATCTACCTTATCGGGCGGCAGAAAAAGCTGCGCAAGCTGCGCCGGGTGTTGGCGAAGAAGCAATCCGACCAGCAGATTCTGCTTTCGGCCAAGAAGATGGACGAGGCGCTCCTGCAGAGCATTGGGGAAGGCGTCTTCGCGGTGGACAGCCGGGGGCGGCTGATTCAATTCAATCGGCGGGCGGAGGACCTGACGGGCATCGAAGCCGCCCAGGCCATCTCCCGGCCGTACCGCGAAGTGCTGCGCTTCGAGAAACTGCCGATCGCCAATTTCGTGGAGCGCGCCATGCAATTGAGGCGCGACGTGCAAATCGGCGGCGAGGCGGCCCTGGTGCGGCCGGATGGCGCTCAGGTGGGAGTCTCGATTTTGGCCTCGCCCGTGGTGCAGGACGACAGCGTCAAGGGCTGCATTGTGGTGTTTCGCGACGCGCGGGAGCAGCGCGCCCTGGACCAGATGAAAACCGAATTCATCTCCCTGGCCTCGCACCAGTTGCGCACCCCGCTGACCGGCCTGCGCTGGTACGCTTCGACCTTGGCGGAGGGGCAAGCCGGGGAGCTCAAGCCCGAGCAGAAAGAATTGATGAAAGAGATTGAGGCCTGCATCGACCAGATGGTCGGTTTGGTCAACGACCTCCTGGACGTGTCCCGCCTGGACCAGGGGATCCTCACCCTTTCTCTCGCCCCCGTTTCGCTGGCGGAAATCGCGGCGGAGATCACGAAGAAGCTGGAGAGCAAAGCGAGCAAACTGCAAGTTTCGGTGGTCGTGGACGACAGCCTCGCCTCCGCGCCCCCGCTGGTCGGGGACAAGCGGCTGTTGACGGAAGTGTTTACTAACCTACTTGATAATGCAATAAAGTATACGCCCGAGAAGGGCCTGGTCAAGATGGCGGCCTACCAGGAAGGCCCGGACGTGGTCATCTCGGTGACGGATACGGGCGTGGGCATCTCCTCGGCTGACGCGGAAAAGCTCTTCAAGAAATTCACGCGCATTGAGAACCCGCTCAGCAATCGGGAACGGGGCACGGGCCTGGGCCTCTACTTTGCCAAGGGCGTGGTGGAGATGCATCGGGGAAGAATCTGGGTGCGGAGCATCGAAGGCAAGGGCAGCACTTTTTACGTGGGTCTGCCGATATGACAGGATGATGAAAAAAGCTCGCAGTCTGTCATTCTGAGCGCAGCGAAGAATCTAGCCTCTTCAATTCATGTTAGACCGGGGTGCTTCGCGGAGTTTAACCTGGGCAGCCAGAGCGAGATCCTTCGCGGAGTTTACCCTGAGCACTCAGGGCGAGATCCTTCGCTTCGCTCAGGATGACATGCGAAGGGCTCAGGATGACACGGTCCAAAGCGTTATTCAGCATCCTAGAGAGTCGTCAGATTAGGGTATGTCCATGGGTGACGCGGCGTCACAGAGAAAGGCTTACAAAATCCTGCTGATCGAAGATGAAGACTTCCTAAGGCGCATCTTCAAGACGCGCCTGATGGGCGAAGGCTACGATGTGACCGATGTGGGGAGCGCCGAAAAGGGTTTGGAGTGGCTGACGGAAAGCGTCCCCGACCTGATCATCCTGGATCTTTATCTTCCCCAGATGAATGGTTTTGAGTTCCTGCAATGCCTGAAGGCGAACCCCGCGCGAAGAAACATTCCCGTGCTCATCCTCTCCGGCCTGGGCCAGGAAGCGGACATTCACAAGGGCCTGGAGCTGGGGGCGCAGGAATTCATTATCAAAACCAACGTCAAGCCTCCCGAGCTGCTCAGTAAGATTCGCCAGATGCTGGTGG
>Ga0187771_10000635_pt1 | contig 21884 bp, 15 predicted proteins | sample 0116_SJ02_MP15_1_FD_133139 | JGI IMG/M metagenome (GOLD analysis project Ga0187771, IMG submission 133139) | Tropical peat soil microbial communities from peatlands in Department of Meta, Colombia - 0116_SJ02_MP15_10_MG | ecosystem: Environmental > Terrestrial > Soil > Wetlands > Peat | place... | reverse complement strand
CCGGACGCACGAGAATCTGCGGAGTCCTCGCTAGGCGGCCGCACTTTTCGACTTGCCTTTACCTATACCCACTACATTCCCGCCTTTCATGGCCTGAGCAATTGCGCGCTGGGCTTTGCGTGCGTCGTCGATGTGGTGTTGCCGCAACTCCCGCACCCACGGCAAATATGCCCGCTCAGTAGTCACGGTCTTTGAGTGGCCGAGCATCCGAGACACAGTGAAGAGACTAGCCCCGTGCGTCAAATACCACACGGCAAAGGTATCCCGGAGCATGTACGGATGCGGCTTGCGGACTCGGTGGTCGGTCTTCACCTCAGTGATTGCCGCGAGCTTGAACAGTTCCTCATAGCGATGCTCCCATTTACGGGTGTCGCTCGATAGCTTGCAGGTCTTCGACCGAAAAGGCATCTCCTGGCCGACGCTGTCCCGTTCGAGTGGAATGTCCCGCAGGAGCCTGCGAACGTGCTCAGGCAGCGGCACAATCGCGAGTTCCTTGGTCTTCTGTCGCCGGTAGGTCAGGACACCTTCGGCATCAATGAGGCTAGGGTGATACAGAACAGCATCAACGGGGGCCATGCCCGACCACCGTAACAGTTCCGTGAATACGGTCAATCGTCGCTGCCATGCCATCCGTGTGGCCACGGGAACATTCTCGGGTGCGTAGAGCGGGATGGCATTTAGGATTTGGGTGTACTGGTCCTCGGTGAAAATTGCAGTCCGATTTCCCTTTGCTACGGAGATATTCTTGAGCTTGCGGGCAGGGCTGTCGTCAATCCATCCCTGCGCTTCACAGAAATTGAAGAACTCTTTCGCCCTCGTCCAGCGGTTGCAGTTCGTGGTGTCGGTGCCGAGGCTCCACGAGGCCCGCCACTCGGTCAGGTGTGTGGGGGTTATGTCCGCAACGTAGGTGATGCGCTGGCCGTCAGGTTTGCCAGCGTTATACTTTTCCACCCACCAGAACAAGCGGCCGGCTCTCGTGACTGTCCTCGTTTCAGGGTTGATATGGCCGAGCAGCGACCGAGAATTCTGGACTGTGCCGTTGTCACCCAGCCTGGTAATCTGGTCAGCGAGGAACAGGGCGACGGCCTCTTCGAGCCGAACCTGGCACTGTTTTTTCTCCGCTCGGAGGCGCTTGAGCTCGACTTTTTCAGGGTCCCACGAGTCCCGGAGTTCTTGCGCCCGTTTCTCCGCCTGTTCCCACGAGCGGGTCCTGGCGCTCACCCGCCGATTCTTACCGGAGCCTTGGCCCTCATAGACGAGAAGGGCCTTTGGGCATCGGCATCTTCGCCAGTCACCGCCCCGGTTTTTGTCCTTGCAGCTCGCGCTGTGCCGCACGACGACGTTGACGGTCTGGGCGGAAAAAGAAACCGGGGCTGGTGGAAACTCAGCCCCGGTGTCGGCCGCTAGGTTTTCCATCTCGGCTTCGCTCATGGTGGCTAATACTGGTCAGCCAGGGCGGAGGGAGGCCGAGTATGCCAAAAATATGCCAAATTTCTGTGGCGTGCTCGCAACTACCTGAGAGCACGCCACTTGCGCTCAAATATCGTAATACAGCGCGAACTCGTAGGGGTGAGGTCTCTGGGCGATGGCCTGCACCTCATTCTTCATCTTGTAATCGACCCAGGTTTCCAGTAGTTCCTCGCTGAAAACGTCGCCCTTGAGCAGGAAATCGTGGTCCTTTTCGAGGGCGCGCAAGGACTCCTCCAGCAATCCGGGCAGTGAAGGAACGCTCTTCATCTCCTCGGGCCCCAGATCGTAGATATCCTTATCGAGCGGCTCGCCCGGATCGATTTTGTTTTCGACCCCGTCCAACCCCGCCATCATCATGGCCGCGAAGGCCAGGTAGGGATTGCAGGAGGGATCGGGCGGCCGATACTCCACGCGTTTGGTTTTGGGATTGGCCGAATACATGGGGATCCGGCAGGCCGCGCTGCGGTTGCGGCGCGAGTAGGCAAGGTTCACAGGCGCTTCAAACCCGGGCACCAGACGCTTGTAGGAATTGGTGGTGGGGGCAATGAGCGCCGCCAGCGCGGGCGAGTGCTTGAGCAGACCTCCGATGTACCAGAGGGCCATTTGGCTCAATCCCGCGTACCTGTCACCGGCAAAGAGGGGCTTGCCGTCCTTCCACAAGCTCTGGTGAGTGTGCATGCCCGAACCGTTGTCCTGGAAAATCGGCTTGGGCATGAACGTGACGGTCTTCCCATACTGCTGGGCGACCCGGCGGGCCACGTACTTATAAATCATCATCCAGTCCGCGGATTTCACCAGGGAGTTGAAGCGTTGGTCGATTTCGGCCTGCCCGCCGGTGGCCACTTCGTGGTGGTGACATTCGATCTGCATGCCCGCCTTTTCCATCACCATGACCATTTCGGAACGCAGGTCTTGATAATGGTCAGTGGGCGGGACCGGGAAATAGCCTTCCTTGTAGCGCGGCCGGTACCCGAGATTGTCCTTTTCGCGTCCCGAGTTCCAGCGACCTTCCTCCGCGTCGATGAAGTAATAGCCGTGCTGCTGGGCCTGGTCGAAGCGCACGTTATCGAAAATAAAGAATTCCGCTTCCGCCCCGAAGTACGCGGTATCCGCGATCCCTGTATAGGCCAGATAAGTCTCGGCCTTCTTCGCTACGTGACGGGGGTCCTTCAGGTAATGCTGTTTGGTTACGGGATCGATGATGTCACCGATCATGACCAAAGTGGGCGTGTCGGTAAACGGATCGATCATGCACCAGCTCGGGTCCGGCACCAGGAGCATGTCGCTCTCGTGGATGGCCGCCCAGCCGCGGATGCTGGAGCCATCCATCCCGAACCCTTCTTCAAAGGATTTCTCTTCCAGTTCGTGAATGGGGAACGAAACGTGATGCCACAGCCCCGGAAGGTCGGTGAAGCGCAGGTCCACGATCTTCGCGTTATTGTTGGCGGCGAACTCCAAGACTGCCTTCGGGTTCATACTCCCTCCATAAAAGAAATTTGTCCTGACGATTAGCGGTTGAAATGCAGTCTGCGATGAAACCGGCCAGCGAACATATCGCCTGCAAAGATTTTAGTCAAGACATCCGTTGAACAAGCGCCCATTCGGCGCTCACAACGGACAATGGATAACCGAGGACGGAGACCTGTGAAAAATCCATTGACACTTTTTGGGCCTTTTTGCTACGGTACGTCGTTCCCGTCCGAACACGGAGGCGCACGATTCCAAGGCCGGCTTGGGGCAGCAAACGTCACCAGCAGACTGAAAGCCGAGCCTGAGCGGTGAGGCGGCGAAGGGCATGTTTGTAGCCAAGCGGATGTTCTTCACCAAGGGGGTGGGCAAGCACCGCGAAAGGCTGACCAGCTTTGAACTGGCCTTGCGCTCGGCGGGCATTGCCGCCTGCAATCTGGTCCGCGTCTCCAGCATTTTCCCTCCGCGCTGCAAGCTCCTCACTCGCACGGTCGGGCTAAAGGAATTGACGCCCGGCCAAGTTACTTTCGTGGTCATGAGCGAGAATTCGACGCGGGAACCACACCGCTTGATCGCCGCGTCGGTGGGCGTGGCCTTGCCCAGCGACCGCAATACCTTCGGCTACCTGTCGGAACACCACTCGTTCGGGCAAACTGAAGAGGTTGCCGGAGAATATGCCGAGGAGCTCGCGGCGGAGATGCTGGCCACCACGCTGGGTTTGGAGTTTGATCCGGACCGCAGCTGGGACGAAAAAAAGGAGATTTACCGCATTTCAAATAAGATCGTACGAACAATGAACATTACACAATCGGCCATTGGGGACAAACGTGGCCTGTGGACGACCGTCCTCGCCGCCGCGATCTTACTGGGAGTCGATGAGTAGCCCGCCTCCCGCTGTGGTTCACCTAGCTTGATCTGACCTGCCGTTAGCTGTCCGTCGTTTGGAGTCCATAGCTCCGCACCCTAAGGTTCGCAGCGTTGCAATTGGCGACGAACACCGGACAAAGGACACCCTCATGCACAAACACCAAATCCTAGCCACTCCGACCCGGCCCATGACTATCGATGGCCGGAAAAGCGCGGCGGCGGTGCTCGAGAAGATGCAAGGCATCTCCTTCCAAGGACGCAACCTGGCCGCCGCCTATCAAGTTTGGAAGAGGATGCTAGGGGACCGCGTCATGATCATGATGGGAATGGCGGGAGCCATGGTGCCCGCCGGCATGCGGCGCCTGGTGGTGTACCTGATCAAGAACCGTTTGATTGACTGCCTGGTTTCGACCGGGGCGAACTTCTTTCACGACCTGCACGAGACCTTAGGACGGCGCCACTTCCAATGCTCGCCCAACATCGACGACGTGGCCTTGCAAAAAAACCTCATCGACCGCATGTACGACACGCTGGCCGACGAAGAGGAGTTTCGCGAGGCGGATGCCATGGTCGGCCGCTTTGCCGCCTCTCTGGACCCGTCGCGGCCCTACACGACCCGCGAGTTCCTATTTCTCCTGGGCAAGGAGGTCTCGAAAAAGGCCCAAGAGGACGGGATTGTGACCGCCGCTGCGAAGGCCGGTATCCCGCTGTACTGCCCCGCGGTCGGAGATTCATCCATCGGGATCGGAATCGCCGAGAATCGCCATCTGGGAAAGAACCGCTTTACCTTCGATGTCATCGGGGACGTGCTGGAAACCGCGCACCTGGCCGGCGACTCTCCCGCCAGCGGGGTGGTCTATTTCGGAGGGGGGACGCCAAAGAATTTTGTCCAGCAGAGCGAGGTCACGGCGACCTTCATGCGCAACTCCGCCGAGGGCCACAAATACGCCCTGCAAGTCATCACCGACTCGGCGCACTGGGGTGGCTTGTCAGGCTGCACGCTGGAGGAGGCTCAGAGCTGGGGAAAAATCGCGCACGACGCGAGTATGGTGACCGTCCACTGCGATTCCACGATTGCCATGCCCATCCTCGTCACCGCGCTCTCGGAAAGCCCCACCCTCATCCGCAGGCGGAAGAAGCCGGTCTTTGAAATGGGGCGGGAACTGAAATTCCGGTTTCCGAAATGAGTTCCAACCTTCTCATCTGTAATTCATCAATGCTCCGAACTGGTACTGCGGCACCAAGGGGCAGGGGCCGCCGTCAGAACTGATAGCGCAGAGCAATTTGAAACTCGCGCGGCAAGTTCAGCAGATTCGTATACTTCCCGAACGAGTTCACAATATCGATTTCGTTCCAGCTCTTCACGTGCGAGTCAAAGCTGGGAGTGTTGGTCAGATTGAAGGACTCCACCCGAAGCTCCAGCATGTGGTTCTCACCCCAGGGCATCTTCCAGCTCTTCACCGCGCTGGCGTCGAGGTTGAAGAAGCCGCCGCCGTTGCCCACGTTGCGGGTCCCCGAATCGCCGGGCAGAGTGAAGTTCCAGGAATTGAAGGCCGTGGACGGATTCTGGAAGATGTTGACCGTGCCGTCCGGCATTTTGTAGACGCCGGACTTGGGTAGCGGCCCCACTTGGGTGGCAAGCCCTTCCTCCTGCCAGTTTGTGGGGAATTCGTAGCCGTCGTCCACGATGTAGGGGAAACCGGTGGTCCAGCGGAAGATGCCCCCCAATTGCCAGCCACCGAGCAGGGCATTCATCCAGCCCGAGGAGGTCGCACCAAACTTGCGGCCTTGCCCGAAAGGAAACTGCCACACCCAGTTGGCATTGATCTGGTGAGTGGCATTGAAATCCGAGGGACCGTAAAGCTGGTTAGGTTCCCAGGCGTTCACGATCTGGCCATCGAAGCCGCCATAAGGGCCGATACGTTCCGCGTCCGAAGAGAGGTCCATGGAGCGCGACCAAGTCCAATTGAAGTCAGCCTGCACGCTTTTGCTAAAGCGTTTGGAAAGGGTGGCCTGCATGGCGTGGTAATTCGAGTATTCGATGGTCCTCCAGGCGTAGAGGGAAGAGAATTGCTTATTGAAGAAAGCATAGGGACCGAGCTTGCTGCAGCCGTTCGGGCAGACGTTGCCGGGAAGGTCCAGATAGAAGAGCGCCGAAGTCTCGTTGTGGAGATTGCCAAGGAACGTGTCATAGACTGCCTGCAGGGAGGAGCAGTTGGCGACGGTTGTCCCGCAATCGCTATAACCCATTCCCGCAGCCAGCGGGAAAATATCGTTCCAGTAGGCAGCCGTCCGCCCCACCATTTGAGGCGTGATTTGCGACACCTGGATGCCTTGGTTGCCAAGCTGTGAAAGACGCGACGCCGCCTGGTAGTAGGTGATTCCGGTCGCCGGATCCCTGAGGTTCAATGGCTGCGCCAAGTCCTCCTGGCCGAGCAGCCGATGAGCGAGGCTGCCCACGTAGGAGACGCGCAACAGCAGGTTGGTGGCGAGTTGGCGCTCAACCGTGAAATTCAGCTGGTACACGTAGGGCGTTTTCATGGTGTTGTCCAGGCCCCAGTCGATTGCGAAACCGCCGGTGTCGAGAGAGTATGGGGGAGTGGCCGGAAAAGTACCCTTGGGCGCGGGCAGGAAAATCGGCCCGCCGCAGCCGTTGACCGGAATGACGTTCAGGCTAGTGACGCGAGGGGCGCAGTCTTCGGTCTGAACCGAGGCAGGGTTTGCAAGCACTGTCGAGAGACCGAACGCGCCGTTGTGATCAAAGGTGTTCAGCAGCGCTTCCCCGAAGTGATAGTAAGTCATGCCGAAGCCGGCGCGGATGGAGGTCTTTCCGTCGCCAAATATCTTCTGAAGCCATTCCGACTTCGGGCGCGGAGAGTAAGCGAAAGAGACGCGCGGCGCCCAGTTGCCAAAATCGGTGGGGTACATTGGGGCGGCCTTATTGGCGGGACCGCCCAGCTCGAAGCTGACGAGCGGGTCCTGGCTCGAGGGAATGCCCTTCTCGCCCTCGAGAGCCCGCTGATTGAACCACTGCCCGATGTTGACGTTCGGCACCACCTGGAGACCGGTGGCGTCATAAGGGGCCGGCGCCACTTCCCAACGCACTCCCAGATTCAGCGTAAAATCCGGGTTGAGACGCCAGGAGTCTTGAGCGTAAACGCCGTAAGTATGGGCAATGAAGTCGCGATGCGTTGGCGCTCCCTGGGGCAGCACGTTACCCGAGTGGTCGTAATTGTATACGGCGTTCACCTCGGTAACCATGCCGAGCAAGCCGATCAAGGGGAAGTCGTAGGAATTGGCGAAAGAGGGGTCGACGGCTGGATATCCGTTCGCCGCCGGGTCAAAGTACGTCCCGGTGTTGGCGATTCCCGAGGGGTTCAACCACGAGGCGTTCATATAAGCATAGGTGTAGGAGTTTTCCTGGCTTAACCGCGGATTATGGAGGATGCGAATACTGCCGCCGAACTGCAGCGAGTGTTTGGCTTTGGTCCAGGTGAGATCGTCGGCGATGTTATGGACCGGCTCCGTAAAACCGTGCGAGTAAAAGTCAGGCTGGTCCAGCTCTCGCACGAGGTTCCACGGTTGATTGGTGTCGCCCGAGGTCGGTACACTCTGCCGCGTAAGGCCCCAGCGGACGCTGTTCACAATTGACGGGCTGAGGTTGGAGATCAGGCCTACCGCGACGCCGTTGCTGTGATTGGATATGACCTCTTCGGGCGGGGTGCCGGGAAGGAAAGCGGTCGTGGGCAGCGTGTCGTCCATCCAGTTTCCACGCAGGAACAGGTTCTCGGTACCGGACCGGTTCAGGTGGACATCGAAGCGGGAAACCGCGGTCAAGTAGTCATTGGCCACATTTCCGGCGAAACGGTATCCGGAGAAATTCAGGCCGTCGCCAACCGAATTGTCGTTGGGCAAGGGATAGGTGTTGAAATAGTTCATCATGACCGGACTCGGCCCCAGGCGGAGCGGATCCATCGCGGCGATCTGCGGCGGGCTCAGTTGATCGATGTTGCCGTTCACATCTAAGTACTGAACGATACCTTGCCTGAGCGTCGCCGAAGGTATCTCGCGCACGACGCTCTGGCCCTCGCGGTCCAGGCGCTCGTCGTAGGAGAGGAAAAAGAAGGCACGTTCTTTCTTGATGGGCCCGCCCACGTCTCCGCCGAAGATATTACGGATGAGCTTCGGCGCCTGGTCCGGCTGTCCCTGCTGGAGCTGCGAGAGTTTAATGAAATAATCATTGGCGGCCAGCGCGGTGTTGCGATTGTATTCGTACGCCACGCCGTGCACCTTGTTGGTGCCGCTCTTGGTGACCAAGCTGACTTCCGCACCGGCGAAATTGCCCTGCCCCGCGTCCGCGTTGGTGGTCGTGACCCTGAATTCTTCGAGCGAATCCGGCGTCATCCGCAGGACTGAAGTAAAAGCGTAACCATTCGCATAGTCGTTCACGTCCACGCCGTCGAGCGTGACGTTTGCCTGATCACTGCGCACGCCGTTTACGGTCCCGCTCCGGCTATCGTTTTCGGTGTTGAAGTCCGGGCGGTTGCCGAGGTAGGTCACACCGGCTTGCAGACTTAGGAGGTCCACCACGTTACGGGATTCGATCGGCAGCTGGGTGACTTGCAGCTCGTTAAAGCTGTTCCCGAGCATCGCGTCGGAAGTGTTCAAGACCGGCGCCTCGGCAGTCACGGAAACTAGCTCGGTGGCATGACCGACCTCCAGGAGCACGTTGACAGTCGCAGGCGTGCCCACGAGCAGTTCGATATTCTCCTGCACGTATTTCCTGAACCCAGGGGCCTCGATGGTTAAGCGGAATGTGGCCGGCAAGATTTGCAGTAACTCGTAAAGGCCGTCCGACCCGCTTCGCGTAACGCGTGAATTGCCAGTGTCCACATTGGTGAGCGTGACCTTCGCCCCGGGGATGACAGCTCCGCTCTGATCAGAGACTGTCCCTCGCAAAGAGGTCAGCGCTTGGCTCCAAGCCAAGGGCTCCATTCCTCCCCCTAACAACCCCGCTAACCCTAGGCACAAGAATAGCCGCCTCATGTTCGTCACCTCCGCAGCTTGTACACTTCTCCAAGGAGGATGTGCTGAGATGTTTCGTGTTGAAACAGCACAGTGCCGCCTCCACATGCCTCGACTGGGAGATTAGGAAACAGGAACGTTCGTGTCCCGAATGGAAACACTTCTTGCCACAGACTACCCGACGCTTAAGCACAAATCTTCCACACCGACAACAGGATGTCAATGTCTTTTTGCCGAAGCCGTTTTGAGAACCTCCACCGCGCGTGAGGGGACGATGCCGAACGCTGTTCATCGCGGTGAGAGGAATCAGGAAGACGGGCTTATCCGGTCCGCTGATTGGACCGACCCCCTGGGATCACTGGTCGTGTTGTCTCCCGGGCACAACACAGAAGGCGTGGCTGTTGAAAACACTCTGGGGTGTCACCCCTCGTGGTCGGGGTATAATACAGCCCCAACGCGGACGCCTCCTCCGTCATTGGAAAAGCGGAGGCGTCCACCGCGTGATTTTCATGCCTGATGAATTGAAGGATATCCAGGACCCGCGGGCGTTCGATGAGCAAGTCGAGCACCTCATGCAGGACTTCGAGCAGCGCACGCTAAAGGAGATGCCCGGCCGTTTCAGACGGATGATCTACCTGGCTTCCCTGCGCGACTATAACACGGGGCGGTATCATCACTACGGCCTGGAGACCCGCTACCCAGAGGCCGCTGTTGACGCGGCCCTCCGCCGCTGCCATCTCCAAACGTTCGAAGCTCTCCTGGCCATGTCTCTCCAGGAGCAAACGGAAGATCTGCTCACATTCTTTGAGGCACTTCGTGAGGAACCCACCCGACTGGTGGAGGCCTGGGAACAGTTGAAGGCTTACCAGATTCTCCCGCCGGAAGAGGCCCTCCCTCTCGCCCGGACGCTCTTTGACGAAAATATTGAGATCATGCTGAAGTTGTTGCGGGAAACCGACCTATGGCCGCTCCTGCACGATCCGCATGGCGACTCCGACGACCTGCCCTAGCACTTCGCCGTCATCAGGAACACGGATGGTCCGAGGACCGCAAGGCGAGAGCGGGTGGGGGACTAGCGTTACTTCCCTTCCCTGCTGGAAGCACCAGCAGCATTCGTAGCTGTAGCGAAGCTCCAGGAAATAAATCGGCCGGTCGTACTCAGTGAGCCAGCCCGAATTGACGATGCGGCGGCGGGAGTCGTCCACCTGCACGATGGTGCCGGGCCGGAGTAAGGGGACCATCATGCGGTCCTCCAACCCGATAAAGCCATAGCGATACTTCTTCAGGTCGAGCCGGGTGAGCAGCCCCGCCGGAATTTCCCCCCACAACTCGATCATCCGCGACAGGAAGATCGTCCTTTCCGGCTGGAATCCGGGATCAAAGCGCACGGGAAAGCGGAGGGGCCGGTTTGGGTCACCCACCTCGGCCGTAAAGAGGTGCGTGCCCGTCTGGCGCGCCACCTGGCGGTGCCGCTCCATCTTGCCGACGTTAATCCCGTACACGCCGAGCATTTCCTCAATGCTCTTCTTATAGACCACGGCCAGCGTATAGACCTTGTACAGGCTGGGCAAGGAGCCGTCATTCTCCATCTGACTGAGCCGCGAGGTGTTGACCACGTATTCGTAATTGCGCTCGGCGTCGGCGATTTCCAGACTGGCTTGCTCAACTTGCAACAAAGTCATGTTCAGCCGTTCCCGGATTTGCCTTAGTTTGCGTCCCGCTCGCGCCGTGAGCACAGCGATCGTGGTTTGGGGGATAGGGGGTTGTTGTTCAGCCATACCTGTGACAACCTCGATGCGCGATTTTCTCCTCCCCTGTCGACACCAAAATCCGATGGAACGCGGGAAGGAGTTTGCGATTGCAGTCTTTTCCATATGAGGCCCGTCCATTGTACTATAAGGCAACCCTGGGGGCCCGTGCGCGATGGGTCCCAGGCCGCGTCGGTGAAGCCGAAACTCCGATTGGCGCACCCTGTGCAAATTGGCTTCTTCGCCTTGACAAGTCCTCCGGCCACTGCGGATAATCCCAAATCGCTCCGATCAAGGCGCGTGCGTGCACGCATTTCTGTGAGGCTCAACTATGTTCTCAAAAATCAGAACTCCTCTCCTCCTCCTCAGTTTGGTGATTTCCCCTAGCGCTACGATAACCGCAGGCAGCTTGCCGGTCAAGTTGGCGAGACATGGAGATCAAGTGGCTGTCGAGGTAGGCGGGAAGCCTTTCACGACCTTTTACTTCGGCCCGCAATCTCCCAAACCTTATCTCCACCCCCTGCGCTCCGCGGAGGGAACCATCATCACGCGCGGCTATCCGATGGTGAAGGACATCCCCGGCGAGAGCCACGATCACCCACACCACCGCGGCATGTTCTTCACGCACGGTGACATCAACCACGTCGATTTCTGGGGTGAGGGCACGCCCACCAGAGCCCAGGAAACCGCCGGCGGCGTCTACTATTCCAGCGAAGAGTTGCCAAAGGGCCGCACGGTCTTCCGGAAGATGGAAGGGATGAAATCCGGCGCCGATTCGGGAACCCTCCGGGCCCTGTTTGACCTCGTCGGCCCGGACGGCAAAGCCATGGGGAGCGAGACCCAGGAATATATCTTCGGCGGTGACGCTTCTTCCCGGACCATCGACTGCACCTTCACAATTACAGCCGACAAGGGCACCGCCCTGAAGATGGGCGATACCAAGGAAGGGACCTTCGCCATCCGCGTGGCCACGGCCCTGCAAAAGCCGAACGTTAAAATGCTAAACTCGGAAGGCAAGGTGGGCGAGAAAGAGATCTGGGGCAAGCGCGCCGATTGGGTGGACTACTCCGCCAAGGTCGGCGGCGAGTCGTTGGGAGTCGCGATCTTCGACAACCCGGCAAACATCAAACACCCCACTTACTGGCACGCGCGCGACTATGGCTTATTCGCCGTCAACCCTTTTGGCGAGCATGACTTCTACAACGATCCGAAGCGCGACGGCAGCGTCAGCATTCCCGAAGGATCGTCCTTAACGCTGCGCTACCGCGTCTACATCCATCACGGCGACGCGGCCGAAGCCAGAGTGGCTGACGCCTACAGGCAGTACGCCGAGCAGCGGTAGAGACCCGGCACGGCATCGAGGTTTTGCATGGAACGCCAGATCAAAGCGTCAAAGGACGGAAAATTCCAAACCATCGTGAGGCCTGGAGTGCTCCGCTTCCTCGACTTCGCGCGTTGGCGCCTGGAGAAGGGCGACCGGCACGCCTTCATCACCGGCGACCGCGAATATGTGCTCGACCTGTTTTCGGGCACGGCGACCGTCTCGATCAGCACGGTGGGAAGAAGCAAGGAGATCTACGCCCGGGTGGGGACCCGTTCGGATGTCTTTGACGGCCCGCCCGTCATGATCTATGTCCCGCCGCAGTCGCAAGTCGAGGTCCGGCCGGACTCCGGACCACTCGAGCTGGGGAGCTTTTCCGCTCCCTCGCAAGCGCGCGTCCCGCCCGCGTTGCTCAGCGGCTCCACGGTAGTTGCCAAGCAAGTGGGGCGGGACAATTGGGCCCGCACTGTGTACTCCGCGCTCACCGAAGACGTTCCCGCCCAGCGCCTGCTGGCCGGCGAGACCCTGAACCCCCCCGGGAATTGGTCCAGTTACCCCCCTCACAAACACGACCGCTCGAACCCGCCTCAGGAGGCCGTGCTGGAGGAAATCTACTTCTTCCGCGTCAAGCCCGCCCAGGGCTACGGATTCATCTGGACCTACACTGCGGCGGACGACCCGCAAGGCTTTTCCGACGTCTTCGTCGTCGAAGACGGCGACACTGTTCTCTTGCCCAAGGGTTACCACCCTGTGGTGGCAGCACCCGGCTACCTGCTGCACTACACCTGGGTCTTGGCGGGCGAGGAGCGCCGTTATGGCGCTTGGGCCGACGACCCCCGCCACGCCTGGGTGAAAACAAGTAACAGGTGACCCGTGACGAATGACGAGCCAAACCCGTCCGCTATTCACTTGTTACTTGTCACCCGTCACTGCCCTTAGATGCCAGACCGCATCCCAAATCTCCGCGCAGCCTCCAGCTTCGATTCCGGCTTCAAATTCCCCCACCTGCGCTGGTATATCTGCGGCCTGCTCTTCCTCGGCACGGCGATCAATTACATAGACCGGGGAACGATCGCTATTCTCGCCCCCCGCCTTCAGGTACTTTTCCGATGGACCGAGAGCGACTACGGCTGGATCGTGAACGCCTTCATGGTTGCCTATGCGATCATGCTGGTAGGCTCCGGAAAACTCATTGACAAGCTGGGGACGCGCGCCGGCTACGCGCTCGCGATGGGTTGGTGGTCGCTAGCCGCCATGGGTCATGCCCTGGCACGAAGCGCATTCTCATTCGGAGTGGCGCGCTTCCTGCTGGGCGGGGGCGAGGCGGGAAACTTCCCTGCCTCCATCAAGAGCGTGGCCGAGTGGTTTCCTAAAAGGGAGCGCGCGCTGGCTACCGGCATTTTCAATTCCGGGACAAGCATCGGGGCAGTGGTGGCCTACCCCATCGTGGGCTGGATTTACCTGCATTGGGGCTGGCAAGCGGCGTTCATCGGGACAGGCGCACTCGGCTTCGTGTGTCTGATTGCCTGGGTCGCAATCTATCGGCTCCCCCGCCACCACGCCTGGCTCACTACCCAGGAGCTCCAACACATCGAAACGCAGGAGGTGCCCGAGGAAGACGAGCCACCATCCAAACTTTCTTGGTCCGCCATCCTCCGTACGCGTCCCGCCTGGGGATTTACCCTCGCCAAACTAATGACCGATCCCATTTGGTGGTTCTATATTTTTTGGTTGCCGAAATACCTGGTGGACGCCCGAGGGTTCACCATCGCGAAGCTTCAGTGGTTTGGCATGATCCCCTTCCTTGCGTCTGTGCCCGGCGGGGTCTTGGCGGGGTGGCTCTCCGGCTTCCTGATTCGCCACGGATGGTCAGTGAACGCGGGGCGCAAAACCGCCATGTTCCTCTGTGCTTTTTCGATGCCGACAGGAATCCTTGCGGCGTTCGCGGGGAGTCCCTGGGCGGCAATCGCGCTCATCTCGGTATCCACTGCCGCTCACCAGGGGTGGTCCGCAAACGTCTTCACGCTTGCCTCGGACATCTTCCCCAAGCGCGATGTGGGGTCGGTGGTGGGGATCGGCGGCGGCGCCGGGGCGGTGGGGGGCGCGATCATCGCCCCCGTGGCCGGGTACATCCTGAAGTTCACCCATTCCTATACGCCGCTGTTTATCATTGCGGGCGTGATGCATCCCCTGGCCATCGCGGTCGTGCAGTTGCTCATCCCCAAGATAGAGGCTATCAAAGCCAACTGACGCCCCGGACCGCCACGGCCAGTGCACGGGACAAGCACCAGAGGACCGTCTCCACGCCGGTAGGGTTAGGCGGAGCTGATCAGTGCGGCAGCGCGCCGAACGCCGCGCCAAGGTAGTATGGCCACACTACAATGGCCAGCACGCCTTTCCAGAAGGTTAAGTGAAGATACCCGATGGTGAAAAGCCACCCAAAAATCCACAGGGTGCCAACGAAGCCTTGCTGCTCGATTTTGATTCTCTCCATGCCGGCGAGTATATACCGACTCTGGTTCGACTAATACTGATTGAAGCCCGTGGCGCGGCGAAAGGCCTCGACGTAGTGGCCGTCCTTGCGGGGCTGCTCGTGCTTCATCATCGCGGTGGCTCGAGCCAGGTCATCGGGCGCCCAGTCGGCCCGGTATTTGTTGACCGCCGGCTCAAACTGGCTCACCTGCTTCAGCGCGGCTTCGATTTTCAGATCCATAACGCTGTCAATATCCACCCAGTAATTCGCTTCCTGAGGGGAAGGGTAAAAGAAATACATCAGCGGCACCCGATAAGGTTCGAGGCCCTGCTGGAGGCGCTGGTTCGGGAAATAGAGCCAAAATTCGGCGGCGCGCACCGCGTCGATGGTGTTGAAGGCCGCCATGCGGTGGTCGGTCTTATGCCAGCGCTCGTACCACTCGCCGGGATCCACGCTCAGCAAAACGTCGGGGCGGATGCGACGGATGATCGCCGTAGCCTCTTCCGTCAGCTTGGGTTGAGGAGCGTATTCCAGCATGCCGTCGTCATAGCCCATCCACCGGATATTCTCTTTCGCTGTGCCCAGCAGCCCTTCGGAAACTTCCTCTTCCGCCTTGCGGATGCCCGCCAGCCGCTGAGAGTTCATCTCGGGATCGTATGAACCCTTGTCGTCGTTGGTGTAGATCACGATGAAGACTTTGTTGTGGTTGCGATTGAGCAAGGCAATGGTGCCGCCGGCCCCGAAGACGTCGTCATCGGGGTGAGGGGTGAACACCAGCACGGTCTTGCCGCGTAGGTCTTCTAGCCGCCCGGCCTCAGCAGGCTGGTCTTGTCCCCGCAGGCAACCCAACAGCAAAGGTATTGCAACCAGAACTGCACGCACACGTCGCATCATTCACCTCAGGCACATCGGTTTATGAGTAGGGCCGGTACCTGGCCCAGCTAAGCTGTCCCAAGGGGCAGTCCTAAAACCGAGGACTGCTCCCTTACCCCGGGCGGGAGTTTATCAGAATAGGATCGCTACCGCTCTGGATGGGCGAGCCGGTTTTGAAGGCGCGGGGAATTGAGGTATCCTGCCGCCTCTCCATTAGGCGACGGATCATCGCTGCGTCAGCCGACTGGCGGGAAAAGCCGAGGCCAACCACGTGTCAACTTCATCGCCTGCCCACGCGACGCCGGAAGGACCTTTAGGGAGCGTGGGGCGGGCTATCGCGGCCCGACGCTGGGAAATGGTCAGCCTGCTCTTTGTGGCCTCCTTCATCAATTATCTTGACCGCGCCACCCTTTCCGTGGCCTTACCCCAAATTTCCCGCGACCTCGGGCTTGCCCCCGTAACCAAGGGCGTGCTCCTGTCCGCTTTTTTCTGGTCGTACGCCTTGATGCAAGTCCCCATCGGCTGGCTGGCGGACCGCGTCAACCTGCGCTGGCTTTACGCCGGGATGTTTCTGCTCTGGTCGGTCGCTTGCGGCTTGACAGGTTTTGCCGGAACCCTTGGCGTCTTCATTCTTCTACGCATTCTTATGGGCATCGGAGAATCCATTTACCTCCCCGGCGGAACAAAAATCGTGAGCATTATCTTTCCCCCGCGGGAACGCGGCTTTCCTTCCGGCCTCTTCGACAGCGGCACACGCGCGGGGCTGGCGCTGGGCGCGCCCTTGATTGCCTGGCTCGTGTTGCGCTACGGCTGGCGGAGCATGTTCTTCCTGGTTGGCTTCACCGCCTTGCTCTGGCTCGTGCCTTGGATCTCAACCTGCCCTTCCCAACTGCGCGGGCAGCCGCCGTCCGGGGCCGGAACCGGCGCGCCGCCCCGCGGGTTTACCTTCAATCGAAATCTCATGGGCATTTGCCTGGGCTTCTTCTGCTTCGACTACTACTGGTACCTGCTGGTCACGTGGCTGCCTGACTATTTGGTGACCGTCCGCCATCTGACGATTCTCCGGGCCGGACTTTACTCTTCCCTTCCCTACCTGGTCTTCGGAGTCAGCGAGCCCCTGGGGGGTTGGTTTGCCGACCGCTTGATCCGCCTCGGCTGGGATGAAACGCGGGCGCGCAAGGGCTTGGTGACCGTTGCCTTCCTGACCGGCTTGCTGCTGATTCCCGCCGCGCGCGCCCAGACCCCACTGGCCGCGCTGGCGCTGATTGTTGGCGGCTCGCTGGTGGGCCTCTCGACTGGAAACCTGATCGTGATCCTTCAATCGTGTGCGCCGCCGGAGCAGGTTGGCGTCTGGACGGGGTTCGAGAATTTCTCAGGGAACCTGGGGGGAGTCCTCGCGCCGTTGGTGACCGGATTCTTGATAGCCCGGACCGGCTCCTATTTGCCAGGCTTCGCGCTTGCCGCGATTGTGCTCGTTACCGGGCTGCTTGCGTACTGGTTTATCGTTGGGGAACTGAGGCCGGCTGCCAAAAAGCCGCGTAGCGTCGACCAGTAAGGCCGATGGATTCATGGAAAGGAAGCGTGGAACGGCTGTGCGAAGTCCGTTGTCAGTTGTCCTTTGTCATCAGTCCTTTGTGAATCGTCATCGATTGTGGGTCACTTCCACTTCAAAGGACAAAGAACCAATGACAACGGCCAAGGACTACGGACCCCCGACGACGAACTCCGCGGGTGTGGTATAGTTCGCGCCGCGAGCCTTTCTGGAGGACAAATCGAGATGAACCGCGCAATCCCTACTCCTCTTCTACGACGCTCATACATGGTCCTGGTGTTGATCGCGTTGGGCATTTCCTGCCTGGCACCCGGGATGGCGCGCGAGCCCCACAATGCCGGATCCTCGAGCGCGGGCCAGCCGACCCTGCCTGAGCGCGTCCCGCCAAAACGTTCTTCTCAAATCCAAGACGGGTTTGGATTGAACTCCGACTTGCCGCGCGAGCCTTACCTGCCTTGGAGCCGTTGGTGGTGGACGCGCATGTTCGACGCCGGATTCAGATGGATCCGCATCGGCCAGTATGAGAACAGTTCCGACCCGACCAGTTGGGACTGGGTAGAACAGAAGCGCGGCGTTTACTCCGTCGCGCCGGAAGTGGACGACTACGTGGATTCGCTGGCGGAGAACGGCGTCGACATCCAAGTCCAGCTCATGTATGGCAATCCGATGTACACCTCGCCCGCCGGCAAATTGCCGGACGCCATCCTGCCGGAGCCCGGTTCTTTCCACAATCCCGACCGCAGCCTTTATTCCATTTTCTGGCCGCCCACCACCCCCGCCCAGATCGCTGCCTTCTCGAAGTATGTCCGCTGGATGGTGGACCATTTCCGCGGGCGCATTCATTACTACGCGCTGTGGAACGAGCAGGACATTGACTACTGGAATCCCGTTCCCAATCCCGAAGAGTATGGACGCCTGCTCAAAGCTTTTGTCAAAGATGTGCACGAGACGGATGCGGACGCCAAGGTGATTTACGGAGGCCAAGCGGACCCCACGCGGGAATTTACCCAGCGTGCGCTCGACGTTTGCCAGTGCGCTGCGGAGATCGACGTTTACGCTTACCACGCGTATCCGGGCTACGGTCAGAACCTGAACCCTGAAGCCATGGACTATGGGGCCTACGGGACGGAGTCACCGCGCCAATTGCGCGAGTTCGTGCGGAATTATCCGGGCATTCGCCCGGGCATTCCCTTCTGGCACGATGAATTCAATTCCATCGCCACGTGGGCGGGCTCCGACGAATCGGTGCAGGCCAAGTACGTTCCGCGCGGATTCATTTACAACTGGGCGGCGGGCGTCAAGACCTTTGTCTGGCTGCTGGTGGGCGGCACTGACGGCAACGAGTTTGACGACTTCGGACTCCTTCATGGACTGAGGTATCGGCCCGATGACTTCACGGAGCGTCCCGTGCTCAAGGCGCTTCAAAACACCAACGCGCTCTTCTCGGACACCCACTTCGATCCTTCCATCGAAATCTCCAGCCCCGACCTCCCCGCTCTGCGCCGTCAAACCGGTTTTCCTTTCTTCAGCTTCGGCTTCCGCTCGAAGGGCGGGAAGGCCATCGTGGCCTACTGGCTGGCTGCCCACAGTCTCCCCGGCAACCGTTTCGTTCCGCTCTATGGCAGCTTGACCTTCAAGAATACCGGGATCGAACACCCCGTGCTCGTCGACGTGGTTTCCGGCGAAATCACACGCCAGGAATGGAAATCCGGCTCGCCCGGCACGCTGGAGTCCGCGCCGGTTCGGGACACCGTCTTGGCGATCGCGGATGAGAGCTACTTCGATTGGCCGGTGCTTCCCGAAGCGCCCAGTTCTCTAGTCGCTCTTGCAACCGGCCAGCGTGTTGACCTGCGCTGGGAAGTACATGGTGGGCCGACGAGCGGGGTCCGCGTCGAGCGTCGCCAGGGCGACCACGGGCGATGGGAGGAGATTGCGAAGCTGCCAGCGTCGGCGACAACCTTTACCGACACCCAGCCGCCGCAGGGCCAGACAGCCTGCTATCGCGTGCGCGCGGCGAATGATGCCGGGGTGTCCGCCTTTTCGAACATTGCGCGCGCGGGACGGTAACACTGCCCTTCAGATTGACAACTGCCGGGCCTGCCTGCCGCAGGCAGGCTCAGGCCCGGCGCTACATACTTTTTGTGGAGGTAGGATTATGGGAAAACTTGCCATCACCGGCGGCAAGCCGGTCCGTCGAAAAGTCTTCTCGGCTTGGCCTCTCTTCGGCGCGCAGGAAAGGCAGGGGCTGCTCAAGGTTCTGAAAAGCCGCAACTGGGGAGGCTATCCTTTTCCCAACAAAATTGCTCACGCCTTTGCCCAGAAGTTCGCGAAATTCCACGGCGCGCGGTATGGCCTAGCGGTCGCCAACGGGACAGTAGCCATCGAGATCGCCCTGGCGGCCGCCGCCATCAAGCCCGGCGACGAGGTGATCGTGCCTGCCTATACGTGGGAGGGGACGGTAGGGCCCATCCTGCTCATGAACGCGGTGCCGGTCTTCGTGGACATCGACCCTGCCACTTACTGCCTTGACGCCAAGCTGATCGAAAAGGCGCTGACGCCCAAGACGCGCGCCATCCTGCCCGTCCACCTGGCGATGTGCTTTGCCGACCTGGACGAAATCTGCCGCATCGCGCACGAACGGAAGCTGCTTGTGATCGAGGACTGCGCGCACGCCCACGGGGGTAAATGGCGCGACAAGGGAGCGGGCGCGACGGGTGACCTCGGCTGCTTCAGCTTCCAATCAAGCAAGCTGATGACGTCGGGCGAGGGCGGCGCGGTCATCACCAGCAACCTGGAGTTTTACGAGCGCGCGCAGTCCTTCATGAATTGCGGGCGCGCCAGCCTCACCGACCAGTTCAAGCACCGCATCATAGGCTTCAATTACCGCATTACAGAACTCCAGGCTGCCATCCTGGAGGCGCAACTCGCGCGCCTGCCCAAGCAGGCCAAAGTTCGCCAGGCCAACATGGAACATTTTGAAAAGCGCCTGCGCGGCACGCCGGGGCTGGGCTTCCTGGAGCGTGACCCCCGCACCATGCGCGTGGCCGCGTACCAGTACGTCTTCAAATACCTGCCGGAGCATTTCGCCGGCGTTCCGCGAGCCTCGTTCCTCGGCGCGCTGCAGATGGAAGGGGTCCCCTGCGACGGACTGTTCTACGAGCCGGTGTACAAGAGCGCCCTCTTCCCCGTGAACCCGAACGACTGGCCGGCCTTGAGCTGGGGCCGCCCGCAGCCCCTGGATCTGAAGAGTCTCTATCATTGCCCGGTTTCCGAACGCGCCGCTTACCAGGAGTCCGTGTGGCTGCCCCACCATATCTTCCTGGGCAGCAAGAAGGACGCGGACGACATCGCGGACGCGGTGCTGAAGGTCTGCGCGAACATTGGAGAACTGCGCGGGCTCGAACATCCGGCCATTGAGGTCAAAGCGATGAGCCGGGCCGAGCGTCCGCGCGTCGAAAAACGCCAGTGGTGAAAACTGAAAAGCGGAGGTAGGAAGTAGGAAACTGGAAATCGCCCGGCTGCTTGTCTCTACTTCCGACCTCCTACTTCCGCATTTGAGATTTCCATGCATCTCCCGCTGACTCCCGTCCGACTCAAGCGCCACGCGGCGCAACTGTTTGGGCGCAAGGATGGCGTGGTATGCGACGGGCGCCGCTTCACCTACCGGGAATTCGACGAGCGCGCGGACCGGCTTTCGGCCGCTCTGCTCAAGCTCGGGGTGCGGAAGGGCGAGCGCGTGGCTTACTTGAGCTTCAACTGCCACCGGCTACTGGAAGCCTACTTTGCCGTGCCGCAAATCAGCGCCATCCTTTTGCCCCTCAACATTCGCCTGAGCGCCGTGGAATTGGCGTACATCCTGAACGACGCCGCGCCGCGCGTTCTCTTCTTCGATCCCGAATTCATCCCTCTGGTGGAGGGCCTGCGCCCGTCGGCAAAGGGCGTGGAGTATTTCATCGCCCTGCGCGACGTGAAGCCGCTCTGGGCGCACGCGAAGTTCTACGATGAGCTGGTCGCGGAAGCGCCACCCGTCGAAATCGACTACCGTGAAGTCGATGAGAATTCCGTAGCCGAACTGTTTTACACCAGCGGCACGACCGCGAATCCGAAAGGCGTGATGCTTACTCATCGCAACCTTTACTTGCACGCCTTCTACGTCGCCACGCGGCTACGCATCGACGATAGCGAGGTTCACCTGTACACCGTGCCGCTTTTTCACGTGAATAGCTGGGGCGCGCCGCACACCATCACCCTGTCAGGCGGCCGGCACATCATGATCAAGAAGTTCGATCCCCTCTCCGTGATGGAACTCGTCCAGCGGGAGCGGGTCACCCGATTGCAGACCGTCGCGACCATGATGATCGCCCTACTCAACCACCCCGATTTTTCCAAGTATGACCTGAGCAGCCTTCGTGAAATCATGATGGGCGGCGCGCCGACCAACACTGCGCTGGTGCAGGAAATCGAACAAAAACTGCCGGAGTGCCAGGCGTTCGGGGGCTATGGGCTGACCGAGACTTCCCCGGTCCTTACGGTCGCGTACCTCAAAGATTACCTGAAGAGCGATCCGGAGGAAGCGAGGGTGCGCCGCAAGGCTACGGCAGGGTTCGCGCTGGCCGGCAACGAAATGCGCGTCGTGGACACGCAGGGTCGCGAGGTCAAGCGGGACGGGATGGAGGTGGGCGAAGTTGTCGTCCGCGGCGACGTGGTCATGGAAGGCTACTGGAACCAGCCGGAGGCCACGGCGCAAGCCATTCGCGACGGGTGGCTGCACACCGGCGACCTGGCGACCGTTGATGAGGAGGGATACATCCTCATTGTTGACCGGACCAAGGACATGATCCTGAGCGGGGGCGAGAACATTGCCTCTGCCGAGATCGAGCGGGTGATTTACCAGCACGCTGCGGTGCTCGAATGCGCGGTGATCGCCGTCCCGGACGACACCTGGGGCGAAGTCCCCAAAGCGTTGGTAGCTCTGCGCCCCGGCCAGCAGGCCACCGAGGCCGAGATTGTTGCCCATTGCCGGCGCCACTTGGCGGGGTTCAAGGCGCCGAAATCCGTGGAGTTTTTCGAAAGCCTCCCCAAGGGCGG
>Ga0187771_10000634_pt1 | contig 21899 bp, 27 predicted proteins | sample 0116_SJ02_MP15_1_FD_133139 | JGI IMG/M metagenome (GOLD analysis project Ga0187771, IMG submission 133139) | Tropical peat soil microbial communities from peatlands in Department of Meta, Colombia - 0116_SJ02_MP15_10_MG | ecosystem: Environmental > Terrestrial > Soil > Wetlands > Peat | place... | reverse complement strand
CCAACATCTCGGTGAAGATCACTGACGACTTCATGAGGGCGGTCGAGAGCGACGGCGACTTCCTGCTCCACTTCAAGAACGCCAAGGTGGAAATCAAACGCACGGTCAGGGCCAGGGACGTCTGGAAGTCATTGATCAAGGGAGCCTGGCAGTCGGCGGAGCCGGGGGTGCTGTTCTGGGACAGCATCAAGAGAGAATCGACCACCGAGTACAACGGCATGGAGGTGCAGGGAGTCAACCCGTGCAGCGAGCAGACCCTCGAAGGCTACGGTTGCTGCTGCCTAGGCTCTGTCAACCTGAGCGCCTTCGTCAAGGATCCGTTCACCGAGAGGGCGAGCATCGACTGGGACTCCCTCACGAGGGCTACCCAGTACGGAGTGCGTTTCCTCGACAACGTCCTCGACTACAATGCGGAGAAGCACCCGCTCCCTCAGCAGAAGGATGCGTCTCTCCATAGCAGGAGGATCGGGGTCGGGATTACTGGCCTGGGGGACATGCTCATCAAACTGGGACTGAAGTATGACGAGGACTCCACCATCGGATACGTAGACCACCTCTTCGAGAGGATCAAGAACGTAATCTACGACTATTCCACCGACCTGGCCAAGGAGAAGGGGAGCTTCCCTGCCTTCGACGCGGAGAAGCACCTGGCCCAGCCCTTCGTCTCGAGGATGGATGAGAAGGTGAAGGAGAAGATTCGGACCCAAGGGATCAGGAACGCGGCGATAACGACAATCCCCCCGGTGGGGTCAGGCTCGATCCTTGCGGGGACGAGTAGCGGAGTGGAACCAGTCTTCGCACTGTTCTACACGCGCAGGAGCAAGTCTCTGAGCGAAGGCGAGTTCAAGGTCTTCCACCCGCTGGTGAAGCAGTACATGGGGGCGACCGGAGCCATGAATGAGGAGTCGCTGCCGAACTACTTCGTCACTTCCCACCAGATCAAGCCGGAGATGAGGGTCAAGATGCAAGCAACAATCCAGAAACACATCGATACCGCCATCTCCAGCACGGTGAATCTCCCAGAGGAGATCACCCCTGAGGAGGTCGAGAAGATCTACCTGCTTGCCTGGAGGATGGGATGCAAGGGAATCACAGTCTACAGGGAAGGGAGCAGGGAGGGGATCCTCGAGACCGAGAAGGTAGCGAAGAAGGCCGAGGCACCGAAGGAGCCCTTCGAGCGGCCTAGGCTCATGGAGGGGAGGACGGTCAAGCTGAGGCTCCCGCAGGGAGGGCTGTACCTTACGGCCAACATGGAGAACGGCGTGATGAAGGAGGTCTTCGTCACCCTAGGCAAGTCGGGAGGGGACGAAAAGGCGGACGCCGAAGCCCTGGGGAGGCTAATCAGCCTGTACCTCCAGCACGGCGGGGATGTGAAGAACGTCATCTCCACCCTCAAGGGAATCAAGGGGAAGTATGTCTCCTGGGATGAAGGGACGCAGCTTCAGTCGATTCCTGACGCCATAGGAAAGGCGCTGGAGATCCTGACCCTCAATCATGTGGTGAAGGAGGCGGGTTTCCCCGAGGAGATGAGCGCCGTGGATCCGGAAAACAAGCGACGCGGAGCTACCTGCCCCGATTGCCACGAGTCCACCCTGATCTTCGAATCGGGATGCCATAAGTGCACAAGCTGCGGATACAGCAAGTGTGAGTAGGTCGCGAAGAGCCGGGGACTCCACACCGGCCCCGACAATGGTTTTACCCCACCATCCAAAGGCGGAGTACCGTTGAGAAAGGGGACGAGGGCGCTCTTCATAGTCGTCTTGGCAACCGCGCTCGTGATGACGCCGCTGATACTCGGGGGAGTCCTCCTCGGCTTCTATGTTGGCGGTTCCACTGGATACCCGAAGGACATCCTCGCCATCGCGTTCTCGACAGTGGGATTCGTAGTGGGGATGCTGATAATCTTCCGAGTGATCAAGGTCGTTGTACCAGGCGTCGAGACGCCTAGCCGCTGACCTTCTTCAGGGCGTCCGCCTTCGCCTTTTCGACCTTCGCCTTCAAATCCTCGGCTGCCTGGTCGTAGGCGTCTTTAACCCGCTTCGACGCTGCCGCGAACGGTTCGTCCACGAGTTCCTCCGTCATTGTGCTGCCTTCTTCTCCAGTACTTTCTTGACGTGCTTAAGCCTTGAGAACTCCTCTCTCTCCCTCTCTTCGAGGGTCGCCTGGATGTAGCGTATCGAGGTCTCGTATCTGGGGATGATCATGTACTCCAGTGCGTTCAGGAGCCGCTGGGTCTTCTCCAACTCCTTCGCCAGCCTGAAAATGGCGTTCTCGTACTCGGCGGCCATGAATATTGATGGGAGGACCTGCCTCATCCGCCTAGAAGCCCTGTCGACTGCCACGTTGCTGTCATAGAAGCCGTAGGTCATGCCCACTTCCTTCTCTGATAGCTTGATCGATGGTATGTCGACGTCTACGATCCTGCGGATGCTCACGTCTGCCTCGACCATGGGAGGGGTGTTGGCCGCTATTCCCTCAAGCCTGAGTGGCCCGAGCTTCAGGTAGGCGTCGTAGAGTGCAAGGTACGCGTCTGACAGCGGCTGGCCTATCTGGTCTCTGGCCGTAGTCGCACGCTCTATCATCTCGTCAAGTCGTTTCAGAAGGACGTCCCGCTTGTCGTCGAGGACTTTCTTGACCCTGACCGCCGTCTGCAGCCTCCTGCGGGTCCCAATCAGCTCGATCTTGGTAGGGAGGACGTTTCCCCCCGAGGCTACGGACATTGTTAGCCGGTCGACTTCCCGCGAACGTAGTTCTGGTTGATGAACTCTTCCTTGATGTTGGTCAGCTCGCTCTCGGGGAGGACCGAGAGGACTTCCCATGCTATGCGGTGGGTGTCGTCGAAGGTCCTGTTCTCGTCGTACCCCTGGTTGAGGAACTTCTGCTCGAACTCGTCCCCGAACTGGAGATATCTGAGGTCAGAGCCTGTGAGGCCGGACTTGCCCACGATTTCCGCCAGAGCCCTGAGCTCCACCGCGCGCGCATAGGCGTTGTAGAGCTGGTTCCCCACCTGGTGGTGGTCCGGTCGCGCCCTGCCCTGCTTGATGACGTACCCCAGGGCAGGACCCATCAGCCTGCTGAGGCTGGAGAGGACGTAGACTGGGGGGTAGATCCCCTTCCTGAATAGGTCCCTTCCGAGGAATATCTGCCCTTCCGTGATGTAGCCCGTGAGGTCAGGGATTGGATGGGTCACGTCGTCGCTGGGCATCGAGAGGATGGGCATCTGGGTGATGCTCCCCTTCCTTCCCTTGATCCTCCCAGCCCTCTCGTAGTTTGTCGCCAGGTCGGTGTAAAGGTAGCCTGGGAACCCCTTCCTGCCGGGGACCTCCTCTCTGGCGGCCGAAATCTCTCTGAGGGCCTCCGCGTAGTTGGTGATGTCTGTGATTATCACCAAGACGTGCATTCCCAGTTCGAAGGCCAGGTACTCGGCGGCCGTCAGCGCCACTCTCGGAGTGATGATCCTCTCGATGGCCGGGTCGTCGGCCAGGTTGAGGTAGAGGATGCTCCTTCTGATGGCGCCTGATTCTGCGAGGGTGCGCTGGAAGAAGGATGCCTCGCTGTGAGAAACACCAACGGCCGCGAAGACCACCGCGAACTCCTCGCCCTCCCCGACCACCGTGGCCTGGCGAGCGATCTGGGCGGCCAGCATGTTGTGGGGCATCCCCGCGCCGGAGAAGATGGGGAGCTTCTGCCCTCTGACGAGGGTCAACATCCCGTCGATGACGGAGACCCCGGTCTGGATTAGGTCGGTCGGATACTCCCTCCTCTCAGGGTTGATGGGGGCGCCGTTCACGTCCAGGAACGCCTTGGCCACCGGCTCCGGAAGCCCGTCCTGCGGCCGCCCGAGACCGTCGAAGACCCTCCCCAACAGTTGGTCGGAAACGGGGAGCTCCATGGTCTTGCCGAGGAATCGGGCCTTCGTTCCGCTGACCGAGAGCCCGGAAGTCCCTTCGAAAACCTGCACCACGGCCTTCCCGAAGCCTGTCTCCAGAACCCGGGCGAGCCTCCTGCTCCCCGAGTTGTCTTCTATCTCTACGAGCTCGTCGAAGGCCGCCCTGTCGACGCCGTCGACTACGAGAAGGGGGCCTCTGATCTCGGCGACCTTGCTATATTCGAGGCCGGAGGGAGACCTGCTCACGGCGCCCTGACCTCCTGCACCCCGGAAATCGACGAGAACTCGTCGAACATCTGCCTTGAAAGGGCTTCGAGCTTGTCCAGCTCATCGCTCTTGATGGCGAACTTGGCTCTAAGCATGGGCGCGATGATCTGCATCCCCCTGATCTTGGCCAGCGGGGCGCCGTTCCTGAGAGCCTTAAGCGCCTCCTGGTGGTACTGGACGAACATCTTCATCATGATGAACTGCTTCTGCGGGCTGCAGTAGGCGTCGACGTCGTCGTAGGCGTTCTGCTGGAGGAAGCCTATCTGTATCATCCTCGCCACGTCGAGGATTAGCTTCTCCTCGTCGGGGAGCGCCTCCGGCCCCAGGAGTCGGACAATCTCCTTCAGTGCGTCCTCGCGCTGGAGGATGCCGTAGGCGGCCGCCCTTACCGACAGCCACTCTCTGTCGACCCTTTCGGCCCACCACTTGCTGACCGAGTCGACGTAGCCTGAGTAAGAGCTCATCCAGTTGATGGACGGGTAGTGTCTGGAGTAAGCGAGTCTGGCGTCCAGGGCCCAGAAGTTCTTCACGAATCGTATGGTTTGCGAGGTGACGGGCTCCGTGAAGTCCCCTCCCGCCGGTGAGACGGCTCCAATTAGTGTGATTGATCCGGTCCGCGCAGGGGTTCCGAGGAGGTCGGCCCTCCCTGCCCGTTCATAGAACTCGGCGAGCCTGGAGGCGAGATACGACGGATAACCCTCCTCTGCAGGCATCTCTTCCAGTCTGCCGCTGATTTCTCGGAGCGCTTCTGCCCACCTGCTCGTGGAATCTGCGACCAGCACCGTGTCGTAGCCCATGTCCCGGTAGTACTCGGCCATGGTGACCCCCGTGTAGATGCTCGCCTCTCTCGCAGCCACCGGCATGTTGCTGACGTTGGCGACCAGGATGGTCCTCTCCATGAGCGGGCGGCCGCTCTGGGGGTCGATGAGCTCGGGGAACTCGACGAGGACCTCCGTCATCTCGTTGCCACGCTCGCCGCAGCCTATGTGGAAGACAACCTTGGCGTCGGCCCACTTTGCGACGCTGTGAAGGGTGACTGTCTTCCCTGTCCCGAAGGCGCCAGGGATTGAGCCCGTCCCGCCCTTCGACATGGGGAAGAAGGAGTCGAGGACCCGCTGCCCGGTAAGAAGCGGTATCTCCGGGTCGAGCCTTTCTCGGATTGGCCTCGGCGTCCTGACGGGCCACTTGTGGTAAAGCATGAGCTGCTGCTTCTTCCCCGACTTGTCCTCGGCTGTGACAACCGCCTCGTCTATCTTGTACTTGCCAGTCTTGACGACGTCGACGACCTTCGACTTCGGAGTGTACGGTGGCGCCAGTATCCGATGCTCGATCAGGGGTGTCTCCTGCACCCTCCCGAGGATGCTCCCTCCCTCGACCTCGTCCCCCTTCTTCACTGAGGGGACAAACTCCCACTCCTTGTCGAATGGGATGGAGTTGGCTGAAACGCCTCGGGTTATGAAGGCGCCTGCCTTCTGGGCGATGACGTCGAGGGGCCTCTGAAGGCCGTCGTAAATTGTGCCCACCATCCCAGGGCCAAGACTGGTGGAAAGAGGCTGGCCGGTTCCGAAGACCGGCTCGCCGGGGCGGAGGCCGCTGGTCGTTTCATAGACCTGAACGAACGCTATGTCCCCTGTGAGTTTGATGACTTCGCCGATGAGCTTCTCCTCTCCGACTTGGGTCACCTCGCCCATCTTCGAGGCGGCCATGCCAGAGACTTTGACGGCCGGCCCTGAAATCCACTCGATTTTTCCCTTGACTGGCAAAAATAACCTGCTCGACCGCAAAATTGGCGGGCTTATAACCGTTAGAACGTTTCATGTTGTTTGGGCCCTGACTCAGGCCCCGGTCAGAACAGCCGCCACCTCTTTCCTGAGGTTCGGCTTCGTTCGCTCCAGCCTCGCCTCGAACGTGTTGTCGAAGCGGATAGAGCCGTCGGGGGTAGTGAGGACCACCCCGCCAATCGTCTCGATTGTCTTCTCATCAAGTGAAACCTTGGCCTTGGGACCGAGCTTCTTTATCGCGGAGGCCACGGCTCGCCGATCCTTGGAGGCGCAGCTTACTTTTGCCCTCTCCCCGATGACATCTAGCCCCTCCTGAATCAGATTCCTGATGGCCCCCTCGTGCCTTGCGCCGGTCAAATCGGCAATCTGCTTGGTCGCAAGCTCGAAGGCCGCGTTAACCGCCTTCTCCAGTGATTTCAGCTGGGCGTTTCTTGCTTCCAGTTCCGCCGCGCCGACGATCTGCCTCTTGACAGACTCGGCCTGCTTAATGCTCGTCTCTAGTATCTTAGCTACGGCGTCTTCGGTTTCCTTTCGGATGGATTCAACTACGGCGTTGGCTTCGTTTCGCCCCGACTCGAGATCCGCGATCACCTCAGCCTCAAATTCTCCGGAGACCTTCTCCAGAGTGTCGGATGCCGCCTTGCTCACTGTCTCAAACTCCTAAGATTGCCTTTAGCATAGCCCTGTAGTCCACCTTCTCCTTCTTGCTCCCTGGTCCGGGCACTTCGTAGATGAGAGGGATGGCCTTTTTCGTCTTGAGCGCTGTAAGCTGGTCTGCTATCGGCTTGGCGACCTCATCGCTGACCATGATGAGGCCCACGGTGGGGTCGTGCGAAAGCGCTTCAACCTTCTCCAGCGCTGCGGAAGATGATGACACGTACTCACCGCTAGCTCCCGAGAGGACGAACCCGGTCACGAATGCCTTCCCTCCGACTGCGACGACCTTCACGCTGTCTCACCCAGCAGCCTTGAGGCAACCAGCTCAGCGGCCTTGGACCGGTGCCTGGAAATCGAACTCTCAAAGGCCATGAGATCGGAAGTCCCCTTTTCCCTGATTCGTTGGGCTTCGGCCTCTGCTTCGGCCTTGGCGTCTGCCACTCGTCGCGCTCCGATTTCCTGCGCTTTGGAGATCGCTGACGCTTTCGCGGCTTCGGCCCAGTCTGCCGCGTCCTTGGCAGCTCGTCTCTTCGCCTCGGATGCCTCCGCCTTCGCCTTTTCTAGCTCCGACTCGAATTCGACCAGAGCCTTCACGGTGGCTTCAATGGCGGCACTCATGAGAGACTTTTTGGCTGCGTCGGATTTGTGTAATTAAACGTTAGGCGGGGCGTTCCGGTAATCAGGCGTAAATCCAACCAGATCGAGCAATTCTCGCGCGAGACGCAGGTATGTGGCCCTGATTCTTGCAGAAGTTATTGCATTGGCCCTAATCGTCTTGCCACACCAACTAATTCAGCAATCTCGCTCCCTCCATGCGAAACCCCGCCGGTGACTTGGAATGGAATTTTGTCTCATCTCTCCGACTTGGGCTCTCTTCGGGATTGGCGGATAGCTGTGGGAACGCGGTGGAAACGGCACGCTGGGCTCCCAGCGGCACCATGGGTTCGATGTGCAGCGGATTATCGGCCAACCCCACCAAGATTGCCTGGTTCTGATTCAGCCTACAGTTCCTAAGCTCCGTTCACACAGTTGGACCACTAGGCGCTCCCAAAGCGTTAAATAAGTGTAAATAGTCAGACCTTTACAGAAACAAGTTGGCAGCGGACTCCAAGCTGACGTCACCTCTGAGTGAGAAGCAGACCACGATTTGGGCGCTAATTCGAAAGGGACAATCTGTGACTGGCATCGCGCAGAAGCTCAAGACCACGCGCCAATTCGTCAACCAGACGAAGCTCGCGGCAGAAGCAAAGCTCTCCAGTACCCTGCTTGACGTGGCACAAGCCAACCACATTCAGGTAGTCAAGCTGTCCCCGCTTGAGGGTATCCTCCTAGGGTATCATCCGGGCCTGAAGCGGAAGGCGATCATCACCTACAGCGCAAAGCAGGGCATCAAGGTCTGGTACTGGTTCGACAACCCCGAGGAAGTCACCAACCAGGAGTTCTTGAGCCAGACGAGGACCTACATCCTCGAATTCGCTGCTGAGAGAGGTCTTAGGATTGACGACGCGAAGCGGATGCATGCTTCCAAGCTTGCACATATTGTGTTCACTAGGCTGATTCCGGAGCTGAACGCATGAAGCCGCTGGAACGGCTGGGCGCTCTGGAGAGGCAGATTCGGGGCTGGCTTCCCATGAAACAGGCTGCGGGCGCGGCAAGAATCCAGAACAGAAGGAGCGTGCTCATGATTGCCGCGGGAGATTTCTTCCTCCTTGTTGGGGTGTACTTCCTGCGCCTTGAACAGCTGATGAACGGGCCTGTCACCTACGTCAACTGCATTCCAGGAATGGTGTGCGATTCCATTGAACTCAATACTTCAACGACGATGCCCCCCTTCCTCATTGGATTCGGGGCGGTGGTTATCGCGATCGGACTCTACTACCATTCAAGGCATAGGCTGCCGGGCCAGCACTAGTCAGTTAGACTTCGACAGGAGACCAGGTGTATGTCTGTCGGCCTAGGAAGAGAGTTTCAGGATCGCTCTTGCGACCTCGCCGTCCGACTCTTCAAGCGCTGCGGCCGCCCTCTCCTTGGACACCCCCGTCTGCTGCTGCACTAGCAGGATATCCTCCTCGCTGAATGTCTTCTTCTCGACCTCGACCTCCTCAACGTCCCCCATGACCTGGAATACCCTGTTCCCCTGGGCTGTGACCTCGGAGACGGAGGCGTTGGTTATGTGCATCTCCTTGTCAGGGGTCTTGATGACGACCTCCTGGACGTTCGGTATCTCCTTCATGTTGATGCCCATGCGGTCCATCATCCTTCTGGCGTTCCTGTTGTCCATCTTCATGGCTGGATGCCTGCTCTGACCTTGACGGCCACCCCGGTCTTAAACTGTCGCATCACCTTTCCATTCAACACGGCCATCCCGACCCCTATGACCTTCCCCTTGCCGTCCACAATGGCGACCTCGCTCTTCGGATAGACGTTGTCGCCCGCTGACAGAACGAACTTGCAGAACACCGACTTCCCCCCTCTGACGAATTCGGTGACCTCGTCGGACACGCGAACGCAGTTCCGCCGGAACTTCGGGCTCTTCGAGAGCATGCTCGCCCCGCTGACAGACAGGGCCATTGCGCCGTTGGGTTTGATCGTAGCGAACAGTTTGCCATCATGGAAGACTGACTTGGCTCTGCCCGACCGCCGCGAATAGAAGATGCGGAATCCCTCCTTCGGAAGCGCCCTGCTGACCCCTCTCCCGAAGAGGTAATCGACCATGAGCGACAGCCTGCGCATGTCCCCCTCCCTACTCAATCGTCCTCGCCGCCCTGAAATGACTGATAAAAGGGCGTGGCTACTTCGGCTTAAATACGAAAGAGCGGAAGGCGGGGCCATGACTGACGTAGCTCTAGCTATCCTGACCTTTGGCCACATCCTCTCCGCAATGGGATGGCTTGGCGGGGGACTCGTGACCGGTTTCGCTATTGGACCGAATCTCAGGAAGATGCCTCAAACAGCCGCTCTGGAATTCAATGCGAAAGTGCTCCCCAATCTGATCACCTTTGTCCAGGCGGCGGCCGGGCTGACAATTGTTTTCGGCCTTGGCCTCTTGGGGTACCTTTACAGTCAGGACTCCACCTACTTTTCTTCAACTTCGGGAATGGACGTCTCGGTTGGAATCGTGATGGCGGCGGTGACCGCGGGAATCGCATTCAGCATGACCATTCCCTCCTTCAAGAAGGTGAGCAGGATGTCTGCCGAGGTGATCGCCGGGACGCAACAGGCCCCACCCCCCGAGATGATGAAATTCGCGAAGAGGGCGAGGCAGGGCTCGCTGATTGGCGTGCTGTTGCTCCTGATCACGCTGGCGGCGATGGTCGCAGCCGGCGTCTCCTGAGTCGAAACGTCCATCCAGTGCTTCAGGTCAGGGTTGCGGCATGCAGAAGAGCATCAGGGTACTCCGGGTGGGACAGAGGTACGTGAGAGACGACAGGACCCTCACCCACCTCTGCTTGGTCTCAAGGGCTCTCGGAGCAGAATCGATCTACCTGGAGGACGCCGAAAAGGACGTTGTCGGCACACTCGAAGAGGTGAACAGGACCTGGGGAGGGGACTTCAAGGCCGTGCTTGGGTCACCCTGGAGAAGGGTCATCCAGGAGGCGAAGAAGGAGGGAAGGAAGGTGGTGCACCTCACGATGTATGGGCTCCCCATTCAAGAAGTCGTCGAGGATCTGAGGAAGGAGAACAGGCTGCTAATCGTCGTTGGTGGGCCCAAGGTCCCAGGAAAAGTGTATCATGAAGCGGACTACAACGTGGCGGTCACCCCTCAGCCCCATTCAGAGATAGCCGCCCTCGCCATCGTGCTCCATGAGATTCAGAATGGAGAAGAGCTTAAGAGGACGTTTCAAAAAAGTAGGCTTCGAATCTTGCCTTCCGCCCGGGGCAAGAGGGTTGTTGAAAATTGAAGATAGAATATGAGGACACATTCGTGAAAGTAGCAGGACTGATTGGTGGCCCAGACTACGTCAGGGTCGCCAGGGCGCTTCTCAACAACGAGAACGCCACCGACGAGGAAATCGCTTCTGCGACGGGGCTGAAGATCAAGACAGTCAGAAAGGCCCTGTACGACCTGTTCGGCCGCAGCCTAATCACCGGGGTGAGGGTGAGGGACCCAAAGAGAGGCTGGTTCGTGTACAGGTGGAAGGCCCAGAGGGACCAGACGGACGGGTTCATCCAGACGCAGAGGAGGAAGGTCCTGAACAGGTTGAGGCAGAGGCTAGACTACGAGGACATGCACGAGTTCTACCACTGCGGCACCCCCACCTGCCTAACCAGGACCTTCGAGGACGCCATGGAGAACTTCTTCAAGTGCCCGACCTGCAGCAAGCCCCTGAACCGCCTCGACAATGGCGAGCTCAAGGACGCTCTCCGGTGGAAGATCAACCAGCTGGAAGAGGAACTGGCCAAGTGATCCCTTCCGAAGGAGAGGCGGTGTCGCTCCATAGGAAGTACGGAAGCAACGAAAGGATAATCGAACATTGCGAAACCGTTGCCAAGGTCGCCAAGGTTCTGGCGGAGGAGTTCGAACGGCGAGGAAGCAGGGTTGACGTGAGAGCTGTTGTCGCCGCAGCCATGCTCCACGACATTGGGAGGTCGAGAGTACAGACAGTGAGGCACGGAGTAGAAGGGGCCGACATGGTCGAGAAGGAAGGTGCGGACAGGAAGGTCGTAGAAATCATCCGGCGGCACGTCGGAGCCGGAATCTCGCCCGAGGAGGCGAAGACTCTTGGGCTTCCAGACCTCGACTACATTCCTCGGACCTTGGAGGAGAGGATAGTCTGCTTCGCGGACAAGATGGTGGATGGGGTCGATGTAAGGCCCTTCGAAGGGGAGGTCCACAGGTTCACCATCAAGAACCACGATGTGATGAGACTCCTCGCGTTGAAGAGAAGACTACAGGAAGAGCTGGGAGAGGACCCAGAGAAGATCATATTCGAGAAGATTAAAGAATCCAAACCGAGGGCGGCGAAATAATGGCTTCATGCATCTGCAGGGTTTGCAAGCACAAGGACTACGAGAGCTGCTCGAAGTGCACCTGCTGCAGATACTACCGGGCAGCCTGCATGCCGTACCCCGCTTCTCAGTAATCCTTCCAGTTCCTCTTTCTGGAGTCGATGGCGGTTTCCACCGCAGTAGCTCTTGGCTTGTTATTAATCTGGCACATCTACATGAGTATTGACCCCAGGAGAACAGGAAGCTCTCGAAATTGGGTGGCTTGCCGGATTGGTAGATGGTGAGGGATTCATCGGCATCCGTTATCGAAAAGACCGGGGGACGGTCTTCCCTCGAATCAGAATATGCTGTACGTCGAAACCGATTATCCAAGAGGCAGGAAGGATAATGGGGGTCAACCCTTTCCCGCGGCGAGACCACGGCATCTTCAAGGGTTGGTATGTCTCTGCTTCGCACCAGAAGGCGCTACGAGTCATCCGCAGGATTGCGCCTTTCCTGAGAGACCCCTCAAAGAAGTGTCGAGCAGAGAAGATTCTGGAATCGTTTGGCGATGTCGCAACTATTCATGGGAGCGTTCCTAGCGACGAATTTTTTAGAGAATGTCCACTCCCAACAAGATGGAGGAAGCGCAGAAACATATAAGGTGGCCAAATCGGCCAGCAACTTTAGCGAGGTGGGGAAGCCAGACCCCTTGTGGGGGTAAGGATCATCCCGGCGGGCTCATAAGCGAAAGCCGAGAGACCCGCAGAGCGGAGATCGGGCGAAGAACCCGACCGTGCGTTCAAATCCTCCCCTCGCTACTTCTGTCCTGGTTGGATCCATTAGGCCTCCATTCTCCGTTCACGGATCAAGGAGAGGTCAGGAACCAGGTCGACGCGCTGGAAGTAGCTCTGAGCTAGAAGAGGGGTAGCACGGAGGTGGTGACGGAAAGGGAATGGATTGGTCAGGTGAGGGCGAAGCTCGAGGCCCTTTCAGCACATGCTGACTGTCTCACGACAACGTCAAGCTACATGCGGAGTAGGTCGACAGAAAGCGCCTGGAGATCGAGGCCAAACAGACCGGCCAAGTACGGGTGTCATTCACCTGCCGTTCAAGCACCGTCGCCGTCAGGAATCGTTGTTGGTCGGTCCGTACCAATGACGCTAGACACTGCAGGAAACTTCAGGAGTATCAGAACAGGTGCCTCCCTGAAGCACGTTTTCCTTCAGTTGAGACTCTGAGGTTGTCTCTTAGCCTTGGGTGGCGTGCCTCTTGGCCTGCTTTCCCTGTCGGGCTAGTGTGGGTTCTTGCCGGGCGACTTCGCGTGCTTCTTCGATAGATTCTGGACTGCGCTTGACAGCTGCGCCTGGGCGATCTTTCGAATCTCTTCACCCGCGACCTGATCATTCAGCAGGTAGGAGAATGTGTGGATGCTAAGACCCGCCATGATGTTGTCGATGTCGGGAGGGAAGTTGATAGGCCCTGGCCCAGGCCAGTGTATGTGATGCAGGTTCCAAAGGAGCGTCGGCCACCAGTCGGGACATGTCGATGGTCCTTCTGACATGCCTTGGTTGATTCATGGACTGTCTATTAAATATTAATGGGAAACCTGGACATTTCGGCCGGCTTGGGGCTATCTGGGCGATACCGCCCCCCTTACTTCCAAGAGGCTCCCTACCCGAGGTCCCGGCCAGCAATCTGCGCGTAGGTACCAGAGACGAATCGCTCCAGAGGAGCCAAGTCCTCCCCTCGCGCCGTTTATTACTCGAGGCTCAGATACAGGAATATGGTGTAGGCCGCTATCGTGAAGAGGTCGCCGGAGAACAGATAGGGCCCGAACTCCTCCGCATACCTTCCCACGAACCCCAAGAGGAGTGGCGACTGGAAGACTGACTGGACCAGGAGGGCAGACATGACCACCAGTATCCCGAGCGCGAATCTCGCCCCTGTGTCGGCGTACACCCTGAGGTAGACGATGACCAGCGCCACCTGCAGCGAGATGATGACTGTCGAGAGGATGGTGTGGACGACCAGAAGGTACCTGAATTCGTCGAAGGGTGGACCGAAAGGCCCGTACCCAAACGGGAATGGGATGAATTTCGAGAACACGACCCCTAGGAAGATTCCGATCGCCAAGACGAGCGGCACAAGTAGCTTGGTCGGGCCCTTCTTCTTCGGCTGGGGAACTGGGTCCGAGCTCATCTCTTTCTCCTCTTCTTCGTCTTCTCGAGTATCTCTTCTAGCATCGGCCAGTGCGCTTCCATCGAGTCCGAAACGAAATAGAGCTTTCCATAGGTCTCGCCCTCGGTCACCACAACGTGGTTCTGTTCGAGGACTTTCAGGTGGTGCCTGACCGTGGTGTAGTCCAGCCCGAGCTCTTGGGAGAGCTGCTGTGCGTTGCGCGGCTCCCGCCTGATGGCTCCGAGAACCTGGGCCCTCGTCGCAGCTCCTACGCTCCCCGCGAAGAGCCACCAAAGGAGCCTTTCAAAGGCGTCCAAGTCGCGAAATCCGGCCGATTGTGGTCGCAATAACAATATCGCTGGCACCCCTGGCGACGGCCCCCGGAGGGCGCGCGACCTGGCGGGCGTGTATTTCATCCAATCGTCACTCCCCTTTGGAAGGTTCCTGCTTCATGGCAACCTAGGACCCGGGGAGTGAGCCGAGCACAACCGGGATAGTCATCTGGACCCCTGTTCGGACGATTCCCAGCTGGACGGTCTGCCCTGCGACCGTATTCTCCTCCAAGAAGGACGCCAGAGCGTCCATGTCGACCACCTTGGTCCCGTTCACTGATGTTATGATGTCCCCACCGATTCTGTAGGTCTGCCCTTCGACGGTGACTGTTGATGTGCCCTCTCGGATGCCAGCCTTTGCTAACGGCCCGCCTGGAGCCACAGACTCTACCAAGACGCCGTAGGTCACGTTGGAGTCGGTCGCCTGGGCTAACTGGTAGGTCATGTCGTCGCTGACGTTCAGCCCGAGGTAGGGATGAAGCGAGTAGGTTCCGGTGGCTATGAGGTCGGAAAGCTCGCGAGACAGGGTAGTGGCAGGAATGGCGAAGCCGAGTCCTTGGGAGCTGCTGACGGCCGCTGTCGTTATTCCGATTACAAGCCCTCTCGAGTCGAGGAGCGGCCCGCCCGAGTTGCCCGGGTTGATCGCCGCGCTGAACTGGATGATGTCAGGGATGGTGACCTGGGCGCTCGTCGATTCTGTGATTGTCCGCCCCACTTGACTCACAACCCCCACTGTAAGCGAGCCAGACAGGCCGAAGGGGCTCCCGATGGCGTAAACCGACTCGCCTACGGTCACGCCCGACGGCGCGCTAAGAAGCGCAAGGGGGTGGAATTCACTTGAAGGCGCGCTTACGTCAAGGACGGCCAGGTCCCTGGTAGTGTCGGTTCCCTTCACCGTCGCCGGATAGGAGTCGCCGTCCGAGAAGGTCACGGTTATGTTCTGCACCCCGTTCACGACATGGAAGTTGGTGACGATGTAGAATGAGGTCTGATAGCTGACGGCAAAGCCTGACCCCTGAATGCTCTCGATTGATGTGACAGGCCCGAAGAACGTGTCTTGCGTTATCAGCTCGTACCCCTGAACTGTGACTACGCTGGGGGCCGCGGCGGAGTAGATGCTCTCGGCCGTGGCGCTCGAGTTCCCGCTGTTCTGGGTGGTGGAAGAGAGCTGCGCCTGCAGTGCCTGATTGGCCTGCTGCAGGCTATTCACTTCCGACTGGAGGTCACTCAGCTGCGGGGACCCCTTGCCGGGCGCCTGAAGAGTGCTCGCGTAGTAAGCCGCGAACGCCACCGCGAGGAGGATGATCACCGCGACGGCGGCAATGCGCTTGCTCGAGCCTGCCTTGGGCGCTTCCATGAAGCAGACGACAGTCCGGGTTCTATTTAGTGGATTTCCGAGATTCATCCCTAATCGTTAGAGAATCCCCCGATACTCAGGACGTAGCGCTTGGGGGAACTCCGGCAAACTTCCGGTGCGATCTAGGCACCGGGGCCGAAGACCTTCCTCAGCAGGGCCACTACCTGTGCCGCCCCGGCTCCGTTCCTGTCTGCGGAAGGGTTGTAGGCGGCAATCTCGAGGGCCCTCAGCTTGCCGGTTTCAAGCACCTCTCTGATTATCGTTACGACTTCGTCGGGGGCGAGTCCGCCGGGCGTCGGGTAGTTCACCGCCGGGATGAATTCAGGGTCGACTACGTCCAGGTCAAGGTGGCATGCAATCCAGTCAGACCTGTTTGCGAGATGTCTCGCCGCCTCCTCGGCAACGTCCGGGGCGCCGCTCTTCTTGACCTGCTGCGCCGTGTAGAGCTTTGCCGGCGACGAATTGAACGCTGCGACTTCGGCTGGGTCGAGGTCCCTGGAACCGACGTGGACGAGCCTCTCGTCGGCCAGCGGAGGCCCGGCGATGCCGAACTCCAGGCCTAAGCCTGGCGTTCTCCCACAGGCAATGGCCAGGCACATCCCGCCGATGTAGCCGGACCGCGAGGTCTCTGGCGTATTGAAGTCGCCGTGGGCGTCCAGCCAGAGCATCCCAGCCTTTCCCGGGAAGACCTCGGAAAGGCCGCCCATCGCTCCGACGGTCTCTGAGCACTCGCCTCCGATGACAAGCACCCTCTCGGTCGTGATCGACCTGGCCGCCCTGAATACGAGGGAGTCGGCTGCTTTGAAGTGGACTAGGTTCTTGACGGCTCCCTCGGTGGTGTCACGCTTGAGCGGAGGGAGTGCCACGACTCCAAGGTCCTCTGCTGAGCCGATCGCTTTCCAGGCTCCCGCCCTCCTTAGGGCAACAGGGGCCTCCCCCATCCCCCTGTACTTGGCGAGGGTGAAAATCGGAACGCCGATTATGCCCCAATCGCCCATGCCAGCTGCGCCTCGGGCGCCGCTTATGAAGGATGTTGAGGTGCGTTACCTATTTACCCCAACAACCAAGGGTGAGGGCACTTGGCAGGGGATTCCACCCGATCTGTCCACGAGGCGGAGCCTTTCGATGAGGAGACCGGTTCTGTCACCATGCCGATCTACGAGACTTCGACCTTCGGGTTCAGGAGGGCGGAAGATGTCCCGATTGCCGTGAGGGGTTTTGGGGAGAAGGGGTACACCTACTCAAGGTGGGATAACCCCACGGTCGTTACGCTGGAGAAGAAGCTCGCCGCCTTCGAGCATGGGGGGGCCGGGGCTGCGTTCTCATCCGGGATGGCCGCAATCTCGACGTCGTTGTTCTCATTCCTGAAAAAGGGCGTTCACGTACTTGGGATCAAGGATCTCTATGGGGGCACCTATGCCTTACTGCGTGACATCCTCCCTGACATCGGCTTTGACACCACCCTCGTCGAGAGCTCTGACTTCGGGGCACTCGAGAGGGGGCTGAGGAGCAGCACCCGCATCGTCTACATCGAAAGCCCGACCAACCCGACGTTGAAGATCGTCGACATCAGGAAAGCGGCGAAGCTCGCCCACTCAAGCGGCGGAGTGCTGATGGTGGACAACACTTTCGCTTCGCCAATCAACCAAAACCCCATCGATCTAGGGGCGGACGTGGTCCTGCACAGCGTGACGAAGTACATCAACGGACACGCTGACCTGATTGCCGGAGCAGCTGTCGCAAGCAAAGAGAACATCCACAAAATCAAGATGATGAGAAGGGACTTCGGCGGGACCCTCGACCCCCTCCCCGCATGGCTCATCCTTAGGGGGATGAAGACCATGGCAATCCGGGTCAGGCAACAGAATGCCAACGCCATGGCCCTCGCCGAGTTCCTGGCGACGCACCCTAGGGTGTCGGCCGTGCACTACCCGGGCCTGAAGACACATCCTAGGCACCAGCTGGCGAGGAAGCAGATGAAGGGGTTCGGTGGCATGCTCAGCTTCGAGGTAAAGGGGACCACGAAAGACGCCATGAAGGTCACCGAGTCGCTGAAGGTGGCGACGCTTGCGGCCAGCCTGGGTGGAGTCGAGACGCTCGTCTCGCAGCCCTACAACATGACGCATACTCAGATGTCTGCCAAGGAAAGGGAGGCGACTGGGATTCCTGAGACCCTGGTGAGGGTTTCTGTCGGAATCGAGGACCAGGAAGACCTCGTCGACGACTTCAGGCGAGCACTAGCGGCCGTGTAGCAGCCGACTCCAGCCAGCCGTCCATCGGTCGCTCCCGATGGAAATCTTCGCGTCCGTACCTGATGAGGGGCTTTGTGAGGTGCCTATTCGCCCTGGGGGAAGAGATGTAGGTCCCCCTGTGAATGGCTGATCCCCTCCCGCCCCCTGAAATGAACTCGAACTTCTCCGTGTTCAGGATTGCAGGGTGGATGGTGGTGGCTCTCCTGACCCCGCCATAGGCTCTGATTCTGTCGCCAGGTTTTAGGAGCTTGGCCACCCGCCTTAGGTCCCCTGTGGGCTCATAGGCTGCGAGTGTTCGCTTGCGCCCTGCGGCGATGAGGGCGATGTAGACGTGCCCTCCGGCCCCGACCTCGACGTGGGCTATCCTGCCTTCAAGCCACCCCGATGAGAATGCCTTCCACTCGAGCTCCCTCCGGAGATGGGCGTCGGTGTGCTGGTTTGAAGCGTAGACCATGTGGCCGTCGAGCTGCTCGTCGTAGCTCAAGCTGTGAAACGCGTCGATCACGGCTCTGGGCGAGTCTCCTCTGATCCCCGCAAAGACAGGGTCCGGCCCGTGAGGGGCGATGAGGACCTTGCGCTTCTGGTAGTCGTAGTTGTTGAAGGTGTGAGGGAAGGTCCTCGCGTCCATCTTCCTGACCGAAGCGCTGTCGATGGAACGTCTGGTCCCCCAGTACTCCTTCCGCCTGTAGGCGATTAGCTCGTAGGTGTGGTCGAAGCTCTCGCCGAATCCGATGCAGCTCGCGGCACCCACGACCCCCATGCCGTTTCCAAGCTCGAGCGACTTCGCGCCTGTTTCCCGGAGAAGCTTCCTGACCCTGTGCGGGCTTACGACCCCCGCCAGGGCATCGAAGTAGAGTGATTCGAACGGGGAAGTGCTGGAATCCCCTTTGAGGAAGACCATCCCGGAATTGGCACCGTGCTTTGTGTCGGACAACTCCTCCACCTTGGTTCCGATCTCCTTGAAAGCACCCTCGGGGTCCGAGGTCTCGATTTCGAGACAGACCGCGGCGTTCCCTCGGGTCTTGAAGGGAATGTTTGGGTTGAGCCTGACGAGCTTGGGGTAGGGGACGACCCGGATTGTGGGGCGGAGGTCACAAGCGATCCGGTAGGCAAGGTAGGTCGTGCAGTAACCGCGGGAAGAATCAGTGTCGTCGATTCCTACATAGCAACGCACAGAAAATCAACTGGCGCCGACTTATTTTAACGTGGGAATCGGCGGCCTACGCTTCGACTACGATCATGGTGAGGGTGCTCCTCACCTTGTCTAGACGCCGGATGTTCCAGGTGATGGTCTCCTTGACCTTCTCCATTGTGTCAGCTTCCACCCGGGCGACGATGTCGTAGACCCCGTAGACGACGTAGACGTCCTTCACGTTTGGAATCTCCCTGAGCTTCTTCAGGAGGTCCTCTTCGGCGCCGAGGTCGGCGTTCACCAGTACGAAGGCCATTGGCATTTCCTATCTCACGCCTCTCGGCGTTCTACTGGTTCAAACAGTAATAACCGTTACCCCAAACGGTGGACAATGCGTTTTAACGGCGTCCCCTGGGCTGGCATCGGCCAGTAATGCTCGGAGTCTTCGCACTGGAGATGGGGCAGGACGACCCCACCAAGTGCACCGCCAGGAAGATGATCAACATGGACCTCGCCAAGGGGGTAAGCAGAAAGTTCCACGCGTCCGACAAGGTGATCGTTCTCAACCCCTACGCGCACAGGACCCTCTCCCCTCCTGACAGGGGGGCCAAGAGCGTCCTGGCTGTCGACTGCTCCTGGAACCAAGCCCAGGAGGTCTTCTTCAGGCGCCTCGGAGGAAAGCACAGGAGGCTCCCGATTCTGCTGGCGGCGAACCCGACCAACTACGCCAAGCCTGGGATTCTGAGCTCCCTGGAGGCAGTGGCAGCGACCATGTACATCCTCGGCGAGGTTGAGGAAGCTGGAAGGTACCTGGGGATTTACAAGTGGGGGCCCACCTTCGCGACCCTCAACCAAGAACCGCTAGAAGCGTACCGCAAATCCCGAACGGAAGGGAAGGTCCTGCAGGCGGAGAGGGAGTACTTCCCTCAGCTGTTCGAAGTGTAGACAGGTCAGCTGCCGGCAGCGGCAAGGACCTTGAGTTGGCTGAGGAAGTGTTCCCACCCGCTCTCTCCGTCCCGCCTGAACCGTTCGTCGAACCCCTTCTGGACCAAGGTAACCCTCGTCCTGCGCCCCGGGAGCTCTTCAAGGCTCCAAGTCACCAGGGCCGCGGGCGCGTCATCCATCCTCGCAGGGTCTCTGTCGCTCCTCATGACTGCCACCCAAGTGTAGGACAGCTTCTTCCCTAGAACGAGCTCCACTATCTTCCCGGTTACCTCGGTGTCCACGTTCCTCGCATCCCAGTGGAACCTGAAGCGAAGTTCCCCCCCGACGCGCGGCTCCATCTTCGCTTTAGTGGGGATCCACCTGATGAGCTCCCTCTCGTCGGTGAGCGCCCTGAACACGGCCTCCGGAGGCGCGTCAATCTCCACAGACTTCCTGATCTCTGCGGAGCCGGACCAGCCGCTCATTTCCTCCCCTCCGCATGGCGCTTCAGTCGGCTGAGGCTGTCGTCCCAGAACTCGTCAAAGAAGCGGACCATGTCGTTCATCTTCTCGGTGTTCACTGAATAGAACCTGTTTTGTCCCGACTTCCGTTCAGAGACCAGGTCTGCCTCCCTCAGGACCCTCAAGTGCGTTGAGAGCGCCGGGAGGGAGAAGTCGAAATGCCCGGCCATTTCGCCAGGCGTCTTTTCCCCGTCTTTCAGAAGTAGGAGAATCTGTCTCCTGCTCCCGTCAGCGACCGCCTTCCACGAATCTCCCATGGTGGTGGAACAATTAATTATCTACTTAATTGTTTAGCAGTCTGGGAAACGGTTATACTGCCTGAGGTTGGCGGAAGCGCCGACGCGAGCCGGTGGACGGGCCACGGGGATCTCCTGGGGAAGTTCCTCCCTCGCAGCAGGACGCACGGCGTCACGAGACGCGACCCGAGAGGGTCGGCTCCAGAACAGAAACGAGACCCGGCCCATCGCGGGCGATGATAGGGCAACCTTGAGGTCGTTGGAGGCCGGGATGAAACGGCTGACCCGTGCGGAGCAAGGCCAAACGTGGTCGATGAAAGGCCTGCAGGAGACCAGGGTAGGCCGCTGAGCTGAATCCCGTCTAGAACAGGAGGAGGACTACGGCCGGGACGCGTCAGACACGGCCCTGGCGGGGAGAAAGAACTCCCCGCCGGGGATCTCTTTCGAAGGAAAATCCTATGTCTCTAGAGCTTCCTTCTGCTCGGGGTGAGCCTCGGCTGCCGCCGGTTCGACGCAGGCAGGCTGCGCCTGCGGCTGCTCCTGTGAACCGACCCTGAGCACCAGCTCCACCTCGCTGTAGTCCTCTCTCGGGGTCAGGGTGAAGCCCATCTCCCTACACAGGCTTAGCATGGGGGCGTTGTCCTTCAGAACAACCCCGAAGATGGCCTCCAACCGCTTCTCCTCGGCGATGTTGATCAGCATGTCGACGAGCTTCCTCCCCAGTCCCTTGGCCTGATACTGGTCGGCGATGACCACGGCGAACTCCCCGCGCTTCTGATCTGGCTCTGTGATTATCCTCCCGACCCCGATCTCACGCCTCCTTCCGCCCTCCGTCACCTCAGCGACTATGGCCATCTCCCTGTCGTAGTCGATGTTGCAGAAGCGCACCAGGTCGGAGTGGGGCAGGTTCCTGACTATGTTGAAGAAGCGGTAGCGGCTGGTCTCCTCCGAGAGGCCGTTGATGAATTCGGATTCGATGGTTTCGTCTTCGGGCCGTATCGGGCGGAGGATCACGTTGGTGCCGTCCTCAAGCTTCCATGGCACGACGTACTTCGTCGGATAGGGCATGATGACAAGATGCGGGTAGGGCGTGGTGTGGTCTACCGGCTTCGGGTCCAGAAGAATCCGCACATCGACGGCGAATGCCTTGCCTTCGACCACCGAGAGGGGGTTGATGTCGACCTCGGCGATCTCAGGGAAGTCGGTGATCATTCCGGAGAAACGGACTATCACCTCTTCGAGGGACTTCAGATTGGCCGGAGCCTTGTTCCTGAGGCCTCGGTGGAGCGCCCTGTAGATTATGGTCTCCTCCATCATCCTCCGGGCGAGGACCTGGTTCGTCGGGGGGAGCCCGATTGCGAAGTCGCGGAACAGTTCCACGCCCACCCCTCCTGAGCCGAAGAGGAGGACTGCGCCGAAGTCGCGATCCTTCTTCGACCCT
>Ga0187771_10000633_pt1 | contig 21935 bp, 20 predicted proteins | sample 0116_SJ02_MP15_1_FD_133139 | JGI IMG/M metagenome (GOLD analysis project Ga0187771, IMG submission 133139) | Tropical peat soil microbial communities from peatlands in Department of Meta, Colombia - 0116_SJ02_MP15_10_MG | ecosystem: Environmental > Terrestrial > Soil > Wetlands > Peat | place... | reverse complement strand
TCAGCAGATCCCGGCAGTTATCGTCACTCTTGATCTTATCGGGTATGGTCAACCTCAGATTTTCACTGTCCTCTGTAAACAGGTCAGTACTTGATTTCCCCTGCCTTTTATTGTCTTTGAACTCGTGATATCGCGAGCACGAATTGTAATCGCTCATGCAGAGCTTGTTTTGTATATATTCAGCCGATTGGGGCATGTCTGCCAGGGCGATTTTAAAGAAATTGCAACGACTGAATAACTCGTATGTCATGTGACATCTCCACAGCCCCCTCCCGGCAGTGCCGGGAGGGGGCTGTTTTTGCTGATTCCAGGCTATTTCTTCATCTTTTTCCTGCTGAACCTTCCACCCGTTTTCATCGGGTCGCCCTTGTAGCCCAGGGCCTTCCAGTCCATCCGGGTCCCGCCCATATGACATTCGCCGCAGGCCAGCGCCTCTTCCTTCGGCATGACCATATGATGCTGGCCGATATAAGACACGGTGCTGACGAACCTGTACGAGCCGCTGTAAGGGAGACCGGACCCCTTGGCACCGTCTTCGAGCGCCTTCTGCCAGTCAAGCGTGTCCCAGAGGCCCTTGTACTGCTGGAATACGTTGAGATATTTGTACTCCGCATCCATCGGTTGTTTACCCACATAGGTCTTGAATGGATATATCTTGGCGGTCTTTTCGTCGATTGAACCGTAGGGCGCCGTCATGACTACCGGTTTGGAAGGATCCTTGATCTTGTCGCCCTTCATGTAGCGCTTGATGGTGCCGTCATACCACAGGTAGGTCGGCACGACGTTCCGTGCCCAGGAATATGTCCCCTTGCTGTTGTCGTACGTGGCTCGTCCTTCCTGGGGCGGAGTTTTCAGTTTTTTGCCGACGGTCGACCAGTCCCAGCTCATGCGGGTTGCGTTGCCGCGTGCGAAGTAAGCGATGTGGCAGGTCTGGCAGGCTACGGACTTCAAATGGTTGTTGAGGATGGCTTTGTTGCGCGACTTCTGGTGCGGGGCGTTTTTGCCGCTGTGGCAGGTCTCACAGAAAACGCGGCCGTCATGGGTGGCCATCATGGTGGAAGCGCCGGCAATGCGATGATCTTTGGTCACGTGGCAGGCCTGGCAGGTGAAGCCCTGCCCGCGTTTTGCCTTGGCGGCCATGTGAACGTCGAGGGACTTGTCCGCCGAATTGAGGGAGGATTCCAGATCGCCGTGCTTCACGCAGTTGTCCCCGCCGCCGTTGAAGTGGCAGAAACCGCAGTTTTGCAGCGTAGGGGCGGCGACGCTGGCGGCTGCCTTGTCAAGGTCGGCAAACTCGGTGATTTTGTCGTCCTCCCTGCCGTAGTCCCCCTTCTGGGCGTGGCAGACGAGGCAGTCGATCCTGGTCTTGTCGGTAAAGTCGAAATTCTTGCTGTTCCAGAAATAGCTGGGGTGGCACTCGACGCAATGTCCCCTGGCTTCCTGGTTCGGCCCCCCCTCAACGCTGACGCAGAAGGCGTTAAGCATGTTGGTTTTACCGAACTCTGCCGTGCTCCTTTCATAGCCCCGGACGTGTCCCTTGGTCGGTCCTTTCCAGAGCCAATGGGGCGTCTTGCTAAAGTCGGAGGCTTGCTTGTCGTGGCACTCAAGGCATGCCTTGGTCACGCTGGGGCCGTCCTTGAACGGTCCCTTGAGGAATTCCGAGTGGTCGGGCCCGGCAAAGGTCCGGGACGCTGCCAACATAACGAATGTCGACAGGAATAGTGCTGCCAGTTGTTTTAGCTTCATTTTCAACTCCCCGTGCAGGTTAGATTCAAATATTCAAATTATACAATGTAATGGGATAAAAAATTATCCGGAGGCTTTTGGCCTCTCGACACGGCGTACCTTCTCCATAAGGGTTTCTACGGGGAGACTCCCCTGTGGAGAAGGTACGTAATTACCCGCACGGAACACTAGCAGCCGGCTGTCTTTTTGAAGAGTTTGCTGTTGTTTTTGTTGTTTTCCTTTTCAAATTTGCAGCGGATCTCGTCACCTTCGACGATGCGATGGTCCTTGAACTTGTCGAGAGTAAGGTCGTCGGTAATGGAGATAGGCACCTTTTCGCCGGTTTTGTTGTCCTTGAGGGTGGCTGTTGCCGATTTGCCGTCGGCAGCCATTTCAATCTTGGTGATGACTCCCACCATTTTGATCTCTTCGGCCTGCGCGGAGTTCGTCAACAACAGGCCCCCTGAAAACAGCATTGAAAGACAGAAGATAATGGAACAGATTCGTTTCATTGCTTTACTCCTTTTATGAGTATGGTCGTCGTAGCCGAGCCGCGCTGCAAGCAGAACGGGCCGGAATCGTCCGCCTGCTTGCAACGGGCAGGCAAAGCGGTTAGAAATGCACCTCAAGTGTCGCATAGACGTCCGTTGCATGGGCCACCGGCGTCAGCGCCATCATTTGCCCCTTGACGTCGGACATCTTGATGGGAGCGCCGACCCAGTTGTTGCTGCCGGTGTAGTCGAAGTCGTAATACTGGTAGCCGATACGGAAAAAGGTCTTGCTGAAGTATGAAGAGACCGGCTTGTAGTTGAATTCCTGGATGATATACGTTTCATACACGTTGCCGCGGGTGCCGACCTTTGACGTCCACATGTCGTCGGCGGCAGGTGCAAAGGTTATCCAGTTTTCCGAACCATGGTTGTACTCAAGGCCTAGTTTGGTCTTCGAGGGAAGGTCGTAACGGAGACCGGTCGATACCGCCCAGCCGGTCTTGCTGGTCGGCGCTTCGGGGTTGAAGAAGCCACCGGTCATGAGTCCCTGGAAGCCGAATTGCGACGAGACATTGCCATTGGGGTGGGTTACGCTCAGGGCCGTGTCGGTGAAGAAGTTCAGGTTGCCGGGACCCACATCCTTGATGGTGCTCATGAAACCGGCGCCCCACCAGTCGATGTCGCCCAGGTTGGTTTTGGGGGCGGTATTGCCGAAGTAGGTGTTGTTCATGGTCGGGGCGTCGAAGATATTGAAGCCGCGGTTCCATTGCAACCAGACCCGCAGCGGATCGGTATCGATCGGGAGCACGGCGACGCCAAGCATATCGGTATCGGCAATGGAGTTGGCGGGAGTGGAGCGGAAGCCGCTGTCGAAGCCGCGGCCGTAGCAGATCTTGGCATAGGCGCCGGGCAGTGTTTCTATATCCGGAGCATAACCGATGGTCATGCCGTCAAAGGCGTAATCCACCAAAAGCGACGGAGTGCCCCCGTTGCCGGGGCGTTCGTTATTGAGGCGGAGGTTGCTGGGAGCGCCGTTGGTGGAGGGGCGGCGACCGACCGAAAACCAGAGCGGCTGATCGGCGATATTGCTCCAGGTGGCATAGGCCCGGTCAACGTCCAGGTAGCTGTTGGAGGGGACGTGGCCGAGGGTGCCGTCAAAGACGCCGACGCGGTCCGCAAAATAGGGGGCTGCGCCGCCATTGTCCACTGCCTGGCCATCCTGTTCGCCGAAGACCTTATACATGGCGAGGCGCACCGTGGTCGTCACGTTTTCGGTCGCCTTGACATGAAGGTCCAGGTTCAGCATGTTGGTGTACAACGTCGGCTCTTCCGGTTTGTAGGCCGGCACTGCCACGGCAAAGGCGCCCAATCCTTGAGCTCCCAGCATGCTACCGTAATTTTTCAAAAAAGTTTGAGCTTGGCCATAGGTCTTTACTTGGGTCATCGCCTGGGAAAAGTTCATCATCCCGGCAATGCCCTGAGCCCACTGGGCAGTCGTCTGTCCGCCATAACTGCCGCCGTTGGCTACTGCATTGAAATATCCCGACTGCAACATGCTTTGGGCGTTGTTGAAGGTTGCGGTTACATCGGTGAACGGCTTGGTTGCGCCGTTCAGGTAGTCATACCGGAAACGATACTCGCCGCCGATGGTCAACCATTTACTGAGAGACTTTTCGTCAATCTTTTTGACTGAACTTTTCAGGCTGTCGATCTCGCTGTACAGATTGTCGATCTTCTGGAGTACCGCCGCGTTGTCGTCAGCCAGCGCCGAAAACGGTACGTTCAAGCCTGCGGCCAGTCCAATGGCCAGTAACTGCTGGATTCTTTTTCTCACTGGTTCCTCCTCGTACGATTTGTATAACGGCATGCTGTGAATGGTCATGTATGCCGTCATAATGCTGCTGTTCAGGCCAACGTCACCTGCTCACCCCCTTTCCGACATTGTGGCCCGGATACTGCTTGAGTTCTTCTCCTCGCAATTACATAGATATATATACAAATAATTGTATACATTGAACAACATATGCATATGAGGTGCCAAAACGCGCCTTTAATTGTATTTATGTAATATATTGATATTTAAATACGTTTGCGGTGGCTTGCAAAAAAAGATACCGAAAGGTTCGGGGAAAATGTGAAATCGCGGTGCTGCCGACTAAATCCCGGCCAAATAGCGGATTGCCTGCCGGCTGACGAAGTTTGTTTGTAACCTATTAATATGTTGTAGTAATTCGGTGCCGCAGGAAAAATTCATTTTATTTGCGTAATTTGCAGGTACACTGTAGATCCGAACCGGATAACGCCATGAACTTATTACTGCCGGCCGATAGCTTTACAACAGCGCCGGTTGCGGCAAAGCCGCCATTTCAGGCGCCTTGGGTTGGCCGCCAGGCCCCGCGGCGCGCCAATTGATCTCAAAATGCAGTTATTATAATGGGTTGGATCGATGAGTGATGCAGGACGTTACACAAGCCGCTATTTCAGCGGCATGAAGGTTGAGGTCGGGATTCCCTTGCCGAACGCCAGGGAGTTCCGCGACTGGGCCATTATCGATGAAATAGATGAAGATCTTGTCTCGCTGCAGCTTTCCCGCGACATGCTGCCGGAAGGAGTGAACCTGCGGGTCGGGCAGATTCTCACCATACGCAGCGAGAGTGGCGGGGAGACATTCTCCTGCCGGGCCTTCATCGTCAGCAAAGGATATGACCAGGATCTGCTGCTGCGCCTTACCGGCGAGATCGTGTCCGACGAGTTGCGGGAGTTCTACCGGATCGATGCGTTTCTGCCGATAAAATTTTACCCATTGCCGGATCAGAACCCCGCCGTGGTCAAGAAGCTATGGGAGGAACGGCGGAAAAAACGCCTGGAGGAGGAGCGCATCAGGGAACTGAGGCGGGCGGATGCAAAGCGTGAAAGGCTTCGGGCCGAGGAACGGGCCAGAGAGCAAAGACGCCTGGAGGGCGCCCTCCCCGGCGAGGCGGTTCAACCGGTTTTTACGGCCAAGCCCACGGAGGAACCGGAAAATAATCCGTATTACGAATCCTGGGGCTCCGTCACCTCGGTCGCCATCAATATCAGCGGCGGCGGGCTGAAGATCCTGACCGATCAGGGCTTTGATACGGATGACTTTCTCCTGCTGGAGATCTTTGTGCCGTCCCTGTCGTGCATCGTGGATATCGTCGCGCGCGTGGTCTTTTCCATGTACATCGACAGTGCCGGGGATACGGACAATTGTTTCAATACCGGCATGCAGTTCGTGTATATCGATGAACGGACCCGCTATGCCATCAACAGCCACGTCAGCGGCGTGCAGATCCAGCGGATACGGCAATTCAGGGGCTTTGCCGATGTGGAACCACTGAACATCTACCCCACCGCCATACCGGACAAACACTATGCCTATGCCGGTCGGATCGGCGACGGTGATGCCATTGACGATCCGGGCCGGGCCGGCCGGAAGAAACTGTATCAGCAGGTGGCCCTTGGTTTGTTGCTGGCCGGTATTGTCAGCCTGCTCTGGTTATATTTTTCTTCCTATGCGGTCGATCACCCCAAAAACCAGATTGAGGATATCTTCGAAGCCGGCATCAGAAAATTCAGAGGCCTCTGAGGCGGGGAGCGTCGTCCCGCCTCTCCCACCCCATGCCGAGATCATGTTGTTGAAAGCCTCTTCACTCCAGCCCGAATAACTTTTTTTGTGACAAAACCACGCAATCAGCGGCGCCCGAACAGGTTCCGGTCGCCGTTTCTCATGTGAAAACAAGGAGATAAGACGAAGGGTCCATTTTCTTAGCACTCTGAATTTGCGTTGATTTTTGTGTTTGCGTGATGTAGAAGGGGAAGAGGCGGGTTCTGCTATTCTGCCGATATAATCGCTCAGCACGGCGTGCTTGAGAATGCGGTCTGTTTTATCCAGAAACTGTTCTCAATGCCGACAATTACGTCGAAGGTATCGGAATTATTAACAGGCGGTTGTTATTGATGACATAAAGGAGCTATTATAATGCCTCTTCGCTCTGATGATACCTCAACAAAAGAATATGAATTCATAACCACGGCGCCTGTAAGTCCGGAAGAACAAATAGCGCTTGATAATGTGGCCGAAATAGAGAGTCTTCTGTTGCCTCTTGAGCCTTTGGCTTTGTATCGTCTTTGCAAAAGGCTTCCTGATAACAGCAAAATTCTTGAAATAGGATCTTATCAAGGCGGCTCTACCGTCGCAATCGGACATGCAATAGCTGGTTCCAACAAATCTTTGTATTGTCTCGACCCCTGGCAGGGGTATTTGAACCAGGACGATTTTGCTTTTATCGATCACTCCAAGATAAAAGACGATTTTGTCGTCTTCAATAATTTCCTTCGCAACACCTCATTTATTGGAGAGAACCTTCGCGTATTGAGGGGGAGATCGAGTTCTTTTGCGGATTTGCTGGCAGGCAAGGAATTCGACCTCATATTTATTGACGGGGCACATGACTATCCGTCTGTACGAGTCGACATAATAATTGCTTTTTCTGCCATCAAGGCCGGCGGAATCATTTGCGGGCATGATTACCACAGTCAAGGGCATGGTGTCGTGCGCGCCGTAAACGAGCTGATTCGAGACGTCCCCTCAATACAAACAAAATTCGTTATTGATCAGACATCCATATGGTTCTGCATTCTGGAATCTCCAGGTTATGAGTTGATCAAGGCGGGCATTTCGGATTTATGCAATGCGGGCAAGTTTACGGAGGCCCTTCAGAAATCGAAAAGCGCGTATGCGGAGTACCAAACAGAGGAATTGGCGAAGTTCATATCGTCTCTTGAATCGGCATTGCATGATATCCGTTAGCATAGGTCAGGCAATGGCAAAAAGGGACAGATCTATTTTATGGCATTCAGTGCGGTATAAGGCTTAAGAGATTGTTCGTAAATAAGTTTTGTGGTCCCGCATCCCGTATTCACGACAAAACCATCCGAAGATTTCGATAAATTTTCCGCGTAATTGTGTGTTACGCGACCCCCCCCGGCACATCCCTCTGGACATAGTTTCCCCCCCTTGATACAGTATGCAACCCTATGAAAATCAAACGGCTTGAAATATCCGGCTTCAAGTCCTTCGCGGACAAGGTGGTGCTTGACTTCCAGCAGGCGGTCACCGGCGTGGTCGGCCCCAACGGCTGCGGCAAGTCCAACATCGTGGACGCCATCCGCTGGTGCATGGGCGAGCAGTCGGCCAAGAACCTGCGCGGCAAGGCCATGGAAGACGTGATCTTTGCCGGCAGCGAGACCCGAAAGCAGTTGGGAGTGTCCGAGGTCTCGCTGGTCTTCTCCACCGAGGACGGCCGGGCGCCGGCCAAGTACCTGGAATACGCAGAGATCCAGCTTACCCGCCGCCTCTACCGGGACGGCGAGAGCGAGTACCTGCTCAACAAGACCCCCTGCCGCCTGATGGACATCACCGAACTGTTCATGGATACGGGCGTCGGCACCCGCGCCTATTCCATCATCGAACAGGGCAAGATCGGCATGATCCTGCACTCGCGGCCGGAGGAGCGCCGCTTCCTGATCGAGGAGGCCGCCGGGGTCACCAAGTTCAAGTCCCGCAAACAGCTTGCCCTGAAGAAGATTGAGGGGACCCGTCAGAACCTCTCCCGTCTGAACGACGTGCTGGGGGAGATCCGGCGGCAGTTGGCCTCCCTGCAGCGCCAGGCGAAAAAGGCCGAGAATTTCCGCGAATACCGCGACGAACTGCGGGAGATCGACCTGTTGTTCGTGGCCCGCGACTACCGGGACACCCAGGCAGGGCGTAGCGAGGCGGAGCGCGAGCTTGCGTCGCTCAACGAGCGTATCCGCGAGGTGTTTGCCGGGGCGGCCCTGGGAGAGTCCCAGGCGGAGGAGGCCCGGCTGCGGCAGCTGGAGGCCGAGAAGCGCCTGGCAGTGACCCAGGAGGAGATCTTCCGGGCCAGAAGCGAACTCAGCGCCGTTGAAAACGGCGTGGGTTTCCAGCGCAAGGAACTGGCAGCGCTGGAGGGACGGCTGGAACGTCTCGGGGGGGAAGCCGGCGAGCGGGAGAAGCGTCTGGCCGAATGTCTGGAGCGCCGGGAGTTGCTGCAACTGCGCCGTGACGGCTCGGTCACGGACACCGCTGCCATGCAGGAAGAGTTGCAGCGTGCCGAGGAGGACCTGGCCAGCCGCCTGCAGGCCGGGGAAGAGCTTGGCCGCAACCTTGAGGCCCGGCGCCGGGAGCTGTTCGCGGCGCTGGCCGAGTCGTCCCAGCACAAGTTCCGATACGAGACGGCCCAGAAACGCCTGGCCGGCCTGGCCGAACGGATGGAGCGGCATCACCGGGAGGAGGTGCAGCTCAAGGAACGTCTGGAGCAGACCGGGCAACGCGCCGGGACCCTGGCGGCCCAGATGGTCGAGGCGGAACGGGAGCAGGAACAGCTCCGGGCGGAGTTGAACGCCCTGCGGGAGCAGGAGGCCGAGTTGGGCCGGCGGCTGCCCGAAGTGGAAAAGAACTGGCAAGTCCGGCGGGACGAGTTGAACCGGGCTTCCTCCCGCCTGCATTCCCTGCGGGAACTGGAGTCCCAGTTTGCGGGTTACGGCCAGGGGGTACGCAAGCTGATGAAGGAGGATGGCTTGCGCTCCCGCTTCAGCGGGGTAGTGGCCGATGCCGTGGAGGCCCCGCCCGAGCTTGAGGCTGCCGTGGAGGCGGTCCTGGCCGACCGGCTCCAGTGCATACTCAGCACGGATGATGACAGCGCCCTGGCGGCCCTCCGGTTTCTCAAGGGGAACAACGGGGGCCGGGCCGGCATCGCCCTTCCCCTGGAGCGGGAGCCGGAGCCGGCCCCCGCGGTGCCGGGCGCCACGGCGCTGGCCGGGCTGGTAGCGGTCAACGGGCCGTTCGGCGGATTGATCCGGCATATGCTGGCCGCTGCCCTACTGGTGGACAGCCTGGCCGACGCCATCCAACTGGCCCGGCAGTACCCCGGGCTGGTTTTTGTCACCCCCGACGGTGATATGGCGGCGTCCGGCGGTATCGTGACCGGCGGTTCCTCCGATCCGGTCAAGAAGGGGATCATCCACAAGAAGCGCGAGATAAAGGAGTTGGAGGAGGCGGTGGCGGCGCTGGAACGGGAAACCGCTTCCCTTTCCAGGGAGCGGGACGACCTGCGCCTGCGCTCCCGCGAGGTGGCCGACGGGCTGAAGAGCACGGGCAGCAAGGCGCAGCAGGTGGAGGTGCGGCAGACCGGCCTGGCCAAGGACCGCCAGCAGGCTGCCGACGAGCAGGCCCGGATTGGGGAACGCCTGGCCTTTCAGGCTATGGAGACCACCACCCTGGCTGAGGAGCGGGAAGGGCTGGAGGCTGAGCTGAAGCTGTCCGGGGAGCGGCTGGGCGAGGTTGACAGCGCTGCGCGCGGGCTTGAGCAGGAGGTCGGCCGGCTGAATGAAGAGTTGGAGTCGCGCCGGGAAGGGATGGCCAATGCCCGCGAGCGGGTTACGGCCATCCGGGTGCAGGCCGCCACCCTCAAGGAACAGCACGAGGCCCGGCTGCGGGATATCGCCGATCTGGAGCGCCAGGTGGACGAGCTTGTCCGGCGCCTGGATACGGACCGGCAGGAGTTGGCTGCCGGCGGTGAGGAGAAAGTGCGCTTGCAGGCCGCCATTGCCGCTGAAACGGAGCGGCTGGGGGGGCTTGTCCGCCGTCAGGCCGAAGCCGAAAGCCTGTTGGCCGGCGCCAGGTCGGCCTGCGAGGAGGCCGGAGTTGCCCTGGGGGAGGCCGAAGCCAGGGCCAGGAAGGGGCGCGAGGAGAACGATACGGTACGCCAACTCCAGGCGGAGCTAACCCTGCGCTTTTCCACCCTGAACATGCAGGCCGAGCATCTGGAACGGTCTGTGCAGGAGAATAGCCGCATCACCATGGCCGAGGCCTTGTCGTGGCTGGAGGCGGCGGAATTCGACGAACCTGCCCGCCGTGCGCGCCAGGCGGAGCTGCGGCGGCTTCTGGACGACATGGGCGAGGTAAACCTGCTGGCCATCGAGGAATGCGCCGGCATGGAGGAGCGCTTCAACTTCCTGTCGTCCCAGAAAGGGGACCTGGAGGAATCGCTGCGCAGCCTCCAGCAGGCCATCCAGCGTATCAACCGCACCACCCGGCAGAGGTTTCTGGAGACCTACAACCAGGTCAACGCCATGTTCCAGGAGGTCTTTCCGCGCCTGTTCTGCGGAGGGCGGGCGGAACTGCGCCTGACCAACGAAGACGACCTGCTGGAGACCGGCATCGACATCATCGTGCAGCCGCCGGGCAAGAAACTCCAGAACGTGACCCTGCTGTCGGGGGGTGAAAAGGCATTGACCGCAGTGGCGCTGATATTTTCCATCTTCCTGATCAAGCCGACGCCGTTCTGCCTGCTGGACGAGGTGGATGCGCCGCTGGACGATGCCAATATCGGCCGTTTCAACGACATGGTGCGGGAGATGAGTGTTGTTTCCCAATTCATCATCATCACCCACAACAAGGCCACCATGCAGGTGGCCGACACCCTCTACGGCATCACCATGGAGGAGCCGGGGGCGTCGCGGGTCGTGTCGGTGAGGTTGCACTGAGTATTGCATTCTGTAATGAGGATATGCCAATGCCGTTTCAAAGAATTCTTCAAAGGCTGGTCGAGGATACCCCTTGGGCAGTGGGGGCCGTCCTGGTGGATTGGGAAGGGGAGGCGGTACAGGAATGGTGCCGTTGCGATCCCTATGAGATGCGTTTGACCGGCGCTCACAAGGGGATCATCCTGACCCGCCTGAAGGAGATGAAGGGGAGTGCGCAGGTGGGGGTCATCGAGGACGTGGCGGTGACCGCCAGCGAGCGGCACCTGATCGTCGGTTGCATCGATGCCGATTATTCCCTGGTGATGGATGTGGGCCGCGCCTGTCCCGTTGCCCTGGCTTTATATTATTTTCGCGCCGCCGTCAGGCAACTCAAGAAGGAGATATGATGGGTCAACAGGAACAGAAAGGATTTTTCCGGGGACTGATGGACAAGATAACCGGGGGGGTGCAGCCTGCGGCCGATGGGGCCGAGCCGCCGGAGCCGGTTGCGGAGCCGGAGGAAGCTCCGTCTGCCGGGGCGGAGGAGAAGCAGGAGAGTGCGCCCGGATTTTTTGCACGCCTCAAGAACGGTCTGAAGAAGACCAAGGACGGGCTGGTGGGGCGTATCGACGCCCTGGTGCTGGGAAAAAAGGAGATCGACGCCGATACCCTGGAAGAGCTGGAAGAGATCCTGATCACGTCGGATATCGGCGTCAAGACCACGGTGGAACTGATTCGCGCCCTGGAACAACGCCTGGGGCGCAACGACCTCAAGGACGGCGAGGCGCTGCGGGCGGCCCTCAAGGCCGATATCCTGGAGCGGCTGAACGCCCATCACAGTGTGCTCGACATCGGCGGCCGGCGCCCTTTCGTGTTGTTGGTGATCGGCGTGAACGGCGTCGGCAAGACCACCACCATCGGCAAGCTGGCCGCGCGTTTCACGGGGGACGGCAAGCGGGTGCTCCTGGCGGCGGCCGATACCTTCCGCGCCGCTGCCGCCGAGCAGCTTGAGGAATGGGGGAAACGTGCCGGCGTGGATGTCGTCCGCCACAAAGAGGGGGCCGACCCGTCTGCGGTGGTCTTTGACGCCTGCAAGGCTGCCGTGGCCCGTCAGGTGGATATCCTGATCGTCGATACGGCCGGCCGGCTGCATACCAAGGTCAACCTGATGGAGGAGATGAAGAAGATCCATCGGGTCATCAACCGCGAGATCCCCGGCGCTCCCCATGAAACGCTGCTGGTGCTGGATGCGGCCACCGGCCAGAACGCCATTTCCCAGGCGCGGCTCTTCAAGGAGTCGGCCGGTGTCACCGGCATCGCCCTGACCAAGCTGGACGGCACCGCCAAGGGAGGGATCGTGGTGGCGGTCAGCCACGAGTTCGGGCTGCCGGTCCGCTACATCGGTGTTGGGGAGGCGATCGACGACCTGCGCGATTTTGATCCGCAGGAGTTCACGGATGCCCTCTTCCAGGTCTGACAAGGCTGCTGCCAAACAGCGCCGAAGGGGCAGAGAAGCCCAAGATTTCACGCAATTAGGGCTTGACTTCACCCGTGCCGGTGGGTATAGTGAGACTTCGCGAAAGGAAGCCTGCGCCATGGACAAAGAACTGTTTGCAGCTTTGGAAAAGAAGGTTGACGACCTGCTGGATAAATATTCAAACCTGAAAGCCGACAATGCGCGGCTGGCTGAAGAGAATCAGCGGCTCCAGTCGGAGCGGCAAGGTTTCAGGTCGCACGTCGATGCCATTCTCGGCAAGTTGGAAGGGCTCTGAATTGCCGGGAAGGCGGATGGGGCGAGACGCGGCGGCCTTTGACGGCAGGGGCGGCCGGTGCGTCCGGAGGCCGGCAAGCATAGCGGCTGCCCGAGAAGCAGTATGAAGACGACCCATCTGGTGACGGTGCTTGGCCGGGAACTTTCGGTCAGGAGTTCGGCTCCCCCCGAGAAGGTCCAGGCGGTGGAAGCGTTCGTCAACGCCAGGCTGCACGAGATCGGCAGCGCCCTCAAAAGCGGCGATGCCCAGTTGGTGCTCATGCTGGCGCTGCTCAACACCAGCGAAGAGTTGCTGGAACTGCGCACTGCCGCCGAACATGAAGCGCCTGTCGCCGATTCCATGCGCCGTCTGCTGGAAAAACTGGAAAGAACCTGACGTACAAGGTCTCGTAAGGGAGACTTGATCATATATTCGCATCAGCTTGCAATCAGTCCCGGTAGGTTGGCGGCTTCGGCGCCCGCCTGCTGATAACCTGACACCCGCAGAATATATTCAACGACGAAAGGAAGGAATCGCTCCAGAGGAAAAAACCGGCGCCAAACCCGATACTGCGGCACTCACGAGCCATTCCCCTTTCACCCTCCCTGATCGACCTTCCCGGGATGCCATCCCTCCGGGCACTCTTAACTTGTCTTTATCCGGAAACGACCCTTTTCCGAAGAGAAAACAGATAGTTCTATCCGAACAATCTTTTGTGGAACCGGTGATATGCCCAAGCGGTCTCTGCGGCAACAGGTACTGGCCCAACGTCTGGCCCTCAGTCCGGAAGAGTGGCAGGAGTCCAGCCTGCTGGCCCAGCAAAATCTCATTGCGCTCGAAGAATTTGCCCGTGCGGAGTGTATTGCCCTCTATGCCCCGTTCCGCAACGAGGCCGATACCGCCCGGATCGCGGCGTCGGCCCTCATGTCCGGCAAGCGTGTGCTCTACCCCGCCGTATGCGGGGAACACCTGGTGTTCCGCCAGGTGGAAGAGCCGGCGCACTTGGAACAAGGGAGTTTCGGCATCCTTGAGCCGTGCCCGGCCGGCATCGACCACCAGGCCGATGAGGCCGACCTGATCGTGGTGCCTGGGGTGGCCTTCGATGAGAGCGGGCACCGTCTCGGCTACGGCAAGGGGTTTTACGACCGTTTCCTGCGGCATCCCGGCCGCATTGCCCATCTGGTGGGACTGTGCCATGATTTTCAACTGATTGCCGGAGATATCCCTGCTGAACGGCACGACATACGGATGGAGATCATCGTCAGCGACCGGCGGATCGTCCGTTGTGGAAGTAACCGGAGCCATCCCGGTGGCCCGGATTAAAAAACAGACTGTTGATATTGGAACGGGGAGATGCGGATCTGCTGCACGGACGATCTGCGGCCCCTGCGGTAGCGCTTCAGCGGTCTGATAGAGGAGGTTATGGATATGGAAGTGAGTATCTGGATGGTAGTGATTACCCTGGCGGTTGCCGCCGGGGCCTATTTTGCCGGCAGCAGGTTCAGTAAAAAGGATGCGGACGCCATTGTCAGGCAGGCTGAAGAACTGGCGACCAAGGTCATCGAGGATGCGCGTCGCGAGGCCGAGACCATCACCAAGGAGGCCGAGCTCAAATCCAAGAATGCGGCCATCGAGGCCAAGGAAGAGCATGAGAACGAGATGCGGGAGAAGAAGAAGGATCTCCAGAATCTCGAAAAGCGCCTGGTGCAGAAGGAAGAGAACCTGGACAAGAAGGTCGCCCTTTTTGACCAGAAAGAACTGGATATCCTGAAAAAGGAGCAGGTCCATTCCGCCAAGGAGCAGGCCCTGGTCCAGCGCGAAGAGGAACTGAAACAGGCGGTCGGCGCCCAGATGGCCAAGCTTGAGCAGATTTCGGGCATGACGTCCGGCGAGGCCAAAAAGGAACTGATGAACGCCATGGAGAGCGAAGCCAAGCATGATGCGGCCAAGCTTATCAAGGTGATTGAAGAGGAAGCGCGCGAAACCGCCGACAAGAAGGCCAAGGAAATCATGGCCCTGGCGATCCAGCGGTACGCGGGCGAATACGTGACGGAGCGGACGGTGTCGGTGGTGCCGCTCCCGTCGGACGAGATGAAGGGGCGCATCATCGGGCGCGAGGGGCGCAACATCCGCGCCCTGGAGGCGGCCACCGGCATCGACCTGATTATCGACGACACCCCCGAAGCGGTCATCCTGTCCGGTTTCAACCCGGTGCGCCGGGAGGTGGCCCGTCTCTCCCTGGAGAAACTGATCGGCGACGGCCGCATCCATCCCGGCCGCATCGAAGAGGTGGTGGCCAAGTCCACCGAAGAGGTCGAGCTTTCCATCAAGGAGGCCGGCGAGCAGGCTGCCTTCGACCTGGGGGTCCACGGTATCCACCCCGAGATACTTAAACTGATCGGTCGTCTCAAATACCGCACCTCCTATACCCAGAACGTCTACCAGCATTCGCTGGAAGTGGCGTTTCTGTGCGGCATCATGGCGGCGGAACTGGGCATCAACGTCAAGCAGGCCAAGCGCGCCGGCCTGTTGCACGACCTGGGCAAGGCGGTAGACCACGAGGTGGAGGGGTCCCATGCCGTGATCGGCGCCGAGTTGGCCAGGAAATACGGTGAATCGCCGAAGATCGTCCATGCCATCATGGCCCACCACGAGGATGAAAAACCTGCCACCGTGCTGGCGGTGCTGGTCCAGGCGGCAGACGCGCTCTCCGGCGCCCGGCCCGGCGCCCGGCGCGAGATGATGGAGACCTACGTCAAGCGCCTGGAAGACCTGGAGCGTATTGCCACCTCTTTCAGCGGCGTCAGTTCCTCGTTCGCCATCCAGGCGGGCCGGGAGATCCGCGTGATGGTGGCCAGCGAGCAGGTCAGCGACGAGCAATCGCTGATCATCGCCCGCGACATCGCCAAAAAGATCGAGGCGGAGATGACCTATCCCGGACAGATCAAGGTGAATGTGATCCGGGAGACGCGAGCAGTCGAGTTCGCCCGCTAGCAGGTTGTTGAAAAACAGCCATCTCGCCGCCGCCCTCGAAAGCCTCCTTGTGCGGCGTAGCGCTGCTACGCCTCCGCGGGTCTTCCTGCGGGTGCGACGATCTGACTATTTTTGAACAACCTGAGTTGTTCAAAAACGTCCTGGAGCCCTACCCCGAAGGGAAGGCGCATCAAGAAAGCATTCAATGAGTATCAAGATTCTCTTCATCGGCGATATCATCGGCAAGCCGGGGCGCCAGGCCCTTGGCCGGGAGTTGCACCGTCTCGTGGACCGGCATGCGGTGGATCTGGTCATTGCCAACGCCGAAAACGCTGCCGGCGGGTTCGGCCTGACCACCGAGACGGCCAGGGAGCTGTTCGATACGGGTGTGCATTGCCTGACCAGCGGGAACCATATCTGGGACAAGAAGGAACAGGTTCCGCTTGTGCTGGCGGACAGGCGCGTCCTCCGTCCGGCCAACTATGCCGAAGGGGTGCCCGGCGCCGGCAGCGTCGTTGTTACGACCCCCGGAGGCGTCAAGATCGGGGTGCTCAACCTGGAGGGACGGGTCTACATGAAAAACCTGGAATGCCCTTTCCGCACCGCAGATCGGGAGATTGAGCTGCTGAGACGGGAGACGCCGCTCATCTTCGTGGATTTCCACGCCGAGGCCACCTCGGAGAAATCAGCCCTGGGGTGGTATCTGGACGGCCGGGTCAGTGCCGTTGTGGGCACCCACACCCATGTGCAGACCGCCGACGAACGCATCCTGCCGCTGGGGACGGCCTACCTCACCGATGCGGGCATGACGGGGAGCTTCGATTCCGTGATCGGCATCGGCAAGACAGAGGCCATCAACAAGTTTCTTACCCAACTGCCGGTGAAATTCGAAGTCCCCAAAAAGGATATCCGTCTCAATGCCGTACTGGTCGGGATCGACGAACAGAGCGGCAAGGCGCTCAGCATTGAACGGATCGGCGTATGTTGCTGAAACCATTCCCATGCCGTGGAGAGCAGGTATTACGGCCGTTTGTCTTATTTGAGCTTGACTTGGCATATTGATCGGGCTAATTTTTGGTTGAACACACATCTCGGAGGGGTTCGCCGTGGGCTTTTTACTTGGTACCGGTATCGTTGTCAGGATCGTCCTGCTCATTCTCATCGGGTTTTCGGTCTTGTCGTGGACCATCATCATGTTCAAGTTTTTTCAGATCCATAAGGCCAATGCCGATTCGGAGCGATTCATGGATTTCTTCTGGAAATCCAAGCGCTTTGACGCAATTGCCTCCCAGGTTGACCGTTTCGGCGGATCGCCCCTGACGGTGCTGTTCAACGAGGGATACGGCGAGTTGGGCCGGTTTGTGGAGGACAAGGGCAAGACCGACTCCAGCGTTCTCAGCACCGACCTGGGCGGCATCGAGAACGTGTCCCGCGCCTTGCGCCGCGCCACCAATTCCGAGATCACCCGGCTGGAAAAATATACCACTTTCCTGGCCACCACCGGTTCCACCTCGCCGTTCATCGGCCTGTTCGGGACGGTCTGGGGGATCATGACCGCTTTCGAGGGGATCGGCAAAACCGGTTCGGCCTCGCTGGCCGTGGTGGCCCCCGGCATCGCGGAGGCGCTGATCGCCACCGCCATCGGCCTGGTGGCCGCCATCCCGGCGGTCATGGCCTACAACCACTTTCAGCACAAGATCCGCGTGCTGATCAAGGACATGGACAGCTTTTCGACCGAGTTTCTCAATATCGTGCAACGGAACGTGGCGGGGAAATAAGCGATGGCAATGGGCGGACAGAACGACAACAGGGGCACGATGGCGGAGATCAACGTCACTCCGCTGGTCGACGTCATGCTGGTGCTTCTGGTTATCTTCATGGTGACCGCGCCGATGATGCAGCAGGGGGTTCAGGTCAACCTGCCCAAGGCCGACACCAAGGCCATGAACCAGGTGGAGGAAACGGTCGTGGTCACTGTGGACAAGAACAACAGGGTCTTCATCAACAAGGAGGAAACCCCGGAGGGGGATCTGCGCTCCAGGCTGACGGACCTGTTCTCCAAGCGGACCAAGAAGGAGGTCTTCCTCAAGGCGGATGCCGGCGTTCCCTACGGCGAGGTCGTCAGGATCATGGCCGACATCAAGGGCGCGGGGATCGAGCGGCTCGGCATGGTGACGGAACCGGCCGCAAAATAGGATGAATACGAGGCAGGACGCACACGACGCCGGTATCGGCGTCAGTTTTACCATTTCCACCGTCATCCACCTGGCGGTTTTTTTGTTGGTGCTGTGGTGGGGGCAGCTCTTCCCGCCAACCATGGCCTCTGAGGAGACCTATTACGTCGATGTGGTCAACCTGCCCGTAGCCAATCCCCGGGCCGGCAGCCCGGCCCAGAAAGGGAACGGCGCCGAGGCCCCTTCTCCTCCGCCGGCGCCCGAACCTCCCCTGAGCATGCCGCCCCCCCCGCAGCATGAGGCAAAAGGACGGGCCGCAACGGCCGGCAAGGCCGCCGCCAAGGCGGAAAAAAGTGACGCCGTCAATGACGCGGCCTTTGCCGAAAGGATGGCAAAGCTGCAAAACGCGGCCGAGGCCCGGCAGGAAGAGGCTGCCATCGACCGGCTGCGCAGGAAAAGCAAGACGACCGGCAGCGGCAGGGCCGGGATGCCGTCCGGCAGCGGCAGCGAAACCGGCAGTGACTACACCGCATTCGTCCAGTCGCGCCTGAAGGACGCCCTTAATCAGACCAACGACTATGGCAGCAGCAATCCCATGGTCTATGTCCATCTGTACATAGGCGTCAACGGCAGGGTGATCCGCCAGAAGATAGACCAAAGCACCGGCGACAAACGGTTTGAACTGGCGGTGCAAAGGGCGATTGAGATCGCCGGGGACAAGCTGGTGCCCCCGCCAAGCCACAAGGTATTCGAAGGCAGATTCAGATTCAGGCCCAAAGAGGTCTCCAGCAGCAAGCCGTAACGAGGTTCACATGAAAATCCTTTTGACCCTGTTGCTGATAGTTGTCATGCCGGGCATGGCCTTCTCCGACCAGTCCGGGTATATCGATGTGACTGCGTCGAGCAAACGTCAGCTCAAGCTGGCCGTGGAAACCCCCCATGTGCAAAACGGCGCCACAGCCAACGGGAACGTCGCCAAGGAGATGGCCGACGTCATCGCCTTCGACACGAACCTGGCGGGGATCGTCGCTGCCGATACCAGGGAGCCGCTGCCGCTGGCCGGCGGACTCCTGTTCGGGGCGACAGACTTCTCGCCATGGCTTGCGGCGGGCTATGACCTGCTGGTGCGCAGCGAATACAGCATCACCGGCGACGACCTCACGGTGGAATTTCGCCTGTACGACATCCTCAATAAAAAGATGATGGCCGCCAAGCGCTACCTGGGAAAGACCAGGGACCTGCGCCGGTTCGCCCATTCGTTCAGCGATGAGATCATGCTACAGATGACCGGCGAACGAGGTCCCTTCCTGACCCATATCGCCTTCATCACGACCCAGTACGGCAACAAGGAGGTGGCCATCATGGATTGGGACGGCCATAACCTGCTGCCGCTGACGAGGAACGGCTCCATCAACCTCAATCCCGATTTTTCGCCCGATGGCCGCGAGCTTGTCTTCACCTCCTACAAGCATGGCAACCCGGACCTGTTCAAGCGCGCCCTTTCCAGTACGGTGGAGATCCCCCTGTCCAAGCGCAAAGGGCTCAACATCACCGGCGCCTGGTCGCCGGACGGCGCCAGGATCGCTTTAACCCTCAGCAAGGACGGCAACGCGGAGATCTACACCATAGCCAGGGACGGCAGCGACCCCCAGCGCCTGACCGTCAGCCCGGCGATCGAGGTCTCTCCCGTCTGGTCGCCGGACGGCAGTCATATCGCCTTTGTTTCCGACCGGCTGGGCAAGCCGCAGATATTCGTGATGGACGCCAATGGCGGCAACGTGCGCCGACTGACCACGTCCGGGGCGTATAACGTCAATCCCCGCTGGTCGCCCAAGGGGGATAAAATCGCCTATGCCCGCATGCAGGGGGGGGAGTTCAATATCTTTGTCATCAATGCCGATGGCAGCGGCGACACGCAACTGACCGCCACGGGCAGCAACGAGAACCCGGCCTGGTCGCCGGACGGACGCTTCATCGCGTTCAGCTCGAAGCGGGGCGGCCCGGCTGCGATCTATGTAATGCGGGCCGACGGCAGCGGCCAGATCAGGGTCAGCCAGGGGAAGGGGAGCGCAACCCAGCCGGCCTGGGGGTCGCGCTGACAACAGGTTCAGAGTAAATGCGGCGTTTACAGGCTATTTGCAGGAAGTGTCTTGAAATCATTCGGCATTTGTATTAGTATCGCTGCCTCCCCGTGAACCGGGGATTGGGAACGACCATCCACAGAGGGGGCGCACACGTGCGCTTCGCCCTGTTTTACCCACATTTTGCAGCACAACCAAGAAAGGAGAGTAGATCATGAAACAAGCCGTAATCACCATGCTTGCCATCTCAGCCTTCGCCGCTTCCGCGTTCGCCGCCGACGTTATGGAGTTTCCCGCTTCCATGGGCAAGGTAACGTTCCCCCACAAGATGCATCAGCAACTTCTCAAGAACTGCAAAAAATGCCACGAGCAGGGACCCGGCAAGATCGCGGGCTTTGGCAAGGAATGGGCTCACAAGACCTGTAAAGGTTGCCATGCCGAGATGCAAAAAGGACCCTCCAAGTGCAGCGAGTGCCACAAGAAGTAACGGCACGAAGGTAACTTCCGGACAAGACAAAAGGGCGGCGATTAAACGTGGCCCTTTTGTTGTTTGGTCCCGTGGCGCCCCCGGCTTCCCTGCCGATGGCCCTGCTATTTTGAAAAACCGGCCGCAAGGGGATGCTGTTGCCGGGAACCGGTACAATAGCTCCATACTCAAACAACGGAGTTCACAACCTTCCGGACGTCTCACGGAAAGGATGAGAGGGAGAACCATGCACAAGATTGGAAAGCGCGTTATCCATGTCCTTGCGATCTTCACGATTACGGTACTGGCGGCCGGATGCGCAACAGTCGGCGACCAGCGGGTGGACATTCTTTATCAGAGAACCGTGTATGACGGCCGCGGGACGGGCGATCTGTACCTGGCCCAGGAGTCCGTGGTGCCATCCATGGGAGCGGTACCCGTACAGTGGATCATTGGCAGGATAACCGGCAATGACGGTGAAAAGCTCGGCAACATAGTTACGGATATCGCCCCGGCGGACCTGGTCATGGAGGCATTTACCCAGGAGTTGAAGGGGGCGGGATACAACGTTATCCGGTCAAACCCCATCCCCCGGGGCGCTGCCAAGGGGCTGAAGCTGAAAAGCGTCACAATGAATCTGCAGGAAGGTAAAAGCGTGCCCAAGGTCATGGCAACCTGTAAGGTGAAAGTAGCGCTTGAGCCGTGGCTGAACGGGACTGCCGTGAATAAGCTTGAATATGAAGCTGAATATGACGATACCGCTGTCACGGACCGGGAAGAGTTGCTGGCCAAAACGATGCGCCAGGCACTGCATGCCCTGATGGCCCAATCCATTCACGAGATAACGAGAACGCTCGAACGGAAATAGTTCCAAACAGCAGGTTGGCTTGAGGTGGCAACGCGAGGGAATGGGGCTTTGCCCAGGGCTACCGGAGATGGCTGCGCCTGGCGGTCAGAAACCGTGGGAGGCTTCAGGCGCTCTCCTCCTCGGATGTGCCGTCACCCGGGAGGTTTATCTCCGGCGACAGGATCAGTTGCGGAGGAACCTCCTGGACCCCCAGTATCCTGACAAACTGCTCCAGCCCGTCGTAAATGTTTATTATCTGCGATTCGGGGAGCGCTTCGAGCCCGCTCACAAGGAGCTCTTGCACCACATTCGGGGATTGGCCGACCTTTTCGCACCCCAAGGCTGTCAGTGCAAGATCAACGACCCGCCGGTCCTTTGTGGACCTGGTCCTTTCAACTAGCCCCCTGGCTTCGAGCCTGTCGATTATTCCCACAACCGTTGCGGGATGAAGATACATTTTCCGGGCCAGGTCGGAGAGCCGTATGGAGACCGATTCGGAGATCACCTTCATGGCCCAGAGTTGCGGCCCGGTCAGCCCTGTTTCGTGTTCCGCCCTTTTCGATTGTTCGTTGATGACCTGGAATACCCGCCGTAAATTATCAATGATCCCCGCCACCAGCTCCGGTGTCGCCTTCATTCCATCCCTCCTGTCCAACGCAAACTCCATTACAAAATATATTTGAATATCAATAGCATTATTTCAGCACATTACACAAGCCAATCATTTTTCAAGACACTGTTTGAAAATAATATTTGACATAAAATAAAAAACTGTTATAGATTTTTAGTTGCTATACAAAATATTTTTGGACCAATTTTAGGTGGACAAACGTGGGGTCCCTCGCCATGGCAGGCG
>Ga0187771_10000632_pt1 | contig 21936 bp, 23 predicted proteins | sample 0116_SJ02_MP15_1_FD_133139 | JGI IMG/M metagenome (GOLD analysis project Ga0187771, IMG submission 133139) | Tropical peat soil microbial communities from peatlands in Department of Meta, Colombia - 0116_SJ02_MP15_10_MG | ecosystem: Environmental > Terrestrial > Soil > Wetlands > Peat | place... | reverse complement strand
TTTAGTGTAGTTATTATATGAGACTGTGAAAAAGTGTATAGTGTAAAGTGAGGTTAACATTATGTCAGTGTTTGCAGCACCAGGAGCATATGACCGTGCAATAACCGTTTTCTCACCTGACGGGCGGCTCTTCCAAGTCGAGTACGCGATGGAATTGGTGAACCGTGGAGCCACCATTTTAGGCATCCAATCCCCCGAAGGTTTGGTTCTTGGTTCAGAAGAAAACATTGAAGTCCTTGAAGAAGCAGGTTACTCCTGGAAAATCTTCAGGGTAGACGACCATATTGGCGCGGCAATAGTTGGTTTAAGCTCAGACGCCAGAATACTCATCGATCAAGCACGAATTTACGCTCAAAGTAACAAACTAACCTACGATGAACCCATAGATGTAGAGGTCGTAACAAAACGAATATGCGACATCCAACAAATGTACACACAACATGCGGGCGTAAGACCTTTCGGAGTTTCAATAATCTTCGGCGGAGTGGACAAAACTGGCACACGCGTCTTTGGAACACATCCAAGCGGAACCTACAGAGGATACAAAGCCACAGCGTTGGGCGCAGGAAGAGAAACAGTGCTATCAGTTCTCAAAGAAGAATACAAAGACGACTTGACACTCGAACAAGGCATCAAATTAGCGGTAAAATGCTTAGTCAAAGCTCTGGAAGCACGGCAGTTGCCTCCTAGAATAAAGATTGCAGTCATACCTGCAGCGACCAAAAAGATGGAAATGCTGGGAGACGACAAAGTGGACGGCTACATCAAAGAGCTGGGTTCAAGCAAGTGACAACCTGATGAGTGAAAAGTTCACCGTCGCACGCCTAACAAAAGAAAACGAACATTTTGAAATCTTGGTCAAACCCCAAAAAGCACTAGATTACCGCAATGGAAAAATCTCGGGAGTGACCGACGTCTTAGCCGCTGAAATAATATTTTCTGACGCAAACAAAGGAACCAAGGTTTCCGAGGAATCAATGCGCAAAGCCTTCGGGACAGTAGACCCATTAAAGATTGCTGACGTCATACTGAAGAAAGGAACACTTCAGCTCACAACGGAACAGAGACGCAAAATGATTGAAGACAAAAGAAGACAAATAGTCGATTTTATTGCAAGACAAGCAGTTGACCCCAAAACCAACCTGCCGCATCCTCCGATGCGCATCGAGAATGCGATGGAGCAAATTCGCTACTCAGTTGACCCGTACAAGCCAGTTGAGGAACAAGCGAGGGACATAGTAAAACTCTTGCGACCAATCTTACCATTAAAGATAGAGCAAATTGTAGTCGCGGTGAAGGTGCCTGCCCAGTACACGGCAAGAACCTATGGGTCAGTTAAAACTTTCGGTACCATAAAAAGGGAAGAATGGCGTGGAGACGGTTCATGGTATGGCGAGTTAGAGTTGCCTGCCGGAGCCTATGCCTCTTTGCTGAACAAGCTCGGCGACGTAACCAAAGGAAGTGGAGAAGCGAAAATAATCTCATAAAAAAATAAAATGGGTGGTGAAGATTTTATGCCAATACTCTTTGAAAAAAAGCAGCTCGTAACGCCAGGGGAACTGCTTGCTGAAGGCGAATACTTGCCTGGCGAAAACACGTACATGGAACAGAACAAGATTTATGCCTCAAGAATCGGACTTGTGGATACCGATAATAAAAAAGTAAACGTTGTTGCACTTAGGGCTTTTTATGTGCCTAAAGTCGGCGATATTGTGATAGGGACAGTCGTGGAAGTTGGATTTAACGGCTGGACAATTGATATTAAAGCACCCTACTCGGCACTCTTACGTGCGTCGGACGTTTTAAGCAGGCCTTTCAAGCCTCAAAACGATGAGTTATCCGCAGTTCTGAATGCTGGCGACCTAATTGTTGCAAAAATCGCCTCGTATGACAGAGCCCATGACCCGCAGCTGACTGTTGGAGAGCCAGGGCTAGGGAAAATAACTCGAGGGCAAATTCTTCATGTGACACCAACAAAGATTCCTCGGGTAATCGGTAGAAAAGGCTCAATGATTTCCATGATAAAACAGGAAACTGGTTGCCAAATAATTCTGGGACTAAACGGTGTCATCCTAGTCACCGGAAAAACCACGGAGGACGAAGAACTCGCGATAGAGGCGATCAGAAAGATTGAGCAAGAGTCCCACACGAGTGGCCTCACAGATCGTGTAACACAGTTGCTCAAAGAACGCAAAGGCAAGATTGAAGAAAAAATGGAGGAAAACATGGATGAATGAAAAACCTGAAAAACTAATCGATAAAAAAGGCATCAGATCGGATGGTAGAAAAGCAGATGAACTTAGATCCCTAAAGCTTCAGGTCAGCGTGTTATCAAACGCTGACGGATCAGCATACATTGAACATGGAAAAAACAAGATTTTAGCAGCAGCATTCGGTCCCAGAGAAATGCATCCAAAACACTTAGCAATGCCAGACCGCATGGTTTTGCGATGCCGCTATCACATGGCTCCCTTTTCAGTTCAGGAACGGAAATCACCCGCGCCTTCAAGAAGAGAAGTTGAACTCTCAAAAGTCATAAAAGAAGCTTTGGAACCAGCCTTGTTCTTGGAGCTTTATCCACGGACAGGCGTTGACGTTTTTGTTGAAGTACTTCAAGCTGACGGTGGAACACGGTGCGCAAGCATTACCGCCGCTGCCTTAGCCATTGCTGACGCTGGCGTTCCAATGCGGGATTTAGTAGTTGCTTGCGCAGCTGGAAAGGTTGATGACACAGTTGTCTTGGACCTGTACGATGTTGAAGATAAGCTTGGCGCCGCTGATGTACCAGTGGCTTACATGCCTAACCTAAACGCGATTACGCTGCTTCAGATGGACGGGATACTTACAACAGAAGAATTTGAAAAAACAATCAATATGGCGATGGACGGCTGCAAGAAAATCTATGAAATGCAGAAGGAAGCGTTAAAAACGAAGTACATGGTTGTTAAGGAGGCCAGTGAAGAGTAATGTCATCACTAGTCACTAAAGTTAGACTGAAGCAAATTGAGCAACTTCTCGAAAAAGGAAAACGCCTAGATGAAAGAGGCTTACACGACTACAGAGAAATCAAAATCGAGCAAGGCTTAATTGAACGCGCAGAAGGTTCAGCAAGATGCTTACTTGGCAAAACAGAGGTTCTTACTGGAGTAAAAGTTGAAACTGGCGAGCCGTTCCCTGACACACCGAACGAAGGGGTCTTGACTGTTAACGCTGAACTTGTCCCGTTGGCTTCACCGAACTTTGAGCCGGGGCCGCCTGACGAAAACTCTATCGAGTTAGCACGCGTGGTCGATAGAGGTATACGTGAATCGAAAGCAATTGACAATGAAAAGCTATGTATTGAGCCGGGCAAGAAGGTGTTCGTTGTCTTCGTAGACGTTTACGTGTTGAATCATGATGGAAACTTGATTGACTGCTCAGCTTTGGCTGCTATGGCTGCGTTGCTGAACACTAAAATGCCCAATTACGAGATCAAAGAGGGCGAATTGAAAATAAAGCAGGGATACATTCCGCTACCGATGAAAAGCCACCCCATAACGGTCACAATCGGCAAGATTAACGACACATTGATTGTTGACCCCTGGCTTGAAGAAGAACAGGTGATGGACTCCCGTATATCAATGGCAATCAACGACGAGGGCAACATCTGCGCTATTCAGAAGGGCGGCTCAGGCTATTTCACACCGCAACAGATTCTAGAAGCATCAAAGATTGCTCAGGAGAAAGCAGTCGAAATACGCAAGAAGCTTGATTGGTGAAAGAGTGCCGAAAACAAAGAAGGTCGGTCCAACTAGAGGTTTAGGAACACGTTACGGTGCCACAGTTAGGAAACGCTACGTCAAAGTCGTCACCGAACTCAAGAGACCGCACAAATGCCCAAACTGCGGCTTCGTACGGGTGCATCGCGAAAGCGTCGGCGTCTGGAAATGCGGCAAGTGCAACTTCACCTTCGCAGGGGGCGCTTACACGCCAGCAACAAAGCTGGGTGCTGTAGCGAGACGTGCCGCTAAAGGTTTGCCAGTGGAGGAAGCAACAAAAGAAGCGGCGAAATCCTCTGCAGCTGACGAGCCAGTGACCGAAGAAAAAACCGACTAAACGCCCTTCAATTTATTATTGAAAATCAATTTTTTGGTTTATCATTTCACAAAATTAACAAAGTTAATAAGTCTGCGCTATTACGAGCATTTTTTATTTTAGCGCTGATTAGCAAGCATACAGGCAGGTGCGTTCATTCCCGCAAATTAAGACTTTTTCCGGTCTGCTCAAGTTTCTAAAAGCCCATCCCATAATATGCTTGCTTCTTCTTTCCCCCGGAATACCTGAGTACCTCTCAAGCTCAAGCCCCCTAAACGTCATCGTTCTGAATCCATTGCAGTTTCTGGTTCAGCTCGCTGCGAACTTGGGTTTGTACGGCTCAGGAGTCCTCTTGATAAGAGAAGCTTCCATTCGATGGAAGAAAGGATGGGCTACGATTCTGATTTTAGGTGCCGCTTACGGAATCTTAGAAGAGGGTGTTGCACTCTCAACCCTGTACAATCCAGTGTCTAATCCAGTTGGCAACCTAGGGGTTTATGGACATTACTTGGGGGTTAACTGGATTTGGGTTGCAGGCGTAGTGCCCGTTCACATGATTTTCAGCATTTCATTGCCGATTCTGTTTCTGGGAATGGCGTTGCCGGAAACGAACGGGAAGAGCCTGATAGTTTCAAGGAAAAGACTTGCCTGCCTTTTCATAATCCTCGGAGCTGACGTTTCAGCATTGTTCTCATTTGTGTTGTTTGGTGAGCATTTCTGGATGGGCTGGTCAGTTTTCATATCAAGTTTCATAGCCATTGGCTTACTCACATTCACTGCGAAGCGCGTGCCATCCAACCTTTTGCAAGCTCGCACGCTTGAACCGAAGATTACCCCTGTTAGAATAGGCATTGTAGGCACATTGTTTTACACTGCGGTACTGTTTACCGAGCAGCTAGGAATCAACAGATTGCCTGCAATTGTTGATCTTGCGCTTGTCTTGATCGTCCAAGTGCTATTTCTCATTTGCATCCAATCAGTGATCGGACATGAAAACAATGTGAGGCAACTCATAGGCTTATCAGCTGGTCTTGTCGTTCCAATCGCCGTGATTGGTCTAATTGCAGAATTGTCCTTACCTTTGGTTTTATTTGCGGATTTGGCATTCGGTTTATTTGTGTGGAATCTGCTTCGCAGGTACAAGGCGCAAAAACAGAAAGACAAAGAATGACAGGCTCCGAGGCCAGTTTGATACGTTCGTTGGGAGGAAGAAAAGAGCCATCTTGTTTATTTGCCTGCTGAGAGTTTCAAAGCATATATTGTTGAATAACAAGAAGGTACTCCAGAAGGCTTCTAAAGGAGAATTGGAACATGTCGCACAAGGGTGAAGCGTACTCAGCCTCAGGAGCCATCTTTTTAGATAGTCCGCTACGCCGCTGGATTCAGCCTCCTTCCCAACTAGTTGAGAAGCTTGCAATAAGCCCAATCGATATCGTCATGGATTTTGGCTGCGGTCCAGGGTTCTACACTGTGGAGCTTGCAAAGAAAGCCAAGAGGGTGGTGGCGGGTGACGTCTCGGCCGAAATGCTGAAGAAAGCCCAGCGCAAAGCAGTTAAAGCTGGCGTCAAGAACGTTGAGTTCTTGCTAAGCATCGGCATAAAGATTAAAGTTGAAGATGGCTCAGTTGACTTGATTTTTCTTGTGACTGTCTACCATGAAGTCGGAAAAGGCCAAATGGCTTTAGCGGAGTTCCGTAGGATTCTCAAGCCCACGGGTAAGCTGGTGATTGTGGAAGTTGTAAAGAAGGGCATCTTTCCAGGAGCCCCAGTTCAAAACCCCGAAGCACTGGGAGCAGAAGTTGAAGCAGGCAGCTTCGAACTACAGCAGATGCAACTGTACAAGAATTGTGGCGTTTTCTTCTTTACAAAAAACTCTTCGCCATAAGCGCTGTTCACATACCCATGAGTTTGCCGATTAGCCTGATTGGGAGTGCCACGGGGAATTTGCCTTCTTTCGCGTCTTTAATCATGGCTGGCATGTCGTAATCGTATTCCTCTCTGCATGTTTTCATGAGGCTTCTGGCCTGCTTTATGCCGTATGAGAAAACCAGTTTTATCGCGCAGCCTCTTCCGAAGCTTGCCTTGGTCACAAAATACTCGTTAAGGAATGTTTCTGCCCAATCGACATTGTGCTGCCAGCAAGTCACAAAGAGCTCAGACTGTTTCTTTGTGATGTCCGCCATCTTGAAAGATGGCGCTTTGTCCTTTAGGCCGCCCTCGCTGACCATGAAGAGGGGCACCAGTAGGCTCTTGTAGTCGTGCAGCTTCTTTACTAAGTCGATGGTTAACTGGGCATCCTCATCTGTTTCGCCTGGAAGCCCGACGATCAGGGTGGCGCATGGAACCCAGAAGTTGTTACTCAGTATTTTGAAAGCGTTGACGACAACATCGGGCCACTGTTCAGGCTTGAAAGGTTTAGCTTTGCCAGCCATCAGTTCCCCGATCAGTCTAGGACTGCCCGTTTCGATGCCGCATTGCCCACTCATCCACTCCTCAGCCTTCTTAACATCCAGTATGTAGGATAGGTCTTTGATTAGGTCTGGAGCGCTGGCTACTGAGGCTAGGGCGAAGTGGCTAATGCCTACGCTTTTGACTTCAGGGTAGTGATAAACTGTGTCGAACAGCTCTTTCACCGCTGGCTCGTTGACCTCGAACCCGTTAGCCTTGTAACGAAAAACGTCTTCGGCGTGAAGCAGCGGTCTTCTTCCAGAATCCATGTTCACCTTAACCTCTTTCATGATGCGGTCAAGCGAGAAGCACCTATAACGCTGAAGCGTTGGTACACAGAAGGCGCAACCGCGCCCACATCCCCGTGCAATCTCAATTATACCATCAATCGTGGCACCTTGAATAAGCGGAATTTCTTCTTCCTCAACAACGGGGCCATGAACAACTTGGGGTAACTCGCCGCCGTTTACCGCTGAGTAGAAAAGTGACCTGACAACCCTTTCTCCTTCGCCGACCAAAACGCAGTTCACGCCTAGACCGTTTCTCGCGTCGTCGTCTTCCAGCTGCCACGCACCCGGTCCACCAACGATTATTTTGGGCCTGTACTTTTGAACGGCTGGGTGGTTCAGTATTTCTTTGAACTTTACGGCCATGTATGCCTTTTCTAAATTGAAAAGCTGAGTAAACGTGGTTGTTGCGGGGCCTATGCCTAACGGGTCAGTTTCGTTAATGCCGATGGCTTTGGTATTTTCACCCACGACTTTGTCAAGGTAATCAGGATGCGCAACAATGATGTCCTCACGGCTGAAACCGCTATTCAGCAGTTGAGCCTCAGTTTTCCTAAGTCCACACGGGGCATATTTAGGCGATCCATCTTTGTTAACAGGCACGGACGGGCAAAACATAGAAAAATACAATTTGTCAGGAATCAAACCCTGGGGCATGCAGGCGCTAAAACCAAGAAAGATGCCGCCGGCATACTCACTCATTAAGGTTCGGTCAGCGGTTAAAACAATCTTGTAGCCACCTGTTTTCTTCCTTGCCAAACCAGCCATCTCTATTTTGTCAAACTACTTCTAGGAATTTTACGTATTTTACTTTTTGCCTATGTTGAAAATGGTGTTCTATCTAGAAAATCTGTCACACTTTATCTTGAGCTATATTTTGGGCAAGAATTCTTGTAAGTAAAATAGCCGAAAAGCTAACCCCGGGCATTAGTTGACTCAAAAAGAAAAGGCTGGGACAACATTAAAGGCCGACGCTGTTGATTACTCTGCCAGAGTTGGCGTCTATAACCAGCACGATTTTGTTTCCCTTGTGATCAAACTTTGCGAACCACACTGGTACGTGAAGTAACTCCACGTCCCCAACATCTGAATCTGTGTGTATAGATTGTATCATGTGATATTTCTCGTGCGCCTTTTGTGATTGAAGCTGATCAACCAGCGTCTTTGCCTGGGATTTTGCAACGTCTTCACTTATGTCCCCGTTGAGGATCCTAACGCTCTTGGGCAACTTGGAAATGTCAAACAGTTCTCTGTCTTCCAAGTTGAATTGGTAGTCACGCGGCTGATAATCGGTAAGAGCCTTAAGCGCGATAACTGGAAAGTTATAGTTCTCATCCATCTGCTGAGCGCTTCTATTTCCACCATAGCCTCCCATCCCCATTCCATAAAGCATTATCCTCATTCGCTTCAAACCGAGGATACCGGCAAACGGATTGCTTACTTCAAATCCTCCTTCAAAAGCGCGTCTTCCTCCGAAACCGCCCCGTCTTCCTCCGCCTCCTCCACCCATTCCGCCAAATATTACGCCCAATAACGCTGCGGTTGTAGCGGTCTGTGCGATTTGGCCGGTTTCATTCGTAGCGACGACGCTGGTTCGGGCAGAAACACTTACAATCCAGTAAGGAACGTACGTGAGGCTCATTTCCTCCTGCTTAGAGTCCTCGTGAAGGTGCCTGTGCAGAAGACCCCTGTCCATCATAGGCGTGATTATCGAATTCACCTGATCAACTGTGGCAACCTTCAAGGTAAGCATTGTCTGCTTCTGTATATTAGTCCACCCTTGACTTCCCAAGGTGACCCCGGTGCCACAATACTCGCAGGTTATAACCATCTCTCCAAACTTCGGCGCGATCGGCGCTCCGCAACTGGGGCATTTCAAGGATGCTACTCCCGCAGGAGCAAGAACAGGCCCAGTAGTGGCCGTTGCAGCTGGCTTAGGGGCATTTAATCCGGTGCTTGCTCCGCATTTAACACAGAATGCTGCATCATCTGGAAGTTCAGCACCACAGTTATGACAATACAATCTTTTCACCAAACTTTCTAAATCGGTCCTTTCTCTTAAATTTACCTCAATAAACTCTCCTTTTAAAAATGATTGATTCAACTTTTCTGCGAACAAGCTGATTTTACTTGCTGATGACTTTTGGGGAAAAAAACTAAATATCAGATTGCCGCGTTAATACGTAGATTAATCATGCCTATCAAAAAGAAGGGTACGAATAAGAGGCTAATTGTTGCTATTGTCCTCGTGGCTATACTCGCTGTTGCAGCTGCCGCGATAGTCCTAACATACCAAAAATCCCCTTCTTCACCTTCTAAGTCAAAGTTGGTAGGAGTCCAAGTTGGTGACACTTTCACTTACAGTATAAAAGGCGACTGTTCAAACCCGGTTCCTAGCACAGATTATCCAGGCTTCTATCAACTTAATGAGACACAATACTACAAAGTAACAGTAACAGGCATTGAAGGCTCCTCCGTCACTCTTAAGACAGATTGGGTGTTCATAAATGGAACAGACATCCAGCAACAACAAACAATCGACCTGACCAACGGAATGATGACTGATCAAAACGGATTCTGGGGCCTCTACCCCGCTCACCTTAAAACATACGACCTAATTTACCCTGTCAATAATACAGTTCCCATTAATGCGACCACAACGTTGCCATATAATAGTGGCAACCGAGAGAGTGCCTACTATCACGTGAGCACTACCCAATACTACTCAAAGGACCCGACACAAAGCACGCAGCGTACTCTGTATGACGAGGTTTGGATTGACCAGCAAACAGGAATGCTCACTATTTTCCACGAAATACAAGAATACAACAATCCGCAGCTGGAACTGGAAGTTATTTACGCACTCACAAGCACAAACGTTTGGAACGTTTAAACCTTTTTTTTTAAATTAATCTATTTTCTAGTTTGCTTTGCTTTAATAGCCGCTAGTTTTCCGCCTTGTTTGACAATCTCTTTTTCTAAACTGCTCAGGCTCAACATAACCTCTATTTTTGTGCCCTTAGTTTGATTCTTCAGTGGCAGGCGCTCATTCAATTCTTTCGCTTGCAGGTCTAAGGCGTCTCCCAGATCTATGCCCAAATAATCATTTTTGTTCCAGAAGGTTAAGGGCAGAATCCCGAAATTAACCAAGTTAGCCATATGTATCCTAGCGAAAGATTTAGCCAGAACCGCTTTAACACCCAGATACTTCGGCGCCAACGCGGCATGTTCTCGAGACGAACCTTGCCCGTAATTCTCTCCACCAACAATAAACCCGCCGCCTTTCTCCAAGGCACGGGAAGCAAAGCCACTGTCAACCCGACAATAGGTGTACCTGCTTATTTCCGGGATGTTGCTTCTCAAAGCCATTATGTCTGTGCCGGCGGGCAAGATATCATCGGTTGAAATGTTATCGCCCACCTTTAGCAGCACTTCGCCCGTTAGCCTTTCGGACAGAGGCTTGAATGATGGTAGCGGTTTAATGTTGGGTCCCCTTATGACGGGGGCTGTCGCCTTTGCAGTTGGGTAAATGAACATGTTATCACTTAACACAAATACTTCAGGCAAACTTAACTCTGGGTACTTGCCGAGTTTTCTAGGGTCAGTAATTTTTCCAGTTATGGCTGACGCAACCGCTGTTTCTGGACTAACCAAGTAAACCTCTGCATCCTGCGTTCCAGAGCGGCCTTTAAAGTTGCGGTTAAACGTTCTAAGCGACACGCCTTCACTTGTCGGAGCTTGGCCAACGCCTATGCATGGACCGCACGCATTCTCAAGGATTCTCGCCCCTGACTGAATGAACGGCTCAAGCTCGCCCGTAGCCGTCAAGTTCTCCAAGGCTTGCCTTGAACCAGGAGAAATTGTTAGGCTGACGTTATCGCTGACTTTTTTGTTCCTCAGCAGTGCTGAAACGATTTTTAAGTCTCTCAGCGACGAGTTTGTGCAGCTGCCAATGCACACTTGGTCTACTGGTTTTCCCTCAACCTCGCTTACTGCCTTAACGTTGTCTGGGCTATGAGGCAACGCGATTAACGGCTCAACCCTGCTAAGGTCAATTTCCAAGGTTTGATTGTATTCTGCATCTTCGTCTGCTTTAAGCTCGAACCACTGGTTTTCTCTTCCTTGACCACGCAGAAAAGCTCTCGTTGATTCGTCAGATGGAAAAATGGATGTTGTAGCGCCTGTCTCCGTTCCCATATTCGCTATTGTTCCTCGTTCGGGAACGCTAAGAGTTTGAACACCTGAACCGAGATACTCCAGAACCTTGTTAACGCCGCCTTTCACAGTCAATTCTTTGAGCACTTGTAGAATAACGTCTTTGGCGGAAACAAAAGGCGAAAGCTTCCCAGTTAATCTTACCCCTAAAAGGGTAGGCATCTCAAGGTGAAAGGGCTCTCCAGCCATGGCTGCGGCAACGTCAAGTCCCCCAGCGCCGATAGCAATCATTCCCATGCCGCCAGAGGTGGGCGTGTGACTGTCGCTTCCCAAAAGAGTCAAACCGGGCTTAGCGAAACGTTCAAGATAGAGCTGGTGGCAGATGCCGTTGCCTGGGCGCGAGAAAACAATGCCGTATTTGGCTGCGATTCCCTGCAGGTAACGGTGGTCATCTGCGTTGCGGCAATCATTCTGGAGCATGTTGTGGTCAACAAAGCTTAGGCTTAGCTGGGTCTTGACTTTGGGGACTCCCAAAGCTTCAAACTCAAGGTAAGCAAGGGTGCCTGTTGAATCTTGGGTTAGTGTGTGATCGATTTTTAAGGCGATTTCTTCACCGGGCACCGTTCGTCCATATGCCAAGTGTTTGGCGAAAACTTTTTCAGCTATAGTCTGTTTCACTCATTTTTACCTCATTGCAAGGCTGTGCAAAATATTGAGCGAACCCACATTTATCATTATACGCCTTTGTGAAAGAAATTAACATTCTTTCAGCTTTCGCCCCCTTTCCACTGTTTCCGTTTGATTTAGGTTTAATCACACGCAAAGAATCGGTTTGCAATAAGCACAGGGCAAGTGCAGGCGAAAAAATGAAATAGCCAAGCGCGCAACAGGATACAGCAAGAGGTGTGTGTATTGTCGTTTAAAGTGAAAATGCAGGAAGCAGCCAAGAGCAAGAATTCACGAATCGTTTTAGCCTTGGATTTTCCCTTTGAAGCCGCAGAAAACCGAAACAAGGTCCTAGCTAAAGCCCAAGGCATTCTTAAAGCAGTTCACCCCTACATCTGCGCGGTAAAGATAAATCACCATCTTGTTCTTCCCCTCGGCACCTTTGACGGCGTGCAGCAACTTGTGGAGCAAATTCGCGGGCAAGGGATGCTGGCGATCATGGACGCGAAAGTCAACGACATAGGCGCCACCAACCAGACCATAGCCCAATATTACTACGCGGCGGGCTTTGACGCTTTAATCGCTAACCCCTTCATCGGTTGGGAAGAAGGCTTAAAACCGCTGTTTGAAGTCGCGCAACGGCTTAATCGTGGCATGATCCTTCTCTGCTACATGAGCCATAAAGGCGCAAGCGAAGGCTACGGCCAAACCATAATCGACTCGGAAACAGGCGAAAAAACCCTGCAGTACATTTCATTTGCCAAAAAAGCCCTGAAATATGGTGCTGACGGAATAGTGGTCGGCGCAACTTACCCTCAAAAAATAACTGAAGTAAAACAGGTTGTGGGCAAGAAAGTTCCAATTTACTCCCCAGGCATAGGCACCCAAGGCGGAGCAGCGGAAACCGCCGTTAAAGCAGGCGCTAGCTACCTCATTATCGGAAGAGAAATTACTCTATCAGCCTACCCAGCCAAAGCGGCAAGTCAGCTTGCGGATTCAATAAGAGGAGTGTAAACGGTTTTATCTTGCCCGTTTGTTCTCCCAAAGCTCTTTCTTAAGCAGGTCACGAACCGCTGACCTTATGACACTGCTTCTGCTTGGGTACATGTTCGCCCGGACTAGTTCATCTAAACCTTCCAGATACGCTTCTGGCAACAAAACCGTTACAAGTTTCACTTTGTTTATTCCCCCTTAAACTATGTTATGGTTATAACATGCGACGAATATAAGAGTTAACCAGCAACCAGTAACTAATTTATAAGCTTCTCAACTGGTTTAAAGTACCTAGATAAGTGCCATCCAGAAGGTAAAGCTCAGAGTTATCCACATCCACGACTTCCGAACGCAACACGGGGCCAAGCAATGCTTCAGAACCAATTTCTTTTCTGGGTCTTGTTTCGTTTACTGATCTGCCGCCGAGGAAATCGTTAAAGCTGGGCATTATGAAAATTTCCTTCGCCCTAAGCTTGACCTTATAATTCTTCTGTAGCGTTTCGGCAACTGTTCCCTCAATTTTTATCTTATGCTTTTGCAAGAGAATCTTCCCTAAAGCTTCGGCGTCACAGCTTGCCTTCATCCAGACTTGCCTTGTAACTTTAAAGCCTGCTGGGTCGCGGAAAACCACGACGGGGTGCAAGTGTCCCATAACCAGCGTTTTGCATCCGAGCAAGGCGGGCGACGGCCACTTGTGTCCATGAAAAACACCCACATTGCCAATTACTATGCCCGTTGCAGGCAGAAGCTTAATGTTTTCTGGCAGAAGAGGCTCGATGTTCGCGTCATGGTTTCCACGCACAATTTCTATGTCGCCAATGTAGCCTTGCAGTTTAGCAAAGAATTCGGGAACGTCATGCCATTCTCCCAGTTCACTTGAAACAACCGTGTACTTAACATCACCAACGATAACCAGCCGCTGCGGCTTGTACCTGCTAAGGATCGCTGTTAGCTTGTTGAGAATCTTAGGCGTCTGGCTTGGAACATGGATGCCTTTTTCCTGAAGTTGCATTTCCCACCCGATATGGGGGTCAGCTATAAGGAGAGTTTTGGTTTTCTCCTTTTTCACCATAGCTGCAGGGTAAGGCCAAAGCAAACTTAACATGGGCGTCTAACCAAGCTTAAAATTTTCTCATGGATCTGGCTGTTCCCTGAAGCTATAAAGCTCAAGGTTTGTTTCGGGTCCAATTCAACGCTTAACACTTGATTATCTGGCGATGTAACTATTCCGCCCGCCTCTTTCACGATCAGAAAACCGGCAGCTACATCGGTAGTGCGCAGTTTCCCGCGCATGTCAACGAAGGCGTCAGTTAAACCATCAGCCACATAGCACAACTCCAAAGCGTTAGCGCCGAAATGGCGGATATGTTTAGTTTTCCCAATAAGAGCGGTGAGCTTGGGTGCAACTTTCTCGACTTTGTAAGTGTTCAGGTCTAAGCCTATCACCGCATCGCCCAATGAAACGGTTTTTGACGGCTCTATTTTCTTCTTGTCCCGGTATGCGCCCTTGCCCTTGAACGCGGTGTACATCACGTCATGGAAGAGGTCAGCAACCATGCCGACATAAACATCCTCAAGCATAGGCTTGTCTGAAACTGCAATTGAGCACGCGTAAAAGGGCAAACCACGAATCAAATTTGTTGTTCCATCAATCGGGTCAACCGTAACAAAACACTCGCCCGCTGAGGCGCCGAACCTTTTGACCCCTGACTCTTCACTGACCAAAGTGAACGAAACGTCATACCGCTTCAAAGTGTCAACTATTGCGTTTTCAGCAGCCAAATCCACCGGCTTCATGGCGTCGCCACCAGCGCCCATGCCTAAGTTAGGCTGAGGCTCCCTAATTGTCGCTGCGCATGATCGAATGCTGACCTGCACGTTGTTTTTGCATTCGAGCAAAATTCTTTGCCAGTCAATTAGAATTTTCATCGCTTAACCTTCGCTTTTTATTATTTACAGTCAGGTTCATAAAGACTATACTTCACGTTTGCAAAAAGGCGTTATAAAAAGGAAGATAACAAAAAAGCTCAGTTATCCTTTCTGACGTTTGAAAACAGCAAATGGCCGCACCCTTATAGTCAAGTCTGTCTAAGGCGAAAGGCCGACGTAAGATTTAAAACTGTAACATCTGTTTTTTTAGGTGGGTTTGTAGGTGGAAAGAAAGGCACTTTGGCAGGGACTGTGGATTATCGCTTTGGGAGTTTTTTTCCTAATTCTAATTTTTGTCCTTCACGATCTAGGTTATGTTAAAAGTGACCGTTTGATAATTTACTACGTTCCTAGCGCCATTCTGGTGGTACTCGGCGTTGTTGCGGTTGTCTTTTCCCGAAGGGCTCTGCAGGGCACAAGTGTTGAGAAACAAAGACAAAAGGCTTAACTGTATCTTGAATCCGAAATGCTTATATTTTCAGGTTGAGGACTCATTGAGCAAGGTTCGAAGCTTAATGTCCAATATCCAGGGCAAGAAAGAAAACGTTGCGTCACAGTTCCAGAGCTTCGACTACTACTTTTACTACTTCTTCTATTTTGGTTAAGCCCAGGACTAAGAAATTTTTAAGCGAAGTTCTGGGTAAAGCATGGGTGTAAAGGATGGAAAAAATTAACTCTAACAAAAAAATTGTGGTTAAATTCGGCGGTTCGAGCCTAGCAGATCACGAGAGGCTCTTAAAAGCTGTGGTTGCCGTAGTTAACGAAACCAAAAAAGGCACACACGTCGCCGTTGTAGTTTCCGCTATGGGTAAAACAACCGATGTCCTCATGGCGACCGCGAAGAACGCTTCCAACGGGAAACTGGAGAAGAAAGACTTAGACGACATCCTCTCCATGGGCGAGCGGACCAGCATCAGAATATTCTCCACAGCGCTCAGAACTAACGGCGCAGAATCCTGTTACTTCGACCCGATCGACAGCAACTGGCCAATAATAACCGATTCCGCCTTCCAGAATGCCAACCCAATCCTAAAAGACTGCGAAAAAAACATCCGCGAATGCATACTGCCGGTCATGGAGAAAGGCGTCATACCCGTAGTCGCGGGCTTCCTAGGCAAAACCAAGGATGGCAAAATCACCACTCTTGGAAGAGGCGGAAGCGACACAACCGCCTTTATCCTGGCTGAAGCGTTAGGCGCTGACGAAACCGTTTTAGTCACCGATGCAGATGGCATAATGTCAGGTGACCCGAAAATCGTTTCCAACCCAGAACGGCTACGAGAAATCGACGTTAACACCCTAGTCGGTCTAGCGGATTCAGGAGCCAAATTCGTTCACAGCAAAGCTTTGAAGTACAAGCCTAAAAACATCAACGTCCGCGTAATCAACCACGTTAATGGTGACCTGTCAAGAGAGGGTACAGTAATCACAGGCGCACTAGCAACGGAGCTTGACGCTGAAATTGCGCATCCTTTCCCAGTGGCTGAAATAACAGTTATCGGAAACGGCATCTCAGCGAACCCGCGGATCATCGACGAAATAGTGGAAAAGGTAAGACATCACTCGCTGCTTTTAGGCATGTCCATGAACACGAACTCGGTTGTACTCTACGTTTCTCAGGAGAAAAGCTTAGACGCACTCTTCAACGAAATCCATGAGATTACAAAGGGCAATAAAGAAACCATTGCGATGGCTGTCAAAAAAGACTTGGTTTTCATAAAGACAAGCGGTGTCGGCTTGGAAGAAACGCATGGGATTATTGGAAAAATCAGCGAAGACCTAAGAGTCAACGGCATAAATATCTCAGGCATACTAACCATAACATCAAGCATACTGCTCTTTTTAGATTGGAGCGAACGTGAAATGGCCCTGAAACTAATTAGAAACTCTTTAAGGAGCGTTAAATGAGGTGAAAGACATGAATCAAGGAAAAACACGACGATTGAAAAGAATCATGCAGCAAGACAACCGAACAGTGATCGTTCCTATGGATCATGGCGTGACGATCGGCCCAGTTCAAGGGATAACTAACATGCAAGAAATAGTCAACCAGCTCATCAAAGGCGGAGTCGACGCAGTTGTGGTCAACAAGGGCATAGCTAAGCATGTTGATGTTGGGAATGTGGGTTTAATGGTGCATTTGTCAGGCATGTCAAACCTTAGTCCGAACGTAAACGCTAAAGTCCAAGTCTGCAGCGTACAGGAAGCCATACGCTTAGGAGCAGACGCAGTCTCAGTGCAGGTTAACGTTGGCGCACAAGACGAGGACAAAATGCTAAGTGACCTTGGCAAAGTAACCGAAGAATGCGACGTCTACGGCATTCCGCTGCTCGCAATGATGTATCCGCGGGGACCAAAAATACAAAACGAGCATGCACCTGAAATGGTGGCTCATGCGGCTAGAATCGGCGCTGAACTAGGCGCAGACATAGTGAAAGCAAACTATACAGGCAGCATGGAAACGTTCAAAGCAGTGGTCGAAAGCTGTCCTGTTCCAGTCGTAATTGCCGGCGGACCGAAATGCCAAACGTCCAAGGAAATCCTCCAAACCACACATGACTCGATGAAGGCTGGGGCAGCAGGGCTCTCCATCGGACGAAACGTTTTCCAGCATGAGAACCCGACCTTAATGGTTAAAGCGCTCGGAGCAATCGTTCATGAAGGCGTCAGTGTGGAGCAAGCGCTCAAAATTCTCGGTGAAAAAGCTTGAAGGAACTCTGGGTAGAAATAGACCAATCCGCGTCGCCCAAAGAAAAAGAAACCTTACTTAGTCTTGCCCACGAAAACGCAGACGTAATAATCCAAGATTCCCAAGCACACAACCGCTCAGGCAAGCTAAACATAATCTTCCTCACGAAGCTAAACGAGAAAAAAATTGCCCAACTCGAAAACGAGGGTAAAATCGCCTTTAAAGTCAGCATACGGGGAAAAGAAGACGAAAATAGAGCCGTCAAAGCGGCAGAACTCGGTGCTGACTACATTATCATTAGTTGCCTTGATTGGCGAGTGATTCCCCTTGAAAACTTGATTGCAAAGGCAAGAGGCAAGAGCAAACTAATAGCTGAGGTCGGAACCGCTGAAGATGCGAAACTGGTTCTTGAAGCCTTAGAACTTGGAACAGATGGCGTGCTGCTCAAAACCTCAAACCCCAATGAGCTTGCAAAAACAGCTAAAATGGTTAAAGAGCAAACTCCGAAAATAACGTTAACAACAGCTAAAATCCTATCTACAAAGCCGATTAGCAGTGGAGCCAGAGTCTGCGTGGACACTGTTGACTTAATGGTTCCAGGCGAAGGCATGCTCATCGGTTGCCAATCTGCAGGGTTCTTCCTCGTGGAAGCTGAAGTGAACGAAAACCCCTACGTAAATTCCAGGCCCTTCCGCGTAAACGCTGGAGCAGCATCAAACTACACGCTGACCTCGCTGCAGAACACACAGTACCTTTCCGAGCTTAAAGCGGGCGACGAAGTCTTAATCATCAACAGGGAAGGCAAAGCCAGAATAACAAACGTGGGCAGGTCAAAAATCGAGTTTCGGCCCTTAATCCTAATCGAAGCCGAAGCAGACGATAAAAAAATCAAAACCATACTCCAAAACGCCGAAACAATAAGGGTCGTGACACCGAAAACTTCAAAACCAGTAACGGAGCTAAAACCGAACGATGAGATCACAGTGCACTTAGCTGCGAAGGGGGGACGACACTTCGGCGTATCCGTGCCTGAAGAAACGGTGATTGAAAAGTGACACTGAAAATCTGCGTCTCGATTCTCCCAAAAAACAACCCTGAAGCCTTAAACCTGATCAAGAAGGCGGAAAAAGCTAAAGCAGACTTCATCGAGGTTAGATTGGATCGCCTTGAAACACCTCGAAACTTGTCAGAACTTGTCAAAAGTACAAAAATCCCCCTAATCGCAACAAACAAGCACACGAGCGAAAAAGGCTTTTTCGGTGGAACAGAAGCCGAGCGGCAACAGACGCTTTTAAACGCCGCCGAAAACGGCTTCGAATACGTTGACGTTAACCTGTCAACCGCAAAAAACCAAGTAACAATCGATAAACTCAAGCAGTCAGGGGCTAAAACGATTGTTTCCTACCACAAATTCGACGGTGCGTTAAGCGTTTCCGAAATGGAAAAGGTTCTGGAACAGGAAAGTGCCAACGGCGCCAGCGTTTGCAAAATCATAGGAACCGCCAAGAAAACCGAAGACAATTTAGCAGTTTTAAGTTTTGTTGCTTCCCATTCAAGCGAGGCTAGACTTATCTGTTTCTGCATGGGCGAAGCGGGGAAGCTTTCAAGGCTTCTTTCACCGATGTTCGGCGCGTTCTTAACATACGCTTCGCTTGGGCAGAGTAAAGAAACTGCAGTGGGACAAATGACTATTGGCGAAATGCGGGCTGCTTACGACCTCTTAGGAGCATAGCTGATGGTTGTTTCAGGAAAAACCAAAGTTTACGGAGTTATCGGCGACCCAATAGAGCACAGCCTAAGCCCAGCGATGCATAACGCAGCGTTTGAGGCTTCCAAACTGGACTGCGTATTCTTGGCTTTTAAAGTGAAATCCGACGGCGTTGGAGATGCCATGAGTGGTATGCGAGCTTTGAGTATTCAGGGGTTAAACGTTACCATGCCTCACAAAAACGCCGTAATCAGCTTCTTAGACGAAGTCGACCAAACCGCCACGCTCCTCAACGCAGTCAACACTATCAAGAATAATAACGGCAAACTCTATGGCTTCGACACCGACGGCGTCGGAGCACTGGCAGCTCTAAGAGAAAACGGTTTTAAGGCAAAGGGCAAAAAAGTGGTTTTGCTTGGGGCAGGCGGTGCTGCAAGAGCCATAGCCTTCGCTCTTGCGAGGGAAGCGGATGAGCTTTCTATTTTGAATCGGACGCTGAAATCAGCCGCCGAGTTAGCAGACCTCTTAAAGCAAGAGTTCAACGCAAACGTGATTGCATACACGCTTTCCCCGTTGGCGGTCAAAGCGAATGTTGCCGATGCGGACCTGTTGATTAACGCCACTTCAGTCGGGATGAAGCCAAACCCCAAGCAAACTCTGGTCGCCCCCGAATGGCTCAAGCCTGACTCGGCAGTAATGGACATAGTATACGACCCGATCGAAACCAAGTTGGCGAAAGACGCCAAAGCTGCAGGCGCCAAAGTAGTCAGCGGGCTTGAAATGCTGATTTATCAAGGCGCTGCCTCGTTCGAAATGTGGACTGGCTGCTCGGCGCCGGTTGAAGTTATGAGGAAGGCAGCGCTTAAACAGTTGAAGAAGGCGCAGAAAACTTGACTGGGAAAGCTACGGCTATTACTCATGGGGCAGCGACAATCGTTAACGCAATGGCGCTCGGTAAGGGCGCGGCTTTCGGGGTTGACCTGTTTACTAAGGCAGAAGTAAAATTGACAGATGAACCATATGTTATCAGGGCAGAGATAGCCTCTGAACCCAAAGAAAGCACCGTCTTGATGGAAAAAGCGGTTACGCGAGTTCTTCAGCGTTTCAACATGGAAAAGAGTTTCGGCGCCAAAGTTAAAACTTGGTCCAATATTCCGATCGCTAAGGGATTAAAAAGCAGCAGTGCCGCAGCGAACGCTGTAGCCCTTGCAACTGCAGCGGCGGCTGGTAAAGCGCTTGATGACTTGGAAGTTGTCAAGTTGGGTGTAGACGCCGCTTTTGACGCGAAAGTGACGGTGACGGGCGCTTTTGATGATGCTTGTGCCTCATATTTTGGCGGCGTATTAGTCACTGACAATTTCAATCGGGAAATCGTTAAACGGTTGCATTTGACTAAGGATTTAACGGTGCTTTTTCATGTGCCCCCGCAAAAAGTCTACTCGGCTGATTCTAACATGAGCAGGCTAAGAACGGTGAAATCGCTCGTTCAAGTTGCTTATGATCAGGCTTTAGCCGGCAATATTTGGGAGGCTTTGACGCTTAACGGCCTGATTTACTGTTCAGCCTCAGGTTATGACACTTCGATTGCGATTGATGCGTTGGCTGCTGGAGCGGTTGCGGCTGGGCTTTGCGGTAAAGGACCAGCAGTAACAGCAGTTACTGTTAAATGCAAGGTTGATTCGGTAAAAGCTGCATTGCAGAAGTACGGCGGCGAAGTCTTGCAGGCTCGCCTGAACCAGGAGAAGGCCAGGGTGCTCTAGCCGATGGTGGACGTAATCGTTAAAAAGGCTGAAAGGCTAAGCGGCGAAGTCTGCGCTTCTCCATCAAAGTCTTACACTCAGCGAATGCTCATTGCTGCAGCTCTCTCAAATGGCACTGGGAAGGTGTCCAACCCCCTTCTTTCCGAGGACACGGAAGCAACCTTACGCGCAATTACGGCGTTGGGGGCAGAAACGAACTTTGAGGAAAACTGCTGGAACATCAAAGGAGCAGTGCCGCTTCAAAACGCGAAAGAGCCTATTGATTGTGGAGAGTCTGGGGCTACGTTGCGTTTCATGATCCCCGTAGCTGCCCTGGCGGCTGACCCGTCAATCTTGGCCTTTAGAGGTTCTCTTAAACGTAGACCCATCGAACCTTTACTTAAAAGCTTAGACGACCTCGGCGCCAACGTGCACCGCAAAAATCTGAAGGGTAGAGACGCAGTGTTTGTTGAGGGCGGCGGAATTCTTGGAGGCCAAACCTCTATTCGCGGCGACGTCAGTTCCCAGTTTATTTCAGGCTTAATGTTTGCCTGCCCCATGGCTAAGGTTGATACTGAAATCGTTCTTACAACGCCATTGGAGTCAACTGATTACGTTAAAATGACGTGGGATGTACTTCTGAAGCATGGAATCCGCGTAGACATTTACGGTGATATTCAGCGCATATACATTCCAGCCAATCAGACCTACAAGCCCCGTGACTGCAGAGTGCCGGGTGATTTCTCTTCAGCCGCCTTTCTTCTCGCAGCCGCAGCTATAACCAAGTCAAAGGTGCAGGTAAACGACCTTGATTATGAGAGCGTTCAAGGCGACAAAACGATTCTGGGCATCCTCAAACAAATGGGCGTAGCTGGAAAAGTGTGCGAGAACAGCGTTGAAATAGAAGGAACTGGCAGCTCGCTTGAGGCTTTGAATGTTGACGCAAAGAACATCCCCGATCTTGTCCCAGTTTGTGCCGTTCTTGCATGTTTCGCTGAGGGTGCCTCCAAAATAACTGGCGCGAAAAGGCTCAGGATTAAAGAGTCGGATAGATTGGCATCGCTTTACGCGGAGTTGAGAAAGATGGGTGCGCAAATAGCAGCGGGTTCCCGCGGTCTAATCGTGACTGGAGGCGCTGGCTTGCATGGCGCAGTAATTGACCCTCATAACGATCACCGTGTAGCGATGGCTTGCGCGGTTGCAGCTCTCGGTGCAGAAGGCCAAACCACTATTCAAAACGCCGAGTGTG
>Ga0187771_10000631_pt1 | contig 21953 bp, 27 predicted proteins | sample 0116_SJ02_MP15_1_FD_133139 | JGI IMG/M metagenome (GOLD analysis project Ga0187771, IMG submission 133139) | Tropical peat soil microbial communities from peatlands in Department of Meta, Colombia - 0116_SJ02_MP15_10_MG | ecosystem: Environmental > Terrestrial > Soil > Wetlands > Peat | place... | reverse complement strand
GTCCGTCGCCACCGGCAAGGATGTCTGGGGTCACTTCCGCTGCAGGCGCGGTCGATGGGTCCACCTCGACTACGAGCAGGGACGCCGGCGCAGCAAGACGATGGTGCAGAGGATGGCCGCCGCGATGGGTGTCGATCTGCGGACACTCGTCGCCGAGGGCCTGCTGGGGCTCGCGGTGTACCCGTCGGTCGATCTCACGACGTCGGGCGCGGTTGAGCACTTCGTGCGCGCCTTCAACGGAGCGACGCTCGTCACATGCGATGCCCTCAAGCCGATGACACCAGGTGTCGACGAGAACTCGTCCGTGATCCGTGACCACATGAAGATCCTGCACCAGGCGAGTGAACGGACGGGTGCCGCATGCGTCCTCGTCCATCACGCGGGCAAGACGCCGATGAACGGTGAGCGACCGCGCAAGGAGGCCGGCCGCGGCTCGTCGGGCATCTACGACGACTGCCAGTCGGTCTTCGTCATGAGCTCGACCAAGGGGGAGCCTACTTGGGTCACCCACGAGAAGGACCGCAACCTCGGCTACACCGTTGACGGCTTCGGCCTCAAGATCGAGGACGTTCCGACCGACGACGGCAACCTGCGGGGCGGTCTTCGCGTCGTTCACCTCGACAGGGAGCAGCTGGCCCCCAAGAAGAACGCCGCCTCCGACGAGTGGAAGGCGACGCTCGAGCGCGTGAAGAAGTGCATCGACGACGATCCGGGCATCGCGGGCATCGACGCGGTGCGCGCCAAGATGAAGATGAACCGCGTGACCGTCGCCGCCGCCGTGCAGACCCTCTTGAACGACGGCGCCGTGGTCGAGCGGCTCGGAAGCGGCAAGGGAAGGGCGCGCAGGCTCTATACGGCGCACAAGGCGCCGCCCAACGTCACGATCTTGCCGGGGGGCCGGGCGGGCGAGCTGGAGCGGGGACCGCACGGCGAGCCGCCGATGCCGGTCGACGACGACGAGACGCCGTTCTAGCCCGCTGCCGTCGATGTCTCGACGCGCCGCGCGCGCTGCCAGGCGTGCGCGCGCGCTTCGATCCACACGCGCATGAAGCCGTCAAGCGCAAAGCGCGCCTGACCATCGCTTCACCTTTTGCCACCTACGGCGTCGGTCGAGAAAGGTGAAGCCATCCCGATCGATCGCCCTCTTTCCGCCAATGGACGGGAAATGGTCTCGACTTCACGTGAGAGACCACGGCGCAAGCTAGCGATGACACGTGCGTCAACGCACTTGACGCGCTGCGCATTACCCGTCCAGGTTCTCTGGACGGGTAATCATCGAGTAGAAACCCGAACGATTTCAACAATGGACGGGAAATGCCCTTCTGGACGGGAAATGCGCCCGATCGGCGATGGTGACACCTGGGAGAGTAACAGTGCGCGCAAGCATGCGAGTTCGCTCAGTCATTCGCAATGACGCACCGCATGGGATTACCCGTCCATTTCCCGTCCATTACCCGTCCAGACGGGTGTGCATTACCCGTCCCGTCCCCGCCCCCCTTAAGGGGCGGGACGGGTAATGCGCGCACCGGGGTCGAGAAATGGCTCCGGACGGGAAATGCCCCCTCCCTCCCAAGCCGTCACTGTCACGGTCGGGGAAAGCGGGCTCAGTCGTGGCGGGGGCGCACGACCCGTCCCACGCCCCCGGCTCACCGAAACACGCGCGGCAGAAGCCGCCTGAGCGCCCCGTGGACGACCTCGGCGACGAAGTAAGCCGCCGGCATGTCCCGGTGCTCGGCGTACCGCCAGAAGGCCACGGCGAGGCGCCTGCAGGCCTTCACCGGCCGCCCCCGGCCTTGGGCTCCGCCTTCGCCTCGTACGGCTCGCGCACGACCTCGCCTCCGGCCTTCTTCCAAGCCCGTTCGGCCCGGTCGGCGTTCGCGGGGGAGAGGATGTACGACCACTTGCGCCCTTGCCACGTGACGGTGAGCTTCTCGAAGGTCATCGGTACGGCTCGAGCGGCGTCGTGTAGGCGAGCATCAAGGGGTGCCTCGGAGCACCATCCTTGCACCGGCCGAGGCAGAGCGGCAGGGGCGCCGTGCGCACGGCCATCATCGCTTGCGAGACCGCGAGCGCGCGGGCGACGATGAGCGAGCGCACCGGCGGGTGGCTGCCCCAGGCGAAGACGATCCGATCGACTCCGTGGAAGCTCTCGGCGATGACGCGATCGTTGTCTGGCCCCACCGGATCATCCGGGATCGAGAGCACCGCCGGATCGGTCGCTCGGAACGCGAAGAGGTTGCAGAGGGTGTAGTCCGAGAAGCCCCATCGCTCGGTGAAGCCGAGAAGCTTCCGCGTCGTCGGATCGTCGAGGCGCGCGTCCGCGGTCGAAGGGTTGAGGCACACGAAGAGCACTGTCCCATGCCTGCCCGAAGGCCCCTTGACGCGCCGTCGCAACTGGTAGCGGTAGCGCCCGCAGTCCGAGAGGACGGCGTCGCCTTCGCCTTCGGCGTCGAAGAGAGGGAGGCTTTGCTTCACCGCAAGAGCCCCATCGCCGCGAGCGCGACGCCTACGCCCGCCGCGAACGCGAGCAGTAGCGTCACGCCCATGCCGAGCCGAAAGGCGCGGTCGACCGACTCGATGCTCGGCGTCGGCAGCTCGATGGGCGGCTTGGGCTCGGGCTTGACGACCCAGCACGCGTCGCCCATGAAGCGCCTGCACTGGTCGCAGAAACCGACGTGACCCGCCGCCTGTACGGGCTTGACGGCGGCGCGGATCGCCTCGGGCACGCACGACGCGCAGACCCAGTGCTGCCGTACGATGACGCCCGGAACGCCATCGCACCGCCCCGTGATCTGGATGCCCGTCCGCTTGGTCGGGTTGTACACCTCGATGCCGCACGCCGCGCACCTGTCGTGCGGCCCGTAGGCGGAGACCCAGTGGTTCGGCTTGGTCACTAGCGTGCTTATCCGGTTCACACACTTCTCACGCTGACAGCTCGCTCGGTATTGGCGGCAAAGACAGCAGCTTTTACGAAGGCGGCCTCGAACAGACGCCGCCAGCGCTCAGGCACCGCGCAGTGATAGTAGGTGTCATTCCCCCTTGCCGACTCGTAGGCGAGGTCTACGGCCTCGTCATGCTCGATCGGATCGTCCATACCGCGCGAGACGATACCGAACCACTTGCCACGCCGGTTAGCCTCGCGCAGTACGGCTCTGCGGCTCGACAGGTTGCTCCGCTGCACGGCGAGCGTCGCCATTGTGACGGTGGCGCCCGAGCGCATCAGGCGAAGCGCTTCCTCGGGAATGACTCGCATCACAATTCCTGATTCATTCGGTGTGTCAACCGGATAAGCATGGTCACTAGGACCACCTCGGATCGCTCTCTCGCCGCCGATCCGTTCGCTCGTCGTCTTGCATTTCCTGCACCCCGAGAAGGGTCTGCATCATCGCGTACGCCCGGTCGAGCGCGCGGCCGTAGGCGCGCACCCACGTGTAGCGCCGCCCTCCGACGACGTAGAAGGCAACGCTCATCGCCAGCGTCCCAAGACAGAACGGCTGCGGCAGCGCGAAGGACGCGAGCGCGAGGAGAAGAAACGCGCGCCCCCAGGGCGAGGCGCGCCGCTTGGCCCGCGCCTGGCGTCGCTCGAGGCGGCGAATGCGCGCGGCCATCTCGGTGACCAAGGGCGAGAGGTTCAAAAGCGACCCTCGTCCATCGGGTCGTCGGCCTCGAAGTCGCCCCGATCCTCGTCACTCGGCGCCTCGGCCTTCGGCGCCGCCACCGGCAGCTCGAACGGATGCACCGGAGTCGGCTGGCTGCCGCGCGCCACGGCCCGCGCGATCTCCTCGCTCGTCATGACTCAGTGGCACACTGTGAGCACGACGCCACATGGGCCGCCCATCCGACGGGATCGATGATCCGGCGATAGGAGTCGCACTGATTCCAGAGGTGTCGGGGCGCAGCGTTCTCATCGCCGCTCGCGCTCCGGCCCATGGCGCTGCCGCGCGTGTCGGCCGCCGGCAGCTCGAACGGATGCACCGGAGTCGGCTGGCTCGCCTGCGCGACCCTGCGCGCGATCTCCTCGCTGGTCGGCGTGAGGCAGAAGATCGAGCTCGCCCCGTAGAATTGCGTGGTCGCCAACGATACGCCGCTTGCGTGCACGACGCCTGGCACGTCGATGCGCAGCATCTTGCACCCGGCGACTTCGACCTCGCGCACGAAGCCCCCGAGGCGCCGGTGCCCCATGATCTCGAGGATCGCCCACATCCCTTCACCGAGCTCGCTCACGTCGCCTCCCTCGGCAGCGGCCGAGCCTCGACCTGGAAGTTCCAGCGGAGATTCTCGGCGATCCACTTCGCCCGCTCCTCGGTGAGCGGCTCGTTGTACCACGCGTTCAAGAAGCGCTCCTCGTCGAGCCGGTAGATGCCCCACCCTGCAGGCTCTGTCGCCACCTTCCCCTGCCGCCTCTTCTCGATGAACTCCCGCCACTGCGTGAAGATCCCCGTCCTGGCGTTCCAGAAGCCCCAATCCTGCGCCCTCGGCCCCGCGATGAAGAGACTCCACGCTTCGCCATCGAGCAAGTCGACCCGGTGAAACGTCGTGTGGCCGATCACGTTGACGCCTGGCGCGCGGTGCACGCGCACGGCGACCGCCCCAGGCTTGCCATCGGGCGGCAGCCCGTCGCGACGCTCCTCCTTGTAGCCCCCCGCCAAGATGAGGCTCAGGCTCCAGACCCACGGATGGTTGTGAAGCTCGGGATCCTCGTCGCCCCGGTGGAAGCGATGCAGGAACACCGCCAGCGGCCGCTCGGGCTCGCGGATGCCCGGCTTGGGATCGCCCATGCCGTCGAACGGCGCGCTGCCGTCCGCGATGAAGGGGCCGCCGAGAAGGTAGTAGCGCGACAGGTAGGGCGAGGTCCCGCTTCGGTCGTAGATGACCCTCGGCGGGGGAAGGTACGAAGCGATCGTCTCGAGCAGCGCCCGAATCATGCAGAGCCTCCTTGGCCATGTGACACGAGTTGCGCCGGATGCTCGCGCGTCCAGTCCGACACGCACGCCTCCGAGCAGAAGATCGTGAGAATGGCGGCCTCGATGCCGCATCCGTCCGGAGCGTCCGAGACGAGCATGCGAAAGAGCCATCCGGCCGGAAGCCTCGCGTACGACGCCGTGCCGTCGGGCGGATCGAAGGCCTTGTAGCCATCGCCTGGCCTGTGGCACTGCGCGCAGTGGAGATCCTCGGGCGCCGTGTCGATGGGCCGCCAGGGCCGATTGGCCACCTCGTCGCCCGTGGCCTTTCGCGCCCTCGAGGCTTCTGCTCGTCGGTCATGACGGTTCATCGTGGAAACTCCCTCACCCGAAGCTCCTCGGGCCACTCGTTCGGATCGCCGCCCTTGGGATGCCTCAAGACCAGCGAGCACCCGGCCAAGCCGTCGATGGGATCCGATCCCAACTGCTTGACGAAACACGCGACCTCGGCCTGCTGACACTGCAAGACCACGCTTCGCGCCCACCCAAGATCGAAGACGCGCGCCTTCTGCCCGCTCTCGCCTCCGACGATGACCCAGTCGAGGTGCTGGAGGTACGGCGAGAAGTCGACGCGCTCGAGCGCCGGGCTCGTAGCTGACGAAGTGGATTTCGGCCGGCACGTCGAGCAGAAGCGGGATGCGCCCTCGAGCGCGCTGCTCATTCTCGGCGGTCACCCCGAGCCACACGTTGGGCAAGGGCCTGTCCAGCCATCGGCGCGGCACCTTCTCGGGGATGTTCTCGGGGCGCTTGGTGAGAAGCAGGAAGTCCAAGGCCCTGCACTCCTCGACGAGCGGCCAGACGACGGTCATGCGCACTTCGTCGAGGTCCTCTCGGTCCTCGAAGACGTCGCCGTGGCTCATCGCGAAGACGCGCCTGCGGACCCCGTCTCTCTCGGCCCTGCGGTTCCAGGTGCGCACGCTCTCCACCGTCGTCCTCGTCACGTAGCGATCCCCGTCCCAGAGACTCAGGCCGTGCTGCGCACCGAGCCTGCGGCTGCCCTTCTCCGCGTAGCAGTGGTCGCACCCGGGGCTCACTCTCTCGCACCCGATCCAGAAGTTCGCGGTGTGGTCGCACCACTCGATGGCCGTGGATTCGCCCATGCTTGCCACCGCTCAGAGCGGCTCGATCCGTCGGACGTTGTCCATGCCGCCCAATTCATCGACGACGGCGCGAAGCTCCTCGCCGTGGTGCAGGCTCTTGATCTGCCCAGGGATCTCCTTGACCGCCTCGACGAGATCCTCCTCGGTCACGCCCTTGACGCCACCCGCCTCGATGAATCTCCGTAGGGCCCTGCCCGTCGCCCTGTCGACGACGCCCGCGCACATCGATCCGGACACGAAGCTCGACAGCTGCACGCGGCTGTCCATCCCCCTCGAAACGCGGATGATGTAGACCGCATGCCTCGACGACCACATCTCGGAGACCGCCGCCTCGCTCGCGGCTTCGAGGTCGAAGCCGGGCGCTAGGAGCCTCCGCGCAAGGTGCACCTTGAGCACCGCCTTCGCCTCGTCCTTGCCTGGACGCGGGATCGTGACCTTCAAGTCGACGCGTCCCTCCCTGACAACCGCCGGGTCGAGCGTGTCCGGGCGGTTGGTGAGAAGCACGACCAGGGCCGCCGAGTCCTCGAGCCCGTCCATCTCCGCCAGAAACTGCGGGACGATGGTCTTTTCCATCGAGATCTTCGAGTCGGTCCGCTTGCCGAGGATCGCGTCGGCCTCGTCGATGCACACGATGGCCGGGTAGCCGTGGGCCATCTTGTGGGCCCTCGCCGCCGCGAAGATCGCCCGCACCTTGCCCTCCGACGCGCCGACGTAGGAGTTCAAGACCTCGGGGCCCTTGACGTAGATGAAGGCGCTCGCCCGGCCCTTGCCAGCGAAGTGCGCGGACGCCGCCGTCGCCATCGCCTTCGCAAACATCGTCTTGCCGTTGCCAGGGGGACCCGAGAGCAGGATCCCCTTGCACGGCGCCTTGCCGAACTCGCGGTAGAGGCTCGCGTGAAGCACGGGCCCCTCGAGCGCCTCGCGCAGATCCTTCTTCGGCCCCTCCTGCCCCGCGATGTCGCCCCACGAGACGCCGCTCGCCTCGGTGAACGCGAGCTCGCTCGCGGGAGGGCCGAAGTTTCGGAGGATGACGCTCCTCGAGGTGTCGAGCACGACCTCGTCGCCGACCTTGCCAGCCATCTTCTTGTCGAAGACGAGGCGCCTGACGCCGTCGCAGTCGACCTCGACCGAGCCCTCGTCGACGATCCGCGTCACGCGGCAGATGGGCCCCAAGGCGGGTGGCGCCTCTTCGACCGAGACGACGATGCCGTCGTTGGTCGCCCGGACGACGTCGCCGCGCACCGGCGGGGGCCTGAGGTGCTCGGGGTAGTAGACCACCAGAACGCCCTGATCGGCGGTCTGAAGCAGCATCCGGTCGCCTGCCACCCCCAAGACCGCGCCCATGAGAAGCGCGGGCACACCGCGCGTCGCGTCGACCTGCTTCTTGAGCTCCCGGACAGCCGCCACGAGCGCCATCTCGCGCTCCTCGGGGCTGAGATCGCCGCGGCCTTCGACGTACCGCTCGTACGCCTGAAGGGCGTGGACATTCTCGCGCGGGGGCTTTCTCGACGGAGGAAAGGGATTCATCAGTGCACCTCCTCCTTGCGCCCTTCTTCTTCGACCCCGAGCCACACCTCGAGGTGCTTTGCGGCGAGCGTCGCGCACGCCGGGCAGACCGGCAGGGCGATGCCGGTCTTGGCCGAGACGGCGGAGAAGTTCATGGCGGCGACGATCGCGAGCTTGGGCGGGCTGCCCTCGGCGAGCTTCTGATCGAGCACGCACACGATGCACGTGTCGCCGAGCCCATCGATGGCCTTGGCGGCATCGTCGCTCACGACGGCCTCGCCGCGTAAAACGCCAAGCCCCAGAGCAACGCGAACACGATCGTCGCAAGGGCAAAGACCAAGCGCCGCATCCGGCCGACTTCGACTTGGAGCGTCAGCCGGTCCTTGCCGCTCTCGAGCTCGACAACGCGCCTCTTGAGCGCGTCGCGCTCGGCCTCGAGCAGGCTCGCAGTCACGTTGGCCGCCTTGATCATCTCGAAGTGCGACGCCCGGCCGCCGCGCTCCTTCTCGAGCTCCAGGCCGAGGTCGCGGATCAAGATGGCCGTCTTGGGGGCCAGCCCCTCTTCCTCCTCGATCATCCGCCGGCTCTTGGCGATGAGATCCTCGGGGCTGTCGATAAACGCGCTCGGTTTGCTCACTTGGTCGCTCTTCCTTTCCTGCGTCGATGGTCGGGCACGCCTGCTACGAGCTCGAATCCGTCCGCCTTCGCCCGCTCGAGCACCGCTTTGACGAGCGAGGAGAGCGGGACCTTCAAATGCGTGCGCTCGAAATGCGCGCCCTGAAGGCTCTCGAGCCACACGTAGAGATCGCGAGGCATGCGGATGGATACGGTCGTTGCTTGTTCCGCGACGTCCTCGATCGTCATCAGGACATGACAAGTACACACGCCGCTTGACAGTGTCAAGTCCCGTCGCTACATCACTACGCTATGAAGAAACCGATCCTGCGCTTCGCGGTGGGCCAAATCTGGGAGATGAACGCCACCTACGGTCGCAAGCTGCGCCTCTACGTCGAGCGGCTCACGCCGGACGGCTTCGTCGGCACGACGCCCAAGGGCCACGCGATCCGCATCACGAGGCGCCGCCTTGTCTACAGAGCGGGCAAGCTCGTCAGAAACGCCAACGGATCGACGCCGCCTCAGCACGGCGGGCGCCGCAGGGCGCCGACACCCGAGAGAATCGAGACGCGCACGGCGAGCGACGTGAAGAAGACCGCCCCCATGAAGGGCACGCTCGTCGCGACGGGCTTCGACCGCAAGATCTTGGCGCTCAAGGCCGAGGGCCTCTCGGCGACGGTCATCGGAGCGCGCATGGGTCTCTCCAAGAGCCAGGTGCGCCGCCGCATCGAGCGCGCGCGCGAGGCCATCGCCGACCAGGCGAACATCGCCGCCATGGCGGCCACGTGAGGTGCGCCCACCTGCGCGTCCACCGTCGCCTCTACGACCCGGTGAGCAAGCGCGGAACGCCGCAGTGCCAGTCGTGCAAGAAGGGCCTCGTCTGGCACGTGCCGCCTGTCCTCCACATCGTGCGCGTCCGAGGCCGCAAGCGCGTGTGCTTCGATCGCAAGCGCCACGACCGCTTCGTGGCGGGCAAGCGCCGCCTCGCCATCCGCTGCCTCGACTGCCTGCACGTCTTCTGCCCCGCGTGCGCCCGGAAGCACTTTGTCCCCGTGTGGCGCGGACACGACCGGGTCCTTCGCGTCATCGACGATGTCATCAAGAAGGCGGTCAAGGGGCTTCGCTGCTAGCCCCTCTTTCGCGCCTCCGGCGTCCCCGGCGACGTCGGCGCCTCCTCTTCTTCGGCGAGCTCGGCGATCTCGGCGACCTCGGCGAGCGCCCGCCGCGGCATGTCGCCCACGCGGTCGAGCGGGATCGTCCACTCGGGCTCGAAGAGCACACGCAGGCTCCCGCATTTCTTGCACCACACGATCCGATCGCCGATGAGCGCGTGCCAATGGGTCGATCCGCACACGCACGTCTCGCTCCGCGGTCCCTCCACCATCCGAGGCCTCTTTGGGTCTAGGATAGCGTCATGCTGAGCGTGTACGAGGCAGCCGAGGCTTCCGAGGACGTCCCGGGATCGCTTCACTGGCGCGAGAGGAGCGACGGTCACTGGATCGCCACCTCCCCGCTCGGAGGCCACTACGAGCTCGTCCCCAAGGACGGCTCCATCGAAGCGTGGAAGATGCCGCTCCACGCGACGCCCGTTCACCTCGGCACCTCGGCGACGCTCGGGGGCGCCATGATGCTCTCGAGGCGCGACCTGCGCGACCTGATGTACCCCGCAAAGGATAACCCGACGCCCTGCGGGCATACCCATCCGCCTTCGGTCCCGACGGCCCCCTGCGACGAGCCGCCATCGCCGTCGGCGACCGTGGACGTCGCACGCGTCACCGTCGAGCGCTCGCGGATGACGGCGCGCGAGGCAGCAGGCCGCCGATCGAGCTCGCGCAGCCCGAGCCCGAGGCGCAGCCGCAAGGTCGACATCGCCTGCGAGCACGCTGGGCACGCCCTCGGCGCCAAGGAAGCCGGACCCTACGCGACCTCCGAGCGGGATCCGAAGGAGATCGAGGAGGCTCGAGCGCTTGGGCCTGCCACGAGTCCCAAGGCCGTCTACGCCATGGTCGCCCCCGATCTCTCCAAGGAAAGCCAGGAGGTCTTTCTCGTCATCCCGGTCGACCTCCGGGGCCAGCCCCTCTCGAAGCCCGTCGAGATCGCGCGAGGGCAGAGAGACCACGTCGCGGTGTCGAAGAGCGACATCTACCGCCCGGTCATCGAGAAGAACGCCATGGGCTTCATCCTCGTGCACGTTCACCCCTCGGGCCACGCCAAGCCGAGCGCCGAGGACATCCGCCTCACGCGATCGGTCGACACGGGCACGAGGCATGCCCTCGAGGACGTGAAGTTCGTCGACCACGTGATCGTCGCCGCAAGCGCAACCCGCGGCGAATACTTCTCCTTCCGCGAGAACGGCTACCTCGGCCGATCGCGTCCCCGACGGACGCCGCTCATCCACCGCGTCGTGCACTAGACAGCGCTCCCGGCCTCGGTCTAAGCGTCCCGGTGAGAATCAACATGACCCAGCCCGCCGCCCCCACCGACCCGCAGACGCTCGACGCCGCCAAGAAGATCGCCGCCCAGATCCAGAAGGAGAGCGGCGTCTCGGACATGACCAAGCTGCCCATCGGCGATCACGTCGTCTGGTACCCGTGGCCCGGCTACGCGCTCGAGAACGGTCAAGCCCCCGAGGGGTGCATGTTCAAGCTCTTGCAGCCGGTGCCGTTCAAGACGGTCTTCTCGGTCTTCGCCCTCTTCGCCGACGAGGACGAGTACCGCGTCTACACCGTCCCGAACGCCACGGCGAGCCACGATCCCCAAAAGCAGGAGCAGGTGCTTCGGTGCTACCACCTGTCGAAGGCGGGTCCGCACTACCACGTCGACAACCTGACGCTCGACGCCTTCATCACCATGGTCGCGAGCGAGTGGAGCGTCATGGCCTACGGCCTGACGACGGTCGAGTCCGAGCGCGCGAGCATCGCGGGCTTTCTCCGCGCCGAGCTCTCTTCGGGCACGTCGCTCTCGGATCTCGCGGACCTCATCGAGAGCGGCGAGTACGATCTCGACGACGAGGACGAGCCCGAGCCGGCGCCCGGCTCGCCCTCGCCCTCGGCCGACAAGCCGAGCTAGACTTCGAAAGACGAGGACCCCGATGGCGCTGCCCTTCGTCACCGTCGAGTACACCGTGCCCGTCAAGGGCGCGACCGCGGCCGCCATCGGCGCGGCCCTGGCCGCGGTGCCCTTGCCGCTCGCGCAAATCTACGCGCTCGGCTGCTACGTCACGACCGACGTGACGGCCAACGGGCCGCCAGCGACGCGCACCATCACCCTCCGCACCAACGCGCCCGTGGCCGCCGCAGCGACGCCCAACACGTCGCCTGGCGCGAGCGCGAGCGGCATCCTGTCGGCCACGGTGACCGCGGCAGGAGGCGGCTACATCGTCCCGCCCGTCTTCTACGCCTTGGACGGCGCGCAGACGCTCTCCGAGTGGCTCGGCGGCCAGAACGCCGGCCTCTACGGATCGGGCGTCAAGTTTCAGTCCTACCTGAACCTCGGCGGCGAGACCGTCATCCTGATCGCGGGCGGATCGGGCTACTCCGCCGAGACCATCGCGGGCGTCGTCGGAGGCTTCCCGCTCGGCACGGCGACGGCGACCGGGGGCAAGCCAGGCGCCTTTCTCGGCTCGCCGGGCGTCGGCACGCGCCGCAGCGATCCGGACGCGAGCAATCCGGCCTCGAGCGAGCTCGCGAACGTCTACAACGTCTTCGTCTCCGACGGCGGAAGGGGCTACTCCGCCTCGAGCGTCGTCCTCTTCGGCGGACCCCAGGCGCTCGTGCGCCCCGCGAGGGCCTACCCCATCATCGGCCCGGGCGGCGTCGTCGAGAGCATCGTCGTCGTCGATCCAGGATCGGGCTACATCAAGACGCCGACCGTCTCGGTCTTCGATCCGACGGGCGCCGGCAAGGGCTGCGTCTTGACGGCCAACATGGTCCGCGGCAAGCCGGCGGCGCTCTCGATCACCTTCGGCGACAAGAACGCCATCACCGCGCTCACGATCACCGATCGGGGCGACGGCTACGTGAGCCTGCCTCAAGTAGTCATCTGGGATCCGACGGGCTCGGGCTTTGGCGCCGAGGCGACCGTCGGGCCCGTGGTCAACGGACCGGGCAGCCTGATGCAACTCTCGCGCGTCGACGTCCTGAACACCGGGTCGGCCTACGTCGCGCCCGGCATGATCGAGCAGAGTCAGTTCGAGTCGGAGTTCTTGGTCGCCGAAAACGCCGGCATCACGACCCAGCAAAGGCGCGTCTTTTCGAACCTCATGAAGTCCGCCATCGAGCAGGCGCTCTCGACTCCGGTCACGGAGACCGTCACGTGAGCGGCAACGAGACCGACGATCTCGAGGCCTCGATCAGTGCGACGGCCGAGTCGCCGCCGCCCGAACTCCCCGAGCCGCCGCCGAGGCACCCGAACGCGGCGCCGGCGCCCGGGCCGCCGAAGAAGACGCCGCCCCGCAAGGCGGGCCTGTCGGCCGCCCCCGAGGATGGCGGCCCCAACGCCGACTACACCGCGCAGGACGCCCAGGAGGCGGCCGATCAGATCTACGATCGGCTGCGGCGCTTCCCGCAGATCGGCGACCCTTCGCAGCTCGGCGTCTACGTCTACACGATGGACGGAAACGAGCGTCGGCTCGGCGATCCGATCCGATTCAGCGATCTCATCGTCCCGGGGACCTCGCCGGGCCAGATGCTCGAGCGCATCGTCATCGAGCGCTTTCACATGCCGCTCGGAGCGCGAAGCAGTCGCTACAAGTGCGAGTTCAAGTGGATGCAGTCGGGCGCGTACTACATGCGCCAGAAGATCACGCTCGGCTCGGTCGAAGAGATCCTCGCGCTCCGGCGAGCCGAGCAGGCATCCGGCAGCGGCGTCGGAGGGATGCCCTCGGGCTACGTGCCGCCGGCCAGCGCAGGCGCCGGGTACGTCCGGCCGCCGAGCGAGGGGGCGACCGGAAATCCCGAGATCGCCCAGATGCGCGCCGAGCTCGCCGAGATGCGCGGCGTGCTACGCGAGGCCATCGGCTACGCGCGCGAGACGCGCGCAGCGGCCGCCGCGCCACCGGCGGCGGTCGGCGCGGGCGCAGCGCCGCCGCCCGCCCCCGAGGTCTCGGTCGAGGAGCGCGTCGCGACGGCCGTCGTCGGAGCCTTGAAGGGCCTTGGCCTCTTGCCGGCGCCCGCCCCATCGGGCGCGGCCGCGCCGCCCAACCCGAATGTCGCCGCAGGAACCGCGCCGACGCCCAAGCCGACCGAGCTCGAGGTCCTGACGACCGAGATCGCCCGCGGCGTGACCGGCCTCGCCAAGGAGATCGTCGGCGAGATGATGGGCAAGATGAAGACGTCGGTACGGCAAGGCTTTGCCGGACCCCCCGAGGAGCCTGAAGCCGAGCCCGACGAGGCCCCCGAGCCTGCGCCGCCGCCCCCTCCCCCCCCGCCGCGCGCGCCCTTCGATCTCATCGACACGGGCACCAAGTGGGGCGACGGTCGCCCGGTCATGTACCCGCAGACCGCAGGCGGCGACTTCGACTTCAAGGGCTTTCTCTTCGGCAACCCCACGGTCATCGAGGGCTTCGGCAAGGTGGGAGAGAAGGTCGTCGACATCGCCAAGGGCTTCGCCGACAGGGTCACGATGCCCGACGGCACGCAAGTCGTCGACCGAACGCCACGCGGCGCCGTCGACGCAAACCCTCGCGGCGCGGGCCACGCTCCGCCGCCGCAGCCCGCTCCGGGCGCTTCCGCTCCGGGCGTCGGCTCGCCCCCCTCGAGCCCGAACGCGTCCAAGCCGGGCCCGGCGGCCGAGCACAAGCCGAACGGTCGGCCGTCCTCGGGCGGGGGCTTTCCGTCGGCCTGAGACGTCCGCTAGAGTAGGCGGGTGACCTCCCCGGCCTTCGAGCTTTGGGCGCGGCGACCGGGGGCGGCCCGAAGGCCGCTTCGACAGCGGACGGGCCTCGGCGACATCACCTTCAACATGAACCAGCCGGCCTTCGCGTCGGCCTCGGCGGATGTCGCCGCCCAGCTGCAAGCGGAAGGCACCGATCCCACCCTCGCGCAGGCGGCCCTCTCCAACGCCGTCGACACGCTCGTCAACAACAACGACGGCAGCGCGGGCACCGACTACGCGAGTCTCGTCAGCAAGGCCAAGACGTACGTGAGCGCCGGATACACGCTCTCGGGGGCGCTCGAGCACGTCGCGCAGCTTGGAAACGCGGCTCAGGGCCAGAACGTCGCCCAAGCCTACCAGCTTGTCACGAGCACCCTCGTCGGCACGGCCAACGCGGGCCTGAAAGTCGCCCAAAGCTTCGGCGCCGACGTCTCGACGGTGGCCCCCGGCGTCGGCACCGCCATCCTCGCCGGCATCAGCCTCGTCGGCGACGTCCTCTCGATGCTGCAGGGTCCGCCCGCGCCGCAGTTCGAAGTGGGGGCGAATTGCCCGACGGCTCCCTGCCCGCCGACAATCGTCGCCGGGTGCGCCTACTCGTGCGACGCCGAGAAGTACGCGCCCGGATCGCTCTACTGGAGGCGCTTTCCGAGCGCGTCGGGCGGTAACGCCAACGACGCCGAGTGGTACAAGACCGGCAGCCAGACGTTCTCGTGGTCCGGATCGTCCTCCGGCCCCGTGAACACATGGACCGGAGGTAACCAGTACCAGGCGCGCCCCATCGACACGGCCTTCCCCGCCTACCGGATCCTCTTCGAGTGCTCGTCGCGGTTGCCCCAGGTCCCGGGCGTGACGATCCCATCGGGCGCGCGCAGCGGCTGGGGGGGCGTGCGTCCGACCATCAATCAAGCCCTGACCGCTCAGGTCGTCGCGTTCAACAACGCCTTCGAGCAGGCGTGGAAGGCCAACAAGGAGTTCGAGCTCAACGGCATGCAGAGCCAGCCCGATTGGCTCGTCTTCCTGCACGTGCTGCGCATCTGGAACAAGGCGCACGACGGGTCGACCTTCTACGCCGTCCCCTACGTTGCAACGTACATGGTCGCGCCCGAAGACCCGTGCGCCGGGTCCGACGGCAAGCAGTTCTTTCCGCCCTACTGGCAGTCGCTCGTCCAAGACGCCATCGGACAGGGCATCACCGATCCGGGCGTCGACCCTGCCTACTACGACGCGAGCCACATTCGCTTGAATCTCGGTCCCGCCAAGACCGTCCCGGCGCCCGCGAAACATCTCACGCTGCATCTCGGCCCGACGGGATTCACCACCAAGTCGCCCGGCCTATCGCCCGCTGCCGGCGTCGCGGTCGCTGCCGGCGGTGCAGTGGCCGCGATCGCTGCAGGTGGATCGCTCTACGCGTGGCTCGCGGGCCAGGGCGTCCAGGCCTTCTGGGGCAAGATCTTCGACGAGGCGTGGGAGGCCATCAAGCCCATGCTCGGCGGCGGCAAGTGAGCTCGTGGACGGCGCTGCCGACCGGACAGGACCTTTCGATCACCCCTGGCGGCACCTACGCGGCCGTGGCCTCCGTGGGAGCCTCGACGACCAAGGACAAGGTCGCCTCCGCCATGGCGCAGTATTTCAGCGGGACGACGCTCGTCTCCTACGTCGAGCAGGGGCAGCCGGGGGGTCCCGAGTCCGATCCAGACTCGTCTCGCAAGACCATCGGCGTCGTCGTGTCAAGCCAGAGCTTCTCGGGCAGTCTCGCGTGGAGCAAGGGGATTTTCCTCATCGCCCCCAACATCTACACGCTCGTCGCCGCATGGGCGCTCTCCGGCTCGGGATCGCCTCCCCCGCCGCCGTGGGCGGGCCTCGTCGGGCCTTTCTCGAAGCCGGGTAACCCCTGGGGCTGGGTCTTTGGTCTGTCGCTCTGTGCAGGCCTCGGCTTTGGCCTGTACCATTACCGCGACCACTTGCCGCGCCTCATGCCTCCGAGGATCCACCCATGACCTTTCCCCGATCGCTTCCGACGCCTCTCGCCATCCTCTCGGCGCTCATCCTGTCGATCTTCGGATGCAACGGCGGGGGGACCCCTTCGCCGGCCGACGCAGGCGCGGCGCCGTCCGCGCACGTCCTTCCGGCTCCGCCGCCGCAGCCCGAGGTGCCGCTCGTCGACGAAGTGCCCCCTTCACCGCCCGCTCCACCGAAAATCGACCCGAGGACCCCGGAGCAGCTGGCCGTGGCCGCGTGCACGCTTCCGAATGGCACATGGAATTCCCGCTGCAAGGGATCGATCAAGGGCAGGTCCGCGCTCTTCGCGTCGTCGTCGGGCGTACAGCCGGTCATCCCCCAGTCGTGGACGGTGCCCAATTGGTACATCGATGCTGCCAATTCATCAGGCCTCGCATCTGACAGCAATGCCTGCACGTCTAGCAGTGCTCCGTGCCTCACGTGGCAGGAGATCAATGTGCATCGTCTTGGATGCCAAGGTGGTCCATCTCTCTGTCCGAGACTTCAACAGAACACAACATTGCACTTCATGTCCAACGACGGCACGTCCGATCCGGTGGCCTGGAAGCCGCAACTGGAGAACAACGCATGGACGGCGGTCACGTGCGCGCTGACGCAAGTGTGTTCCGGCACACTGTCGGTGGTCACATCCCCTTTCACAAGGAGCACGAATACGCTCACGCAAGTCACGCTACCGTGTGCCGCTGCTGCGAACGAACTCGTGCTTGACAGCACCAATCCATCGGGCTTCTGGACCTATACCGTGAACGGAGCTGCTCCGGCTTATTTCACCACGACCCCTCTGTCATCGGCTTTCTCGTTCACTCTAGGAACGAGCCTCGCTACTGGGACAGAAGTCACAATCGCCAACGGGGATACGGTAACGGTCAACACCGGAACGCAAGTCAACTTGACTGAATTTTCACCGACCAATGTCGGTTCTATCTCGACTGCCATATCCTCAGTTTCTAACTGCTCACTTGTTGGAGGTACAGCATACAGGGATGCTGTTCTCTTGAACGGTTCTGGGCAAGGGATCAACATCGTAAACGTCTTTTCTTCCAAGCCAGTCAACGTCGCAAGGGATTGGAGTCGCACGTTCCTCTATTGGATGAACAACGACTTTGCTGCTGGACTTATCGTCAACCAGTCGTTTAGTGCGATCTTACCAACACGAATGACAGTTGGCGTAGTCGGAGGTACCGCCGGCATTCAAAACGCGGCCGGCTATGGGATGATCACCTACGGAACCAATTTTGACGGTGACATCATTCTAGGCAATGAGGGAAACGCGACTGTCACTACCTTCCTCCTAAACGAGGGGGCTCTAGGGAGTGTATTCATCGATAACGGCATCACGGTTGCCGCTGGACGAAATACCCTAATCACCTCAGGGCAATTGCCGGCGACGACGCATGTCTGGGGAACGGGCACCCTCAACGCAATGGGGCGAGTTACGTACCCCACGGGAGCTGCTGGAGCTGTTGGCAGTTTGGGGGCTGGTGGAGTGACTCTGCAACTCAACGGGCAGACCAAGTCTTGCATTGCCCAGCCTGGAGCGGCATCGAGCTTTGGTACTTGCAACGTCACCATCTCGGCGGCCAACCTCGATGCAGATCTGGGGGCTACGTCGGGCTGCCTCGCTGTGGGCGGTGGCGCGTCTTTCTGTAACTACGGTCCTTGACCGCCTCTCCGCCTCCTCCCTTTCCCCACCCCCTCCCCACCCACCTCGCGCGACCGCACGACGCCTGACGCAAGCCAAACATGGACACCTACAATGGTCTGCAAGGCATCGCGACGGGGGCGCGGTTCTCCAACACGCAATGAGCGCCTTCTCTCCCGGCATCGAAAGGGCACGCAAGGCCGGCTACACGGTCTCGGTAAAGCCCTACCCCGAAGGGGTCGCTGGGATCCGCCTGTCGCTATCGACCATCGCCCAGAAGATCCGGGACGGACGGCTCGACCCGGACATCCGCGGATGGGTGGGCGACACCCTCGTCGCCGCCGGCAAGCCCGTCTCGACCACGGACAAGGTGACAGCGATCCTCAACGCCTTCCGCGCCTCGACGGTGTACGTCGCCGATCCGGTCGGTGCCGAGTACATCGTCGCGGCGAAGACGACCATCTGCCTCCGGCCGGGCCTGTGCGTGAGGGCGCGCGACTGCGACGATGGCGTCGTCTTCATGGGCTCGGCCCTCATGTCGGTCGGCATCCCGGCGCGCGTGCTCAAGCAGAACTTCGGCCCCGGAAAGCAAGAGCACGTGCTCGTCGAGGCGCTCGTCGGCGGCGATTGGGTCCCCGTCGACCCCTCGACATCCTTGCCCGTCGGTGAGAGCGTACCGGCTGTGAGCGAGGAGAGAGTGGATCCCATGGACATGACGGGCACGTCCTCGGGGACCTCGGGGGCCGAGATCGTCACGCTCGGGATGATCCCCGAAGAGCCCCAGAGGGCCATCCTCGAGCCGACCGAACGCCACCTGCGCCGCTCGTCGGATGGTACGTGGACCGAGCGGCGGTGGGGCCAGTGGTGGCGCTTCGAGACGGGCGTCGGCTGGGCGCCCGTTGGCGCTGGCGACGCGTGCTGCGCGTCGTGCGCCGAGGGCAAGCCGTGCGAAGGGGGTGCTGCGGCCGCGCCAGCGCCCGTCGGCCTCTCGGACGAGCACGGCGACGAAGCGGGGTGCTCGGCGTGCGAGGCGTACGCGAAGAAGCTCCGCGCATCCGGCGATCTCAAGAAGTACGGCCTTTCTGGCATCCACAAGGCCCACCACCGCGGCCTCGGCCAGAACGAGAATCCGCCGACGCCCGTATCCACGACCGTCACCGTCAACGCGCCGCCCGTCACCGGAATCGGCCCAAACGTCGGCGTCGCCGCGGTCGTCGGCGTGGCGGCCCTCTTCGCCGTCGCGGCGGGAGCCGCGTGGGGTCTGTCGCAGCGGCAGTGCACGGCGCCGCTCTCCCCATCGAAGCGGAGGGCCGCCTGATGCAGCACGCGTTCGTGAGGATCGTCTACCCGTGGACGTGCAAGGCGGCGCAGGATGATCTCGCGACCGCCGTTCAAGGCACGCTCAACGATCTGGCGGCGTCGCCGAGCGTCGATGCGACGACGCGCGCCGATTTTCAGACCTGGGCCTCGCGCCTGCAGACATTTCTCTCCGGGGACCCGGGATGGTTTGGTCTCGGATCGCGGATGGACCAGATCGAGACCTACGCGCAGGAGCTTCACAACTGGCAGGTGACGTTGACCAACGCGGGAGCGACGGTCAACGGCACGATCCCCGATCCCTTCGAGCCCTCCGCCCAAGACAAATGGTACCTGCAGGTCTTGCAGTGGGGCGTCGTCGGCGTCGGGATCCTGGCCGGAGCCTACGTCGTTTCCGAGGTCGTCCAGCGTATCCCCTTGCCCTCGCCAGCCGAACGCGAGCGCGAGCACGAGCACGAGCGCCGGCTCGGGCAGGCCTGATGCGTGTGCTCGTCGTCGAGGACGATCCCTCGATCCGAAGGGGCCTCGAGATGGCGCTCGAAAAGGATGGCCACACCGTCGTTCAGGCGAGCACGGTGCCCCAGGCGGCCCGGATGATGACCGCCGAATGCCCCGACGCGGTGCTGCTCGACATTCACCTCGGCGCCGCCGAGATGAGCGGCATCGATCTCGCCCGGATGATGAAAGACGATCCCGTGTGGCGCGCGATCCCCGTCGTGGTGCTCTCCGCGATGCCCGCCGCCGAGATCCGCGAGCGGGCGAGCAGCTACGCCTTCGAGGGCCTTCGCACCGTCGTATTGCCGAAGCCCTTCGACGTCGGCGTCTTGCTCGAGACGCTCTCGACGGTCGCGCGATCGCTGCCCTCATGCTGATCCGCAAGGGCACCCGCGTCGTCTTCGACCTCGAGGGAGGTCGATCGATCACGGCTCCGGCGTCCTACGGGATGATGCAGGATCCAGACGGGCAGGATTGGCCGCGAAACAGCGTCCTCGTCATGCCGTACAGGGACACGGGTGAGCCTCTTCACGGCGACAAGGCGCAGCGCTACTTCGGCATGGGCCACAAGGTGACCCGCGGTGAAGGCGACCTGCCTGCGCGGCCGCTCGCCACGTGGAAGAAACTCGGTCACGTGGAGATGATCTGGTACACGCGTCCCGGAACGAGCCACCCGGGGCCGTTCAAGCACAAGGTCAACGGCGACTGGCTGCGGGTCGCCTTGCGTGGGAAAAAGCGGGCGATCCTCTACCAGAAGGGGCGCCTCTACCGGCTCGAGTTCCCCGACGGGGCGGAGATGGACGCCCGCGGCTTCGTGACACCGTGAACGAAGCGCGGTAACGTCTCTTCTCGTGGCGTCCGACGTCGACTACCTCTCGGTCCTGCAAGGAGCGCCCCCCGAGCGCGAGCTCGCGGCGAGTCAGAAACAAGCGCGTCGCCTCGGCAAGATGACCAACGTCGCGCGCGCCGAGCGCGCCGCGCACGCCGCCTCCAAGGCGCGACGCCGCCGCGCCGCCCTGGAGAACCTCAAGAAGGCGCAGGCGGCGCTCGCCGCCAAGCGCGCGCTCGCATCGGAGCCGCGGGGCGCCTCCAAGCCGGCGCGCACGAAAAAGAAGACCGCTTCCAAGCGTCCGAAGAAGGCGGTCTTGACTCCAAGAGCTACGGCGCGGTCTACTTCCAAGTCGAAGGGGTCCACGATGGCAAAGAAGGGTCACAAGCAAACGGCCAAGCAGAAGGCCGCCTCGCTCCGCAACCTCGAGAAGGCGCGGCGCGCCAAGAAGCGCAAAGCCAAGGGGACCCTCACGACCCGGACAGCATCGCGCGCGACCGCTCCGGCGCGTCCGAAGCGCGCGAAGGCCGCAGCCGCCAAGCGGCCGTTCACGGCGAAGCAGCGCGCTGCGGCGCTTCGCAACCTCGGCAAGGCCCGATCGGCGCGCCGCGCCGCGAAGGCGGCCGGAAGAAAGCACGACGTCGGGCCCTACAGCTACCACTCCAAGGCCAAAGACGTGCACGTGCCCGCCCACCGCTCCTACGAGACGGGGGCGCGGCGCAGCAAGCAGACGCCGGCCCAGCGCCGCGCCTCGCTCGCGAACCTCAGAAAAGCCAGGGCTGCCCGAAAGCATCACGGCCGCGAGGAGTCGCCGCGCGCGCGCAAGGGCGGCGCCAGCGGCCGCCGAGCCCACAAGCAGACCCCCGCCCAGCGCCGCGCCTCGCTCGCGAACCTCAAGAAGGCGCGGGCCGCCCGCAGCCACGGCCGCGAGGGCAGCTACGAGCAGGCGATGGAAAACGCGCTCGGGGGCATGGAGATGTTCTTCGGGATGATCGGGGCGGTGACCTGGTTCATGCTCATTGATTTTCTCGATCGCCTGTACGCCACGCACGCGCTCACCGACAAGAACACCAAGGACGCGGCGGGCCACGAGCTCTACGCCGACGTCGCTCCGACGACGGGCGACTACGCGAACCTCTTCAACGCGACGGCCATCTGCGCTCCGATGAACCTGACGCGCTGGCTCGCGGGCCTCGGCGTCGGCACGGGCGTGCCGCTTCTGGCCTTGCTCGTCGTGTCCGACGAGACGGCGCGCGCCGCGCTGCAGGGCGCCGCCTTCGGCGGGACCGTGCGCATCGTGGGCAAGGGTCTCATCGATCTCGTCGCCTACATCACGATGTGGAATCCCTTCGGCCAGCAACTCTACGACGGCGAGATGCGCGCGCAGGTCATCGCCTCGAGCGATCAGACCCCGCTCGCGTCGTTGCCGAGCGCGGGCCTCGGCAAGGCCGACTGCACCTGCCACGCCTGCTCGGCGGGCGTCGGCGCCTGCACGGGCGTCGGCGCGGGATGGCCGAGCGAGCCGCGCGAGGTGGCGAAGCCCGGAGCCTCCGCGCCCTCTCCGGCCACGCCGGGCAGCGTCGCGCCGCCGCCTC
>Ga0187771_10000630_pt1 | contig 21961 bp, 22 predicted proteins | sample 0116_SJ02_MP15_1_FD_133139 | JGI IMG/M metagenome (GOLD analysis project Ga0187771, IMG submission 133139) | Tropical peat soil microbial communities from peatlands in Department of Meta, Colombia - 0116_SJ02_MP15_10_MG | ecosystem: Environmental > Terrestrial > Soil > Wetlands > Peat | place... | reverse complement strand
GCGGCGGGTGCGGCTGTGGTTCCGGTGGGTGCGGCTGCGGTTAACCGCGGTCGGTCCAACCTTTTCCTTTCCCCTTTCCGAAGGTAGCGGGAACCTCCCGTGCTCTTCCCCGGCCCGCGCCCGTGAGCCAGGGCGCTGACGCGAGATTAAGAGGCCGCGACCTATTCGGCCGTCCGGGCTATCCATGAATCAATCCGGGGAGACCGCGGGGACGCTGATTCTCATCGGGCTGGTCATCCAGGTCGTGGAGGTACTGCTCTTCTTTCTCGCCGGTGCGGTCCTCCTGATCTTCCCCTTCCTCGGTGTCGTGCTCTTGCTCCTGGCGGTCCTCGGGCTCCTCTTCGTGGTCCTGGTCTACCTGTTTTCCTACGATCGGACGAGGCAGGGGGACTATGCGGGCGCCCGCACCCCGACGCTGGTGTTCGCCATCCTCTCGCTCCTCACCACCCTCATTCCGGGAGTTCTGTACCTCATCGCCTACGTGAAGCTCGGAGATGCGATGACCGAGGGCCCCGGGGCCATGGGACAACCGCCGTACTATGCCCCGCCCCCCGCGGTCTTCGCTGCGCCGCCCCCTCCGCTCGCTTCGGCGGCCCCACCTCCACCGGCGGCCCCTCCGCCCGCCGGTGGTGGGGGCTTCTGTTCCCAGTGCGGGAGCGCGCTGGTTCCCGGAGCGCGCTTCTGCCGGAACTGCGGGCGCCCGGCGGGATAGTTCGGAGCCTTCGGTCCTTGGCTCTCGGCTAGCGGTCCACCAGCGCCGCGCTGCTGGGCGAGTACCGCTCGCCCGCCGCGGAGCCCTTGGGGACGGCTCCTTCGATCCGTGCAAGGTCCCGGGCGGAGAGCGAGATCTCGACCGCGGCGGCGTTCTCTTCCAGGTACCTTCTCCGTTTGGTACCGGGGATCGGGACGATCTCCTCGCCCTGGGCGAGGACCCAAGCGAGGGCGAGCTGGGCGGGTGTGCAGCCCTTCTCGGCCGCCACCCCCGCGAAACGGTCGACGAGGGCGAGGTTGGGGCCCAAGTTTCCTTCCTGGAATCGAGGAACTCCACGGCGGAAGTCGTCGGCAGGGAGCCCCTCCAGTGTGCGCACCGTGCCCGAGAGGAATCCACGCCCGAGGGGGCTGAACGGAACGAAGCCGACGCCGAGTTCGCGACAGGCCGGGAGGATTCCGCCCTCCGGGTCCCTCGTCCAGAGCGAGTACTCGCTCTGGACGGCCGTGATCGGATGAACGGCCAAGGCTCGGCGCAGGGTCCGAGGGCTCACCTCGGAAAGTCCGAGATAGCGAACCTTCCCTTCGTTGACCAGGCCGGCCATCGCGCGGACGCTCTCCTCGATCGGCGTTCGAGGATCGACCCGGTGGAGATAGTAGAGGTCGATCGTACGGACCCCGAGACGGCGGAGGCTCGCGTCGCAGGCGGCCCGGATGTGCTCCGGGCTCCCGTCGACCTGTCCCGGTCGACCCGCTTCGCCCGGCACGAACCCGCACTTCGTCGCGAGGAACACGTCCTCACGTCGCTCCCGGATCGTTCGACCGACCAGCTCCTCGTTCGTGAACGGCCCGTAGATGTCCGCCGTGTCCAGGAAGTTGACCCCGAGGTCGAGGGCGCGATGGAGCGTGGCCACGGACTCCGTGTCGTCGGGACGCCCGTAGGATTGCGACATGCCCATGCAACCGAGCCCGATGGCCGAAACACGGGGCCCGTTTCGACCGAGGTGGCGGGACTTCATGCGGTTCGCATCGCCTCCTCCCCTTTAGCCCCTCGCGTGATTCGGACCCGCCAACCTCCGGTGGTTCGGGCTCCTCCGCGGGACTTCGAGAGTGGTCGAGGGAGGTGCGTTCGTCCGTACGCTCGCAGGCAGTGGGCCCGGACGGATTTGAACCGTCGACCGACCGGTTATGAGCCGGTCGCTCTAAGCCGGGCTAAGCTACGGGCCCGCATCCGAGAAGGCGGAGGCGCCGCCGAGCGGAGTTTGGGGACGGCGGCAGAGTTCCGCCCTCCTTTCGAACCGCTGACCTTTCGGTTAACAGCCGATCGCTCTACCACTGAGCTACGGCGGCACCGGGGGCGCCGAGCTGGCATCGCGCTAATAGCCTTTCCGGCCGGACGGCGAGCGAACGACGTGTTCGGTCGCCCTTTGTTTCAGGTGCTGGATGAGCTCCGTGATCCGGTCGAGGGAGGAATCGAGGTTCGCCCAGTACTCCCGGGCCTTGTCGGTCACGACGGCGCCGTCCGCTGAGGGCTGGATGACCCCCTCCCGTTCGAGCAAGTGCAGGGAATAGCGCGTCTTGTGGATCGGCAGGTGGAGGGCCTCCGAGAGTCGGATGATCCCCGTCGGGGGGCTCTTCGTGAGGCGTTCGAGGATGTCGACGTTGCGGACGAGAAGGTCGAGCTCCTCCTCGATGCGGGCGACCAGCTGAGCGGAGTCGGTCACCCCTTCGAGCGGTGTATCGTCCCGCGCCGGATGCTCCGATGATTTTCCGAATGGCATGGACGCACCCCTCACCCCGGTCGCCTTACTTGAACGTTGTTAGGTCCCTGGCCGGCGGAGGTTTCCGGCCGAACTCTCCGGTCGACCGACCTTTCGACCCGGTCACCGGAGTCACGGGCCCGCCGGGATTCGAACCCGGGTTTGAGGCTCCGGAGGCCTCCGTGATGTCCAAGCTATACTACGGGCCCGTCGCCTCCGGGAGAACGCCGTCCCAGAACAGGCCCGTTCTTGACGTTTCGGCTGGCGGCCGCGTCGGGAGGATGCCGGTTTCGTGGACCACCGGCACCCACTCCCGGTGAGTCGAGCTTCTTAGTCGACGGCCCCGTGGGCCCACGTGGACCGCAACCTCCGACTCCTGGGCGTCGGCGTCGCGATCCGGATGCTGGGGAACGCGCTCTACAACCCGTTCCTGGCGCTCTTCCTGGTGAACGTCCTGCGGCTGAGCTACGTCGAGGTCGGCGCGATCATCGCGGGAGTCGGCGTGGTGCTCCTGCCGTTCAACTTTCTCGGCGGGCTCCTGACGGACCGGGTCGGCCGCCGCCGCCTCATCCTGCTCGGGCTCGCGGGGGAAACGGCCGCGACCGCGGGCCTCGCCTACGCGTTCGCTCTCCAGTCACTTCCCGGTGCGATCGCCGCGGCGCTGGGCGGTGGGCTGATCGCGACCCTCGCCGGGCCGGCCGCATCGGCGTACATCGCCGACTTCGCGAGCGGTTCCGAGCGGACCCGCGGCTTCACCTTCTACCGCATCGGCTTCAACGCCGGATACTCCGCGGGAGTCACGGCGGGGGGTCTGCTCATCGCGTCGATCGGCTTCGCGGGCTCCGTCGCCGTGGCGACGGGCATCATCGCGGCCGGCGCGCTCTTCCTCGCGCTGACCCTCGCTCCGTCGCCGCGCGACCTCGAGCTGGCACGGATGCGGTCGAGAGCCGGCCGACCGGAGTCGCCCCTTTCCGACCCGAAGCCGCCCAGCATGGCCGCGAGCTTCCGCCGGCTCGCGCACGACCGGGTCGCGCTCGAGCTCCTCCTCGCGGTCGCGCTGGCCGCGCTAGTGGTCGGCCAGTGGGGCGTGACGTTCCCGCTGTTCGTCCACAACGTGCTCGGGATCTCCTACTCGCTCCTCGGGGTCGGGCTCGCCCTGAACGGCCTCGTGGTCGTGTTCGGCCAGAGTGCCACGACCGAGAGCGTCATCGGCCGCCGCCACACGACGATCGCGATCCTCGGTCTCCTTCTCTACGGAGCGGCGTTCCTCGGTCTCGGCGCCGCGGGACTCTTCGCCGTCGTTCCCACGGCCGTTTTCTTCCTCGCCGTCGTCGTGCTCACCTTCGGCGAGAACCTCATCACCATCCCCCAAGCGACCCTTCCCTCCAACCTCGCGCCCTCGGGCGAGGTGGGAGCCTACAACGGAGCATTCGCCATGGTCGGGGCGGTCGGGTTCATCCTCTCGGTGCTCCTCGGCGGCGCGGTGCTCTCGTTCACGGCGAATCCGCTCGTCATCTGGCTCCTCCTGCTCGCACCCGTTGTCCCGGCGGTGCTCCTCTTCCGCCACAGCGCCCGCCGACTTTCCTTGGCCCAAGACACCGCCTGAACCCGCGGAGGGGATGAGCCCCGATTCGTCGGAACGACCCGAACGGTGTCGGACCGACCGACCGCGGACGCCGAGACTAACCGCCGCCTTCCGACGGGAATGGATATGAATGGGGCCCGGACTTCGGGGGCCGGGTGAGTCATGGCTTCGAGCCCTCGATTGGTCCTCCTGCTCCGAGTGATCGTGATGCTCATCTCCCTCCAGTTCGTCCTGGGCGTCTGGGTCGCCCTCTTCGGCACGTTCCCCTCCACCGACAACGTCGGCACCGCGCTCCGCTACACGGGGGACCCGGTGCTGAGCGCGCACTACGCGATCGCCGTGATCATCCTCATTCTCGCCGTCGTCCTCGTGGTCCTTTCGCTGCCGAGCTCCGAGCCCCGGATGATGCGCTGGCTCAACGTCGCGGGCCTCCTCTCGTTGCTCGGCGCGGACGCGGCCGGCGTTCAGTTCATCCTCTCCGGCTTCTCGAACGACGACTACTCCTTCGGGATGGCGGTCGCGTTCATCGTCGCGATGGTGTTCTACGGCATCGCCCAGGCCGTGGCCCTACCGGACCAGGGCGCACCGGCCGGTCCTGCCCAGAAGGCTTCCGGAACCTAGCGTCGCGACCCGGAGGTGCGCCGGGCGCTCACGCGGCCTTCGCGACCTTCCCCTTCGCCGGGGGAGGGGCCTTCGATTCGGAGTAGCCGCATCGGCCGCACGAGCGACGGTCGGAGTGCTCCGCGAGGAAGGTACCCGGTCCGCACTTCGGGCAGGACTTGTGCGTGCGCGTGAGCTGGTCGCCCTTCGTCTCGTAGAGCCCGATGCGCGCTTTCGCCACGCGGCCTCACTCCTTCTTCGGCTCGGCCGGAGCCTTCTCGGGCTCCGCCTTCGGGGCTTCGGGGGCGGCGGGGGCCGCCGCCGGGGTGCCCTTCTGGGGCTTCTCCTTGAGCTTGTTGCGGACGAGGATGTGCTCGCGGGTGATCGTCTTCGCGACCTCGGCCGACTCGTAGACCCTCGCCTCGCCGCGGGTCACGGCCGTGCCGAAGCGCGCGTTCATCCGCTCGACGATGACACGGTCCTTCGGCGCGTTGAAGATCTTCGCGAGCTCGGCCCGCACCTGCTCGCGGGTCGGGGTCGCTGCCGTCGCGTGCGCGATCTCGAAGTGGTACTCGCGCCGCTTCAACAGGGGGTTCGCGTGCTCGTCGGTGATCTTAATCTCCAAGGGGGATCCGTCTCCGTTCCATCAGCGCGATCAGGTGCCGAACGTGCTCCTTGGACACCGCGTCCACGCGGACAAAGGAGACCCCCGCACCCGGGATGCCGTATATAACGGTGGCCCCGGCGGGGAGGGATTCGACGAGCGCGAGCGAGCCGAGGTCCTCCTCTCCGTCCACTTCGACGAGCCCGCCGCCCGACCGGACCAACTCCTTCACGGCCGAGCGCAGCTCCTCGGTGAGGGTCCCCGCGGGGTTCCGGACCCGGACGAGTTGTCGGGCCGCGAGGGGGGCGAACGTCCCGGCAGGGACCGGCTCCTTCCGCTTCGTCTTGTAGTCTACAATGCCGATGAACGGGAGGTGCTTCAGCTCGATCGCTCGAGCGGTCACCCGGTCCCCGCAGGCTCCGAACGTCCCGAGGGCGACGAGCCGTCGATCGGCGTCGGCGCCGGCATGGACGGGCCCGTACCGTTCCGCCAGGGTCGGTCGGAGCGACTCGGGTACGACCCAGGCGCGTCCTTCACTTGACGCGGAGCGCGTACCGGCCCGCGGCATGGATCCCCATCTTGCGTGCGATCTCCGACTTCTCCGGGTCGATGACGACGAGGTACCCCTGCCACTCGCGGGAGGTCTCGCCGCCGCACCGGGGGCATTTCGCCGCCTCGGTGATCGTGTTGCAACTCTTGCACGCCTTGAGGTTGATCATGCTCACCCCGCGGCCGTCGGCGGCTTCGCGGCCGGCTTCGCGACCGGCTTCTTGCCGGCAGGCCCGGAGGAGGGCTTCTTGCCCGCCTTCTCGTCGGCCCGCTTGTGGGCCTCCTGGATCCATTCCAAGCGGCCGAGCGCCGGCTGGCGCATCGTCAGGCCGATGCGGCTGTCCCGAGGGGAAATCTCGGAGAGCGACAGCGAGACGACCCGGGCTCGGACCCGGTAGCCGACCTTGAGGTCCTTCTTCGACTCGACCCCCACGAGGCGCTGGTTGTGCTCGTCGATGTTCACCCGGTCGTCCATGATCTGGGATACGTGGAGGAGGCCGTCCAGCGGACCGAACCGGACGAAGGCGCCGAATTTGCGAATCTCGACCACCGCGCCCTCCACGACCTCCTGGATCTCGGGCCGGAAGAGGAGCGCCTCGTACTCGACCTCCTGGTAGACGCCACCGTCGCCGTGGATGATGTGGCCCTCGCCGATCGGCTTCACGTCGCGGATTGTGACCGCGAGACTCTGGCCGTCGACCAGTTTCCCCTCGAACTGCTGCTGGGCGAGCTCGGTGAGGACGTTGGTGAGCTCGGGGCCGAGCCGCTCCGGTGGGATCCGGACAACGTCCCGCCGGTGGTCCAGGTAGTACATGTGCCGCGCGCGAGTGGGGGCCGCTATAAGATGATTGGGGTCGTCAACGAGAGGCGACCCGGCCGCGCGAGGGCTTCCGGGAGCGGACGGCGACGACCACGAACCCGTCTCCGGTCTCGAGCACCCCCGAACGACGGCCGACCCGCTCCTCCAGCCGAAGGAGGTTCTCCCAGGTTCTCGGCTCGCGGCGCGCGCTCGCGGCCAATCGCTCCTGGTAGGCGGCGACCACCCCCACGGCCATCCGGTCGATGATGCGGAATCCGGCCTTCTCGAGCTCCCGCGTCGCTCGTTCGACCGTGTAGAAATCGAACTCGAAGAAGGCCATCCGCTCGGGGTCGTAATGCTGGTGGCCGTGCGTCAGGACGGCCTCCAAGAGGTAGCGTCGGGGGTCGCGCAGCACGCGGCGGAGAAACCGGCGCTGGGAGCCGACGACCAAGAATTCCTGGGTCGCGGAGACCGGGGCGGCCACATCGAGGATGAGCCGGCCCCCGGGTCGGAGAACCCGGGCGAGCTCGGCCAGCAGTCGGGGGCCTTCCCGCCCCGCGAAACCGAGGATGTTCCCGTAGACGACCGCGGTCCCGAACGTCCCCGCGAGGATCGGCAGACGTTCCCCCGCTCCGCGGACCCACCGGAGCCGCGCGGAAATCGGCTTAGCCCGCTGGCGCGCCCACTCGAGCATCGGTCGGCTTAAGTCGACGGCCACGACCGTCCCCCCGGACGCGGCGATCGTGGGGGTGAACCGCCCGGGACCCGGCCCGAGCTCGAGGACCCAGCCCTTCCTTCTGGGTAGGTAGCGACGGAGGAACCGTGCCCGGAGCTCCCCGCGGAGCGCCCGGTTCGGCGAGGCGGTGTACCGCCGCCACTCTCGCCGGACCTGGAGGTCGAACCTCCGGCGAAGTCGGCGGCGACGCTCGTGCGTGACGCGTCGGCTCACCCTTGTTTCACGGTCCCGGCCCGTCAGGTCGAGCTCGAAGAAACGGGCTCCGGGAATCGGGTTGAAGCGATAGGGCCGGATCTCACGGAAGCCCACCGACCGGTAGAGCTCCATCGCCGGGACCATCGAGCCGAGCGTGTCGAGCCGCATTCGCCGATAGCCGGCCTCGCGGGCGGCCTCGAGCGAGGCCATGACCAGCGCCCGCCCGACACCTCGCCCCTGCGCGGACGGGCGGACGAAGAGGCGCTTCATCTCGCAGGTACGGGCGGTGAGCGGGCGTACGCCGACGCACCCGACGGCTCGCGGGCCGACCGTCGCGAGGAGAAGGCGCCCCCGGGGCGGGACGTACTCTCCCGGCAGCCGGGCCAGCTCGTGGTCGAATCCCTGGAACCCGAGGTCGACCCCGAGCCCCTCCCCATACTGCTCGATGAGCCGTCGCGCGGCCCCGACCGCGCGAGGACCCTGGGCGTCGCGGATCCGAATCGGCGGCCCGCTAGTGGAGGGGGAGTCCGAGGGCTTTGTCGGTCTTCGCGATCGACTCACGGCCGTCCTTCGCGAGCTCGAACATCGCTCGGATCGCGTCCACGTTCTCGGGCACGACGATCGACTCCTGATGGATCGCCTGGAAAAAGAAGAGGTCCCGGCCGTCCAGCCGGACCCCTTCCTCCCAGAGCACGTTCTCCATCATGTCGTTGAATCCGATGCCCCGGTCCCGCGCGTATTCCATCACCTGCGGGGTCCCCTCGGCGTGCTCCCACGGGGCGAAGACGTGGAACCGCGGGCTGCGGCGGAACGCCGAGAGGAGCTCGCCCGCCTCGGCGGGGGCTCGCTTGAGGAACACGTGGTTGACGTGGACGTGCATGAGCGTCGTCGGGACCACCACCGCCGTGGTCGCGATCGAGAGGCCCGGGAAGATCGTCCGGACGTCGGGACCGTGGTGCGACGGCAACAGGAAGGTGGGCATGATCCCGTTGATCGGCCCCTTCTTGGTCTCGGCCGGGTCGGAGGCGCGACGGACGAGCGTCGCCTCCCAGTGGTCGACCCCCCAGTTCGGGATCACGATCGACGCCGCGCGCGCCAGGCCGGTCGTGTTGCACGAGACGACCCGGAGGTACCGCTTCCCCACGCAGGCCCCGAAGTTGCCGAGGGCGTTGAAGGAGGCTTCGGCGACCTCCGCCTTCTCGCCTCCCTGGAAGACCGCGCGGACGCCGGCGGCGTCGTAGATCTTCCGGTTCTCCTTCCCGACCTTGTCGGGCGAAGCGTCCACGACCGCGTCGACCTTCTTGAGGAGGTCCGCGAGCGTACCCGCGATCGGAAGCCCGGCCGCCTTGAAGGCCCCCAGCCCGTTCGACCCGGCGACATAGAGCGGGTAGCCCTTCTCCACCGCCCGGGTCGCCTCGAAGCTTGGCCGCGTCTTCGTGACGCCGACCAGTTCCATGTCGGGCTGCTTCGCGATAGCGTCCGCGACCCGCTTGCCGATCGTACCGAACCCGTTGACCGCGACCCGGACCCGCACGCTCCTCCCCTCCGACCGTTCACACCGGGGCAGGGCATAAGACGTTCCCGCCCCGGGAGGACCCGCTCGCTCCGCGGCGAGGCTAAATCATCTCACGACGTCCTCGCCCGATTCCTATGGAGTTCGAGCTCAGCGACGAGGAGCGGGCCTTCCAAGAGGCGTGCCGCAAGTTCGGGGACAAGGTCCTGCGGGCGAACGAGCGCCGGATCGACTCCGAAGCCCGGATCCCCGCGGAAGTGCTCCAGGCGATGGCCGACCTCGGCCTGCTCGCCATGCCGGCTCCCACCGAGTACGGAGGCATGGGAGCTTCCGCGGTCCTGACGGAGCTCGCCGCGGAGGAGGTGGGCCGGGGCGACTCCTCGATGGCCACCGCCGTCTTCTTCCTCCTCGAGGCCGGCTGGGGCCTCACCCTCGCCCGCCACGGGACGGAAGAGACGAAGAAGGAGGTCCTCCCCCCGGTGTGCGCCGGGAAGGCGTTCCTCGGCATCGCCTCGACCGAACCGACCGGAGGGAGCGACCTCGGGGGGATGCGCACGACGGCCCGACGGGAGGGGAACGAGTTCGTCCTCCACGGCGAGAAGTCGTTCATCTCGGGAGTGGAAGAGGCGAAGGCACTCGGCGGGGGCCACCTCACCCTCGCGAAGGCCCCGGGCGGCGGGTTCGAGTTCCTGTACGTCCCGACCCGGCTCCCGGGAATCACCACCCAGCGCTTTCACAACATGGGCCGGATGGGAATCTCGACCGGCGGTCTCACCTACCAAGACGCGCGGGTCCCGGCCCGGAACCTGGTCGGGCCCGAGGGGAAGGGGTTCCAGACCGCGATGGAGGGGTTCATGGTCGCGCGGACGTTCGTCAGCGCGGCCTGTATCGGCGCCGCCGAGCGGGCGCTCGAGACGGGGACGGCGTGGATCCGCGAACGCACGGCGTTCGGGAGCCCGCTCGGGAAGTTCGAGGCGGTCCAGTTCGAGCTCGCGGACCTCTGGGCGCAGGTGGAGGCCGTGAAGTGGCAGTGCCGGCGCGCTGCCTGGCTGCTCGACAAGTACACGCTCCAGGGTGACCGCGCCCACCGCTCGGAGGTCATGAAGGTGGTCGCTTCGGTGAAGCTGACCGCACCGCCGATCGCGTTCGAGTGCGTGAAACGCGTGATGATGTGGTTCGGCGCCGCGGGCTACACGAACGACGTCGGCCTCGACCTCGGGTTCCGGGGGGTCATGAGCTACATGGTCGGTGCCGAGGGGGCGCTCAACATCATGCGAATCATTCTGGGCGGGGAGCTCCTCGGGAAGGAGTTCATCCCGTACAAGTAGGGCCGATGGGAGGGCGCGCTCGACCGACGGGCCGGCCGGTCCGCGAGCGCGAGTTCCACGCCTGGCTGGCCCGCCATCTTTGGGCCGGCCACAACGGCCTGCTCCCGCTCGGCGACGACGCGGCGGCGCTCCGCCCTCCGCCCGGACAGGTTGCGGTCGTGTCGACGGACGCGCTGGTGGAGGGCACGCACTTCCTGCCGGAGTCGCCGTCCGAGCTCGTCGGCGCAGCCGCCACCGCCGTCAGCCTCTCGGACGTCGCCGCGAAGGGAGCCACGCCGGTCGCCGTGGTGATCGCTCTTCTGATCCCGCCGGGAACGCCCCGCCGCTGGGCCGAGGGGGTGCTCCGGGGAGCCGAGGCGATGGCTCGTCGCCACGGCGCCCATGTGGTCGGAGGCGACACGAAGCCCTCCCCCGTTCGTTCCCTCGTCAGCACCGTGGTCGGCTGGGGAACGCCCGGGCGGCTCGTCCCGCGCAGCGGCGCTCGACCCGGCGACCGGCTCGTGACGACCGGCGATGTCGGGCGGGGTGGGCTCGCCGCATGGACGCTGAATCGGACCCCGCGGAACCGGGCTCGGGCACTGGCGGGCATGCTGGACGTCCGACCCCGGGTCCGCGAGGGTATCGCGCTCGCCCGGTACGCCCACGCGATGCTCGATACCTCGGACGGCCTGGCGGACTCCGCCCGTCTCCTCGCCGAAGCGAGCCGGGTCCGGGTGGTGGTCGAAGAGGAAAGGATCCCCTTCGCATCCCCTGTCCGGCGGCGGTTCCCCGCCGGCGCAGCCCGTCGGACGGTCGCCCTTTTCGGCGGCGACTACGAGCTCTTCGCCGCGCTCCCGCCGCACGCGGTCCCGCGCGCCTCCGCGGCCGTCGCGCGGGTAGGAGGGCGGCTCACGGTCGTCGGCCGCGTGGAGCGGGGCCGGGGCGCGTGGCTCGCCCACGCGAACGGCCTCCGTGCGATGCCGCCGGCCGGCTGGCAGCCGTTCGAGCGGGCGCGGTTCCGTACGCCGACGTGAACCGCCCTTGTGGGAGAAAAGCGTGCGGCACCCTCGCACAGGGCGCGTCACGTTCAAGTAGCCGGGAACGGTCCTTTTGCCACCCAGGTGCGGCAATGGCGAACGAAAGTTCTACCATCAATCCGTTCGAGACAGCGAAGAAGCAAGTCGACATCGTCGCGGACCTCATCAAGCTGGATGACGGCTCGCGCGAGATGCTGAAGCACCCGAAGCGGGAGCTGACGGTCAACTTCCCGGTGCGGATGGACGACGGCAGCCTCAGGGTGTTCACCGGGCACCGCGTTCAGTACAACATGGCCCGCGGCCCGACCAAGGGCGGAATCCGCTACCACCCCCAGGTGACGCTGGACGAGGTCCGGGCGCTCGCCGCCTGGATGACCTGGAAGTGCGCGGTCGTCAACATTCCCTACGGCGGTGCGAAGGGCGGCGTCATCTGCGACCCGAAGCACATGTCGAAGGGGGAGCTCGAGCGCTTGACGCGCCGGTACACGAGCGAGATCGTCGGGATCATCGGACCCGAGATCGACATCCCGGCACCGGACGTCTACACGGACAGCCAGACGATGGCCTGGATCATGGACACCTACTCGATGCAGAAGGGCTACAGCGTCCCGGGCGTCGTGACGGGGAAGCCCATCAGCCTCGGTGGCAGCGAGGGACGGGCCGAGGCGACCGGCCGCGGCTGCGCCTACACGATCCGCGAAGCGTCCAAGGACGTCGGCATCCGTGTGAAGGGCGGGACGGTGGCCGTCCAAGGCTACGGCAACGCCGGGAACGTCTGCGCCAACCTCCTCTACGACGAGCAGGGCGCGAAGATCATCGCCGTCTCCGACTCGAAGGGCGGAATCTACAAGGCGGACGGGATGAACCCCCACGCCATCGAAGAGCACAAGCGGAAGACCGGCTCGGTGGTCGGCTTCCCGGGCGCGAAGGTGATCACGAACGAGGACGTCCTCGAGATGAAGGCGGACATCCTGGTCCCCGCCGCGCTCGAGAACCAGATCACGGCGAAGAACGCCGACAAGATCCAAGCGAAGATCATCGCCGAGGCCGCGAACGGCCCGACCGTACCCGAGGCGGACACGATCCTCTTCCAGAAGAAGGCGACCGTGCTCCCCGACATCCTCGCGAACGCGGGCGGCGTCACCGTGAGCTACTTCGAGTGGGCCCAGGACATCCAGGGCTTCTTCTGGCCCCTCGCGGACGTCAACGCGCGTCTCGAGCGCGTGATGGTCCAGTCCTACCAGGACGTCCACAAGGCGGCCCTGCAGTACAAGGTCCACAACCGGACGGCGGCCTACGTCGTCGCGATCCAGCGCGTCGTGGACGCGCTGCGGCTCCGCGGGATCTACCCGTAGGGTAGAGGGCCCGGCGCCCGCCCCGATGGACGACCTCCCGCGCTGCCGACGGGCGACGTGGGGGGACGTCGACGGGTGGGCCGACCGCGTCGCCGACCTTGTCCGGTCGGCCGGCGCGGTCCCGGAGACGGTCGTCGGGCTCACCCGCGGAGGGTGGGTCCCCGGTCGTCTCCTCTGCGACCGCCTCGGAGTGAAACGCCTCGTCTCGCTGCGGGCGAGCCACTGGGGGGTCACGGCGACCCCGGACGGGCACGCGGAGCTGACCGAGGGCCTGAGCGGCCCGGTCGAGGGTCAGACGGTGCTCGTGGTGGACGACATCACGGACACGGGCGAGAGCCTTCGGCTCGCCGTCGAGCACGTGCGCGCGGCGCGGCCGTCCCGCCTCGAGACGGCGACCTTCCTCCACATCGACCATTCGACCGTCCGCCCGACCTACTTCGCCGAGGAGATTCCGAAGGCGGCGTGGGTCTGGGTCGTCTTCCCGTGGAACTACTGGGAGGACCTCGCCGCCCTCGCGGGCCGGGCCGTCCAGCACGGTCGTGGAATCTCGCGGGTCCGGGCGACGCTCCAGGAGCAGTGCGGCCTGTCGGTCTCGGTCGCCGACCTCAAGCGGGTCGCGGCTCGCGTCTCGATCGACTAGGCCGGCTCACCCCGACGTGGGGTCGGGGACGTTGCGCCGCGCGACCGCCTTGAAGTACTGCTGGAGGACCCCGGCGCCGATCACGAGGCCGAGGCCCGCGACGATGAAGCCGACCAACAGCGGGACCCCGGCGGAGCTCAGCAGCCCCTCCAGGTACCGCACGAGGTAGACGATCCCGTAGCTCAGGAACCCGATCCCTACCACGGAGGTGGTCGCGACCACCCAGGAGCGGGGGAACCGGCCGCGGACGAACATCCGGCGGACCGCCCGCCCGGTCTCCCAGACGAGGGCGCCGAGCACCCAGAAGAGGAGGCCCCCGTCCAGGAACGAGAGGATCCGGTCGAGCGGGGGCGAGCCCAGATTCGCTGAGTAGAGGTTGTAGCCATTGAGGAAGCCGACGCCGACCAGGGCGACCGCGAACAGACCGAAGCCGAAGGCGACCGACCCGGTGCGGATGTCGGAGGAGGCGCTGCGGACGGAGTCGATGAGCATCTCGTCGATGTCGAACGTCCAGAAGATGAGGTAGACCCCGAGGACGATGGAGAGGCCGATGATCCCCCAGTCGAGGACGTGGCCCGCGGCGGCGAGTCCGAGAATCAGGAGGACGAGGGCGAACGGCAGGATCGTCTTCGCGCGGAGCTTCGGGTCCTTGAGGGCCCGGACGAGCGTGTAGTACGTCGATTCGATGGACGGGCTCTGGCGGACCAGCACGCGGCGCACCCCGTCGATCCGGACCCGCGACGCGAGGATCGGGAAGAGGAACTCGTCCTCGGCCCCGTCGCTGACGAGGTAGGCCGACGTCGCCTTCACGTCCTTCAAGACCTGGTCGAACTGGTCGGCGACCCGACGGTCGGAAATCGCACCGACCTTCGGCGAGCCGGTGAGCACGCAGACCTCGCACTCCTCGCCCGCCCCCTTGAGCTCGTCCAGGAGGCTCACCGCGGCGAAGATCGCGTTGGTGTCGGAATCCTCCGGGTCGACGGTGGCGAGCCGGGTGGCCGCATCGATGGCCGACGACCGACCGACCACGGGGCCGGCGACCTGGGCCTTGCGACCGAGGTCGTCGTCGCGGTCGACGCAGACGACGAGGCGCATGGCCCATCTCCTATGCCGGGGAGAGAGCTTAACACCTCGGGTCGAGAGGACCGAACCTCTACGGAAAATCCGTCCCGGCGGGCCGCCTCCGCCCTTGCCCTCCTCGGCGGATACGCTTATGGGCGGGCCCCTGCCCTTCGGTCGTCCGCATGGTCGACCTCCCGGACAAGCGTACGAAGTTCATCGACTGGTACCTGGAGGTCGTCGAGGCGGCCAACCTCTCCGACAAGCGCTACGGCGTGAAGGGGATGAACGTCTGGACCGCCTACGGACTGAAGGCGCGGCGCAATCTGGACGCGGTCCTCATCCGCGAGATCGAGGCGACCGGGTCGGAGGCGGTCGAGTTTCCGGCGCTCATTCCGGCGAACGAGTTCGCGAAGGAGAAGGAGCACATCAAGGGGTTCGACGCGCAGGTCTACTGGGTGACGAAAGGCGGTCTCTCGGACCTCGACATCCCGCTCGTGCTGCGGCCGACCAGCGAGACCGCGATGTACCCCACCTTCGCGCTCTGGGTCCGCTCCCACCGCGACCTCCCGCTCAACGTCTACCAGATCGTCAACACGTTCCGCTACGAGACGAAGACGACCCGGCCGTTCTTCCGCGTCCGGGAGATCCACTTCTTCGAGGAACACACCTGCCAGCTGGACGAAGCCCACGCCACCGAGCGGGTCCGCTCCAACCTCGCGGCGTTCCGCCGTATGGCCGAGGCGTTCTGCCTCCCCTACGTGTCCGTGCGGCGCCCGGATTGGGACAAGTTCGCCGGCGCCCACTACTCCATCGCCTTCGACATCCCGGTCGGGGAGGTCCGGACCCTGCAGATCGGGAGCGTGCACCACTACCGCGACAACTTCTCGGAGCCGTACGGCATCCGCTACGAGGCGGCCGACGGCACCCAGCAGCTCGTGCACCAGACGACGTTCGGACTCTCCGAGCGCCTCCTGGGGGCGGTGGTCGCCGTTCACGGCGATGCGAAGGGGGCGGTTTTCCCGACCGCGGTGGCGCCGTTCGAAGTGGTGGTCGTGCCGATCCCCTCCTCGGATACGCCGGGGGCGGCCGAGGCGGTGGCCCGTGAACTCACCGCCCGTCTTCGGGCGGCGGGGCGACGGGTCTACCTCGACTCGGGCGACGAGCGTCCGGGCGCCAAGTACTACCGCTGGGAACTCCACGGCGTGCCGCTGAGGCTCGAGGTGGGAAAGCGCGAGGCGGAGGCGAAGAGCGCGACGGCCGTCGACCGGCTCGGCCGACGCAGCCGCGTCGCCTTCGGAACGCTCGAAACCGACATCACGGAACGCCTCCGCGACTTCGACCGGGCCCTCTATGAGAAGGCGCTCGCCGCGTTCCGCGACTCCTTCGCACCGGCCCAATCCCTGGATGAGCTCGCCCGGTCGGACCGGGTCCGTGTGGTCGCCTGGTGCGGGGCCGAAGAGTGCGGCCACCGCATCGAGACCTCCCTCGACGGGTCGCTGCTCGGTATCCCCGAAGAAGAACTCCCGCTGCCCCTCGGGCCGCCGGGTCCCTGCCTCGGATGCGGTCGGACCGAGGGGGTTCGCTGGGCGCTCGCGGCGCGACCGCTCTGAAGGTCGGCCGCTCCGCCGCTCACTCCGGCGGCGAGGAAGAGGGAGGGTTCGGGGTCATGAGCCACATCCCCGCGAGGCCGAAGAGCAGCAGCGTCACGACCACGGCGTAGACGCCGTTGTCGATCCAGACTCCGAAGGAAACCCCCCACCAGACGTAGAAGGTGATGCCGAGCACGACCAACGACGCGAACCCCCAGAACGACACCTTGCGCGCCGTCGACATCTGGCGGTACGCGCTCACCGGGGCGGCCATCTCCTCCTCCGGCATCGTGCGGCGCCGACCTGGGGAGCGTTAGATAACCCTTGCGGGGAGCGGTTCCGCCGGTCGTGGCCCGAGGATTCCGGGCCCCCATGGATTTAACCCCGTCCGACGCGTCTCTACGAGCGGATGGTCGACCGCGCGAGCCCCGGGTCCGCTGCGGCCGGCGAGACCAGCCCGACGCTCGCCGCGCTCACCCACGAACAGCTACGGATCCTCGCCTACGCGAGCGCCATCGGGTCGGAGTTCGACTTCGACCTCCTGGCCGCCTCCATGGGCCTCTCCGAGGAGGCGCTGGTCGAGCAGCTCGAGCGGCTCGTCCACGACGGGGTCCTTCGTGAGCGGGCGGGCGGCGGACGGTTCGGGTTCGAGGAGGAGGAGTTTCGCGCTCGGGTCTACCGGTCGCTCACGGAGAGCCGGTTGCGCGTGCTCCACCGGAAGATCGCCGAGGTGATGGAGCGGATGCATCCCGACCCCACCCCCGCCGAGCTCGCCGAGCTCGGCCGGCATTTCTTCCTCGGAAAGGTGCCCGAGAAGTCGTACCAGTACAACCGCAAGGCCGCCGAGGTCGCCCGGGCGGCCGAGGAGCCGGAGGTGGCTGTCCACCACCTCGAGCGAGTGCTGGTCGACCTCACCAGCCTCGCGGGCGATCACCGTGCGGACGAGATGGAGGTCTCGAGGGCGCTCGGCGACCTCTACTTCGCCCTCGGAAACTTCCGGGCCGCCGACCGCTGCTACACGGATGCGCTCGCGAAGGCCGATACCGGTGACCCGCGTACCCAGCCCCGGCTCCTGCTCGCGCGGGCCGAGGTCGCGCGGGAGAACCTCGAGGTGGAGACCGCCGTCGCCCGCGCGACCGAGGCGCTGCACCTCTTCGAGCGGGCCGGGGACCGGGTCGGGATGGCCCAGACGTTCCGGCTCCTCGGCCGGATCGCCTTCCAGCGCGGACGGTACCGCGAAGCACTGGACGAATGCATGCGGGCGATGGACGCCCTTCCCCCGAAAGCCGAGCCGCAGCTCCTCGGACGACTTTCGATCGACATCGGCAACTCGTTCGCCCTCCTCGGCGCGAACGTCCGCAGCGAGGCGATCGAGTGGTACGGGCGGGCCGTCGACCGGCTGCGGCAGACCGGGGACTGGGCGGAGCTCTCGAGGGCGTACCACAATCTCGGGGTCACGGTCGGAGAGGAACGACCCACCGAAGGGCTCGAGTACCTGGACCAGGCCCGGGAGGCCGCCGAGCGGGCGCACGATGCCCGGTCGACCGGACGCGCCCTGCTCTCCGGCGTCGAGCTCCGGCTCGCCCTCGGGGAGCTCGAGGAGGCGCAGCGGGACAACGAGCAGGCGGGCCGTCTCCTCGAGCGGCTGGGGGACACGTTCAGCGTGCAGCAGGTCTGCATGAACCGCGGGCTCATCGCCGAGAAGCTCGGACAATGGGACGAGGCCGCCCATGCGTTCGAGGAGAGCCTTGCGATCGCCCAGAGGTACGAGCTGACCGCCGACATCGCCGAGGTCGAGTTCTACCTCGCGCGGCTCCGATTCAAGACGCGCGACCTCGACGGGGCGCGGGCGGCGTTCAAGGTCGCGACCGACCTCAAGGTCGCCGAACTGAGACCCCACCATGCGCAGGGGTACGACGAGCTCAAGCGTCAGCTGGAAGCCGCGGAGGCGGGGGCGGTCCCCCGGCCGGGACCGTCCACCGACCAACATCCCTTATAGCCCCGCGCCGGGGTAATTCTACCCGTGGTCGCGGCGCGCCGGGGACACGAGACGGACGTCTCGCCGCTGTTCGGCCGTTCGGAGGTCTTGGAAGCGGTCGGCCGAGAGCTCGACCGGGTCCGGGAGGGGACCGGCGGCGGAGTCTTGCTGGTGGGTCCCGGCGGAATCGGGAAGAGCCATCTCCTGGGTCGTGCGATCGAACTGGCCGGTGAGCGCGGGTTCCAGATTCACACCGGGGGAGGACTGCCCGCGGACCTCCCGGCGCCGTTTTCGCTGTTGCGTCGACTGCTCTCCGCGGGAGAGGAGAGCCCGGCGAAGTCCGGCGTCGGCGACAGCTACCCGTTCGTCGCCCCGCTCCTTAGGGAGGCGGTGACCGGCGAGAGCCCTCCCGAGGCGCCAACCTCGGAAACTCCGGCCGCCCCTCGCTCCGGCCTTCTCGAGGAGGCGCTGGCTCCGCTCGGCGCCACAGCAATCGAGGGGCTGGACGCGGTGCGGGACGAGATGCTCGCCCGACTGGTCGACCAAGTGGTCGAGCGGGCCCACGACCGGCCACTCCTGCTCGCCATCGACGACCTCCACTTCGCCGACACTTCCTCCCTCGCCTTCCTCGAGCGGCTGAGCTCGGAGCTCCCGAAGACGAGGATCGCGATCATCGCGACGGCGATCGACCCGGTCGAGGCCCCGCCGCGCACCCGCCCGTTCCTCGAAGCCCTCGGTCGCTCGCCCGCGTTCCGGTCGGTCCCCCTTCGGCCGCTCGCCGCGTCCGAGGTGGCGGAGTTCGCGACGTGGATCCTGGGAGGACGGGCACCGGGGAGCGAGGACGTCCAGCGCTGGCACGCGCAGACGGAGGGGAACCCCCTGTTTGTCGAATTGCTCGTCCGCGCGACCACCGGGTCGGTCGGTCCTCCCGGCGACGAGGCGGAGGATGTCACCGAGATGCTCGTCCGTCGGCTCCACGGCCTCGGAGAGGTCGACCAGCGCATCCTCACCTACGGCGCCATCCTCGGGAAGGAGTTCACTTTCGAGGACCTCGCGGCGGTTGCGGGGCTCGAGGAGGAGCGGGTGACCGAGGCGCTCGACCGCCTCGTCCGCGACGGGATTCTCCGTGAGAAGGGCGACGAGGTCTACGAGTTCGTCACGGAGGCCCTGCGGGCGAACGTCTACGCCGAGCTCACCGAGACACGCCGGCGGATCCTCCACCGCAAGACCGGAGTGGCCCTCGAGGAGAAGGGGGGGGCCAACGACGTCGACCTCGCCCGCCACTTCTACCTCGGGGGACTCGACGAGAAGGCGGTCGACTACAACGTGCGGGCGGCCGAGACGGCGACCCGCGCCTACGCCTACGACGCCGCCGTCTCCCACATCGAGCGCGCCCTCGAGGCCGAACGACGACGCACGGACCGCGACATCCGACGCGAGGTCCGGCTCCTGACCGAGGAGGGACGGCTACTGGACGAACTTGGCAGCTGGAACCGGTCGGACGAGCTGCTCGAGGAAGCGGTCGGGCTCGCGAGAGCCCACCCGGGGGCCGACCTCGAGCTCGGTCGGGCGCTCCTCGCCCTCGCCCAGACCCGGGTCGACCGCAGCGAGTACCCCAGCGCGGAGTCGCTCGCCACCGAGGCGCTCATCGGCCTCGAGCGGTGGGGGACGCCGCTCGACCTCATGGCCGCGAGCCGCGTCCTCGGTCTGGTCGCGTGGCGCTTGGGGGACCTTCCGCGAGCGGAGCACCACCAGCGCGCGGTGCTCGAGATCGCCGAGCGCGAGGGGACGCCGCTCCAGCAGGGGCACGCGCTCGTCGACATCGCCAACACGATGGTCCCGCGCGGCGGGAGTCATCTCCAGCCCGCGCTCGAGCTGTTCGCACGGGCGGCCGCTCTCTTCGACCGGGCCGGCGAGCAGTCGGCCCGCGCCCGGGTCATCATGGACCGGGGCGTGCTCGAGTATTCGGTCGGGATGGTCGAGGAGGCGTTCCGGGACGTGCAGACGGCGCTCACTGCCGCCGAGGAGGCGCGCTCCCCGCTCTACATCGTCTACTGTCTTCTCAACCTCGCCCAGTGGCACGCCGAGCTCGGCCGCCCCGAACCGGGGGCCGCCGACCTGGAGCGCGCGATCGTCGCGGTCGCTCCGCTCGGGGACCGCTTGGCCCAGCAGCAGATCGCTATGACCCACGGCATGGTCGCTGAGTCGGAGGGACGGTGGGACGCGGCCGAGGCACACTACCAGGACGCGCTCGCCCAGGCCCGGGAGCTGCGGCTCGTCTCCGAGACCTCCGAGATGCTCGTCCGCCTCGCCCGCCTCTCCTTCCTGCGCGGTGACCGCGCTGAGGCGGCCGAGCGGCTGCAGGAAGGGATCGAGGCGGGCATCCTGAGCTACCGCCCGGACTTCGAGCCGCGGGTCCAGGACCTCCAAGCGAAGCTCAAGTCGGACGGCTGACCCCCACCGTTAAGCTCGCCACCCGGCTCCCCGAACGTGGCGACGGCGGCAACGGGGGGCCGGACCGCGGCCGACGGTTCGCCCTACCCGGAGCGGGGACGCCCGACGTTCGAAAGGGACGTCCGCCGGATGTTCGCCCACATCGTCGAGCGATACGAGTGGTTCGACCACGTCGCATCGCTCGGGAACGACTACCTCTGGAGGCCGCGGGCACTCTGGGAACTCGACCGATTCCGCGCGGGCGCCCCGGTCCGCCGCGCCCTCGACGTGGGCTCGGGCACCGGACAGCTCGCGCGCCTCGTGTCGCGTCACTTCCCGGAGTCCCGGGTCGTCGCGGCCGACTTCACCCGCGCGATGGTTCGGCACGCCCGCGGGGCGAGCCCGCGGGAAGAAGGACGCCTCGGCTTTGCCCGGGCCAACGCCCTCCGATTGCCCTTCCGCGACGGAACCTTCGACCTCGTGACCAACGCGTTTCTCGCCCGGAACCTCTCCGACCTCGAGGTCGCCTTTGCCGAGATGCGACGCGTCCTCCGTCCCGGCGGGACACTCCTCACCCTCGAGGTCACGGAGCCCGACTCGCCGACCTTCGCCCGGTTCTTCCATGCCTACTTCGACCGCGTCGTTCCGTCGCTCGGGGCGCTGGTCGCCAGCGCGGGGCCGTACCGGTACCTCCCGGAGTCGCTGAAGAGCCTCCCCGGCCGATCGGCGCTCGTGGACGTCTTCCGGCGGGCCGGGTTCCCGCGGACCGTCGCCTGTCCGCAGTCGCTCGGCATCGTGACGACGTTTCTCGCGGAGGCCGGAGCCGGGCGGGACCAAAGCCGTTAAGGAGACGCCGGGCCGTTCGGCCGCGTGCCCGATAGTTCCTTCGACGCGTTCAAGTACGCGCACGCGCGGTGGAGCGAGGTCGCCTGGCTCTCGCAGAACACGAACCATCTCGTGCCACCCGAGGTCGTGCGGGGCGCGCTCGAGGAGGCAATCCGGGCGCGGAGGTACCAGGGGTACCCGGTCATGACCGGAGACCCCGAGCTCCTCGAGCTCGTGCGGACGGATTTCGGCCTCTCCGGCGCCGTGCCGATGGTCACGGGGGGCGGGACCGAGTCGCTCTACATGATCACGCGAGCGCTCCTCGCGGCCGGCGACGAGGTCGTCGCGACGGACCCGAGCTACCTCATCATCCACAAGTTCATCGAGCTCGCCGGCGCGCGGACGGTGAACCTCGACATCTACCGACCGCCGTTCCGCCTCACGGCCGACCAGGTCCAGGCGGCGATCGGGCCGAAGACGAAGATGATCCTCCTCATCGACCCCCTGAACCCCCTCGGCTCGGGATACCCCCGAGAGGAGGTCCGCGCGATCGCGGAGATCGCCCACGACCACCACCTCTACCTCTTGAACGACGTGACCTACCGGGACTTCTCCGACGGTCACGCGCTCGCGGCCGAGTTCGCCCCCGAGCAGACCGTGACGGTCTGGTCGGTCTCCAAGAACTG
>Ga0187771_10000629_pt1 | contig 21973 bp, 26 predicted proteins | sample 0116_SJ02_MP15_1_FD_133139 | JGI IMG/M metagenome (GOLD analysis project Ga0187771, IMG submission 133139) | Tropical peat soil microbial communities from peatlands in Department of Meta, Colombia - 0116_SJ02_MP15_10_MG | ecosystem: Environmental > Terrestrial > Soil > Wetlands > Peat | place... | reverse complement strand
TGGGCGATGATGGCGACGTTGCGAAGGTCCATGGATGTCCCGAAAATCAAAGCGCGGGCCTGCTTGGGCCCGCGACGCGACGCTATTGCGGCGCAATATAGTGATGAAATGGCCGGAGGCAACGGGCCGAAAGGCGGCCCGCTAAGCCGCCTTGGAGGAGGGCGGCTGCGTCCAGGGGCCGATATTGACGCCTTTCGGCAGCGAATTTTGCAGCATCATCATCTCGGCGATGGTTTCGCCGGTGACTAAGCCGACCAATTTGCCGCTGCCATCGGTGATTCCGACCGCCGGCGCCTGTTTCTGCACCAAGAGCTTGAACGCCTGCTCCAGCGTCATGCGATGGCCGATCGTTGGCATGTCCGTCACCATGGCGTCGCCGACCCGCGCGTCGGGACCGAGCTGCTTGATGGCGCGGATCAGGTCGCCGCGGCCGAGCACGCCGACCGGCCGGCCGGCGCCGTCGACCACCGGGAATTCGCCCTGGCCGGTATGCAGCAGGGTCTGCACCGCCGCGTCGAGATGCTCCTCCGGCGTCAGCGTCTCGAACTGCGTCATCATGGCGTGGCTCACCGGCACGCCGCGCGAGGCGGCGCGCAGCGCCACCATATGCGCCTCCGAGGAGGCGGCGAGGTAGACGAAGATGGCGATGAAGATGAGCAGCGGATTGTACATCAGGCCAATGAAGCCGAGCGCGAAGGCGACGAATTGGCCGATCGCCGCCGCTACTTCAGTTGCCCGCACATAGCCCATGCGGCTCGCCAAGATCGCGCGCAGGATGCGGCCGCCGTCCATTGGAAAAGCAGGCACCAAGTTGAACAGAGCAAGGAACAGGTTCACAACGGCCAGCCGGTCGATCAGCGAGAACTGCGTGTTGTCGAGTCCGGCCGCGGCGTTGGTTTGCAGCGTGGCGCCGCCGATGAAGACGAGCAGCAACGTGATGGCCACGTTCACCAACGGTCCCGCGATGGCGATGAGGAATTCCTGTCCCGGCTCCTCCGGAATGCGCTCGAGCTGAGCGACGCCGCCGATCGGCAGCAGCGTCACATAGGGCGTCTGCACGCCGAAGGCGCGCGCAGTAAGGATATGGCCGAACTCGTGCAGGACCACGCACAGAAACAACAGCACCATGAACGCGACGCTGTTCCAAGCGGTGGCGGCGCCGCCCTGGCTGTAGCTGGCGAGAAAAATCCACGCCAGAAACAGGAGGAAGGTGATGTGGACGCGGATCACTGTGCCGAACACCTTACCGATATTCAAAGACCAGGACATGAAATGCCTCGTATGGCCGGGGTGTCACCGCGTGATCCCGAAAAGTGGAAACCGGTTTTCGGATAAGATCACGCGCACGCATAAACAAGGTAATATCGCGGCGGACCCTTTGCGAGGGCCAGTGCGTTCGCCTGGAGGTGCTTGTCATGGCAGAGAAATTGACCGCAGACGCCCGCCGCGCCGCCTTGGCCAAGCTTGCCGGCTGGTCGGAGGTGGCCGGCCGCGACGCCATCACCAAGAAATTCACCTTCGAGGATTTCAACCAGGCCTTCGGCTTCATGACGCGGGCGGCGCTGGTGGCGGAGAAGATGGACCACCATCCGGAGTGGTTCAATGTCTACAGGACGGTGGAGGTCACGCTCTCCACCCACGACGCCCGCGGGGTGACCAAGCGCGACATCGAGCTCGCCGAGGCGATGGACAGGCTGGTGGGCTGAGCATGGATCGCACCACACTCGACGTCTACGACTCGTCCGCGCAGGCTTTCGTCACGCGCTGGCTCTCGGAGCAAGCGCCATCCGACATGTACGAACTGTTCCGCCGCTTCTTTCGGCCTGGGCTGACCGCCGAGATCGGCTCCGGCAGCGGACGCGACGCCGCCTGGCTCACCGCCAACGGCTTTCCGACCGTCGGCTTCGACGTGTCGCAGGGACTGTTGGCGCAGGCGCGCGCGCGCTTTCCGCACATCGAATTCCGTTACGCCGCGCTGCCCGAATTGAGCGGCGTGCCCGCGCGGCATTTCGACAATGTCTGCTGCGAGACCGTGCTCATGCATTTGCCGCGCGAGGAGATCACGCCGGCGGTGACGCGCATGCTGGAGATCCTCAAGCCGGACGGCGCGATCTATATGAGCTATCGCGTCACCGAGCACGCCGACCGCCGCGAAAAGGACGGCCGGCTGTTCTCGGCGCACGTCGGTGACGAGGTGCGCAAGGCCCTTACCGGACAGACGATCCTGTATGAGCAGAAGATCGTGCGAGCGAAAGGCGATCTCGAACGTCTGGTGGCGCGGCGCGATAGTTAAGGCCTTAAGATCGCTTTGCCCATGACTTGCCGCGCGGCAATCGCCTTGAGCGCGGCCGGCGCTTGCGCCAGCGGATAGACCGCGTGCACGTGCGACGACAGTTTGCCTTGCGCGCACCAATCGAGAATCTTCGTCATGTTGGCGCGGTGCGCCTGCAGATTGCGCTGCACCCAGGCGCCCCAATAGACGCCGAGCACGTCATAGCTGCGCAACAGCACGAGGTTGAGGGCGAGCTTCGGCATGTCGCCGGCGGCAAAGCCGATGACCAGATAGCGGCCGCCCCAATCCATGCCGCGCAACGCGGCTTCGCCCTGCGCGCCGCCGATCGGGTCGTAGACCACGTTGACGCCCCTGCCGCCGGTCAGCGCACGTAGGCCCTCCTTGAGATCGGCGCTGGCGTAATTCACGCCGTCGTCGGCGCCGTGCCTCTTGGCGAAGGCGATCTTGTCGTCGGACGAGGCGCAGGCGATGACGCGCGCGCCCATCAGCTTGCCGAGCTCGACCGCTGCGAGTCCGGTACCGCCGGCCGCGCCCAGCACGGCCAGCGTCTCGCCGGCCTTGAGCTTGGCGCGGTCGTTGAGCGCATGCATCGTGGTGCCGTAGGTGACGGTTAAGCCCGCAGCGCGGTCGAAATCGAGGCCCGCCGGCATGGGCACGAGCTGCTCGGCGGCGACCGCGACCTTCTCGCGCGCCGCGCCCCAGCCGATATTGCCGATGACGCGGTCGCCCGGCGCAAAGCCGCTGACGCCCGCACCGACGCTTTCCACCTCGCCGGCGAACTCGGCGGCGGGCGAGAACGGAAAGGGCGGCTTGTGCTGGTACTTGCCGGCGATGATCAGAGTGTCGAAGAAGTTGAGCGCTGCCGCCTTGACCCGCACCACGGCCTGGCCCGGTGCGGCGACCGGCTCGGCAATGTCGGCAAGTTCGAGTTCGTCGGGGGTGCAATAGCGGGTGCAGAGCAGGGCTTTCATGGCGCCTCGATCGGATGGGAGCTGGGCGGTTGTCTAGCACGGCTTTCACCGATGTGGCGGCGGCGGAGCCTTAATCGGTTGCGGGGCGACCGATTGCCGCCTTCCGCCTTGTCGAATTTCGTCCCTAATGGGCTAATATCCCTCGTTCTTTGGAGGGGGCGGCTCGAACGCCATCGTTCACAACAACCGGTAGGGCCCGATGACGAAGATGCTTTGGCAAAGCCGCGCAATCGCACTGCTGACCGCCGCCTTGTTGTCCTGCGCGGCGGCCTCGGCGCAAACCCCGGCGGCGCCGAAGAAGCCCGCGGCCAAGCCAGCCAAGCCGGAGCCGACCGAGCAAGCAGTGCTACTCGGCCAGTTCGGCGATTGGGGCGCCTATACGGCAACGCCGGGCGGCAAGAAAATCTGCTTTGCGCTGTCCAAGCCGACCTCAGCGGTGATCGAGCCGGCCAACCGCAAGCGCGATCCGTCCTACGCGTTCGTCTCGACGCGGCCGGCCGAGAAGGTGAGGAACGAGGTGTCGGTGATCGTCGGCTATCCGCAGAAGCCGGGGGCCGACGCCACCGCCACCGTCGGCACGACCATCTACGTGCTCTACACCCAGAACGACGGCGCCTGGATCAAGAACGCTGCCGAGGAAGCGCAGATGGTCGAGACCATGCGCAAGGGCTCCGACATGGTGGTCAAGAGCGTGTCCCATTCCGGGGCGAAGACGACCGACACCTACTCGCTCAAGGGCTTGAGCGAGGCGCTCGACAAGGTGGCGGAGGAGTGCAGGTAACCAGCCGGTGATTGCCAGGCTCGACCCGGCAATCCATGATGAATTTCTGCGATCGCAGACCTATTTAAGGCCTACACGAGTAACGGCGCATCATGGATGCCCGGGTCAACCCCGGGCATGACCATCGAGATGCAGTGGTTGCCGCATATGTGTTAGGTCTGGCTATCATGACGTCGACTGTTGAGATTTCGCCCTTCGTCGAGAAGACGCCGCTCGAGCGCTATGTGGCGCCGGACAAGCCGTCGCTGGTCGGGCTGACGCGCGCGCAGCTTGCCGCGCTGTTGGGCGCGATCGGCGTGCCGGAGGGCCAGCGCAAAATGCGCGTGCAGCAGCTCTGGCATTGGATCTATTTCCGCGGCCTGACCTCCTTCGACGCCATGACCAGCGTGTCCAAGGAACTGCGCGCGGAGCTCGCGCGACGCTTCACGCTCGACCGCCCCGAGATCGTGGCCGAGCAGATCTCGGTCGACGGCACGCGCAAATGGCTGCTGCGGCTGCCCGGCGAGGTGCAGGGCGAGCGGCCGCACGAAGTCGAATGCGTCTACATTCCCGACACCGACCGCGGCACGCTGTGCGTTTCCAGCCAAGTCGGCTGCACGCTCACCTGCGCGTTCTGCCACACCGGCACCCAACGCTTCGTGCGCAATCTCGCCGCCGACGAGATCGTCGGCCAGGTGATGGCCGCGCGCGACCGTCTAGGCGACTGGCCGGGCGCGACGCGGCCGACCGATGGCGTGGTCCCGAGCGGCGAGCGCTGCGTCACCAACATCGTGATGATGGGCATGGGCGAACCGCTCTATAACTTCGAGGCGGTGCGCGACGCGTTGCTCGTCGTCGCCGACGGCGATGGCATCGCCATCTCCAAGCGGCGCATTACGCTATCCACTTCCGGCGTGGTGCCGATGATCGAACGCGCCGGAGCCGAGATCGGCTGCATGCTGGCGGTGTCGCTGCACGCGGTGCGCGACGAGCTGCGCAACGTGTTGGTGCCGCTCAACCGCAAGTATCCGATCGCGCAATTGCTCGAGGCCTGCCGCAACTATCCCGGCCTCTCCAACGCCAAGCGCATCACCTTCGAATACGTCGTGCTCAAGGGCGTCAACGATTCAATCGAGGACGCCAAAGCGCTGGTGCGTCTCTTGAAGGGCATTCCCGCCAAGATCAATCTCATTCCGTTCAATCCCTGGCCGGGCAGCAAATACGAGTGCTCCGATTGGGAGCAGATCGAGAAGTTCTCGCAAGTCGTGTTCGACGCCGGCTATGCCTCGCCGGTGCGCACGCCGCGCGGGCGCGACATCCTGGCCGCCTGCGGCCAGCTCAAGAGCGCGACAGAAAAGCTCTCCGCCCGCGAACGGATGGCGCTGCGCGCCATGGCGATGACGGAGTAGCGTGTGGCGTTCATCGGCCGCATCGTCGTCATCCTGTTCGCTCTGTTCCTGGCCGCCGCGATGGCCGGCATCGCCGCCGCCATTGCGCTGCTCGGCGCCGAGATGCATATGCTCGGCCCCGATCCGACCGAACATGCGTTCTTCTGGGGCACGGCGGCGGTTGCCTCCGGCGCGACCGTGCTGGTCGGCTTCCTGCCCATCCTGATCGCCGTGGTGCTCGGGGAAGCCTATAGCGTGCGCTCGCTGCTCGTTCACGCGCTGGCGGGCGCGGCAATCCTGCTGCTCGGCTATTACGGCGCCGGCTTCACTTCGACCTACGAGGAATCGATCGACTATCCGCCGCCGCCGATCTCGCGCGAGGCCGAGATCGCCGCCGCAGTCGGGGTGGTGTTCGGTTTCACCTACTGGCTGATCGCCGGCCGCAACGCCGGCCGTTGGCGCGAGCGTTGACTTCCCTTTGTCGCCTCGCTCGGCTAGACCGCAGGCCCGTCAGCGAAAGCAAGCATGAACCGGACCGGACTGATCATTGCGTTTGGCCTGGCCGCCGTGGTCGGCGTCCTCTTCGGCGTGTTTCCGCAGCTCGATCTCATGATCTCCGCGCCGTTCAGCCGTATGGTCAAGAACGGCATCAATTTCGCCACGCACATCGATGCGAATTTTATGTTCGTGCGCGATCTCGGGCTGTGGGTGGGGACCGTGATCATCATTCCCGTAGTGGCGGCGCTGGTGCTCAAACTGCTGGTGCCGCGCTGGCGGCTGTTGCTGCCGGGCCGCGCCATCGTCTTCCTAATCACGACGTTGGCGCTTGGTCCGGGGCTCTTGGTCAACGTCACGCTCAAGGATCATTGGGGCCGGCCGCGGCCGATCGATGTGACGCAGTTCGGCGGCGACCAGCATTTCGTCGCCTGGTGGGATCCGCGCGGCGACTGCCCCGGCAACTGCTCGTTCGTCTCCGGCGACGTCGCCGGCGCGGTGTGGACGATCGCACCGGCCGCGCTGGTGCCGCCGCCGTGGCGGGCGCTCGCCTACGGCGCGGCGCTTGCGCTTGGCGTCGGCATGGCGGTGCTGCGCATCATAGCGGGCGGCCATTTCTTCAGCGACACGGTGTTCGCCGGCGTGTTCACGTTCCTGATCATCTGGGTGATGCACGGGCTGCTGTATCGCTGGCCACGCACGCGGCTGACCGACGAGGGGGTCGAACACGCGATCGAGCGTTTCGCCCGGCCGGGATACGAATTTATCGCCGGCATGCTGCGCAAGCGGAAAAGCGAACTCTGACCGCTCGCGCTGCCCTAGCTATGCAGAGACATGATTTTTGTCGCGACCGTCATGCGAAATTTCACTTTGGAATTGGCGCCAGGTCATGCAGTCTGGCCGTTGCACCGGGTCACCCCGCGGCTGGACGGTGGCCTGCCGATGATCGTCAGCCGGCGGCGCTAGCCGCACCTCTGGTGGCCCGGGCGGTGCTAAAATCGGTTCGAGCCAGGAGGGGCCTTTGACCGAGCCTGAGGAGCAGCTCAAACGGGTTCTGCAAATCCGGATGCGGGCGCTTGGCGACCCGGCGCAGGTGCTCGCGCTGATCCGCAGCGCGGCGCCGTTCTACCGCACGCTGGGCGGTGCCGGCTTTCGCGTGCTGCAGAACGTCGACGAGCGGTCCCAGATCGTCATCGAGATCGAATATGCCGCCCATGCCTCGCTCGAGCTCAACCGCCACAAGGTGGCGAGCGACCCGATGGTGCGCACCTTTCTGCAAGGCTGGCGCGCCATCCTGGCCGGGGCCGCGGATATGGATGTCTACGAGAACGTGACGGAGTAGGGCGCCGCCCCTTGACCGCCGCCGCCTTCCTGAGTTCAACAGGCCCGTGAAAACGCCCCGTTCCCTGGGGCCGCCACGGAAAGACACGCCATGCCCAGCGAGGCCAAGAAAAGCCCAAAGAAAGTCGTGCTCGCTTATTCGGGCGGGCTCGATACCTCCATTATCCTGAAGTGGCTGCAGACTACCTACGGCTGTGAGGTGGTCACCTTCACCGCCGACCTCGGCCAGGGCGAGGAACTTGAACCGGCGCGGGCAAAGGCGCTGCTGCTCGGCATCAAGCCGGAGAACATCTTCATCGAGGACCTGCGCGAGGAATTCGTGCGCGATTACGTGTTCCCGATGTTCCGCGCCAATGCGCAGTACGAGGGACAATACCTGCTCGGCACCTCGATCGCGCGGCCGCTGATCGCCAAGAAGCAGATCGAGATCGCCGAGAAGGTCGGTGCCGACGCGGTGGCGCATGGCGCGACCGGCAAGGGCAACGATCAAGTGCGCTTCGAGCTGACCTATTACGCGCTCAAGCCGGACGTCACGGTGATCGCGCCGTGGCGGGAATGGAACCTGACCTCGCGCACCAAGCTGATCGAATTCGCCGAGCAACACCAAATCCCGATCGCCAAGGACAAGCGCGGCGAGGCGCCGTTCTCGGTCGATGCCAACCTGTTGCACTCCTCCTCGGAAGGCAAAGTGCTGGAGGACCCGGCGCAGGACGTGCCCGACTATGTGTATTCGCGCACCATCGATCCGGAGAAGGCGCCGGATAAGCCGACTGTCGTCAGCGTGGATTTCGAGCGCGGCGACGCGGTGGCAATCAATGGCCAGAAGATGTCGCCAGCCACGCTGCTCGCCAAGCTTAACGAGCTCGGCAAGGCCAATGGCATCGGCCGGCTCGACCTGGTGGAAAACCGCTTCGTCGGCATGAAGTCGCGCGGCATGTACGAGACCCCGGGCGGCACTATCCTCTACGCCGCTCACCGCGGCATCGAGTCGATCACGCTCGACCGTGGCGCCGCGCATCTAAAAGACGAGCTGATGCCGAAATACGCCGAGCTCGTCTATTACGGCTTCTGGTTTTCGCCCGAGCGCGAGATGCTGCAGGCGGCGATCGACAAGTCGCAGGCCTACGTGACCGGCCGCGTCACGCTCAAGCTCTATAAGGGCAATGTCGCGGTGATTGGGCGCCAGAGCAAGTACTCGCTCTACGACAAGGAACTGGTGACCTTCGAGGAGGGCGCGGTCGCCTACGACCACCGCGACGCCGAGGGTTTCATCAAGCTTAATGCCTTGCGGTTGCGCACGCTCGCCCAGCGGCGCCGGAAGCTCAAGCTCGATTGAACAGGCGCCTCGCCATGGCCGGAGCGTGATCAACAGGAGGGAGTGCCCTATGCGACAGCCGGCCGGGAACTGGCTTCTGATAACGCTCATCGGCGGCGTGCTCGCGGCGTGCTCGAGCAGTAAACCGGTGGCAGTCGATCCCAACCTATTTCCGAGCAATTACAAGGCGGAAATTCTCGCCACCCTGACGCGCACGCTCGCCGATCCCACCAATGTGCGTGACGCCTTTATCTCCGACCCAGTGCTCACGCCGGTCGGCAACGACCAGCGCTACACGGCGTGCGTGCGCTACAATGCTCGCGACGCCGGCCGGCAATATGCCGGCAGCGTCGACCGCATCGCCTATTTCTATGGCGGGCATCTCAACCAGCTGGTGATCGCGAGCAAAGAGCAATGCGGCAACGCCGCCTACAAGCCATTCCCCGAACTGGAAAAGCTCTGCCAGGCGACCAAGTGCAGCTAGGCGCGGCCGGCCTCCCATCAGTTGCAACGAGCGGCAGCCTCAACGTCCCGACAGAACATTGAGGTCCGTGCACCGGTTCGCGTGCCGCCTATGCGTCTGGCGTTTCGCCTCCGCACGCCCCGGGATTGACTCAGATACCGCCGCGATTGACGCTATCGGTCGCGCGAGATCAACGCGCAACGCGGGTGATGACAGAAAAACGCTCGCCAGGGAGCACGCCCATCAAGAAATTCGCGAAAGCAGCATTATTGGCGCTTGTCGCGCTCACGCTTGCGCTGGCGCAATCGGATCAGAGTTACGCTCAATACCCCCAACGGCCGGTCCACTTGCTGTTGCCGTTTCCGGCCGGCGGCGCCGTCGATCTCGTGGTGCGCATCATGGCGGCGAAAATGGCCGAGGATCTCGGCCAGCCGTTCGTGATCGAAAACAAGGCCGGAGCTGGCGGCATCATTGCCACCGACGCCGTCGCCAAAGCCGCGCCCCACGGCTACACGCTGCTGATCACTACGCCGAACCATACGATCAACGCCGCGCTGCAGCCGTCGCTGCCGTACAACAGCGACAAAGACCTTGCGCCGATTTCCGAGCTGGCCGAGGTGCCCGAGGTGCTGGTGAGCAACCCAAATGCGCCGTTCAAGACCTTTGCCGAGTTCGTCGCTTACGCCAAGCAGAATCCGCGCAAGCTCGATTACGCGTCCGCCGGCGTCGGCACGCTGCCGCATTTGACCATGGAACTCTTGGCTCGGCGGCTCGGCATCCAGCTCACGCACATTCCCTATCGCGGCGCGGCGCCGGCCATGACCGACCTGCTCTCCGATGTAGTGCAGCTCAAGCTGGACACCTACGCCACCTCGCAACCGCATGTCGTTGCTGGCCGCTTGCGCATGCTCGGCATCGCCAGCAGCCACCGATCCCCGTTGATGCCGGATATGCCGACCATCGCCGAGATGGGCCTGCCAGGATACGAAGGCATCTTGTGGATTGGCATGATGGCGCCGGCCGGCACTCCGCCTGAGCTTATCGACAAGCTCGCCGAGGCAAGCCGCAAGGCCGCGACCGACGGCACGGTCGCCGGGCGGCTGCGCCACGACGGCGTCGATCCAGTCGGCGGCAGGCCGGCGGACTTCGCCGCGCTCATCGCGCGCGAAGTGAAACAGTGGCGCGACCTCGCCACGGCGACGGGAATCAAGCTGCAATGACCGTAACCGACGCAATGTGCTCGATCTGGTGGCCGAATGGGCCCCCGACGTCGCAGTGCGCGACCGTATCCTGGCGCAGAACGCCAAGGTCCTCTACGGGTTCAAATAAGGGCGGCGCCGCTCGCTGCGGCGGCGCCTAGACCTGCCGGTCCACCAACGCCTTCTTCAATTCGGCGATCTGCTTGGCCGGGTTGAGGCCTTTTGGGCAAGCCTTCGAGCAATTCATGATGGTGTGGCAGCGATAGAGCCGGAACGGATCCTCGAGATTGTCGAGCCGTTCGCCGGTTGCCTCGTCGCGGCTGTCCTTGACCCAGCGATTGGCCTGCAGCAGCGCGGCGGGGCCGAGATAGCGGTCGGAATTCCACCAGTAGCTCGGGCAGGAGGTCGAGCAGCAGGCGCACAGGATGCATTCGTACATGCCGTCGAGCTTGGCGCGGTCCTCGTGGCTCTGCTTCCATTCCTTTTCCGGCGTCCCCGTGGTGGTGTGCAGCCAAGGCTCGATCGACGCGTATTGCGCGTAGAAATTCTTCAGGTCGGGCACCAGGTCCTTCACCACCGGCTGATGCGGCAGCGGATAGATGCGCACTGGCGCCTTGTTGTCGTCGATCGCCTTGGTGCAGGCGAGCGTATTGGTGCCGTCGATGTTCATGGCGCAAGAGCCGCACACGCCCTCGCGGCAGGAGCGGCGGAAGGTGAGCGTCGGATCGATGTTGTTCTTGATCCAGATCAGCGCATCGAGAACCATCGGCCCGCAGTCGTCGCGATTGACGTAATAGGTGTCGACGCGCGGATTGGCCTCCTCGTCCGGGCTCCAGCGGTAAATGCGGAACTCGGTCTCGCGCGCGCCGGCCGGCGCGTGCTGCCAGGTCTTGCCCTGGGTGATCTTGGAATTTTTCGGCAGCGTGAATTCGACCATGGGGACCTCTAGGATACGGACTGGAAGGGTGGGGAGACGAGGACCGGAGCCTCGCGCATGTCCCCCACGACCTCTTCCGGCGGAACAGTCTGTTCGCTCGGGAGGATGACGCCCGATTTCGTGCCGACCAAGCGCGGCGAATAACGGCGCTCGGCGCAGAATTCCATATAGGCCTGATGCGCGCCGTCGAAGGCTGTATCCGACCGCATGTCGTACACCATGACGCGAGCAACGTGCGACCAAAACGCCTGCGAGGCGGCGAGCACGGCCTTGCTCGGCTTGTAGAGGTCGACGTCGACCAGAAGGACATCGATCGGCGGCAGCTTCGACCAGTCGAAGGCGCCGGCATCGGCCTCCACCACGACGACATTGTCGAAGCCCTGTCGCCGCAGGCCGAGCTCGATCAGATCGCGATCATTGACGGCAAAGCCGGTCAGTGCACCGGCAGGCTTGCCGCGCTGCTCCACTTCGTAGGCGACATCGGAGGCGGTGAAGCCTTGCAAGGTGTCGATGCAGTAGTACGGCCGCTTGTCGCCGTGCTCGCGCATGTGTGCCAGCAGAAACGACGAGGTCCGAGCCCGCGCGACACCGACCTCGACGATGCAGCCGCCGGTCGCGGCCGCACGCGTGCGGTCGACGGCGTCGCACAGCCAGATGAGCTGATCGGTCTCGAGCATCGGGCTGTAGGGTGGGATCAGGCGGCGACCCGCGCCGGGCAATCGAAAGATCGCCCGTTTGACCTCTTGCATGATCGGCTGCAAGGCAGACGCCATAAAACCCACTCTGCTTCGGCGTGCGTCAGTAAACGCGCGCCTTCGGTTCGACATACGCGACGTCGTTGGTGAGCGTGTAAGTGTGGACTGGGCGATAATCGAGCTTCACGTTGCCCTTTGCGTCGATCCACGACAGCGTGTGCTTCATCCAACTCTTGTCGTCGCGCTCGGGGAAGTCCTCGCGCGCATGCGCACCGCGGCTTTCGGTGCGGTTGAGCGCCGAATCCATGGTGACGACCGCCTGCGCCATCAGGTTGTCGAGTTCGAGCGTCTCGATCAGATCTGAGTTCCAGATCAGCGAGCGGTCGGTGACGTGCAGGTCGCCCAAGCCGCCCTGCACGTCGTGGATCAGCTTGCTGCCTTCCGCCAGCACTTCGCCGGTGCGGAACACGGCGCAGTTGCTCTGCATCACCTTCTGCATCTTGAGCCGCAGTTGCGCGGTCGGCGTGCCGCCGGAGGCATTGCGGAACTTGTCGAGCCGCGACAGCGCCTGGTCGGCGGAGTCCTTCGGCAATTCCGGCTGCTTCTCGCCTGGCGTGAGCAGCTCGGCGCAGCGCAGCGCGGCCGCGCGCCCGAACACCACCAGGTCGATCAGCGAGTTCGAGCCGAGCCGGTTGGCGCCGTGCACCGATACGCAGGCCGCTTCGCCCAGCGCCATCAAGCCGGGGATCACGGTATCGGGGTTGCCGTCCTTCTTGGTCAGCGCCTCGCCGTGATAATTACAGGGGATCCCGCCCATATTATAGTGCACGGTCGGCAGTACCGGGATCGGCTCGCGGGTGACGTCGACGCCGGCGAAGATACGCGCCGATTCGGCAATGCCCGGCAGCCGCTCGTGGATCACCTTGGGATCGAGGTGATCTAGGTGCAGGTAGATGTGATCCTTGTTCTTGCCGACGCCGCGGCCTTCGCGGATCTCGATGGTCATCGAGCGCGAAACCACGTCGCGCGAGGCGAGATCCTTGGCCGATGGCGCGTAGCGCTCCATGAAGCGCTCGCCTTCCGAGTTGACCAGATAGCCGCCTTCGCCGCGCACGCCTTCGGTGATCAGACAGCCGGCGCCGTAGATGCCGGTCGGATGGAATTGCACGAACTCCATGTCCTGCAGCGGCAGGCCGGCGCGCAACACCATGGCGTTGCCGTCACCGGTGCAGATGTGCGCCGAGGTGCAGGAGAAATAGGTGCGTCCGTAGCCGCCCGTGGCGAGGATCACCATGTTGGCGCTGAAGCGATGGATCGAGCCGTCATCCAAGTTGAGCGCGACGACGCCGCGGCAACGGCCTTCGTTGTCCATGATCAGGTCGAGCGCGAAGTACTCGATGTAGAACTCGGCGGAGTGGCGCAGCGCCTGGCCGTACATGGTGTGCAGCATGGCGTGACCGGTGCGGTCTGCCGCAGCGGCGGTGCGCTGCGCGGTGCCCTTGCCGTAATGCGTGGTCATGCCGCCAAACGGACGCTGATAGATGCGACCGTCTTCCTTGCGCGAGAACGGCAGGCCCCAGTGCTCCAGCTCGTAAACGGCGGCCGGCGCGTTGCGGCACATGTATTCGATGGCGTCCTGATCGCCGAGCCAGTCCGACCCCTTGACGGTGTCGTACATGTGCCAGCGCCAATCGTCCTCGCCCATATTGCCGAGCGCGGCGGCGATGCCGCCTTGCGCCGCCACCGTGTGCGAGCGGGTGGGGAACACCTTGCTGATGCAGGCGGTGCGCAGGCCCGCCTCGCTGCAGCCAACTACGGCGCGCAAGCCGGAACCGCCGGCGCCGACCACCACGACGTCGTAGCTGTGATCCTCGATCGGATAGGCCTTACCGTTGACCGCCGGGCCGCCGTTTGATTTTCCGTTCGTCGCCATGGCTTAGACCCCGAACGACAGTTTGAGGATGGCGAAAGCGGAGGAGAAGCCGATGGCGAAACAGAAGAAAGTGTTGGCCAAGAGCGTCGCCAGCTTGAACTTTTCCTCGTGCACGTAGTCGACGATGATCTCCTGCATCCCGATCCACATGTGGTAGACGATATTGATGATGAACAGGAGCATGATGATCGCCACGATCGGCGAGCCGAGAATCTGCACGACCGCCGCGTGATTGCGTCCGAGCAGCGCGATGACAATGACGATCAGCGCGATGCAGAGCGGAATGCCGGCAACCGAGGTCACCCGCTGATGCCAGAAGTGGTGCGTGCCGGAATGGGCGGCGCCGAGCCCGCGCACCCGGCTCATCGGCGTGCGCATCTGCGTTTCCTTCATCGCGGGCCTCCCATGGCGACATAGCCAACCACCCAGACGATGAGCGTGAGCGAGATCGAGCCGACGATGGTCGCCAGCGCCAAGAATTCACGCTCTGCCGGTTCGAAGCCGTAGCCGAGGTCCCAGATCAGGTGGCGGATGCCGCCGAGCATGTGGTGCAGCAGCGCCCAGGTATAGCCGAACAGCACCAGGCGCCCGATCAGGCTGCCCATGAACCATTCGAAATAGCTGTATGCATTGGGACCGGAGGCCGCGGCGATCAGCCACCAGGCGATCAGCAGCATGCCGAAATACAACACGGCGCCGCTGATGCGGTGGAACCCCGACATCACGAAGGTCAGCATCAATTTGTAGACTTGCAGGTGCGGCGAAAGCGGACGCGACCGTCGCGCTCCTGCCGTCGAACCCGCCTGAAGCTCGGTCATCGTCATTCTCCAAAACGCCCAGGACTTGCCGCTAGAATGCGCCGACGATTAGTAGCGGCGGTAACTAACGAATGTCCGCCAGCCTCGCAACGCACCAACCCGCGAGTCACTCAATCTTCCGCAGTCAAAAGCTTTACCGCGCAGGACCACGGGACCGCCCCCGTACGTCTTGCACGCCTTTTGCGACCGCCGTTTTTGCGGCTTGACCGGCGGCCTTATGGACGGCTTCAACAATTGCGAAGCCTTGCACCCTGAATTATCATTAGACAATATCTGTTTTGCGTAGCCTGCCTTCTCCAAATAAGAAGGTGGTAGCCCCATGCGGTTCGACTTCACCGATCTCAGCCTGTTCCGCCACATTGTCGAGGCCGGCAGCATCACCCACGGCGCGGCACGCGCTAATCTCGCGCTGGCCGCCGCCTCCACCCGTATCCGCAAGATGGAACTGGCCTTCGGTACTGAATTGCTGGTGCGCGGCCGCCAGGGCGTTGTGCCGACGCCGGCCGGCCGCACTCTGCTGCAGCACGCGCGCGGCATCCTGGCGCAGACCGAGCGCATGCATGAGGATTTGACCCCTTATGCGCGCGGGCTCGCTGGGCAGGTGCGGGTGCTGTCCAACACCAACGCGCTCACCGAGTTCCTGCCGGAGACACTGAGCTCGTTCCTGATGGCCTATCCCGACGTCAGCGTCGACCTTGAGGAGCGCTTGAGCGACGAGATCGTCGGGCTGATGGCGGAAGGCGCCGCCGATATCGGCATCGTCGCCGGCACCGTCGACTACGGCAGCCTGCACACGTTTCCTTACCGCAGCGACCGCTTCGTGCTGGTGGTGGCGCGCCACCATCCGCTCGCCAGCCGCGAGCGCATCGCCTTTTCCGAGGTGCTCGACTACGACATGGTCGGCCTCGACCGCGCCAGCGCGATCCAGCGCTTCCTCGCCGACAAGGCGAGCCGCATCGGCCGTCCCTTGAGGCTGCGCGTGCAGCTGCGCTCGTTCGACGCCATCTGCCGGCTGGTCGAATGCAATGTCGGCGTCGGCATCGTGCCGGAAACGACGGTGAAGCGCACCGAGCGCAACATGGCGATCAGCGCGGTGCGGCTGACCGATGCCTGGGCCTTGCGTGAATTGTCGATCTGCGTGCGCGATATGGAATCACTGCCGCCCTATGCGCGGCAACTCGTCGATCATTTGCGGGCGAGCGCGTAGCCACCTCTCGCCGCAAAAGCGGGGAGAGGGAGAAGTTACTTCGGCATCAGCACCCAGTAATCGAGATCGAGGATCACCGCTGGGTCGTAATCGTCGCCGGTCTTATACGGGAAATCGGTGCAAGGCCTGTCCTTGGTGGCGACGGTGCGCAGGCGCAGCGCGCCGACATCGCTGCGGCCCGGCACATCGGTCGTGGCAAGAATCTGCGACCAGGCAAACACGGTAAGCCCGGCAAACAGCGGCGCCACATGCCGCCCGCCATTGATCGCCGCGACGTGGAAGGCATTGCCCAGCCCGTTGAACGATAGCGCGCGCGCCAGCGAAATCGCGTGCCCGCCGTAGATCAGCCGTTTGCCGAAGCGGCCCTTGCTCTCGGTGAAATGATCGAAATGGATGCGCGCGGTATTCTGATAAAGCCGCGTTGCGATCATGTGCTCGGCGTCCTCCACCGTGATGCCGACGACGTGATCGATCTTCTCGCCCGCCTTGTAGTCGTCGAAACGGTGCGGGCTGCCGGCGAGCACGTCGTCGTAGGCCGCCCCATCGATCGGCGGACAGGCGGCGCCGAGCTGCGCAGGCTCCACGGCCTTCGGCAGATCGGGTACCTTGTCGCCGGGCGCCGGCGCCGCTTCGTCGCGTTTGCGCACCATCACCCAGCGCGCATAGTCGAGCACGACCTCGCCGTTCTGATTGAAGCCGCGCGAGCGCACATAGACGATGCCGGTCTTCTTGTTGGAATTTTCCTTGAGCCCGATCACCTCCGACACGGAATTGAGCGTATCGCCGGGATAGACGGCTTTCAGGAAACGGCAGCCGGCATAGCCGAGATTGGCCACCGCGTTGAGCGAGACGTCCGGCACGGTCTTGCCGAACACCACGTGAAACACCAAGAGATCGTCGACCGGCGAGCGCGGGTGGCCGATTTTGGCCGCGAATACGTCGGACGATTGCACCGCAAAGCGCGAGCCGAACAGGCCATTGTAGACTGCCGCATCGCCGAGCGTGACGGTGCGCGGCGTGGCATGGTGGATCTGTTGGCCGAGGCGGAAATCTTCGAAGAAATTCCCGGAATTGGTTTTCGGCGACGACACTTGGCTCACGCGAAGCCTCCTTCATCCGATCTTGCCCGGGCGCGCCATTCTCACAAAAGCGTGAGCCGAGCGCCAGCATCCGAAAACGGGAAACTGATGAGGACGTGTTCAAGCCCTGTGCTAGCGGAGGGCTCGCCGACATCATTCCAGAGGAGAACACGGCAATGACGAAGAGTCTTCTGCTTTCGGCGCTGATCGCCGCTGGCCTGGCCACGGCCCCGCTCGCGCCGGCGGCCTATGCCGACGACATGAAGAAGGACAGCATGTCCAAGGACACCATTTCGAAGGATACGATGAAAAAGGACGACGGCATGTCCAAAGACGCGATGAAGAAGGACGGCATGTCGAAGGACAGCATGGCCAAGGACAACATGGGTCATTGAGCCCGCTCGCGGCCGGGCCTGTCGAAGTGCGGGGCCGGCCGCGCCTTACACGCATGTAACGCGCAGATCGCGAGCACCGCAGGTGCGCGATGAGTGTTGAGACCATAGCCGCCATTGATAACGAGGCGGTCGTCCACCCCGCCTGGGTGCGCGTGGGCCATTGGCTCAACGCGCTTGCGGTCCTGGTGATGATCGGTTCCGGCTGGCAGATCTACGACGCTGCGCCGCTGTTTCCTTTCGAATTCTCCAAACACATCGCGCTCGGCCAATGGCTGGGCGGTGCGCTGCTATGGCATTTCGCCGCCATGTGGCTATTGGTGGTGAATGGCATCGTCTACGTAACGCTCGGCCTCGCCAGCGGCCGCTTCCGCCGCAAGCTGCTGCCGATCCATGCCTCCGAAGTGCTCGGCGATGCCAAGGCGGCGCTCACCTTGCAGCTCTCGCACGATGACCTTGCGCACTACAACGCGGTGCAGAAGCTGCTCTACACCGGCGTCATCCTCACCGGCATCGTCATCGTGCTGTCCGGCCTGTCGATCTGGAAGCCGGTGCAGTTCCAGGAACTGACCGCGCTGTTCGGCGGTTACAATTTTGCCCGATACGTGCATTTCGTCTGCATGGCCGCGATCGTCGGCTTCCTCGCCGTGCATGTGCTGCTGGCGCTCATGGTGCCGAGGAGCCTGCGCGCCATGATCTGGGGGCGCTAGGAGGACTTGATGCGCATCCGCAAGACCATCCCCGGCGTCGATCCCAAGCTCTTGATCAAGGACGCCGCCAAGCTCATGCCCGATCCGGCACGGCGCTCGTTCCTACGCGGCGCGACGAGCCTTGGCGTGCTCACGTTTCTCACCGGCTGCGACATTATCGATGGCGACACGGCGGAAGGCGTGCTACGCAAGGTTTCGGCGTTCAACGACGGCGTGCAGGCGGCGCTGTTCAGCCGCACTAAGCTGGCGCCGACCTTCTCCGAAAAGGACATCACTCGGCCGTTCCCGTTCAACGCCTATTACGACGAGGACGAGGCACCAGTGGTCGATCCGGCGACCTACAAGCTGGAAATCTTGGGCCTGGTCGAGAATAAGAAGCCTTGGACACTCGACGAGCTGCACGCGCTGCCCGAGGTGTCGCAGGTCACCCGCCACGTCTGCGTCGAAGGTTGGAGCGCGATCGGCTCCTGGCAGGGCGCGGTGTTGGCCGACTTCCTCAAGCGCATCGGCGCCGACACGCGCGCCAAATACGTCTGGTTCAAATGCGCCGAGGGCTACACCAACACCATCGACATGCCGACCGCGCTGCATCCGCAGACGCAGATGTCGTTCAAGTTCGACCACAAGATTTTGCCGCGCGCCTACGGCTTCCCGATGAAGATCCGCATCCCCACCAAGCTCGGCTTCAAGAACCCGAAATACGTGGTGGCGATGGAGGTCACCAACACCGACAAGGGCGGCTACTGGGAGGATCAGGGCTACAACTGGTTCAGCGGGCTGTGATGTTCATCTCACGGTCTCGTACGCGCCTCTAAAATCGACCGGCGGCGTGGTCACGGCGAGATAGACCAAAGGCTCGCTGCCCGTATTGTGCAGCCCATGAACTGCGCCGGCGGGCGTGCGTACAATCTCGCCGGCCTGAACGGGCCGGCTCTGTCCGTCGCCGAGAAGCAAGACCGCGCGGCCCTGCTCGATGATCCAGATCTGCTCCGCATCCGGATGCGAGTGACGCTGGTTCGTGGCACCGGGCGGTATGGTCACCAGGGTCAAGGTCACGCGCGCCTGCGGCGAATTGCCCAGCCACAGGAGCTGAACCGAAGTCTGGCCCGGCCGCGTCAGGGTCGTGCGGTCGGCCGGGCTCAGCACTTCGACGACAGGCTGGCGAGTTTCGTTCATCGTCGCGCCAAGTATCGCCCCGCCTCGCGGTGGCAGCAAGCTGGGCCGCCTTGCCAAGCGAGCATCGGCTCGATAGCACTCCGTCATGCCCGGGCTTGTCCCGGGCATCCACGCCTTGTAGCACCTCACGCGGAACCCAAGACGTGGATGGCCGGGCCGAGCTGGCCATGATGACACGACTTTTGCGAGGCACTGCGTATGGCGACACACAATCTCCTTCTGCTCCCCGGCGACGGCATTGGCCCCGAAGTGATGGCCGAGGTGAAGCGCGTCATCGACTTCTTCAACAAAAAGGGCCCGGACAAATTCACCACCGAGGAGGCTCTGGTCGGCGGCTGCTGCTACGACGCGCACGGCGTCGCGGTCACCGACGCGACGGTGGAGAAGGCAAAGGCCGCCGACGCGGTCATCTTCGGCGCGGTGGGCGGGCCGAAATGGGACAAGGTGCCGTATGACGCACGCCCGGAGGCCGGGTTGCTGCGTTTGCGCAAGGACCTCGCGCTGTTCGCCAATATCCGCCCGGCCATCGTCTATCCGGCGCTCGCCGAATCCTCCTCGCTCAAGCGCGAGGTGGTGGAAGGCCTCGACATCATCATCCTGCGTGAGCTGACTGGCGGCGTCTATTTCGGCGAGCCGAAGACCATCACCGATCTCGGCAACGGGCAGAAGCGCGCGATCGACACGCAGGTCTACGACACATACGAGATCGAGCGCATCGGGCGGGTCGCCTTCGAGCTGGCGCGCAAGCGGCGCAACAAGGTCACCTCGATGGAAAAGCGCAACGTCATGAAGTCGGGCGTGCTGTGGAACGAGGTGATGACGGCGCTACATGAGCGCGAATACAAGGACGTGCAGCTCGAGCACATGCTGGCCGACGCCGGCGGCATGCAGCTTGTGCGCTGGCCGAAGCAGTTCGACGTCATTGTTACCGATAATCTGTTCGGCGATCTGTTGTCCGATATCGCGGCGACCTTGACCGGCTCGCTCGGCATGCTGCCGTCGGCCTCATTGGGCGAGGTCGATCCCAAGACCAAGAAGCGCAGGGCGCTCTATGAGCCGGTGCATGGTTCGGCGCCTGACATCGCCGGCAAGGGCGTCGCCAATCCGATCGCTATGATCGCCTCGTTCGGCATGGCTTTGCGCTACTCGTTCAATCTCGGCAAGCAGGCCGACATGATCGACCAGGCGATCGCCGCGACGCTCGCCAAGGGTTTGCGCACCGCCGACATCAAGTCGGAGGGCTGCAAGCTCGTCTCGACCGCGGAGATGGGCTCGGCGATCCTCGCGGAGCTGAAAGCGCTCGCCGCTTAGTACTGGACCCAGGGATTGTTCTTGCCCGGCAGCGTCCACGGGCCCGGCAGCGCCGACTGGTTGCTGCCGAAGGCGGTGTTGTCGAGCACGCTGTCCGGCCGGTGGGTCGGCAACACCGCGTAGTCGTGGTCGCCGCGCTCTCCCGGGAAGGTCTCGGTGCCGGGATCGAGATAAGAGCGCTTCTGAATGATGATCTTGGTACGGGTGCGGCCGTCTTCGTCGCGGCTGACGAACACGGTATGGCCGGAGCCGGTCGTTACCACTTTCTTCTTTTTCGGCGCCGCGTCGGCCGGGGCCCCGAGCAGCGCCAGGGCGCCGGCAAAAGCCAAAACGGCGACAATGAATGTCCGGCGCATGATGCTAACCCGATTCTGTTTGCGTGAATGCACTGTAGCGGGGTTTATTTTGCTATTATAGACCTAAATCAAAGACAATTGTTCGTGTAAAGACTTAATAAAACGGCCCCGCCGTGTGGCGGGGCCGAATTTTCGCGTGTTGGGCGAACGAAGAGCGCGGCTCAGCCGCCATAGTTCTTCGTCAGATAATCCTTGATCGCCTTGGCGTCGGCATCGTCGATCGGCGCACCCATCACTTTGATCATCTTGGTGACCTCGGCGTCCCAGCCCGCCGCATTGAGGAACGGCGAGTTCATCGGGATATAGGCGAGCGAATGGCAGGCCTGGCAGTTGGCCTCCACCTTGTCGACACTGGGCGCCTGCTTGAGCTTGATGACCTGCTCGTCGGCAAGGGCCGCGACCGCGATCAGCGCGGCGGCGAATGCAAGAACGATTGTGCGCATGATCCCCTCCCTCAGGCCGCGTTGAGCGTGATGTTCTGCATCACATTGTTGTGGTAGCCGGCGGGATTGAAGATCAGCTGGGCGGTCTGGCTTTGGCCGATCTTGTTGGTGGCGTTGACCATCACGGTGTTTCTGCCGTGCTTGGCGTTGAGCACGAAGCTCCACGGCCGGAACGCGTAGCGGCCGAGATCCTGGCCGAGCATCGCGTCCGACCAGGTCTTGCCGCCGTCGGTGGAGACTTCCACCGTGCGGATGCCGTAGCCGCCGTCCCAGGCGAGCCCGCTGACCGTGACCCTGCCGCGTTTGATCTTCTCGCCGTCGCGATGGCTGGTGATCAGCGAGTTCACCACGATCTCGGTGATCGGCGTCGAGGTCGCGTCTTCCTGGGTGATGAAGCGTGCCACCACCGGGAATTTGCCGACCGGAATGCGATAGGCCGGCTTCATCCAGAAGCCGCCCTGCGGCTTGGTCAGCGCGGTGATGCTGATGACGTGCTTCATCCAATAGGTGCCGGTCCAGCCCGGAACGATGATGCGCGCGGGGAAGCCGTTGAAATGCGGCAACGGCGCGCCGTTCATCTCGTAGGCGACGATGGTGTCCGGATCCATCGCCTTCCACACGGGAATGCTCTTGATGAAATCCGGCGTCTTGTCGATCGCCGGGCCGTCGGCGCCATTGAAGGCGATCTCGA
>Ga0187771_10000628_pt1 | contig 21983 bp, 21 predicted proteins | sample 0116_SJ02_MP15_1_FD_133139 | JGI IMG/M metagenome (GOLD analysis project Ga0187771, IMG submission 133139) | Tropical peat soil microbial communities from peatlands in Department of Meta, Colombia - 0116_SJ02_MP15_10_MG | ecosystem: Environmental > Terrestrial > Soil > Wetlands > Peat | place... | reverse complement strand
TGGCCAGATCCTCGGAGAGAGAGAGGCTCCGCTCCCGGAGGGCGGCGACGCGCTCCCGCATCTCGCTGACCCGCTGGTCGGCTTCGGCCCCACGCCGCTCCCAGCGCTCGACCTCGAGTCCGGACGCCTCGGCGGCGGCGGCCGCGGCGACGGCAGCGGCGCGACGCCTTTCCAGCTCCACCTGGAGAGAGCGGACCCGGGATTCCTCGGTTCGCGCGAAGCTTTCGGCGCGCGCCCACCGGGCGCTGGCCGCGGCGTCCTCGCGTCGACGCGACGCCAGAACCGAGCTAGCGGCGGACGCCGCAGTCTCCAGCTCACCCACCCGAGCGCTCAGCCGGCGGACCCCGCCTCGAGCGTCCGCCTCGCTCGACCTAGCCTGGGCGGCTGCGACCTCCGCCTGCCGGGCGGCCTCGGCCAGCGCCAGGGCGCCGGCCCCGACTCCCGCACGGGCTCCCCCGCGGGTGATCACCGCACCATCGGGCAGGATCGCCCGACCGCCGGCGATGGCCAGGACGCGACGCGCCTGCGCCAGATCGGAGACCAGCCACGCACCGTCCAGGCAGTGGGCTGCCGCGGCGCTCGCCACCCCGTCGACCTCGACGGCGGCCAGCGCGGGCCGGCCACCCAGACCGGCAACCTCGGCAGCCGCCTGCCGGCCGCCTTCGGAGGTCGTCTCGGGCCACGCCGGCGCGCTGGCGGTGAGCACCTCCTCACGGCTCGGTGCGCTGCGGAGCAACTCCAGCGCCCCGTCGACGTCCTCGACCAGCCACGCCGCCAGGTGGGGTTCGAGGGCCGCCTCGACTGCGGCGCCGTCGGCGGGGTCGACGACCCTCAGGTGGTCGATGAGCCGGCTCGCCCGCAGCTCCGCCGCGCGCCCCGCGATCACCCCGGCACCGCCCACGGCTCCGTCGGCACGCCCGCGCAGGGTCGCGGCCTCCGTCACCAGCGCGGCGGCACGCTCCTCCTCCTCCAAGAGCGCCTCCTCGGCACGGCGCAGGCCGGCGCGGACCTGGGCCAGCTCCAAGGCTCGCAACTCCGCGTCCTGTTCGGCGGCGAGCGCCGCCTCGTGGACCTGGTCGAGGGCCCGCCGGGCGGCGGCCGCCTCCCCCTCCGCGGCTTCACCGCGACCCTGGGCGGCGCTCAGCTCCTCGGCAGCCTCCAGCGCCCCCCGCTCGGCGAGCGCCCGAGCGCCGGCCCTCTCGTCGGCGGCCGTCCTGGCCCGCACTGAGGCCTCGGCGCAGCGAGACGCCGCTCGAGCCTGCTCCTCCAGCTCTCCCTCCGCCGCCTGCGCCTCCGCCTCCGCCACCGCCAGCCGTGCGGCCAGCTCGGCCACCGCCGAGGACTGCTCGGCGATGCCATCCAGGGCCAGGTCCCCGAGCGCCGCGAGACCCCGATCCGCGGCTTCCGCCTCAAGCTCCGCGACGCGCCGCTGACCCTGGGCGTCGGCACGGTGGAGCACGGCGCCGCGCGCCCGGTCGGCGAACCTGCGGACCTCGCCGGCCGAGCGCTCCGCCTCGACCCTGGCCGCCTCCAGCCGCTCGCCAGCCCGGCGCTGAGAGCGGCGCGCCGCCTCGAGACGGCCGCGCTCGGCCTCCAGCCGTGCGCTGAATGCAGCCTCCGCCTCGGTCGCCGCCTCGAGGCGCCGCTCGGCCCCCTCCAGCCGCCGCTCGGTCTGACGGAGCTGGGCCCGCGCGGCCCGCCATTCCTCACGGGCCAGGCTGCCCCGGAGGTGGGACAGGCGCTCGGCCAGCTCCCGCTGCTCGAGCGCGGCTCGGCTCTCGACAGAAAGCTCGGCCAGCCGTGGTTCAGCCTCCCCGAGACGCTCCTCGAGGCGCTGGACCGCCGCATCCACCCCCTCCAGCCGGTGGAGCGCGTCGTCACAGGCACAGCGCACCGGGCGGACCCCGGCTGCCTGCTCGACCAGCGCCCGGCGCTGGCGGGGAGTGGCCTCGATGATCGCCTCGATGTCGTGCTGGGCGACCACCGAGTAGCCATGCTGGGTGAGACCGGTCCGGCTCAGCAGGCGCTCGACATCGCGGAGGCGGGCGCGCTGCCCATTGATCCGATACTCGATGTCGCCGCCCCTGGCCACCCGGCGGCTCAGGGCGACCTCCAGGTCATCGACGGGAAGGCCGCCATCCTGGTTGTCGAGCACCAGCTCCACGTCGGCGACGCCCATCCGCGCCCGGCCCTGGCCGCCGGCATAGATGACCTCGTCGAGCCGGCTGCCCCGCAGCTCCCGGGCGCTGGTCTCGCCCAGCGCCCAGCGCACCGCGTCGACCAGGTTGCTCTTGCCGGTGCCGTTGGCGCCGACCACCGCGGTGATCCCGGGCTCGAAGCGGACCTCGGTGCGCTCCGCGAAGGTCTTGAACCCGCTCAGGACGACACGGCTCAGCTTCATCGGCTGGATTGTCCGTGGCTCAGCGCCGTGCCGTCAACATCTGGTGGTCGGCTTGGGGGTGACCCACAAGATCTCGCTTCCGCTCGTGTCCCCGCGTATGCCCTCCGTGGGGCGCCTCTGGGTCCGGACCGCCGCCAACGAGAGCGCGAGGGAACCCGAGGTCACGAGGCCGGACCGGCCGGGGGCGTCGGCCGCCGCCGGCCCCGGCCGCCGCGGTGGCCCCGGCGTGTCCGCTTGCGCGCCGTCGCCGCAGGCTCCGGCGGGGGTGCTGCCGCGGCCTCCGGCGGGCGGTGCCCCAGCAGCCCGCCCGCGGCGGAGCGGAGCAGGCTCAGCCAGCCACGTTGCCGGGGAGGAGGCACCACCCCCGGAGCCGGAGCCGGAGCTGGCGCCGGCACCCCGCGAGCCCCTCCTCCCTTGACCGCCCGGCGGTCGGCGGCCACCTCGGCGACCCGCCTCCGCACCCGGGCCGGCTCGGTGGACGCCGCCGCCTTTCGCTGCGCTACCCGTCCACCGGCGGCGATGCCGTCACCCGGCGCGAGCCGCGCCAGCGCCATGCGGGCCGCCGCCTGCTCCGCTGCCTGCTTGGTGCTGCCCCGGCCGTCGCCCAGGGCGACACCCCCGACCAGGGCTTCGGCCCGGTACTCACGGCGGTGACCGGGGCCAGCAACCGAGGTGACCCGATAGGAGGGGGTCGCCCCGAGGCGGAGCTGGGCGGCCTCCTGGAGCTTGCCCTTGTGGTTCTGGTCGCTCCACTCGGCCAGGTCGCCCACGCTCTGGAGGAAGACCCGGGTGGCGACCCGGTAGCCCTGGTCCAGGAAGATGGCGCCGATCATGGCTTCGAACGCGTTGGCGAGCAGCGAGGGAAGCTGGCGAGCCCCGGTCTTGGCGGCGCCCTTGCCGAGCAGGAGCGCGTCCCCGAGCGCCAGCCGGTCCGCCAGCTTGGCCAGCGAGACGGTGTTGACCAGCGAGGCCCGGAGCTGGGTCAGCTGGCCCTCGTCGTAGCCCGGGAAGCGCTTGAAGAGGTATTCGCCCGTGACCAGCTCGAGGACCGCGTCGCCGAGGTACTCCAGCCTCTCGTTGTCGTGGCCCGGGCCGCTCGGCTCTCCCCGCTCGTTGTTCCAGGAGGCGTGGGTCATGGCCTCACGAAGCAGGGCCGGATGCCGGAACCTGATGTCCAGGCGGACACCGAGCGCGTCCAGCCGATCCCGCTCCTCGGCGGTCAGCTCGACGTCGTAGCGGGAGGCGACACTGGGGGCCTGGGGCACAGCCGGGAACGCCGGCAGAGAGGGCGGGACCGGCTCAGGGGCCGCAAGCGAGGGCGGCGCCCACTCTCCGGCCGCCTCGACCCCGGCACCCGCCCCGGTTTCGAGCCCCACGAGGGTGGCCTCCGACCGGGCGGCGGTGCCTTGGGATCGACTCCGGCGCCGGTGCGCCGCCCGGGTGGGTTCCGCGGACGGGGCCTCGGCGCCGGGGACCGCCTGCGCCTTCACGGTCAGGCCGGCGGGTGGCGCGGCGACCCCCCCATCCGCCGCCGCGGCGCTCCCGATCCCCTCCGGCTTCGGGACCGCGGCCGAGCTGCCCTCCGCCTCGGCGCGCCCTGCGCCACCGCCTCGAGATCGGCTGCGCCGGCGCTTCGGCGCCGGCTTCTCGGGCGGGGCAGCGGACCCGGCGGCCATCTCCCCCGCCGTATCGATGGCGGGCACCCCAGCCGGAGCCACCGCGGCTGCGCGGCCTCCGGCTGCCGGCAGCTCGGCGGGCTCAGTGGCAACGCCCGGAGCGGTGGGAGCCTCCACCGGGGTTGGCGGCTCCCCGCCGGCCGGCGCCGCCCCGGCCCCGAGCTCGCCGACACCCTCGGCGGCGGCTGACGCCCTCGAGGATCCCCGGGCGGCGCGCGAACGGGACCGCCGCCGGCGCGCGGGCGCGCCACCGGTAGCCGCCTCGACACCTGCTGGCGTACCCCCCGGCACCGCGGCGGCGGGCTCAGGGGTGGCGGGCGCCGGCGCGACCTCCTCGGTCGAAGAGGACCCCGCGGCAGCGGGGACCGGCGCCTCAGCTGGCCCGGCTTCGGTCGCGGCTAGCTGGCCGCCCCGCTCCTCTCCTGGATGTAGTCCCAGGCCTGTCCCACTGTCGTGATCTTCTCGGCGTCCTCGTCGGAGATCTCCATCTGGTACTCCTCCTCGAAGGCCATGATCAGCTCCACGAGGTCGAGCGAGTCCGCGTTGAGATCCTCGACGAACGACGCTTCCGGTGTCACCTGGTCCGGCTCCACGCCGAGCTGTTCGGCGACGATTGTCTTGAACCGGTCGAACGTCACGTCTGGCATCAGCAGTCAGTCCTTCTGTGTCATCGGCGTGGGTTTCCTGGGCGCGAGACGCTTCAGGTCGCCCGGAAACGATACCGGATACGAGGGGCCTCTTCGCTCGGAGCGATGACTTTGGGCCCTCGCTCGTCTCCGGCTCATGGGGGCGCGGCTCGGGAGGTCGGAAGGCGTAGGGACCCGAGGCACCGTCGATGAAAGTGCCGGTGACGGGCTCCCGGTCCGGCGCCGCGGTGGTGATGGGGTCGGCCGGGGCCACCCGGCCCGCCGCACGAGGCCGGCGGCGCGTCCGCGTCGGGGCGCTTCCGGCGTGATCGGCTGGGGTATCGGGCACGATCTCTTCCAGATTCTAGTCGGGGCCGGGCCCGGCCGGGTTGTCAGGCACCCAGGCCGCCGTCGATCTGGACGACGCAGCCGGAGATGTAGCCGGCCTCCGGCAGGCTCAGGAAGCGGATCGTCGCCGCCACCTCCTCGGCAGTCCCGATCCTCCCCAGCGGCACGCTCGCGAGCGCGGTCTTGAGCACGTCCTCGCCCAGAGCGGCGGTCATCTCGGTGTTGATGAAGCCGGGAGCCACGGCATTGACGGTGATGCCCCGGGAACCGACCTCGCGACAGAGGCTCTTGGTCAGGCCGATGAGCCCAGCCTTGGCCGCCGAGTAGTTGGCCTGTCCCGGGTTGCCCATCACCCCGGCGATGCTGCTCACGTTGACGATGCGGCCCCAGTGCTGGCGGAGCATGGGCCGGAGCGCGGCCCGCGAGACGTGGAAGGCGGCGGAGAGGTCGAGGGCGAGCACCAGGTCCCACTCGGCCGGAGACATGCGGATGGCCAGGTTGTCGCGGGTGATGCCGGCGTTGTTGACCAGGACGTCGAGGCGTCCGAGCTCGTCGAGGGTGCGCCCGATCAGCCCGTGGGCCTGCTCCGGGTCGGTCATGTCGGCGTCGAGGGTGACCGCCCTCACCCCGAGGGTGCGAACCTCCTCCGCCGTCTCCTCCGCGGCGTTGGGCCGGGTCGACCGGGCATCGGCAGCGCTCGAGTAGCTGAAGGCGATGTCCGCCCCAACCTGGCCAAGCGCGAGCACGGTGGCTCTGCCGATCCCGCGCGAGCCCCCGGTGACCAGGGCCACCCGCCCGGCCAGCGGGCCCTCAGCCACGATGGCGCCTCTGAGAGGCGGCGATCTCGGCGAGGAGCATGGGCACGGACGCTAAGGGTACTCGGCCGGAGCCGCGGCTCAGCGTCCGCCGGCCTCGCCCAGGCGCTCCCGGAGGATCGAGGCGGCGAGCAGTGAATCCACCGTCAGAGCGCGCACCTCCGGCGCGATCCGCCGGGCCAGGCCGGTGAGGACGCCACCAGGGCCGACCTCGATCAGGTGCTCCGCCCCCAGCTCGACCATCCTCCGGACTGATCCGGTCCAATCAACCGGGGAGATCATCTGCCGTCGCAGCCTGTCGCGGATCGCCTCAGCCTGGCGCACCGGGGCGGCGTCGACGTTGGCCACCACCGGCACCCTGGCGTCGGTGAAGGCCACCGAGTCCACAACACGGCTGAAGGCGGAGGCCGCCTCCTCCATGAGCGGCGAGTGGAACGCCCCGCTGACCCGGAGCGGCACGGCCCGCCGCGCTCCGGCCTGGAGCGCCAAGGCGGAGACGGCGGCCACGCCCGCCGAGGTCCCGCTCACCACCACCTGCCCCGGCCCGTTGAGGTTCGCCACCACGACGGTCTCCCCAGACTCCGCGCAGAGCCGGCTGAGGACCGTGGCCTCGAGGCCGAGGATCGCGGCCATGGTCCCCTCGCGCATCCCCGCCATCAGCCTGCCCCGCGCGACGCTGAGGCGCACAGCCGCCTCCGGCTCGATCGCCCCGGCCACGGCGCAGGCCGCGAGCTCCCCGATGGAATGCCCGGCCACTGCCACGATCTCGAGGTCGCCCGGGAGCGCGGCGGCCAGGACCAGTTCGGTGAAGACCAGCGCCGGCTGAGCCACCTCGGTGGCTCGGAGCCGCTCCTCCTCGCCCTCGAATGCCGGCCCGAGGTCGGCGCCCGCCTCGGCGGCGGCCGTCAGCAGGCGCCGGCCGAGCGCGACCCCCTCCAGGCCCCGGGCCATGCCTGGCGACTGGCTGCCCTGGCCGGGAAAGCAGAGCGCGACGCGAGCCACGGTGAGAGCCTGTCCGCCCCGCCGGCTCAGTCGGTCTCGATCACCTCGCGGCCGTCGTAGTGGCCGCAGTTGGGACAGACCCGGTGCGGCCGGCGCGGCTGCTTGCACTGGGGGCAGAGGTTGAGAGTGGGCAGCTGGAGCGCGTGGTGAGAGCGCCTGAAGTCACGGCGGCGCTTGGAGATCCGCTGTTTGGGGAGGGGCATGGGGGCCGAGTATACAGTCCGGCGCCGATTGCCCTGCCAGCGCGCACCGCGCCGGCGGCGCGGACTCGCGCTCAGCTGGGGGGTGAAGCCCGGGACGGCCTTGCCCACCGGCATGGGGGGCCCCAGCGGCGCGCCGCGCCGGGCTATCAGCTGACCTTGCGCACCGCCAGGACCCGCCGACCCGCCGGGGTCAGCGCGGTGACCACGTCACCCGACCGTGCTCCCAGCAGGGCGCGACCAACCGGGGACTCCGTGGAGATGCGTCCCTGGGCAGCGTCCACCGCGTAGGGATCGACCAGGTGGAACTCGACCTCGCCCCCCTCGTCGGCGACGGTCACCCGGGAACCGAGCCCGGCAGATCCGTTGGAGCGGGTGGGATGGGCCACCTCGGCCTCGCGCAGGACCCCCTCCAGCTCGATGATCCTGCCCTCGACCACCTCCTGGTCGTGGAGGGCCTGGATGTAGGCGGTGCTCTCGGTCAGGTCGGTCTCGTCACGGGCGATCGTGATCTCGCCCACGACCTGGGAGCGGCGGGAGTAGAGGTCCCGGAGACGCTCCTCGAGGGCGCGACGGCCCTCCAGGGTGAGGACGGTGGGACGGTTGACAGCCATGTCGCTCTCCTCTGGAGACGGGCGCCCCTGCGGCGCCACCACGGTGGTGCCGGCGTCCGGGGCTCTCTGCCGGGCGCCGCCCCGTCTCGATCGGTGCGGATTGATATACCACCCGCAGCCTTTCCCAATCCTTTCGGAAATCGGCAAGCTCCGGCGAGCTGAGACGGGCAGGCCCTAGCGACGGCGGCGGCCTGCCGCGGGCTGCTCTCCGGTCTCAGGGTGGGCGTCGCGCTGGATCGCTCGGAGCCCGTTGCGGACGGTGGCGGTGGCCTTGGCGAGCTGCTCCTCCAGCTCGGTCATCAACAGGCGCACGTAGTCCTCGGCCTGGCGCACGTAGTCCTGGGCCTCCCCGGTGACCCGCTCCGCGGTGGCCTGGGCGTCCCGGACGATGCCGGCCGCGCGGTCCTCGGCGGCGCGGAGCACGGTGTGCTCGGCCACCATCTGCTCCGCCCGCGCCCGGGCCTCCTCGATCACCTGCCGGGCCTCGGCCTCGACGCGTTTGCGCAGCTGGACAGCCTCCTCCCGGGCGTGCTCAGCGACCCGCTGGGCGCTCGCTTCAGTGCGCTCGGCGAGGCTGCGAGCCGCCGCCTCGGCCCGCTCCCGAAGCCGGCCCGACTCCTCCTCGGTCTGGCTGAGGACGCGCTCCCGCTCGTCGAGCAGCTGGTGAGCGCGGACCAGCTCGTCGGGAAGGGACAGCCGGAGGCGCTCCAGGAGACCGAGGAGCTCCTCGTCATTGACCACGACGGTGCCGGTGAAGGGCACTCGCCGCGACTCCGCCACCATGGCCTCGATGGCCTCGATGATGTCGACGGCGGTCGGCGGCGCCTCACCCGAGGAACCGGTGGCCTGGCTCATCGGGCTCGTCCGAAGCGGCGGCGCAGCGCCTGCGCGGTCGCCGGCGGCACGAACTCTTCGACATCGCCGCCCAGCTCGGAGATCTCCTTGACCACCGATGACGACATGAAGACGTTGGCTGCGGAGGTCATCAGGAACACGGTGTCGATGCCGGGGTTGAGACGCCGGTTCATGAGCGCCATCTGGAACTCGCTCTCGAAGTCGCTGACCGCACGGAGGCCGCGCACGATGGCGGTGGCACCCACGTTGGTGGCGTGGACCACGGTGAGCCCGTCGAAGCTGTCCACGTCGATGAGACCGGGCATCTCGCGGGTGGCGTCGCGGATGAGCTCGAGCCGCTCCTCCACCGAGAAGAGGGGCTCCTTCTCGGGATGGCGGAGCACCGAGACGACCACCCTGTCGAAGATGGTGGCGGCCCGCTCCAGGATGTCCAGGTGGCCGGTGGTGATGGGGTCGAAGCTTCCCGGGTAGAGCGCGACGCGCTGGGTCATCCCGTGTTCTCTTCCTGCCTGCGGCGATAAATGGTCAGGCCGGTGAGCCCATATCGGGCGGTGCGCACGGCGGTGAGCGCGCCCAGCGCGGCGGGCATCGGCCGGTCGCGGTGATGTTCGCACACGACGAGTGGGGGGGTGAGGTGGCCCAGCAGCCCCAGCACGGTGTCGAGGTTGGCATCGCGATAGGGAGCGTCGAGGAAGCAGAGGTCACAGGCGGCGACCTGGGGGGGCTGCCGGCGCAGCCAGGCGACCGCGTCGGCGGCGACCATCTCGACCCGGTCAGCGCAGCCGAGCCGGCTCGCGGTGGCCGCGATCAGCCGCAGGTTCTCGGGACGGCGCTCCACGAAGGTGACGCGGGCGGCTCCCCGGCTCAGGGCCTCGAAGCCGACCGACCCAGCCCCGGCGTAGAGATCCACGAGGCGCTTGCCGGCGATGCCGGGCCCGAGAATGTTGAAGAGCGCCTGGCGCACCACTCCCCGCGTCGGTCTCACCTCGAGCCCCCGGGGCGTGCCGATCCGGCGGCCTCGCCACTCCCCGCCGCTGATCCGCGTCTCGGCCACGTCAGGCCTCACGGGGCGGGCCGGCCATCGCTTTCAATCCAGGTCGAAGACGGCGCTGTAGCCGTGCATCGCCTCCCGGAGCGGTTCGTAGGCGGTCAGCTCGGGATCCCGGTCCAGCCAGCGGGTGGCCGCGGCGCGGGCCCGCTGGGCCAGGGCGATGTCGAGGAGGTCGGCCGCCCTCATCTCCGGCAGCCCGTGCTGGCGGAGACCGGCGACGTCCCCGGGACCGCGCAGCTTCAGGTCCAGCTCGGCCAGCTCGAAGCCGCTCTGGCTCCTCGCCACCGCCTGGAGCCGGCGGGAGCCCTCCTCGTCGATGCCGCCCTCGAAGAGCAGGCAGTAGGCGCGGTGGTGGCTGCGGCCCACCCGGCCGCGAAGCTGGTGGAGCTGGGCGAGCCCGAACCGCTCGGCCGCCTCGACGATCATGACCGTGGCATTGGGGACGTCGACGCCCACCTCGACCACCGTGGTGGCCACCAGCAGGTCGGCCTCGCCGGCCGCGAAGCGGGCCATCCGCTCCTCCTTCTCCCGGGAGGTCATGCGGCCGTGGAGGAGCTCGAGGCGGAGGTCGGGGAAGACCTCCTGCTCCAGCTTGCGGTGCTCGGCGGTCACCGACTTCACACCCAGCTTGTCGGACTCCTCGATCAGCGGGCAGATCACGAAGACCTGGCGCCCGGAGCGCACCTGGTCCCGCACGAAGTCGTAGGCCTCGGCGCGCTGATACGGAGGCACCACCCGCGTCTCCACCGGCAGACGGCCCGGCGGCATCTCGCGCAGCTCACTGACGTTGACGTCGCCGTACAGGGTCAGGGCCAGCGACCTTGGGATGGGGGTCGCCGTCATGGCCAGGAAGTTGGGGATCGCCCGGGCCTTGAGGCGCAGCCGCTGCCGCTGGGTGACCCCGAAACGCTGCTGCTCGTCGACCACCACCAGCCCCAGGTCGTTGAGGATCACGTCCTCCTCGATCAGGGCGTGGGTGCCGACCACCAGGGAGTCGTGGCCACCCGCCAGACCCTCGAGGATCTCCCGGCGGGCCCGGACCGTGGTGCTGCCCAAGAGCAGCCGGGGGCTCAGCCCGTGGGGTGAGAGCAGGGCAAGAAGGGTCTCGTGGTGCTGGTGGGCCAGGATCTCGGTGGGTGCCATGACCACGCTCTGGTAGCCGGCGTGATGGGCCATCAGCGCCGCCATCGCCGCCACCACCGTCTTGCCGCTGCCCACGTCCCCCTGCAGCAGCCGGTTCATCGGGCCTGAGCCGGCCATGTCGGTGAGGATCTCGTGAGCGGCCACCCGCTGGCCGTCGGTGAGCCGGAAGGGAAGGCTGGCGACGAAGGCGCGGGCCAGTTGGACCTCATAGGGGACGACCACCCCAGCCGAGCTGAGGCGCCGCCGCCTGGCTCGCTCGGCGGCGAGCTGGAGCAGGAACAGCTCCTCGAAGGCAAGCCGCTCCTGTGCCTCCGCCGCCTCCCGCTCGTCGTCGGGCAAATGCACCTGGCGCAGCGCGTCTCCCACCGGCATCAGGCCCTCGGCGTCCCGGACCTGAGGGGGCAGCCGGTCGGGCATGCGGTCGGCGACCGGGATGAACCTGCTGATCAGCCCGCGCAGGTAGGTGGAGGTGAGCTTGGCCGTCTCCGGGTACACGGCGGCCAGCCGGCCGACGTGCCGCGGGCTGCTGCTGACCCTCTCGAAACGGGGGCTCTGGAATTGCAGCCCATGCAGGGTGCGGATGACCTTGCCGTGGACGAGGAGCTCCAGGCCGGAGGTCAGCTCGCTGGCCAGGTACGGCTGGTTGAACCAGATGGCGCTGACGCTGGTGTCGGCATCCTCCAGGGTGGCCTCGACCAGGGCCATGTGACGGCGCGGGCTCCGGTAGCCGCGGGCGTCGCGGACCCTCACCCGAGCCACCTGCACCTTGCCAGGGACCAGCGCCCGGAGCGGCACCAGGTCGCGGCTGTCCTCGTAGCGCCGGGGCAGGTGGTAGAGCAGGTCGCTGACCGTGGTGATGCCGAGCTTGGCCATCAGCTGAGCCTTGGCGGACTGGACACCCTTGAGCTCCCCGATCGGCGTCTCCGGCCAGCAGGCGCTGGGAAGCTTGAGGATCCGGGCCATCTGGGGCGGCCTGGCGTCGGCGGTCCCGGGCATCGTGCCGATTCTGGCGATCCCACGGCCCCGGATGTGGCAGCCGCTCAAGCATCGGCCACCGAAACGTAACAGTTCAGCGATGCCGGATTTACCGAGCGCGTCAACCGGGATACTGGTCGACACGCGCCCGAGTTCGGTCTGCCTCCCGGAGCGCCGTTGCCAGGAGATGCGGCCTCCCTTCCGCCCCGCCTGCCCACGCTCGCGGTCCCGCCGTCGCCGGGGCCAGGGAATGGTCGAGTTCGCCCTGGTGGCGCCCGTCTTCTTCTTCCTCCTCTTCTCGATCATGAACGCCGGTCTCTTCCTCTATGCGCGGAACGCGATCCAGCACGCCGCGGACCTGGGCGTTGCCGCCATCGCAGCCGAGGGGCGGTGCTCGGGGGCCGGAGGGATCTGCGCTGCCAACCCCCTCAACTGCCCAACCGGAAACCCCTCCAACGTCGCCGACGAGGTCGGGATCTGCCGAATGGACAACGCAGGCCTCACCACCACGGCCCTGGTCACGGTGACTGAGATCGACGTGTGGCGCATCCAGCAGACCCTTACCCCCGGACAACCGAGCGTTACCGTCTCCACTTGCGACGCCAACGGCAACAACCCGGGTTCCGGGTCCCAGCCATGCAACGATGTCAACGACCCCAGCCTGTGCGGGGGTCCGTGCGAGGATATCTACCAGGCGAACGGGTCGGTGGTCAGCGAGCCATGGCCGGCCACCTCCCGAGACGCCTCCACGAATGAGGGTCCCGACTTCGTTCGCCTGGTCATCAAGTACGAGTACACCGCGTTTGGGGCCGGCTTCCAGTTCAGCCTGACGACCAGCAACGTCTTTCGCCTGGAGCCTGAGACGTGAGACGTGCACCGCAACGAGGCCAGGCGCTTGCTGAGGTTGCTGTCCTGCTGCCGCTGATGCTGATCCTGTTTCTGGGATCCTGGACAGCTGCTGACCTGATTGCCGACAACAACACCGTACTCCAGGCCACCCGCGCCGGTGCGCGTTACGCAGCGGAGCTCGGCAACAACGGCAGCCCGACCGATTCCAACCTGAGCGATGCCCAGGCTGCGGACGCACTGATCATTGAACAGGTGCTGCCCGTCGTCAGCAAGCTGACCAACGCTCAGGTCGTCGAGATCGACATCTACGGTTGCTCCAACGGCGGCGTCTTCACACCCGCGTGCACCACCAATGGCGCCTACATCGCGGGGGAGCCCGTTGACCGGTACGACGGCAGTGGCTCGCCCACAGCGCTGCCCTGGGCGAATCCATACACCCTGAATCTCAGGGACCAGGTCCACCCTGATGAGTCTGATCTCGGAGTCATGGTGACGTTTCGTTACACCTCTCCATCCCTGGCCATGTTCAGCCAGTCGGATGTCCAATACACCATCATGCGGCTAGCACCGGTGGAGTGAGGCCCTCATGACACCTTCTTCCGTAGCCCGCTCGAGGCGGGCGGGTACCCGAGGCCAGGCTATGGCCATCTTCGCCTTGATGGCCGTCCTGATTCTCGCTGTGGTCGGGCTCAGCATAGATGCGGGGATCAGCTACCTCAGCAGCGACAAGGTCGAGCGCGCGGCCGCCGCCGCCGCCCTGGCCGGCGTGGCCTATCTGCCAACCGATTGGACCGATGCGCAGGCAGTCGCCTACTCCGAGGCCACTCGCAACGGGTTCACGGACGGGGTCAACAGCGTAACCGTCACCCCATCTCGTCCAGCGGGCACCACCAATGAGATGACCGTCACCATCTCGGTCTCAGTCCCGACCACATTCCTCCAGCTCATCGGCTTCGGTCCCCACAACGTCACCCGATCGGCGACCGCCGAGTACCTGCCCCCGATCGCCCTCGGCCAGCCCGGCGGACAGCTGGGAACGACGCTCGGCTCCGGGCATGCATGCGACGGCATACCCACCAGCACGCAGGCCGGCGGCTATGGAGGCCCGGGGTCCGGCTGTAGCGGCCTGGGCAGCGGGGGCGACAACTTCTACATCCTCCGCACCGAGGCCTGGGGCGTCCAGCGCAGCCAAGGCGACGGGTTCACGCCCACACCCAACGAGCCGGCGACAATCTGTCCCAACCCGCAGGGTAGTGGCACCGGCTCCTGCGTGGCCTCCCCACCCGACTACCACACCATCAGCGCCATGCGGGGAACCGACATCAGTGGCAGCAGCCTGAACCTGAACGCGGCCGGTGGACAGAACTACCTGATCACCATCCCCGCCGGGCAGACCGCTGATGTTCAGATCTACAACCCCAGCTTCGCCCCGAACGACGACGACGGGAATCTCAACAGCGTCTACACCCTCCACGAGGAGGATTCAGACTTCCCTCAAACGTGCGATTCCGGAGCGTGCGCCAGCCCCGACAGCACCCAGTCTGACTACGCCACCCTTGCCTATACCCTATTCCAGGTGCCTACGTTGGCCGCTCGCCTCTCCGATGTCGAGGTCAGCCAGCAGCTCTTCTACCCGCTCAACGCGGCGCACCTTGAGTTGACTAGCGCCGGCGGCACCGTGCCGAACCTGGCGTCGGCCAGCTTCTTCTACTGGCCGAACGGGACGGGCGCCAAGACGACCGTGACCGGTGCCGTACCTGCGATGTTCCACAACTGGGTTTCGATCGTTCAGCCGACACTTCAGATCAATTCGTCCACCGACAGCGACTACTCGAACGATCACCAGCTGTACAGGACCGCCACGCAGTTCAACGTCAACGGCATGGGAACGTGCAGCGGCTCGCTCGACTGCTATATCCACAACACCACCGCGCAGACGGAATATTACCGCCTGAGGATCGACACCCTCTACGCCAACGGGACCACGGTGACGGCATCGAATACGACGAGCGCCAACGCCCAGGACGAATCCAGCGGGCAACCACTGGCGCACAAGGCGTACGCGATTCAGGTGGTGCCGCCAGCCGTGGCTGGGGCTTCCTGCAACGGATGCTCGGTCGCGGCGATGGACGACCTCACCGTATACACGCCGGTCATGGGCAGCCAGTGTCAGAACTTCGAGATCCCGCTGTTCTACCTGGACCCCAGCTACGCAGGCCAGACTATCACGGTTCAGCTTTTCGACCTCGGCGATGTTGGGGGTGGCGCCGCCTACGTGGGCGTCCTCGAACCCACCGACGTGTCTGGCACCGCTCCCACATGCACGACGATCCCTTCCGGTTTCGCGCAGCTGGCGTCGGGCACGTCGATTGACGACATAGGCACCTCCCTGTATGACCCCGGCAGCAGCTACCTGGCCGAGGCCAACGCCAGCGGCTCCGCCGTCGATCCGGGCGGGTCATCCTCGGATGCTGTCATCCAGACCGCCAACAGCAGCGGCGGCGGGTCGATCTGGAACGGTCAGTGGCTGCAGCTGCAGATCCAGGTGCCGCAGAGCTACAACCTCCCCTCCTCTTGCACGACCACCATCGTGACACCCGCCAACGCCCTTCAGATCGCGCAGCAGTGCTACTGGAATCTGTACTACTCGGTGGCCTCCAACGCCACCGCTGGCGACACCTTCTCCTTCACGGCGGGGTTCGGCGGATCGCCTGACCGGCTCCTGCCGTAGATGACACCGAGCGCTTCTTGCGGAGCGCTCCCCGGTAGCCGGCCGCCGACGACGGCGCTGCTTACTCCAGCGAGAGGATGAAGGGGTAGTGCTCCTGGCCGCCCTTGTGGACCTCGACCTCGGTCCCGGGGAAGACCTCGCGGATCCGCTCCTTGAGCGCCTCGGCGCCAGGCTCGTCGGACTGGCTGCCCCAGTAGATGGTGACCAGCTCGGGGGGCCGCTCGTGGTTGCGCAGCACCGCCTCCACCACCGCCACCTCGTCATCACCGGTCTGGACGATGTCGCCGTCGATCAGCGCCATCACGTCCCCGGCGCTGATCCTGAGGCCGTTGACGGAGCTGTCGCGCACCGCACGGGTCACCTCGACGGCGCTGACCTTGGCGAGCGCCTCGGTCATCCGCTTGGCGTTGGCGGCCGCGTCGGCTGACGGATCCAGGGCCAGCATCGCGCTGATCCCCTGAGGCACGTTGCGCGACGGGGCGACCCGGATCTCGACGTCCCCGGCGAGCTGGTGCACCTGCTCGGCGGTCATGATCACGTTGCTGTTGTTGGGGAGGATGACCACCGCGCCGGCCCCGGTGCTGCGCACCCCGGAGAGCAGGTCTTCGATGGAAGGGTTCATGGTCTGTCCCCCCTCCACCACGGCATCGGCCCCCAGGCTCAGGAAGATCTGCCGGAAACCCTCGCCCGGAGCCACCACGACGACTCCCAAACGCTTGGTGGGAGCCGCGCCGGCGATCGCGGAGCCCGCGTCGCCGCCTCGGGAGGACGGCTGCCCCGCGCCGGTCATGGGGGCGGCCGGCGCGCCCGACGCCGGGCCCGTGGGAGCGGCCACTCCGGCACCGTCCGCTGCACCCGGCAGGCCGCCGTTGCCGCCCGGCTCCGGGGTCTCCTGGCGCGGCCGCTCTGCCGCCGCCTCGGCGCGATCCGCTCGCTCCAGGACCTCGTGGTGCTGGGCGGTCATGTCCTCGACCTTGAGCTGCTCCAAGCTGCCCCGCTGCGAGGCGACCGAGATCAGGCCGGCGGGGTCCCACGTGTGGATGTGCACCCGCACCAGGTCGGGGTCTCCGACCACCAGGCTGGACTCGCCGAGGCCGCCCAGCTCCGCGCGAAGGGCCTCGACGTCGAGGCCGGGCCCGTTGATGACGAACTCGGTGCAGTAGCCCCAGCCCTCGGCGCGCCGTGCCACCGCGGCCGCGCCGCGACGCCGGCGCGGTTTCGCCGATGGCGGCTCGGCGGCTTCCCCGCCGCCGGCCAGCAGCGATCCGTCCGGCTGCCGGAGCTGGGGCTCACCCGAACGCCGCCGCGCTGCCACCGGCCGGATCGCCGATCCGTCCGCCTCGGCGATGGCCCGGGTCAGGCCCTCGAGAATGACCGCCAGGCCGAAGCCCCCGGCATCGACCACCCCCGCGTCGTGGAGCACGGGAAGCTGGTCGACGGTTCGCTCCACCGACGCGTGGGCCTCGCGGACGGTCTGCTCCAGCACCAGCCGCAGGTCGGCCGACGATGCGGCGGCGCGCTGGGCGGCCTCGGCCGCCTCCCTCACCACCGTGAGGATGGTGCCCTCGGTCGGTTTCATCACCGCCTTGTAGGCGACCCGGGCGCCCTCGGCCAGGGAGGCCGCGACGCCCTTGGCGTCGAGGCGCTCGCGCTCCCCGAGCGCCTGGGAGAAGCCGCGGAAGATCTGGGAGAGGATGACCCCGCTGTTGCCCCGCGCCCCCATCAGGGACCCGTGGGCCGCCGCCTTCATCACCGAGCTGGTCGAGCCCGGCATCGGGGCGGCCTGGGCATCCTCGACGGCGGAGCGCAGGGTCAGGTACATGTTGGAGCCGGTGTCACCGTCGGGAACGGGGAAGACGTTGAGCTCGTTGACCTGCTCCTGGTTGGCCTGGAGCCACGCCAGCGAGCTGCGCAGGCCGAGGAGCAGCGCCGCGCCGTCAATCTCGTGGAGCGGGTGGCGCACCGGCGCCCCGTCAGCGCCGGCCATCCTCGTCCTCGAGGTGGATGCCCTGGACGTTGACGTTGACTGCCAGCACCTCCAGCCCGAGGGTCTTCTCGACCTCGTACTTGACGGCGCTCATCAGGTTGTGGGCCACCTCGCTGATCCGGGTGCCGTACTGGGCGATGACGTACAGCTCGATGACCAGGCCACCGTCCTGGACCTCCACCTCGACGCCGCGGTGAGCGGATTCCCGATTGAGCCGCTCGGCGATGCCGTCACGCAGCCCGCGCGCCGCCATGCCGACGACGCCGTAGCACTCGTTGGCGGCGTGGCTCACGATCGAGGCCACCACTCTCGGCGACACCTCGATCCGGCCCATGCCGCCGGTGCGGACCAGCGGCCCGGGGGGTCTCCCTCTGCTCGTCACTCACGCTCCCGATGAACTGCCGCCTGGCGGCGCCGTCCGGCAGGGGCGAGAGCGTCGCGAGCTCCCTCAGCCGGCCGGCACTGCTCCGATACTGTGATATTCTCGCCGCCGAGCCGCCCCCCGGTGCCCGGTGGGCGGGTTGCAGAGTATGCCGCCGGGAGGGGGCTTCGCGCTCCCCCGGCCGAGGATCCAGAGCTTTCAGCCATGTCCCAGCGTTGCGAGCGATGCGGCAAGGGCCCCATGGTAGGCAACAACGTCAGCCATTCCAAGGTCCGCACCCGGCGCCGCTTCATGCCCAACCTGCAGCCGACCCAGGTTCTCCAGGGTGGCAGGCTGGTCCGCATGACCCTGTGCACGCGCTGCATCCGCAGCGCCACCAAGCCGCCCCGCTGATCCACCGCTCCAGCCGCGTCTCCGGTCACCGATCGGCGGTTCAACCTGCCGCTCGGCGCTGGGGCGGTCCCAGGGTCCCATCCGGGAGGAGGTGCCGGCGCCGTTGCAGGGCCGCCCTGAGCTGGCCGCAGGCCGCCTCGGCCTCACCGCCTCGGGTGTCGCGCACCGTGACCACGGCTCCCGCGGCGAGCAGGCGGTTCAGGAAAGCTCGCCCCGCCGCCGGATCGGGCGGCCCCCAGGGGCTCCCCTCGATCCGGTTCATGGGGATGACGTTGACGTGGGCTCGCAGCCGGCGGGCGATGCGAGCCAATCCCGCTGCCTGCTCCAGGCTGTCGTTGACCCCGCCGATGAGGCACCACTCCAGGCTGAGCCGCCGGCCAGTGATCTCCGCATAGCCGCCCGCCGCCCCCAGGAGCTCCTCCAGCGGGTGGGCACGGTTGAGCGGCACCAGACGATCACGCAGCTCGTCGGTCGCGGCGTGGAGCGAGATCGCCAAGGTCACGGGCAACTTCTCGCCGGCCAGGCGCTCGATGCGCGGCGCCACGCCGCTGGTCGAGACGGTGATCCGGCGGGGGCTGATACCCGCGGAGCGCACCAGTGAGCGGATGGACCCGACCGTCGCCTCGTAGGCGTGCAGCGGCTCGCCCATGCCCATGTAGACGAGGTGGGTGACCGGCCCCAGGCCGTGCCGGTGCAGCACCTGCGCCGCCGCTCTCACCTGGTCGACGACCTCGGCGGCCTCGCAGCTCCGGCGAAGCCCCATCTGGCCCGTGGCGCAGAAGGGGCAGCCCACCGCGCATCCCACCTGGGTGCTGACGCAGACCGTCGCCCGGCGCCCGCTGGTGCCCCTGGCCCGGCTCTCCATCGCCACCGTCTCGACGGTCTGGCCGTCGCCGAGGCGGCAGAGCAGCTTGAAGGTGGCGCCTCGATCGGCGGCGACCTCCGAGGCCACGGCTGCGGTGGTGAAACGGAGGCGTTGGTCGACCCTCTCGCGAACTCGAGCAGGCAGCTGGCGGACCTGGGCCAGCTCGGTGATGAACGGCTGCCAGACGGCGCTCTCGATCTGACGCGCCCTCCACCGCGGCTCTCCAAGGTCGTCGAGCAACCGGAGGAGGTCGTCGCGGTCGAGCGTGCTCAGCGCGGGAACCCCAGCCGGCGTTCCCTTGCCGGACGCGGCCGGGGCAGGAGGATCGGAGGTGGCCACGTCGCCATGGTACGAGGGCACTCTCCGGCACTCTCGCGCCGCGCCCCTCCAGCGGCCCGGATCCGCCCGGGGCATCGTGCTCGCGGGCACCTCGGCGCCGACTGGTAGGCTCAATCGCTGCCATGCGAGACCTGATCAGCGCCTTTCTGGGCGTCCCCGCCACCATCCTCCTGGCCGCCGGGCTGGGGCTGGCCGGGGTGACGCTGGTCAGCCGGGTGCGGGGCCGGCGCCAGCCGCCGCTGCGATGGCGGCACCTGCTCCTCGGGATCGGAGCGCTGGCCGCCGGCGTGGCCCTGATGGCCCTGGACCTGGCGGTGATCCCACCCGGTGGCTGACCGCGGCTATGCGCCCCGGCGGCGGCGGGCCGTTACAGATGGTGGCCGCCGATCAGCTCGAGAAACTCGCCGCGCGTCTTGGGATCGCTGCGGAACACCCCGGTGAGGGCCGAGGTGACCGTCCGGCTGTTCTGCTTCTGGACTCCCCGCATCATCATGCAGAGGTGGAAGGCCTCGATCACCACGGCCACGCCGTAGGGGTTGAGAGCCCGGTCGAGAGCCTCCGCGATCTGCGTGGTGAGCCGCTCCTGCACCTGGAGGCGGCGGGCGAAGACGTCGACCACGCGCGGCAGCTTGCTCAGCCCGACGATCCGGCCACGGGGCATGTAGGCGACGTGGGCCCTTCCATAGAAGGGCAGCAGGTGGTGCTCGCAGAGGCTGTACACCTCCACGTCCTTGACCACCACCATCTCCTCGTAGGCCTCCGAGTAGACCGCGTCGTTGATCACCTCGTCGACATCCTGGGCGTAGCCCTGGGTAAGAAATCGGAAGCTCTCCGCCACCCTTTCCGGGGTGCGCTGCAGAGCTTCCCGCTGGGGGTCCTCACCGAGCTCGAGGAGCAGGTCGTGGGTGAGCCCGATGAGGGGGTCGGCCGGGAGCTGCCGGGGTTGCGTGGTCATCGCCTGAACTATGCCACCTGGGCACCCGCCGGCTCGGCGCGGCGCCGGCTGGCCCAATCGGCGGTCACGGCGACCTCGCCGCGCCTATGCTCCGGTGACGGCCCGTAACCCCTCGGGGCGGGCCGCGCGTTACCCAGGTTGGATCGGTTCTCGGCGGCGGGCTGAGAACCCGATCACGTCCTCCACGGTTTGCCGGGGCTTGCCATGTGGTCGATCCGGGGAGGCGGGGAGCTGATGAGCGTGCGAGCCCGCGAACGCCGCGGCGCTCGCGCCACACGCGTCGGACCGCTCGCGGGGATGCTGGCGCTGCTCATGCCGGTCCTGGCCGGGTGCGCCGGCGCTGCAGCGAGTCCGGATGGGGGCTCTCCAGCGGCGGAGCCGGGATCGCCGGTCGCGACCTCCAGCCCAGCCGCCCGGCCCGTGGCCAGTCCCTCCTCCACGGCCTCGACCCTCCCCGTGGCCTCACCCGGGGCGCTGTCGTCCGGCCCCTCCGGCGGATCCTCGACGCCTCCGTTCCCGGCGCTCTCTCCGCCCAGCGAGGTCCACCCGCTCACCATCCTGGAGATCGGTGACTCGCTGGGCGAGGACCTCGGCTGGGGTCTGACCGCGGTTCTCGGTGCCGACCCGGCGGTGCGGCTCGTCGAGGACGCGGTCGGCTACACGGGGCTCGCCCGGCCCGACTACTACGACTGGCCGGCCCACCTCGAGCAGGACCTGGCCGCCACACATCCCGCCGTCGTCGTGGTGATGCTGGGAGCCAACGACAGCCAGGACTGCAACGTCAGCGGTCACTACATCGCCTTCGGCAGCGCCGCCTGGCTGAATGTCTACTCCCAGCGGGTCGCCTCCGTGATCCAGGAGGCGACGGCGGCGGGGGCGCGCGTCCTCTGGATGGGCATGCCCGTCATGGCGGAGGCCTGGCGATCGCAGGCGATGACGACGCTGAACGACATCTACTCCGACCAGGCGGCGGCCCATCCCGGTGTCCTCTACATCTCCTCGTGGTCGCTGCTCACCGACGCCGGCGGCGACTACGCGCAGGAGCTGCCCGACGCCTCCGGCCGGATGGTCGAGGTCCGCACCCCGGACGGGGTCCACATCACCACCGACGGCGCGATCCTGCTGACCCGGGCGGCGGTCGCCGCCATGGACGAGGACTGGGGGGCTGCGATCTGAGCCGGCTGGGTCCCGGGCGGAGCCGTGGTGCCGAGGAGGGGACTCGAACCCCTACAAGCTTGCGCTCACCAGCCCCTCAAGCTGGCGTGTCTACCTATTCCACCACCTCGGCGGGCCGGCCCCAGTGTACCGCCGGCGAGCACCGACCCCGGGTTCCCCGCGAGAGGCGGCGACCTTCGACCAGGTGCGGCTTGCCCCCCTGCCGCGTCCCGGCCGTGCGCCCATTGCGCCCATTCCCGCCGGGACAACTGACGTGATAGACCGGATGGGCCAGAATCAGGCACCGAAGAGGGGAATCCCCCCGAGAGGAGGCGCCGCCCTCAGCGGCGGCAGCCGCACCCAGATCCTCAACCTGGGGACGGCCATCGACAACGCCAACAACGGGCAGGGGGGCTGCCCGCTCTCCTGATCGATTCCGCAGCTGTCCACGGTGGGGCGGTCGCAGCGACGGGCTGGATCGCCCACCGGCCAGCACGCCATCGCGTGGCCGCGGGACCCCTCCACTGACAGCCATGACCTGGGGTGCGCATGGCCGAGAGACCGGGCGCTGGCGGTCAGGGTGCCGGATCCGTGCCCACCGGGACGGGCCGGTGCCCGCTT
>Ga0187771_10000627_pt1 | contig 22010 bp, 24 predicted proteins | sample 0116_SJ02_MP15_1_FD_133139 | JGI IMG/M metagenome (GOLD analysis project Ga0187771, IMG submission 133139) | Tropical peat soil microbial communities from peatlands in Department of Meta, Colombia - 0116_SJ02_MP15_10_MG | ecosystem: Environmental > Terrestrial > Soil > Wetlands > Peat | place... | reverse complement strand
GACGAGCCGAAGTTTGAGTTCGAGCCGGTGGACGTGTCGCTGATTCCGCCGCGGGCGAGGAAGTATTGATTTGTGTAGGGGCGAACGCGTTCGTCCGCCTCGCGAGCGAAGCGAAGGGGAACGTGCCTTTGTTTATTTCGCGCTTCGCGCGCAACCCCGGACGAATGCGTCCGGGGCTACACGTACTGAAGGATATGCGTTCATATTCAGAGGCGGCGGGGTCGTATCGGGGCACGCCTTCAGGCGTGCCGGGCGAAAGCCGCAATATGGAACGGCTTTAGCCCCTGCGGCGCCTCGTCGAGCTCAAATCCCTCATGGGACGAAGAATAGGCGTAATCCGACGTCGCTTTGGCTAGTCCTCGTTTGACCGGGTTGTCCGCCATATATTCACGAAGCCGAGCGAGCGCTTCTGGCTCACAAACACGCACTTCCGAGAAGCCGCGCTCCCAAACCGGTGCCATGAAACCGAGTTCTTTTCCTGCGCGGAAGGCAAATCCGCCCTTGATGAATTGGACGGCGCGCTCGATGCTGATTTCGCGGCCGACGGTAATGAGAGCATGAAAGTGATCTGGCATTACGACAAACCCGTGGAGCAGATATTTGCGTTGCGAACGGTAATGGTAGAGAACCTCAACAAACAGTCCAGCGGACCGATCAGACTGCAACAGGTTGCGCTTGCCTGCAATGGATGAGGTCACGAAAAACGTGCGCGCGCCGGAGCAATGTTGGCTGGATCGGAATGTCGTAGGGGAATGGCCATATACCGGGGCTAAAGCCCGTGTCATTTGTTGCGTCACATCGGCACGTCTGAAGACGTGCCCTGATACGAATCGTGCGCCGTGTTCTGTACCAATGTCTGTGACGAGCGAACATGCATGCTTGTGGAAATTGGGAAGGGAGATCAGCCTCGGTATATACTTCTGCTCGGCGCGATGAGACAGACCCGTTCGAGCCGGTGGCTGTGTCGCTGATTCCACCGAGAGCGAGGAAGTACTGATGAAGCGCAATGATCTACCGCCGTGGTTTGATGCGTTGTTCTTTGGAACCTGGTTGTTGTCTGGGGTGGCGCAGGTGATCAGGCACGACCAGCTCGGATGGATTGCGGTTTCGTTCTCGGGACTGGTGTTGTTGTCCCTGATACTGTTGCGGCTTTACGGCGATACCAGGGGAGTGCGCACCGCCTGCTTCCTCTTCGAGCTAATTGCCTTTGCGGCGGTAACTGCGTACGGCGTGGTATTTGCGGTTCGTGGCGTGAAGTTCGCGTGGATATATGCGGTAGCTGGTGCGATAGGACTGGTTGACTTCGCGGTTCGACGGCGACGTTTTGCCGCAGGCACGGAGAGAACGACGTAGATCTACTGACCAGCACTTGTCGCGAGGCGAACGGGTCTTGGCGGCGCGAACGGAGTACATAGGTCCTTCGCTTCGCTCAGGATGACAAGAGTTTGGGATTCGAGTTAAAGAGCTAAAGGCTAATGGCTGACAAATCCGTCATCTTACGAATCAAGCGGCAGGACACTCCCACCTCCAAGTCCTACTGGGAGGAATTCTCGGTTCCCTACCGGCCGAACATGAACGTGATTTCGGCGCTCATGGACATTGCGGCCGACCCGGTCACGCGCGACGGCAGGGCAACCACGCCGATCACCTACGACTCGAATTGCCTCGAAGAGGTCTGCGGATCGTGCGCCATGCTCATCAATGGGCGCGCGCGCATGGCGTGCTCGGCGCTGATTGACGATCTGGAGCAGCCGATCCGGCTGGAGCCGTTTTCGAAATTCCCGATCGTGCGCGATCTGGCCACCGACCGCAGCGTGATCTTCAAGAATCTGATCGCAGTAAAAGCATGGGTTCCGGTTGACGGCACCTATGATCTGGGCGCGGGGCCGCGCATGTCGGCGGAGGATCAGGAGGCGGCCTATCCGCTTTCACGCTGCATTTCCTGCACCTGCTGCATGGAGGCTTGCCCGCAGTTCAACGAAGACACGGGCTTTGTGGGCGCGGCTACGATCGCGCAAGTGCGGCTGTTTAATACGCATCCGACGGGCAAAGCGCTGAAGCGCGAGCGGCTGGCAGCGCTGATGGGCGATGGCGGCATCCAGGAATGCGGTTATGCGCAGAATTGCGTGGAAGTTTGCCCGAAGGACATTCCGCTGACCAAGTCGATTTCCGAGGTCGGCGGGCAGGTCATGCTGCAGGCGCTGGGAGACCTTCTCCGGCGGTAGTGCCGAGAACCAGCGCCTAAAGGCGCGTTGATTGTTGCTGCGCTTGCGGCACGCCTGAAAGGCGTGCCCTGATACGAAGCGGAAGAGCGCGCGAGAAATGGGGCACCCCAAGCGATTCGAGAATTCCCACTTCTCGCAAAAGCGGCGAGAAGTGGGGCACCCAATGACCTTTTGCGGCGCTTGCGGATGACATAACTGTGCATACGATTGCATCCCGATTGACTCGCCGGTCGACCTGAACCCCGGCAAATCGTTGCTGGCAGAGCCCATAAGCAGTCTCTCAGGCGAAATCTGGAATGGCCCGCAAGATGCCGGTGTAAACCTCGGCCTTCTGGGCTGCGAAAGCGCAGGTAATCAGGCGGTAACCAGCGGGGGACGCGGTTTTTGGGTACGCAAGTAATGGTTTCAGCGGCTGTGCGGTTGGGGCGCTTGACAGCATGGCGTAGAATAGGCGCTTGCTCGCGGGGAAAGTCCGGCGAGAGCGTCGCGGCGGGCGGGACTTGGATTGAAGAAAGCCTGCCACACGGAAGCCACTTCGTGAGACGTTACATTCGACTGCAATTCGTTGCGATCCTGGTTCTGGCCGCACTGACGGGATCGGCGTTTGCCGTGAAGCGCGTGACCGTGCATCACGCGCCGCGGCGCCATTTGCGCTGGCTGCGCTGGCATCCCATGTTTCGCCCGTCGCACGAATCGTTGGTGATTCAGAACGCCGAGATTGACCGCCTGGAGCTGCCCCGCATTCAGGATGAGACTGAACTGGAAGCGCTGAAGGCCGACGGATCGCTGGTTCCAATTATCCCGGGTGAAACTCTCCGCATTGAACCATCGCTCGATCCTTCTCGTCGCTACTGCCGGCCGTGGACGCGCGATTTCGTCGAGGACCTGAGCCAAGCGTACTACAACCGCTTCCACCAGCAGATACAAGTGAACTCGGCAGTGCGCACGGTGAAGGTTCAGCGGAAACTGCGCCGGCGCAACCGCAATGCCGCGCCCGCTGACGGCGATACGGCGTCGTCGCACTTGGCCGGCGTAACCGTGGATCTGCAGCGCCGCGGCATGAGCAAAGAACAGGTGCGCTGGATGGAACATTACCTGTTCTACATGAAAGCGCTCGGGCTGGTGGAACCGGAAGAGGAGCGCCGGCACTGGTGCTTCCACATCATGGTGAGCGGCCGCTACTCGAACTGGCGTGAGACTCAGAATATCGTCCCACTCGAGCGTCCCGACAACGATCATCCCGACAGCGACGCTCCGCAGACTCAGGTCGCGCTGGGCAGCGGCTCGAATTAGTCCCCTTCTTGGTTCGCCCCTCACGTTTTGTCATTCCGACCGAAGGGAGGAATCTGGTGTTGGCTTGGCACATTGCCGCTGCCGGCAAACAGCAGGTTCCTCACGGCTTAAAGCCGTTCGGAATGACAACCCTTAGCAGGGTGGCAGGGTGTGCGCTCTCCGTCACGGCAGGCTGTGCAAACTCTCCGCACCTTTGGTTCGTTCCTCACGCGTGCCCCGATACGACTCTTGGTACTGGCTGAAAATCGGCCACTACCGATTCTTCACTCTCGCCACGCGCTGCTAGCGTACAATCGAACATCATCAACAAGCAGGTCCTGATTTCAAGTTTCCAAGGAGCACCCATGCGCAAGCTGGCTTTCTTCCTGCTGATCTCGATGTCGATGGTATGGGCGCAGTCGAACACGGGCACGGCCGCCAAACCAAGTGTGGCGGCGCGGCCCACCGCCATCATTGACACCACCGCCGGTAAAATGACCTGCACCTTGTTTCCCGACAAAGCGCCGATTGGCGTCGAGAACTTCATCGGCCTGGCCACTGGCACCAAGGACTGGAAAAGCCCGGTGGGCACGACCAAGCACGGTGTGCCGCTATACGACGGCACGATTTTTCATCGCGTGATTCCGGGATTCATGATCCAGGGTGGAGATCCGGCGGGCACGGGATCAGGCGCTGATCCGGTTCCCCAATTCAAGAACGAAGTATCGTCGGATCTGCTTTTTGACCGGCCCGGCCGTTTGGCCTATGCGAATGCCGGGCCGAATACTAACAGTTCGCAGTTTTTCATCACCGAAGTGGCCACGCCGCATCTTAACGGAGGCTATACGCTGTTTGGGCAGTGCGATGATGCCGCGGTGGAATTGGTGAAGAAGATTGCGCGGATGGCGCGCGATCCGCAGAACGATAAGCCGTTTCGCCCGGTGAAGATTAATCACATTACGATCGTGAAGGGCGGGACGGCGAAGCCCGCGGCTGCGAAGACGACTTCGAACTAACATGTTGTGCGCTCCGCGCGAGATTCCCGTTCGACTCACCCTCGTTTCCTCGCGGTCGCTTAGGGCAGGCTCTCGCTCCGCGGAAGAACACTGCGCTCGGAATGACGCACACTGGTGTTGCTAAGATCTAACCACTAAGGACTAACGACTGAAAGGAATCCCATGACTCGTCACCCCGGACTCTATGCCACGTTTGAAACCACGGAAGGAACCATTGTGTGCCGGTTGTTTGAAAAGGATGCGCCGAAAACCGTCGCCAACTTCATCGAGCTCGCCGAGGGAAAGCGCGAATGGACGCATCCCACGACGCGCAAGAAATCCAAAGACCGCTTATATGACGGAACCATCTTCCATCGTGTGATTCCCAGCTTCATGATTCAGGGCGGAGATCCGCAGGGTACGGGCACGGGCGGGCCAGGATATCAGTTTGAGGATGAGACCAAAGGCTCGCCGCACATGTTCGACAAGCCGGGCAAGCTGGCCATGGCCAACGCGGGGCCGAACACGAACGGCTCGCAGTTCTTCATCACGGTCGCGGAGACGACGTGGCTCACGGGCAAGCACACGATCTTTGGCGAGGTGGTCGAAGGGCAGGACGTAGTGGACAAGATCACGAAGGTGCCGCGCGGGCGGAACGACCGGCCGAACAAGGATGTGGTGCTGAAGAAGGTGGGGATTGAGCGAGCGTAATCGAATCGCCTAGGGTGCGAGACCAGGTACAATTCTGACCCATGCTCGCTTCCCTTCCTACCGCTGCGGGGGACGCGCTCCGCCTGCTGGTGCTGGTCGCCATCGGGGGTGGACTGCTCGCCCTCGGGCGATGGAGTTCACGGCTGGGAGCGAGTCCGAGATCAGACTCGCCGCCCGACGTGCCGCGGCCTGATGCCAAAGAGCTTCAGCCGGGGCTTCATTCGGAAGGCAACCGCGAGCCTCGAATCTGGCCGCCGAGTGCGGAGGAAATCGCGGCTTCGTTTCCCTTCGATCCGCTGCTGGGCAGGATTCAGATCAAGAAATTCTTCTTCAAGAAGGCAGATGCGATTCCCGGCCCCGAGGACATGGACGCGTTTGCCGACGAACTCTACGTGCAGCTCTATGATCCGGACACGGGGCATGGGTGGTGGCAGTCGTGGTTTGTGGCCACGCCTGAGGGACTGAGCGCGATTCTCCGCGACAAGTCGTGGAAGTACCTTTACGCGCCGGAGATGATTGTTGTTCCCCGTTATGATCTGGAAGAGATACGGCGGGCGGTGGTGAGCCGCATCATGGCGGATCATGAGTTTTTCAAGGGCAAGAAGAAGGAGGAGGAGGAGTTGTGAGGCCTGTCACTTGCGACAATCAAGGAACCCACTTCTCGCGCAAAGAACGCGCGAGAAATGGGGCACCCAGCGGTTCCCGGTGCTTGCCGTGGCCGTTGCCGTCGACCCGTGAGCGAATTCCCGGCTGAGTTCGTGGTGCAGCAAAGGGGCACGGGGTCCTTCGACTGCGCTGGCGACCGCTTCGCGGTCGCCAACTTCGCTCAGGATGACAAACCCCGGAACCTCAGCGGCTGAAGCCGCGATCGAGCTGGACGCTTTAGCGGCACGAGTGAAGTCATGATTATTCACTTGACAAAGTTTACTTATAGTGCTATAGTTTAAGCATGGTTGAGATAAACATCACGGTTTCAATGGCTTACGTGATGCCAATCTCTTTTCCCGTTCCTCAATATTGCGTAAGAGTTGCTTCCTTACGCCCGCTGCCAGTTTTCGAGTCGGAACTCGGTCTAGCGGATGCCTCTCTCGCGCTGGAGGTTTTCTAGCCATGACACTGAATGACCTCACTCACATGTATTCCACTGACGAACAATGCCGCGCCCTGCTCAAGAAGCTGCGCTGGCCTTACGGCGTTGAATGCCTTCGCTGCAAGAGCAAGAAAATGTTTGAACTGCCGGAGTACGCGAAGTTTGAATGCGCCGAGTGCCACTATCAGTTCAGCGTGACGACGCAGACGATCTTCCACGACACGCACCTGCCGCTGGAAACCTGGCTCATGGCCGTCTTGCTTCTCGTAGAAGCGCGGAAGGGAATGTCGGCTAACCAGATCAAGCGGACTCTCAGCATCGGAAGCTACAAGACTGCATGGTATCTCTGCCACAGAATCCGCAAGGCGATGAATGATGTTCAGGACCGCCCCATGATGGACGGCACAGTAGAGGTTGACGAAACCTACATCGGCGGTCGGCATCAAGGGCACCAGCACAAGCCGGGACATCCCCTGTGTACCAAACAGATCGTGGTTGGCATCCGGCAGCGCAATGGTGATCTTAGGTTCTTTCATGCCGAGGATGCCAAGAGCGGGACACTCGCAAAGTACATCCGAGAGAACGTGAGCACAGATGTTGACGTGATCGTGACTGATGAATTCAACTCCTATCCTAGCGCCATGAAAGAATTGGAACTGACGGACCGCCACAAGACAATCAAGCACAAGACAAAAGTCTATGTCGATGGCGAAGTCTACACGAATACCGTCGAATCCGCGTTCTCGCTCTTGAAACGCGGTATCATCGGAACCTGGCATCGCATCAGTGCGAAGCACCTTGAGTCCTACCTGAATGAGATGACCTTCCGGTTCAATCGCCGGAAAAATCCCGATCTGTTCATTGACGCGCTGCGCCATATGATTACCGCTGACCCTCTGACTTTCGAGCGCTTGACTGCGTAATTCTTGCCTGCTGTCTCGCCTGGAATTTCAAGGCGGCTTTCCTTAGATTCTTAGTAAGGGCTTCCTCTAATTTGGACCTTCTGGGCTTGTTATCTCTTCTCATCTTTTCCTGCTGTTTTGCCAGCGTAGCGATTGCAGACTTAAATCGTGGCATGTAATCGCCCATTGGAAACAGTGTTTTCACGTGAACGGAGGAAGAGCAAGATAACAGCGGCAGCAAATGTAACGCCTTCTTAAAATGCAAAAAGTGTTCTTCCCAGTATCTCTCACTAGCACGATCAAGTCGGCCAATCGTTCCGTCATACTTTAGCGTGACAATGTCGCTATGCTTGCCCACGTTAGGATCGTATTCCTTTACTTCCCACAGAATGTAAGCTGCTAGCGCCTCTGCTTCCTCGGTGCTCAATATCAAGTTCTTTAGGTACAAGTCCGAAAGATACTTGGTGAGGAGCCAAGGACTGCCCGTAAAGAAAAACTTATCAATTGTTGAAACAGACAATCGGTACGTGCGGAACACATCAATTGATCCTGGCACGAAGGGTGCAGTTAATCGTTGAATCGCCCAAATCAAATCTACATACGGTCGGTCTTTTTGCGGCCACGGTAGAATGCATTTCTTTGTGATAGCACTCACAACTCTGATAATCAGTGGGCGCAATTCGTTTATGTCGTTGACTCCTTGGCTGACTGCCTTGATGACCATGTTCGCAGAAACGGGCGGGACGCCACTCCAAGCAGCGATGACATGCTGCTTTATCATCTCGATTACATCGGAATCACCCGAACCCGCCATGAGACATCTATGATTGTCGGCTAATTCAAAGTGAGCGATCTTGTTCACGTCCCACTTCGCATAATCAGGAATCGTTTCCTGTCTGTCGGCTAACATCACAACGCCGTCCATGCAGCGTATTGCTCCGATCAAGGTCACGCGTTTCGGCCTTTCTAGAAGCCGAGGACGTGGAAACGGGTACGTCGGCTTCGGGGGCATCTAGTGCTCCCTCCGCAGAGCATAGCACACATACTTCTTGAAGTGAATAATCTTGAGTGAAGTCGTGCCCTTCCCAGTTTCTCTGCCGTTCCCGCTTTCCCGACCGTCTGATTCTTCGGAGCAGCCTGCCTAGACGTTGATCACAGCGCACAATTCCTTCACCGCGGCGGCGCTTTTGTCCAGGGCAGCCTTCTCCTCCGGCGTGAGCTTGATCTCGATGATCTGCTCGATGCCCTTCGCGCCCAGCTTCACTGGCACACCGACGAACAAGCCGTTGATGCCGTACTCGCCCTGCAAATAGGCTGCGCAGGGGACAATCTTCTTCTTATCTTTCAGGATCGCCTCAACCATCTCGGTCACCGCGGCCGAAGGCGCATAGTAGGCCGATCCGGTCTTGAGATACTTCACGATTTCGGCGCCGCCGTCGCGCGTGCGCTTGACGATCGCTTCCAGCTTCGTCGGCTCGATCAGTTCGGTCACCGGGATGCCGGCGACGGTCGAATAGCGCGGCAAAGGAACCATGGTGTCGCCGTGGCCGCCGAGAACGAACGCGGTCACGTTCTCCACGCTGACGTTCAGCTCCATCGCGATGAAGGCGCGGAAGCGGGCCGAATCGAGAATTCCGGCCATGCCGATGACGCGCTCGCGCGGGAATCCGCTGAGCTTGTAGGCGGTCTGCGCCATGGCGTCGAGCGGATTCGACACGATGATCAGAATGCAATTCGGCGAGTACTTCACCGCCTCGCCGACCACCGATTTCATAATATTGAAGTTGGTGTTGAGCAGATCGTCGCGGCTCATGCCGGGCTTGCGCGGAATGCCGGCAGTGATGACGACGATGTCGGAATTCGCGGTGTCTTTGTAGTCGTTCGTACCGCTAACATACGAATCGCGTTTCTCGATGGGCATGGCCTGGAGCAAGTCGAGGCCCTTGCCCTGCGGCACGCCTTCAATGATGTCGATGAGCACTACGTCGGCCAGTTCTTTCGACGAAATCCAGTGGGCAGCGGTGGCGCCTACATTTCCCGAACCTACAATCGTGACTTTGGGCATAGATGAGTCCTCCTGTATGAGCAGTTAGCAATTGGCAATTGGCAATTAGCCAGATACTGTCATTCAGGCCAAAGGGTGATCGACTCTGGCCTGGGCAAACTGAAAATCGTCGCCTCCCCTGTAGTGGAGTACACCTCCAACTCCGAAATCTCGCCTTCCCGCACGTGGAGGATAACTCCGACCGCAGCACCTTCTGGCGACTTTCCCTCTCCGTCAGCGATGATTTGGGATGGTCCAATCTTCCTTGTTGGGCCGATGGCAAAATCAACCGTTGGGCAGCCGCAACCACATTTGCTGACTACCCGAAGCTTCGGAATCTGGTCTCGGTATTCGCCGGCGTCGGGCCGACCGCGATCGACGAGCCACTCTAACAGGGCAAGTTCCTCCGAGGATAACGACCTTTCTTCCCGCACGGTCATAGCCGCCACCTCCACTGATTCCCCCTTCTTAGCTCAACACGAATCGGGCCGGCAATTGGCCAGCGTTGCTAGACTGCGCTGGCGCCTCAGGGGCTAAAGCCCCCGGTCCTTTTTTCGCGTCTGACGGCGCGGCTGGAAGCCGCGCCCTTTCAAAACAAGCCGGACTGCACTCCCTAAAAGCAGGTTCCTCGCGCCAACAACGGCGCTCGGAATGACAACCCCTGGGGTTTCGGACCTCGCCTGGCTGAATGCTGAGTGCTGACGGCTGAGTGTTACACCAGCACTCCCGCTTCCATATTCTCGATCATGTACGTCGCAAACTCGCTGGTCTTGACCTTGGTGGCGCCTTCCATCAGGCGCTCGAAGTCATAGGTGACTTTCTTCTGCTCGATGGTGCGCTCCAGACTCTGCTCGATCAGATTGGCCGCCTCATCCCAGCCGAGGTGACGGAACATCATAACGCCAGACAAGATCAGCGAGCCGGGATTGATGACGTCTTTGTCGGCATACTTGGGCGCGGTGCCGTGCGTGGCCTCGAAGAAGGCATAGCCGTCGCCGATATTGGCTCCGGGAGCGATTCCCAGGCCGCCGACCTGCGCGGCGCAGGCGTCGGAAATGTAGTCGCCGTTCAGGTTGGGTGTGGCCAGTATGGAGTATTCGTCGGCGCGCGTCACCACCTGCTGGAAGATCGAATCGGCGATGCGATCGTTGACCATGATCTTCTTTTTCCAGGCGCCGCTGCCGTGAGTAGCGTAGAGCGCGTCGAGCACACCGTTGATTTCTTTCTCCACTCCCTCCCGGAAAGCCGGCGGAGCGAACTCCATGCCCGGTTCGACCAGTTCGGCATTTTGTGCGATGGTCAGGTCTGGGTTCTTATCTTTGTTGTCGAGAATCCAGCTCTCGCGTTCGGTCACAACCTGGTCGCGGAATTCCTCAGTAGCGAGTTCGTAGCCCCACTTGCGAAACGCGCCCTCGGTGAACTTCTGGATGTTGCCTTTGTGCACGAGCGTGACAGTTTTGCGGCCGGTGGCGAGCGCACGCTGAATCGCCATGCGAACGAGACGCTTGGTGCCGGTCACGGAGATCGGCTTGATGCCCACGCCCGAGTCGAGGCGAATCTGCTTTTTGCCGCCTTTGAGCATATCTTTGTTGAGGAAATCGATCAGGCGGGCGCACTCGGCAGTTCCCTGCTCCCACTCGACGCCAGCGTAGACGTCTTCAGTGTTCTCGCGGAAAATGACGACATCCATGCGCTCAGGATGCTTGACCGGCGAAGGCACGCCCTTGTAGTACTTCACGGGGCGTACACAGGCGTAGAGGTCGAGAACCTGGCGCAGGGTCACGTTGAGCGAGCGGATGCCGCCGCCGACGGGCGTAGTCAGCGGCCCCTTGATGGCAAAACGGAATTCACGAACGGCGTCGACAGTGTCGTCAGGCAGCCAGGTGTCGAATCTCGCTTTGGCCTTTTCGCCGGCGAAGATTTCGTACCAGGCTACACGCCGCTTGCCTTTGTAGGCCTTCTCAACCGCGGCGTTGAACACGCGCAGCGAGGCCTTCCAGATGTCGCGGCCGGTTCCGTCGCCCTCGATAAAAGGAATGATCGGGTTATCGGGAACCTCATACTTGCCGCCCGTGTAATTGATCTTTTTTCCATCCGCCGGTACCGGGACGCCGTTGTAGGAGTTCATGACGCCACCCTCCTCGATGAGAGTCTCGCGCGCTTGCAAAACTATCAATTATAGGGAATTCATGCAAATACCCATCTGATCATTCCCCCGTCGCCGTGGGATAATGTCTTGCCATAGCGCAGTTTCAGGAGGCTCACGATGAGCGGCGCTGTCGCTTTCCCGCGACTGCTGGCTGTATCTGTGCTCACCTGCCTGGTCTTTCCTAACGCCGCGTTCGCCGATGGAGGCCACGACCGCACGCAGGTGGGGCACAACATCACGGTGGGCCCCGATGAAGAGATCACCGACGCAACCTGCTTTGGCTGCAGCGTCCGGGTTCGGGGCCGGGTAGCGGGCGATGTAACGACATTCGGCGGGAGCATCAGCGTTGAGGATCATGGGCAGGTTGCCGGCGACGCGACCACGTTTGGCGGCAGTATCCGACTGGATAAGGAAGTGAGGGTTGGCGGCGACGTCACGGTCTTTGGCGGGCGGATTCGGCGCGACCCGGCGGCGACGGTGGGCGGCGATGTCACCAACATGGGAGGCCCAGGCTGGATGATTCTGATCCTCGCAGTGCCGTTCGTCTTCCTCGCGCTCTTCGTGGTGTTGATTGTCTGGATAGTCCGGCTCATTCTTCGGCCGGCGAGGCCGGCAACAGCGTAACCCTCGGGATTGCCCTCGCGTTTTGAGCTCTGAGTTTCCCACGCGGACTTTGTGACCTTGGCGCACTCTGCGGTGAAAAGTCCTAACCGCGAAGAACGCGAAGAAATCCGCAAAGGGCGCGGAGAAAGGCGCATCGGATTACCATCGCCGCGTACCGAATGTCTTGCGGACACCGACGGTCATGTAGCGGCCCCAGGGTCCGTTCTGCCCCAGATCGGCCGGCCCGAGATATTTGTCTCGTGCGCCCAGGCGGTCGAATAGGAAGTGCTGGGTGACGCGAAATTCGAATCCCTTGTTGATGTAGATTCCGGCACCCCATGAATGCTCAACGCCGATGGCGTCGGGCGACCAGGTGTATTGCGTTTTCGGCAGGTTTTTGCCGAACAGGAAGGTAGGCGCGCCGTACACCATGAAGCGGCGCAAGAGGCCCCGGCCAAACGGGCGGACCTCGAGGATCCCTGAGAGCATATAGCGGGCAAACATGCTGCAGGGATCGTTAGTGCCGCCGTATTGCGCGACGTTGCCGGCGCACAGATTGGGATCGACCTCGTTGTGCGGAGGCGCCAGATCGAACTGTGCCCAGCCCCAGAACATGTCACGGGGAAAGAACATGCGGTCTCCGGAGTCATCGTGCCAGCTGCCTTGGGAACTGTTTGCTGCATTGGCGCCGCCTGCGGCCAGGTTCATGCTGAGAGGCGCCGAAGTCTGCGCCCCCGCCGCTGAGATCAGTACAAGTAGCGCATGAATCCACGCCCAACGTTTCATTTCTCCTCCCTAACGGAATGCGAGAGATTAGTGGAAAGCGGTCCGTCCCGTGCGCCCGTAGACGAGTTTTCGGGGCGACCGCGAATCCGGATGAACAGAGCGCAACATTGTACCGCGCGAGGCGCTGCGCCGGAGGTGGGCGCACACCTTGCTAGCCCGGGGTGCCTTGGCTGGGCTGCAGCAATGAAACAACGGGGGACAGGCCGCAGGCAGGTCGAGGAAAGGCACAACCGGCGGTCGAGTGACCCTCGGTCGCCACGCCGCGCGGGGCCGCGACAGCCTCGGTCTTCAGAAGGGGGCACTGTAGGTCGCCGTGGTTAGTCTCTTCCAGAATCCATATCCAACACCGGTGTTTCTTCCATTCGTAGTACGTTTACATTATCAAGAGACCTCCCAAGCCCTTGCAGCGAAAGGCCTCTCCGGTTTGGTTCGCAGATTGCAAATGGAAGGTGTACCGCAAAAGCCAAGACGCTTTATGCCACAGGAAATATCAGTCTCGTACCAAGCGATCAAGAGCAAGGTGTACCGCCTAATCGATGCCTTGGTCGTTGGCGACAAGGACGAGGCGCAGGTTCAGGAATCGATTCGGCGGTGGTGGAGCCTGATTCATCCCACCGACCGGCCCGTCGCCCAGAAGTACCTGTTGATGGTTCTTGGCCGCTCCACTTCGGCGCTGGACGCGGTAGAAGTGGCGATGGTGGCGGTCGGGGGGTCCCAGGTTGCACAGACCCAGATGGCTGACCCCAGCTTTGCCAGCCGCCGCTTGCGCCTAGTGGAACGTTTCGTCAAGGAATCAGACGCCCACCAAGCGGTGTAGCCCACACCCAGCTCTCGCGCGTGGCAATCCCCTTTAAGCTGGCAGTTACTATTGCATCTCTGGCGATTCGCAAAGTGCCGCGAGTTGCGGAACCTTGTCGGTCGGCAACTTTTGTCCCTTGGCACGGTAGGCGGCACACAAGCTTCGGAATAGGGCAGTGTCTCGCTTCTGTTTCTCTGTATCAGGCACAGACTTAACCCGAGACGGGAACGTCTGGCCTGGCTTCGCGGGCTGCGCTTTCGGACTTCGGAACTGCCTGACCTTGGCCGGCTTTGCGGGCGTCGCAAGCTTGCTTCTCGCAGTCATTGCTAGTAACTCGAGTTTCGCTCCGGCGACGACCTGCGACCTTCCCCCAACTTGTTGGAAAAGTGCGTGGACATAACTCTCCGCATCCTCTTCATTCCCGGGTGGCTGAGCCATGGCTTCGGCCGCGATCGCAGGCATAGGGAGTTTCATTCGCGGCGGAGCCGGCTTGGCTTTTGGCCACTGCAGATGGATGGCGAGCTCGACCAAGGCACGCTCGGCCGGATCAGGGAGCGTGAAGGTGAGAACGAAGCCCGTCCCAGAAACATAGGACATGGTCGGAAACGGAATGGAGGGGTTGCTGACGGCGAACTCCGTCTTGTCCCAAAGAACGGTAGGCTTGCCGCTCGAGTTGGGCAGGAGCAACTGGAACTGGTTGCCGGGAAGCTCCAGTTGCTGGTTGAAGCCGCTGCAGGAACCACCGTTTCCCCAATTCCGCACGAGGATGGCCCAGGTGTTGTCGTCGGTGGCGGGATTGGTTTCAACAGCCAGAGAATACAGGGGATGTAGCTCACTGCGGCAATCGTGCTCACAATCCAAATTGAACAAACCAGTGACCACTGCAAAGGGAGAGTTCTCGTGGTGCTGCGGATCAAGCCATCGTTTCATGTCGTCAGGGTCAAGGCTGTTGGCGGCATCATCAAAGGCCTTCCAGGTGGACGTGCCAAAGCGGCCTGAGGTCTCTGCAGAATCAAACTCCAACTCGATGTACTGCGTGCCGTTGAGATTGTTGTTGTTGAAAGTGAGGCCGTTTTGCACCGGCGTGTTGCCGTCATAGGGGAACAGCCGGAGATTGTAGTCGGAATCGGCCCAGTTCACGTGAATCCAGTTAATCGCTCCGTAGTAGGTGGCGGGCATCCAATCCACGTGTCCGTGGATTTTGGATTCGAGGACGAGGCTGCAGACGGCGCGCCAGAAGAGATTGGGCGGCTGGTCGTCAGTCGCTGTCTCCTCGGCAGTGCACTGTCCCTTCAAGTCTGGCCGCCGAACACAGACGTTCTGGTTCTCGTCTCTGGGTATAGGGGGAAGCTGGTTGGCGTCGCGCTGCTCAGCCCACTGTGGATTCAGCGGCATCGCGTTCAGGTCCTGCTTGTCCCAAACCACGCTGAATTGCGGAACCGGAGGCGGTGGCGGAGGCGGACTGGCGACCACAGGCGCTGCCGGCCAGCGCTTCTGGAACAGCGCACAACCACAACTCGCCACCACCATTGCCAGGATGAGAAGCAGGAACCACTGTCGTGAGCGGACCATGGGTGCCCTCCATTTATTCGTGACTTAGCAACTCAAAGGGCCCTAGGAGAAGAAGACTGTTGAGATATGGTAATACAATGCCGGTGCGAGTGCGAATGGGAATGCCACGGATGAACGGATGACATGGGCTGGCGTTAGGGACGGTGGACTCAGGCGCCGATCGTCCAGTTCTCGACGGCCAGATTGCGAACTCGTCCGAACTCTCGCGTATTGTTCGTAACCAGCGTCATTCCGAGGCTGCGGGCATGAGCCGCAATGAAAAGATCGTTGGCGCCGATCATTCTCCCGCGCGCCTGTAGGTCGGCGCGAATCTTGGCATAGTGAACTGAGGCTTCGTCGGGGAAATCCAGAACCTCGACGTAGCGTAGAAATGCGCTCAAGGCCGCCTCATCCTGCTGCCGCCGCGGAGACAGTTCGACGCCAAACAATAGTTCTGACTTCGTGATGACCGAGATGCATACGTCGTCGACGGGGACCTTCTGCAGGCGTTTCAGCAGCGCATCGCTGGAGCGCTTCATGATGTAGGAGCATGTGTCTGTGTCCAGCATGTAGCGGGGCATTACGGTTTGCGCTCCTGGACGGGCAGGTCTTCGATTCCTTCCATGAAACTCTCCGAGGCAATCGGCGCTTCGGCAAGATAGGACGACCAGTCCGTGGGCCGTGGTGAGAGGACCACGTCATTCCCTTCCTTGCGGATGAAGACTTCCTGGGTGTTGAACTGAAACTCCTTGGGTAAGCGGACGGCCAGGCTGCGGTTGTTCATGAAGATTTTGGCCTTGCGGCGCGGGGTCTGCGTGCTCGGATGTAAATGCTGGTTTGGCATATACATAAGTATATGCCAGACGCCCGCTTTGGCACAAGCCGCGTGTTTGTCAATCATTGACAATCTTTGCCAATGCAACTACCGTTAGAGTTTAGGGGGACCGCCGATGCCACTGAATATCAACCTCACTCCACAACTTGAGGAATTGGTCCGCCAGAAGGTCACCTCCGGACGATACAACTCGGCCAGCGAGGTAGTACGCGAAGCTTTGCGCCTGATGGAGGCGCAAGATGAACTGCGCGCCCTTAAACTCGAACAATTGCGGCGCGACATCCGCGAAGGTTTCGACAGCGGTTCTCCCCTGCCGTGGAATGTAGCGGAGATCAAGCGCAACGGCCGCAGGCGTCTGGCCGCCCGCGCCGCTTCCAAGTAAATGCCTGCTATTGTTGTGCGCCCTCAAGCGGCAACCGAGGCCCGGAAACCGAGAATGGGCCGCGCCAAGCCTGAGATGCTAGACTCGCCCTTTCCAGTAGGAAGGCCGCCTGTGTCCGTGTGCGATTGCAAGTATCTCGACTACCTTATCCTTCTCCCGATAGATTAGCGCAAACGGAAAACGCTGCAGCACGTACCTGCGAGTTGCGTGCTCACCGGCGGGCCAGCGCTTTGGTGCCTGCATGATCAATTCGACGGCACGATCCAGTTCGGTGACAAAATTGGCGGCTGCGGTTTCGTTGCGCTCCAGATACCAAGCGAGAGCTGATTTGAATTCTTCCAATGCCGTTGGGTGAATATCGAGCAGCTTATCGGCCATTGAGGATGGCGGAGATTTGGCGGCGAGCTTCGGCCCAAGGGATGGGCTTCACTTTGCCGGAATCTAATTCCCGGATGCGGCGCGCGATTTCCTTGTTCCATTCTTCTTCAGCAGCCGCGTCTACCGTGTCATCTAGGCTATCCAGCAAAGACCCGGCCAACGCAGCCCGCGCCTCGGGCGGAAGAGCGAGCGCCTTCTCTAGCAGTTCGGAAACTTCACGGTTCATGGCTACATTTTACCCTCAAATGAGCGCGGATGTGATGCTCCCACCACCCTGTCACACAGAACGCGACAAGAGCCTGCCCTGCGCGGAGTCGAAGGGGTGGGCAACCGTGATCGAACGAGAAGGATGGGCCAGTCCACAGTTACCGATTCTGAGTTTCGGTGATCCTGACCGCGTTGATGAAATCGGGCGCAAACCTGCCCAAAGTCCTGGTAGAAATCAGCGCTTGCCGGAATAGCGCTTGCGCACCAGTTTGCGCGCGGGTTTCCTCTTGGGCGGCTTGCCCCAATGAATGCCTTTACCTACGCCACGTACATTTCTGACTACGAGGCGGCGTTTTCCGCCCTTTTGCGTATTGATCACTTTTCTCGGAGCGGGGTGTTCGGCGTAAGTTGGTGGATCCCCGTGGCGAACATGAACCATTCGACCACACACTGGGCACTTCAGCTTTTCACCTGATAGCGGCTGCCATGGTGCGGCTCTTCCGCTGCTGCTACAGTTACCGCTGGCTGCTGCCATAGCGGATATCTTACCCTCAAAACTTCTAAGGATGTGCCACGCTCCTACCCTGTCACAAAGAACGCGACAAGGGTGGGGCAACCGCGGGTGAGGATCTAGGATGGCCAGCCCCCAACCCCGGCTCAATAGAACAAGGTACCTCTGGCGGGATCACATGAAGTTCCCCGTCGATGTAAAAGTGAACTATTCCATCAGGCGCGGATACCCGATCCGATACGTATACTTCCTGTGGGCCCTGCTCTGGGTAGGTCTTAATTAGGTATTTCATAATGCCCAAATAGTAGCGCCACGTGCCTACTTCCGCTCAGGCTTTTCGTCTACCCTATGTTGAATAGTGAAGGGCGCGCTCGTTACATACATTTGACCACGAGAGAGAAATTCCAGCGTCCCGTTGTCCTTGTTGAAGGAGTAGTTGTCCGTTTCATATTCAAGCGCCTTCGGAACGACGTGGAGTGTGACCTTAAAAGTGGTCATGCCCCGATGATAGCACTGGCGAGGCTGCACCCACCCCTTCGCGGTTTTCGATGGGTGGGGATTCCAACCTAAATATCGTAGTACAGCGCAAACTCGTACGGATGCGGCCGCAGGCGGATGGCCTCTACTTCCTTTGAGCGCTTGTAGTCCACGTAGGTGCGGAGGACTTCTTCGGTGAAGACGTCGCCTTTGAGCAGGAAAGCGTGGTCGCGCTGGAGGGCGTCGAGCGCCTCTTCGAGTGAGCCGGGCATGGAGGGAATGCTGGCCACCTCCTCTGCTTCCAGTTCGTAGATATCTTTGTCGAGGGGCAGGCCGGGATCCATTTTGTTCTCGATGCCGTCAAGCCCAGCCATGAGCATAGCGGCGAAAGCGAGGTACGGGTTGCAGCTCGGATCGGGAGGGCGGAACTCGACGCGCTTCGCCTTGGGCGAGGCCGAATACATCGGAATGCGGCAGGCCGCAGAACGATTGCGGCGCGAGTAGGCCAGATTCACCGGCGCCTCAAATCCGGGCACGAGCCGCTTATAGGAATTGGTGGTGGGCGCGATGATTGCCGAAAGCGCCGGTCCGTGCTTGAGCAGGCCTCCGATGTACCAGAGCGCAAGCTGGGAAATTCCGGCGTAGCCATCGCCGGCAAACAGCGGCTGGCCTGCTTTCCACAGCGATTGGTGGGTGTGCATGCCGTTGCCGTTATCGCCGAAGATGGGCTTGGGCATGAACGTGACCGTCTTGCCAAACTGGTTAGCGACGTTCTTCACGATGTACTTGTAGAGCAGCATTTTGTCAGCGGAGCGCACCAGGGAGTCGAACTTGAGATCGATCTCGGTCTGTCCGCCGGTGGCGACCTCGTGATGGTGGCATTCCACTTCCATGCCGCACTGCTGCATGGTCAGGACCATCTCGGAACGCAAGTCCTGGTAGTGGTCGGTGGGCTGGACGGGAAAGTAGCCTTCCTTGTAGCGCGGCCGGTAGCCGAGATTGTTCTCTTCCCTGCCTGAGTTCCAGCGTCCCTCTTCGGCGTCAATGTAGTAAAAACCGCACTGTTCGCGCTGATCGAAGCGGACGTTGTCGAAGATGAAAAATTCGGCTTCAGCGCCGAAATAAGCGGTGTCGGCCACGCCGGTCTCGGCGAGGTGGGTCTCGGCTTTGCGGGCGATGTAGCGCGGATCGCGGTCGTAGCTCTGTTTGGTCACGGGATCGACGACGTCGCAGACCATCACGAGCGTGGGCACCTCGGTGAAGGGATCGAGCATGTGTGTGCTCGGGTCTGGCTTCAACAGCATGTCGCTTTCGTGGATCGCCGCCCATCCGCGAATGGAGGAACCGTCCATGCCGAAACCTTCTTCAAAAGAAGCTTCGGTCAACTGTTCGATGGGGAAAGAAAGGTGGTGCCACAGGCCGGGAATATCGGTAAAGCGCAGATCAAGAATCTTGGTGTCGTTTTTCTTGGCGAATTCGAGAACGGTCTTGGCGTTAGCCATGATGACCCCTTGGCGACAATTCTGATTCCGTACCCTCCCACCCTAGCCGCACAGAACGCGGCTAGGATGGGGCACCCAGGCAACCGGCTGAGCAATGCCATCCTCCCGGACACACTGCTACAATCGGTCCCGTTATGCAGGACCGAGGAGTGTACGGCTTGGGGGCGTGGCAGGCAACGCGATTGTTCTTATGGCAGTGATAATGCAACTTTATACTCGTATCGTCGTGGAATCGGTTCGGGAAGGGCACGAGTTTCACTCGTGCCGGTACGACGTGCGGGTGTGCTGCGCTTCAGCGCCTGAGGTAAGCCCTTCGCGTGAACGACAAAAGGCGCCCCTCAGGGGCTAAAGCCCGGTTTCTATGGGTCTTTCGCGGCACGGCTGAAAGCCGTGCCCTTCCCGGTCGTGACCGGACCCTGATTCGGGGCCGCTGCTCTTATGGATTTTGATCAACTCCAGACGTTCCTTGAAGTGGCGCGGCACGCGTCGTTCTCGCGGGCAGCAGAGAGGCGTTTCCGCACGCAGCCAGCGATTTCGTCGCAGATTCGCGGATTGGAGGAAGAAGTCGGCGCGAAGCTGTTCGATCGCTCCGGCGGCAAGGTTTCGCTCACGGCCGCTGGCAAGGCTTTTCTGAAGTACGTCGAAGAGACGCTCGATGCCCGCAAGTCCATGCTGGTCACGATCGCCGAGATGGAGCGGGTGCCACGCGGCGAAATTATCGTAGGGGCGAATGAAGGCACCTGCTTGCACATCCTGCCCTACGTCTTTGCCGATTTCAAGAAGCAGTATCCGGAAGTATCGGTCAACATCAAACGCGCCGACTATGCCAAGATTCTGGAGTCAGTGATCGACAACTCGGTGGACTTCGGCGTGGTTTCCCTGCCCGTGACGGACAACCGCCTGACCGTGGTGCTCATCCACCGGGATGAGCTGATCATTATCGCGCCGCCAGCGCATCCGCTGGGCAAGATGAAATCCGCCACGATCGCCGATGTGGCCAAGTTTCCGCTGGTTTTGCCGAAAGCCGGACACACGCGCGACGCGATTGAAGAGCTCTTCCACGAACGCCGGTTAAAACCTAACGTCAGCATGGAACTCGATTCCAGCGAACTGCTGAAGCGATTTGTGGCCGCTGAGGTGGGCGTGGGATTCATTGCCCGCTCGAACGTGGACGAGGATGTTCGGGCCAAAGTTCTGACGGCCATCACCATCGCCGATGCCCAGATCCGCCGCGACCTGGCGCTGGTGTTCCGCAAAGACAAAGCGTTGAGCCGGGCCGCCCTGGCGTTTATTGACATTGCGGTGAAACACAAGTCGACGCAAGAATTGGTCTCGGCGGCGCGGCGATGACACTAGAAGCCGTTTCATAATGAACCAAGCGAGCAAGAACCGGCCACCGCAGGGGCTAAAGCCCCGATGTTTAGGGGGCTCTGGACGGCGCGGCTAGAAGCCGCGCCCTTTCAAAGCAGAGCCAAAAGATAGCTTCCAGTCGAAGCAGAGCTATAAGAAAGCTTCCAGCAAGATGACGAAGGCGACCTCCAGACTCCTGCTCCTGCTGCTCGTTCCCGGGTTATCCCCGCTCAGCACGGGCCAGACCTCGAAACAGAAGCCGCTGGCACAGATGCCAGCTTCCGCCCGGCAGTTGATCGCGATCAAAGTCGTCGGGAGCAAGCGCTTTACCGAAGATACGGTAGCCGCGGCGACCGGCCTTCAACTGGGGACTGCGATCGAGGAAGATGATTTCAAGAAAGCGGCGCGCCGCCTGGGCGATACCGGCGCCTTTGCTGACATTGCCTATAGCTACTCGTATTCCAATGCTGGAACCAAGCTCGACCTTCAGGTCACCGACGCGGCAAAGTTTGTGCCTGCCCACTTCGAGGATTTTGTCTGGTTCTCTGACGCAGAAATGAGCCGCCGCATCAAGGAGCACGTTCCCCTGTTTGATGGAGGGCTTCCCGTCTCCGGACGCATGGCCGATGAGGTTTCTGACGTGTTGCAGGCCATGTTGGTCGAGAACTCGGTCCCCGGCCACGTCAACTATGTGCGCTCGGGGAAACCTGACGGGCCGGTCGAATCGATTGACTATAGCGTCTCTGACGTTCTGATTCGGGTCCGCAATATCGACTTCACCGGGGTAGCCGAGGCCGATTTGCCGGCTCTGGAAGAGGCTGCGCAGGCGTTTTCGGGTCGGCAATACTCACGCACCCGCCTGGACGCGTTCGTTCAGCGGCAACTCCTCCCCGTCTACCACGCGCGCGGCCATCTCAAAGCTGTTTGCGGGGAACCCCAGCCCAAGGTCGTTAAAGAACCTGCCGCCGAGACGGACGAGGGCCCCCGGAACCAGACCGTTGTGGATGTCACATTCGCCGTTACCCCCGGCCCGCAGTACAAGCTGAAGAGCCTGGAGTGGGAGGGCAACCACGAGTTCCCAACTGAGACCCTCCAGAAAATGGTTCCGGCGCAGTTAGGCCAGCTCGCCAACACCGTGCGTCTTGCCGAAGAAGTGCAGGAAGTGCAGAAGCTGTACGGCTCCCGGGGCTTCATCACGGCGTCAGTTAAGGTCGAGGCTGGGTTCGACGAAGCCGCTGCCT